>Ga0075364_10001691_pt1 | contig 12112 bp, 11 predicted proteins | sample EndMetdeltDD1764_FD_71517 | JGI IMG/M metagenome (GOLD analysis project Ga0075364, IMG submission 71517) | Populus endosphere microbial communities from Tennessee, USA - Endosphere MetaG P. deltoides DD176-4 | ecosystem: Host-associated > Plants > Roots > Endosphere | place: USA: Tennessee... | reverse complement strand
ACTGCGCGGCCCAGGAGCATCCCTGCAGTATTGCCTGGTGCGGTGGGGTTCGCTGGTCCGTGGCGGACTGATCAGCCGGCGGCGGAGGGCGGTCCACTACTGTGCCGCAGGATGAGTGATCAGCAGTTCGGTCCGGCACCGCTCCCCCATCCACCCGCGATGCCACCGCCTGGTTGGCAGGGCGCTCCCATCCCTCCGCCACCGCCCGCGCCCGGCTACCCGCAGCCGTACGGCGGCCCTGGCAATCCGATGTTCCAGGCCTACCCGCAGAACATGATCTCGGCACCGCCCGCACCGGTCATGCGCAGACCTGACCGCGCGATCGGGTTCGGACTGGTCGCGGCCCTGGTCGCAGGCGTTCTCTGGTACGGGATCGTCGTCGTCACCGACCGCCAGTTCGTGTACCTCGCGATCGGCTTCGGTGGTCTGATCGGCTTCGCTGTCGTCCTCGGCGCCGGACGGGCAGGCGTCTCGACCGCGGTGATCTCGATCGTGATCTCGGCGATCGGGATCGTCGCCTCGTACTACTTCATCAACCGACACGTGATCGTCGAGGAGTTGACGCGCCGGGGCGGCTACGAGCCCGTGCCGTTGTTCGGTTCCTTCGAACAGGTGAAGGAGGTCGTTCGCCTCGGCTATCGCGAGGAACCGTCGCAGATCCTGTTCTCCATCGTCGCCGTCGTCGCCGCCGGGGTGATGGGTAGCAGGAACCACTAATCACGTCGCGAGGTGGATGACGTCCTGGACGAGGAGTACGGAGAGCAGGCCGATGACCGACAGGGCGACAGCGGAGAAGTGCCAGCGCCACTTGTGATCGACGGCGAAGAAGCGTCGGATCGTGAACACGTCGCACGTCATCGCGACGACGCCGATGACGATGCCGACGAGCGGGCCGACGCCCGTCGCGAAACCGACCGCGGGGACGACGAACGGGAACACGACATAGGTCAACGTGCAACGGATCGCGGAGATCAACATCGACCGTTGGAACGCGCTGTATGCCGACGCCGCCGTGGCTCCGGCGGGACGCTCGCGGATGCGCAGCACCGTGCGCACCAGCTCGTCCGCTCGCGAACGCTGCACCGTGCGCGCTGCGGCAGCGTGCGGGAACGGGCACGTCGCCGCGGGCGCCGGCGCAGCGGCCTGGTGCGGGAATGGGCAACGCGCCGAATCGTTGCTGGGTTCGACGACGGCCGGCTGCATCGGAGACGACTCTACGACAGGGAGACCGGTCGCGACGATCGAACCGGATGTGACACGCGCTATGGCGTCGGCGCAGGAGGATCGGGGACCGCCAATCCCGGTGGCGGCTCGCCGTGGCGCTCCGCGTACCAGCTCGCGAACGCGGCGACGGCGGTCGGCAGCGTCGCGAAGATCCGGTCGCGACCGACACGGTCGATGTACCCGGCGGTCTCGAGTTGGGCGAAGAGGTCCTGTTTGACCCGCGCCATCGCGAAGACGATGCCGCGCTGATCGAGAGACTTCTGCAGCTCCTCGAGCGCGTCGACGGCGGTGATGTCGACCACGACGTTCGCCTCTGCGTTCAGCAGGAACCATTCGACAGGTGCACCGAACCGACCGATCGACTCCAGCGCGCGCCGCTTGAAGTCGTCGGCGTTGATGAAGCACAGCGGCGCGTCGTAGCGGTAGACGAGCAGGCCCGGCACCAGTGACGCATGCGGGTAGTCGTCGATGTCGTGCATGCCGGCGATGCCTGGCACGTACCCGAGGATGCCGTCATGGGGCCGGGCGACGCGACGGATCAGCTCGATGATCGACAGCGAGACCGCGAGCAGCACCCCGTACAGCGCTCCGAACACGATGACGCCGATGGCAGCCACGACTGCGATCGCGAACTCGGCGCGATCGAACCTGACGAGCCGGGCGAACTCGGGGACGTCGATGAGTCGCAGGGCGGCATAGACGACGATCGCACCGAGCGCGGCAACGGGAAACCGGGCGAGCAGCGATCCGGCGAAGAGCAGGCTCGCCGCGACGGCGGCCACGGCGACGAGCGAATGCAGCTGCGTCTTGCTGCCGAGCGAGTCACCGATCGCGGTCCGGCTACCGCTGCTGCTGACCGGAAACCCTCGGATCAAACCGGCGCCGATGTTGGCTCCACCAAGGGCGAGCCACTCCTGGTTGGCGTTGATCGCCTGACCGTGCCGGGCAGCGAACGCGCGGGCGGTGAGCATGTTGTCCGAGTAGCCGACGACCGTGATGCCGAGGGCCGGGAAGATCAGGCTGACGAGATCGCGAACCGAGACGTCGGGAAGCCGTGGGGTCGGTAGGCGGCTCGGGATCGAACCGATCATCGCCACGCCGTGCTCGTCGAGCGAGAAGACGACGACCGCGACCGTGGCGAGCACGACGCCGAACAGCGGACCAGGAAACCGTTTCGACACCTTGGCCGCGATCAGCAGGAACACCAACGTGGCGGACGCGACCACGAGCGTCGCGGCGTTCGTGTCGCCGATGTTCCGCCCGAACGACTTGAGCTGCGAGACCGTCGACTCGCCGTCGACATCGACGCCTGTGAACTTGCCGAGTTGGCTGACGATCATGACGATCGCGACGCCGGCCATGTAGCCGATCAGCACCGGCTTCGACAACAGGTCGGCGAGAAACCCGAGGTGCACGATCCAGGCGACGAGCGCGATCGCACCCACCATCACGGCCAGGGCCGCGACGAGCGCCGCGTAGCGCGCCGGATCGCCCGCCGCCATCGGCGCGATGACCGCTGCAGTCATCAACGCGGTGGTCGACTCCGGCCCGACGGAGAGTTGCCGAGACGTGCCGATGATCGCGTAGATCGTGAGCGACGCCATGATCGCCCACAGCCCGGTGTAGGCCGGGAGCCCGGCCACCTGCGAGTAGCCCATCACCTGCGGGATGAGGTAGGCCGCCACGGTGACCCCGGCGATCGTGTCGTCGCGCAGCCAGGCGCGTTCGTAGTGGACGAGGGTGTCGACGTTCGGCAACACCCGAGCCACTGTCCACCGACGAGCCATCAGATCGGTGCGGCGACCCCGCCGTCGACCTCCACCGTCTGGCCGACGACGTACGACGACGCGTCACTGGCGAGCCAGGCGATGACCCTCGCGATCTCGTCCGGCTCACCGATGCGCCCGGCCAGCGCGATCGAACCCATCGCGGCGATCTCCGTCGGGGTGCGGTTGCGTTCCATCAACGGGGTACGGATCGGGCCAGGGGCGACGCAGTTCACGCGCACGCCGCTCGCGCTGTGATCGATCGCCATCGCCCTTGTCAGGGCGACGACCCCGGCCTTGGCGGCGCAGTAGCCAGGGTTGGCGTGCATGCCGCGGAGTCCCGCGCCGGACGACACGTTGACGATCGCGCCGCCGCCGCGCTGCACGAGATGCGGGATCGCGACGCGGCTCATCAGGAAGACCGATGTCAGGTTCAGGCTGAGCAACGTGTTCCATTCGCCGAGGGCGAGATCGACGACCGTCTTGCCCGGCCGGCTCCCCCCGACGACGTTGACGAGCGCATCGAGGGCGCCGAAGGTCTGCACCGCGTGATCGACGATCGCCGCGGCCCCCGCTTCGGTCGTGACGTCGCCACAGATGCTCGTCACATCGGCTCGCTTCTGCAGCGTCGAGGTCGTCGCGGCCAACCGCGCTGGATCGATGTCCGCGAGCACGACTCTGTAACCCTCGTCGGCGAAGACGGCGGCCGTTGCTGCGCCGATGCCATCGGCCGCGGCGGTGACGATCACCACTCGATCCAGACCTGACGTTGCCATGGCTACAGCAACACCGAGCGGTGGAACCCACCATCGACGGGGATCATCGCCCCGGACATGTACGACGATGCCTCCGAGCACAAGAACGCGATCGCCGCCGCGAACTCGTCGGTGCGCCCGCCGCGGGCGAGGTGCACTGCTCGGTCGAGCTCACCCTGCCGCTCTGCGCTTCGCGTCGGGAACGGGGCGTTGCCGACGATGATGCCGTTCACCGAGATCCCTCGCGGGCCGACCTCTTTGGCCAGGGACGCCACGAGCGCGACGAGGCCGGCTTTCGCGGCCGCGTATCCTGCCCCGCCGCGCTGGCCGTTCGTTCCCGAGATCGAACCGACGCTCACGATGTGGCCACGCCCTTTGGCGAGCATCCCGGGCAACACCGCTCGCGAGCACAAGAACGCGGCGGTGAGGTTGAGCCGCATGAAGCTCTCCCAGTCGGCGAGGCTGGCCGACTCCACCGCAGCCCACTGCGCGCCTGGCAGCGCACCGCCCGCGTTGTTGACGAGGATGTCGACGGCGCCGTGCTCGGCAACGAGGCGGTCGACGAGATCGCCCACCGCCGCTTCGTCGGTGATGTCGGCCCGACCCGCCACCGCCCGGCCGCCGGACTCGCGTATCCGGTCGACGACCGAGTCGATGCGCGACTGATCGACGTCGTTGACGACGGCGACGGCTCCCCTCGCGGCGAGGTGCGCGGCCGTCGCGCTGCCGATGCCGCCGCCTCCGCCCGTGACCAGCGCGACCTTGCCTTCGAATTCCACGCCGACAGCTTCGCACTTCGACCTCGGTCGACGACGTGTCTTACGATCCCGCTGGTGACCTTCACCGCGATTGACACCGAACGTGACGGGCAAGTCTTCACGATCAAGATCAAGCCCTTCGAGCGCACGCAGTCCGAGGGCGCCAAGCACCCCGGTTTCGTCGATGTGCACACGGCGATCGCCGTCGCACTCGAACAAGTGCGCTGGGACGACAGCGTGCGGATCGTCGTCATCACCGGCGCAGAGGACGGCGAGTTCTACTGGGCTCCCGGCCCTGGCTACTACGGCGAGGAGCGGATGAAGTACATGGATCCGCACAACCGGCCCGCCGGACGGTGGAGCCACGAGCAGGGCGCGACGCGCATCACCGAGACACTGGCCCTCATCGAGAAGCCCGTGATCGCCAAGGTGAACGGCCACGCATCGTCGAACGGGCAGTCGATCATCTTCGGCTGCGACCTGATCGTGGCGTGGGAGGACGCGATCATCGCCGAGAACCACCTCGGGTTGGGCGAGGTCACCGATCACGAGGGCGTGCCCCATGGCTACCCGTTCGCGATGGCTCCCGGCGATGGCGCCGGCGCGCTCGTGCCCTTGTTCATGACGCCGACGAAGGCCAAGGAATACCTGTTCCTCTCACCGAGTTACACCGGCAAGGAATTGGCGGCGATGAACATCGTCAACCACGCCGTGCCACGCGATCGGCTCGATGCGGTGACCGACGACCTGATCGAACGTCTGCTGCGACGCCCGGCCCGCACCCTGGCCCGCACCAAGCGCGGCGTGAACAAGATGATCATGCAGCAGGTCAACCTCTCCTACGACGCGCTGCACTACGCCGAACTGCTCGACTTCTGGGAGCAGGGCCGCGACAACTGGAAGCCCGACCTCACCTTCGGTCCCCCACCGGTGCCACCCGCGACCGACACCGAGTAGGACCGATCAATTCGGGGATTCGCCGCGACGGCGGGCGACCGACGCGAGCCCGGGTCGGAGGATCTGGCGCACGGCGTTGGTGCACGAGATCCTCGGAGGTGGGGGGTGGGAGGATCTGGCGCACGGCGTTGGTGCACGAGATCCTCGGATGTGGCTCATAGTGGGGGTCACCCGGGCCGACGTCTCGTCCTCGTGCCGCGATCGGTCGTAACCTGCCCGATGGGGAGCCACTGCGCACGACCTGGAGGCATGCATGAGCACTGAACTGAAGACCGTTTCGTTCACCAGGATGGACGACGCCACCGCCGACGAGCTCGCCATCGTCCTCGCCGAGGCCAAGATGCACCTCGAACAGCAGGTCGCCGATCGAGTGCTCGAGCTGTTGACGTCGATGAAGGGCCCGACCCTCGGCTACCAGATCGACCGCTACGACCACTCGCTGCAGACTGCGACGCGGGCGATGCGCGACGGTGCCCGCACCGACATGATCGTCGCAGGCTTGCTGCACGACATCGGCGACGCGCTCGCGCCGGCCAACCACAGCGAGATGGCGGCATCGATCCTGAGCCCGTTCCTCGACGAGGAAGCCACATGGGTGGTGCGCCATCACGGCGTGTTCCAGGGCTACCACTACTGGGACAAGATCGGCTTCGATCGCGACGCTCGCGAGCGCTACCGGGGCAGCCCGCACTTCGACGCCACGGCCCACTTCTGTGCGGCGTGGGATCAGCAGGCCTTCGATCCCAACTACGACACGCTGCCGATCGAGACGTTCGAACCGATGGTTCGGGAGGTCTTCGCCCGCCCCGCGTCGGGGTTCGGCGCCGACTGACCGTCGCCGATCCGGCCCAGCCGCGCTCACTCGCGTTTGCGGCGGCTCCCCGCGACGACGTCTCCCTCGGCGGCGCGGATCTTCTCGATCAGCCCGACGAGCAGATCGAGCTCGGAATCATCGAGACCGACCGACGCGAACAGGTCCGCGTTCAGCTTCTCGACCGAGCGATCGAAGACGCGCCGGCCCTTGGCCGTGATCTCGACCAGCGTCGCGCGGGCGTCGGACGGATGCGACAGCCGCCGGCACAGTCCGGCCGCCTCCAGCCTGTCGATCGCGCTCGTGACGGTGGCCGGCGTGATCCACAAACCGTGGCCGACCGCGCCGAGCGTGAGCGGTCCGGTCCAACGCATCATCCCGAGCACCTGATAGCGCGCGAAGGTGAGCCCGAGCGGGCGCAGGATCGCGGTGGCCCGGTTGAGGAAGATCTGCTCGGCGCGCATCACCGAGACGACAGCGGCCATGCCCGGCGCGGTGTCGCTCCAGCCCTGCTGGATCCACCGCTCGCGAGAGGCTTCGACGGGGTCGTACACGAGCGGGTGAGGCATTGGGTGAAGCTAGCGCGCTGCGTCCGGGACGCGTCCGATCACGCGCTGCTCTGCCAGCGCGACGAGCTCATCCGCGGAGACCCCGATGGCCTGCAGCACCTCGTCGTTGTGTTCACCGAGCCGCGGCGCGCGACCGCGGTGAAACCGATCGGGGCCGCGTGAGAACCGGATCGGCATCGTGCTGTGCCGTGCACGTGCGGTGGCGGCGCCGTCGACCTCCTCGAAGAAGCCGCGGAACTGCAACTGCGCCAACGCCGGTTGATCGTGCGGCTGCATCACTTTGGCGACGGGAATACCTGCCTCCCACAGCCGGTCGACGATCTCGCCACTGCTGCGTTCCTCACACCATCCCGCGAGGTGACCGTCGATGGCATCGTGCTGCTGCCTCCGCCCAGCCGCACTCGTCAGCTGTGGGTTCATCGCCCACGCCGGCCGATCGAGCGCGTCGCGCAGCTTCAACCACTGATCATCGGTCGCGACGGCGATCGCGACCCATCCGTCACGAATCCCCTTCGCGTCGGTGTCGGCCGTGAGGTACAGGTTCTGGGGGGCCGACGTCGGCCCACGGTTGCCATCACGACCCAGCACCGCTCCGTACGCGGAGTGTTCGACGATCTGCTCGGCGGCGACGTTGAGCGCGGCATCCACCATCGGAGCTTCGACCAGAACGCCCTCGCCCGTTCGCCGACGGTGCTCCAGCGCGAGGAGCAATCCGTACAGCGCGTGAATGCCGGCGTTCGAGTCGCCGACGCAGTACGGCGACACCGGGTTCTGATCCGGGTACCCGGTCATCCATGTCAACCCGGACGCATCCTCGATCACGAACGCGAACGCGGGGTCGTCTCGCCACGGACCGTCGAGCCCGAAACCGGGCATCCGCACCATCACCACATCGGGGCGGATCGCGCGAACTGTGGCGAAGTCGAGGCCGAGCTGTTCGAGCACTCGCGGTGTGTAGTTCTCGACGATGACATCACATGTCGCGATCAGCCGACGGAGCAACTCCCGTCCGGCTTCCCCGGCGAGGTCGATCGTCACGCTCTTCTTGTTGGTGTTGAGTCCGGAGAAGATGCCCGAACGCTCCCACCACTCGGCCTCGGAGAAGCTCAGACCGGCGAGCAGTCGGGTACCGTCCGGGCGCGCGGTCGACTCGATGTGCAGGACCTCGGCACCGAGCATCGCCAGCACGTGGGTGCAGAGCGGCCCGGCCCAGAACGCGGTGAGGTCGAGCACACGCAGTCCGTCCAGCGCAGGCCGATCTGCTACCGAATCCGGCCCACCGTCGTGATCGATGCGGCCCGACTCGCGCCGGAGGTCGGCGTGCGCACCCAGCCTCGGCGCCGGCTCGGTGGCGCGCAGCAGCGGCGGGGTGAACCGCAGAGGCGGCGCGGGTTCGTCGAAGCCGTCACGTGGGTTGCGCACGATCGAGCCGCGCTCGCGGAAGTGGTCGGTGATCGGAATCGTCGCTCCGTTGCCGATCGGAGCGTGGGGGATGCGGAGCGCACTGGCCAGTTCGAGGACCTCCGCCGTCGTGTGCTCCCCCATCCACGCGGCGATGTCGGGTTGCAGATGGGCACGCTTGGCGAACAGCGAGCGATCCTCCATCCATTCGGGATGGTCGACCATCACACAGAAATCGAGCCACTGCTGTCCGGTGCCGACACCGACGCCGACGAGTCCATCGCGCGTCGCCTCGACACCTGGTGTGACAACGGCTCGGCCGGCGCGGAACGGTCGGCCGACCATCTCGGCGTACGTGACGGGGTAGTAGGTGAGGCACAATGCGATGGTCTCGAGCATCGAGACGTCGACCAGTTCACCCGGTCCGTCGCGCAGCGCACGCGACCGTGAGATCAAGGTGCCGATCGCGGCATAGGCGCCCGTCAGCCATTCGCCGACCTGTCCACCGACGTGCACCGGGGCGCGGTCTCGCGAGCCGCGGCCGAGACCGACGATCCCTCCGGACCACGCCTGCAGCGTGAACTCGGTTGCGGCACGATCACTCCACGGGCCGTCCAATCCGAACGGCGTGATCGTGGTGACGGTCAGGTGCGGCAGCTCGCGCCGGATCGCGTCGGGCCGTAGTGCTGGCACGTCGGCCAGCCGCGAGCCCTCCGACCACACGACCGCGTCGGCGGCCCGCAACATCTCATTCACGCGGGCGACGTCGTCGACGTCATCGGGATCGGTGATCACGCTCTGCTTCGTCGAGGCCAGGAACGCGAACAGCGCGCCGTCGGCGCCGGGCGGGATCACGGCACCTGACGCAGACCAACGGCGCAGCGGATCGCCTTCCGGCGGCTCGATCTTGATGATGTCCGCGCCGCCGTCGGCGAGCAGCTTGGTGCAGTACGCGCCGGCGATCCCGCTGGAGAGGTCGACGACGACGAAGCCCGACAGCGGCGACGTCACGTCCGACCGCCCGTCGTCGTTCGGTCACTCGGTCGCGTCACGACCCTGCTTGCTGAGCCGCCAATCCGGCGGGAACCGTTGGTCGAAGTCCTTGATGACCTTGGTCATCCCCGACTCGAACATCTCGTCGTTCACCACCAGCTCCTTGGCGTCGGGCCGGGCGTAACCGGCCAGCGACTCGAGCACGCCTGTCAGCATGCTGCCCATGTACTCGCCCTGGAACTGCTTCATGATCTCGAAGAACGTCTTCTGCATGAACACCACATCGGTGGGGCGGTTGTTCGCGCATGCCAGCGCGTACTTGGCCACTTCACCCTCGAGTTGATCGCGGGGCACGACGCTGTTGACGAAGCTGCACTCGTACATCTCGGCTGCGGTGAACGGACGACCGGTGAAGACCATCTCCTGGAACTTGCGCAGTCCCATCGTCATCGCCCACCACCACATCCGCGGGGCGGTGCCCGAGTAGCGCCAGGCCGCATGCCCGAACAGCGCATCGTCGGAGGCGACGACGAGATCGGCATCACCGGCCTGGTAGAAGTGCCAGCCGTAGCAGTAGCCCTTGGCCTCGACGATGCTGATCTTCTTGAAGTCCTGCAGGCTGCGGCAGCCGCTGCGCGGGTTGGCGAACCACTGGGTCACCTGCCCGCCGTGGCGGAAGTTGCGTCGCGGCGGATACTTCACGTCGGAGTCCTCGAGCTGCACCTCCCGCAGCAGGCCCTCGTCGGTGTTGTTGGCCTCCATGAACTCGGGGAGGTCGACACCGCTGCCGAAGTCGTCGCCGGCGCCGCGGATGACCAACACCTTGACGTCGTCGTCGATGTTGGCGCGGTGCAGCAACTCGGCGTAGCGCAGCCTCATCCCGATCGTCGGTGCGTTGAGCCGATCGGGCCGGTTCAACGTGATCGTCGCGATCTTGGTCGCGCTGTCCTTGTCGTAGAGGACGTGTTCTTCGGCGAAGTCGTCGTCGTCGATCATGCGTGTGCTCCAGCGCGCTCGGGGGTCCAGAACGGGCTGCGCGACAGCATCTGCGGCCCGTCGGGAGTGATGAGAACGGGCTCGTGGGCGATGACCGATCCAACGGCGTCGTCGAACACACACCCCGTGACGACGAGGACGACGCCGGGGTCGAGCCGTTCGCGCGCCGCGGTGTCGGGGAGGGCGCGGGCGATCACGGGATCGTCGAAGCCGAGTCCGAGGCCACGGCCGATCGGCATCCCCGGCGGCGGCTCGCCCGCCGCGGTGTACGCGTCGAGCAGGCCCGTGGCTGCAGTGCCCGGCCGGCATGCGTCGAGCAGCCGCGCCCACAGCTCGTCCCAGCGCCGGTACAGATCGGTCACGATCCCAGTGCCGGCGCCGACGGGCCACGTCCGTCCAACCTCGCCCGTGTAGCCGTCGGCGACGACCCCGGCGTCGAACGCGACGAGGTCGCCCGGCTGCACGCGCACCCCGGCGCCCCGGCTTCGTGCAGCCCGGCCGGACGTGATGCGGACGACGTCCTGGGTCGACGGCGTGGTGACGCCGTGCGAGGCCATCGCGTCCATGAACACGCCGGTCAGCTCGCGCTCGGTGACGCCTGGCTGCAGCTCGGCGACCGTTGCGGCCAGCGCCGCATCGGCGACCGCCATGGCGGCACGGATGGCATCGATCTCCTCGTTCGTCTTGATCCGCCGCGCCGCGCGCAGCGCCGGCCCACCGTCGACGATCTGCGCGTTCGGGAACGCCATCGGCAGCAGCCGCGCGAACAGTGGCGACATCGCGTCGGTGCCGACGCGGGCCGGGTCGACGTCGGCGGCCACGCCCTTCAGCATCGCCACGAGGTTCATCGGGTTCCACGTGATGCCGTACAGGTGGTCGTGCGGGATCTCGTCCGGCACGCCTTCGTCCCACGTGCTGAGGAGGTAGATCTCGCGAGTGGCGCGCACCGCAACACAGCCCGGGCCGAACGGGCGGGTGCCCGCGTTCCACAGCAGCGGCACGCCCGACACGTAGCGGATGTTGGCGACCCGCCCGAGCACGAGCACGTCGAGATCGTGAGCCTCCATGGCTGCGAACGCGCGCTCGCGCCGCGCCTCACGCAAGGCCGGCGGGTCGGGGCTCGGCCCACCAGGCGATCTCGTCGGCGATTCAGTTGCCATAGGGGTCGTACGGGTAGTCGCTGATGTTCATGCAGCCGCCTTCGGTGATGACGAACACGTTCTCTGATCGGTAACCGCTGTGGCCTTCGTCCCACACCACGGGCTCGATGACCACGACGGTGCCTGCGGCGAGCACGAGCCGACGGTCGTAGTCGTCGCCGAGATCGGTTCCCACGTAGGGCGCTTCGGCGCTGTCGAGCCCGAGCCCATGCCCAAGGTAGAAGTGCGGCATCCACGGCCGATCGCCGCCGCACACCTCCATCGCGGCCGCCGTGAGATCCGACGCGTGCACGCCGGCACGCATGACCGAGACGACCGCGTCGCTGATCTCGCGCCACCTCGCGTACTGGGCCTGCTGGCGGGAGGTCGGCTCGTCACCGACGACCCATGTGCGCCCGAAGTCGGAGTGGTACCCGCCGTACATGATGCCGGTGTCGACCCACAGCACGTCGCCGCGAACGAGAGCCCGCTCGGTGCTCAGCAACGGGCACGCAATGCCTCCGTGCACGGTCCACGGCAGATCGGCCTGATGGTCGGGCATCACCTGCCAGATCGGGTCGAGCACGTTGGCCTCTGCGCCCAGCTCGAAGACGCGGTGGAGGAAGGTCGCCGTCAGGTCGACCTGCCGGGCACCTGGCACGAGCCCGGCCTGGACTTCGGCCATCGCCTGCTCGGTGATCCAGAGCGCATGGCGCAGGCAGGCGAGCTCGTCGGGGGTCTTG
>Ga0075364_10001690_pt1 | contig 12112 bp, 10 predicted proteins | sample EndMetdeltDD1764_FD_71517 | JGI IMG/M metagenome (GOLD analysis project Ga0075364, IMG submission 71517) | Populus endosphere microbial communities from Tennessee, USA - Endosphere MetaG P. deltoides DD176-4 | ecosystem: Host-associated > Plants > Roots > Endosphere | place: USA: Tennessee... | reverse complement strand
CGTCAGCACCGCGACCGTCGAGCTGGTCTCCGTCAGACCATAGGCATTGACGAATCCGACATGCGGCAACAGGTCCAAGGCCTTGCGCACCAACGGAAGTCCGACCTTCGAGCCGCCGTATGCCAGATTGCGAAGCGATGGAAGCCCGGTCGGCTCGCGCTCGAGCACGGTCACGATGCGGTCCAGCATGGTGGGTACGACGGTCGCCGTAGTCACCTTTTCGTCAGAGACGAGGCGAACCCATTCGCGGGGCTCGAAATTCGCCAAATACACCATTTTCCGCCCAGCGTAAAGGTTCGACATCGCCGCGTTCACCCCTGCGATGTGGTACGGCGGAACACAGATTAGAGCTGCGTCTTCTGTTTCCGCCGAACCGAATTCGACCGTGCCAGTGATGTAGCTTGTCAGGTTGCCGTGCGTAAGCTCGACAGCCTTCGGTTTCGACGTTGTGCCCGATGTAAACAGGACGACCGCCACATCATCAGGATCGGCGAATTCCGCAACGGGTTCCGCGGTGCGGGCCGCGACCAGGAGATCGTCGGAATCCATGACCAACTTGCCGCAATCGCCGACCATTTCGCGGTATCGGCCGTCGACGATGATCAGTGGATCCGGCAGCCTCGCGATCAACTCTGAGATGCCTTCGCCGCTCAGCCGATAGTTGATCGGGGTATAGGGCTTGGCGGCGCGCGCGGAGGCGAAGATGAGCAGCGGCGCCATGACGCCTCCCGACCCCACGTACGCCACGTGTTGCGCACCCGACGCGGCGACTACGCCGGCCACTCCGTCGGCGAGCGCACTGAGACCGTCGACTGTCAACCGGGTCTCGCCGTCGACCACCGCGACCCGGTCCGCGTCGCTCGACGCAGCCATCTCCAGCAACAACGCGATACTCACACCGCGATTGTAGACGTCGAATCCGATATATAGTTATAGGGTTAGATCCTGTCGTAGTCGAAGGAGCAGCATGAGCACACCTGACATCGCGATCATCGGCGTCGGAATCCATCCGTTCGGCCGCTACGAGGACCGATCGGCTCTGGAGATGGGCGCCGTCGCGATCGGCCGCGCGCTGCGCGACGCGGGTGTCGATTGGTCCAAGGTCGGAAGCCTGTATGCGGGCAGCCTCGAGGTGGCCAACCCCGAAGCCATCACCGGCCTGATCGGCATGACGGGCGTCCCCGCGCGAGCCACCCTCAGCGGATGTGCCACCGGCAACTCGCTTCTGACGCTCGCCGCGCGCGACGTTCAGCTCGGCGAAGCGGAGATCGCGGTAGGTGTCGGGCTCGACAAGCATCCCCGCGGAGCGTTCGGCGCAGATCCGTCGGTTGCCGGACTTCCCCAGTGGTACGGCGACCAGGGCATGTTTCTGACCACGCACTACTTCGGCACAAAGATCATGCGCTACATGCATGACCACGGCATCAGTGACCAGACCCTGGCTCGCGTCGCCGCCAAGAACTTCGCGAACGGCGCGCAGGCTCCGCACGCATGGCGACGAAAAGCGATGAGCGTGGAGGCCATTCTCGAGTCGCCGGTCGTGAATGCTCCACTCCGGCAGTACATGTACTGCAATCCCAATGAGGGTGCCGCAGCTGTGGTGGTGTGCCGAGCCGATGCCGCCAAAAAGTACACCGACAAGCCGATCTATCTACGCGCGAGCGCGCTGCGCAGCCGTCGTGATGGCGCTTACGAATTGCTGCGGACCTCGATCGAACTGCCGATCGTGCCGGGCACCACGTCGCAAGCGGCCACAGCTGCCTACGAACAGGCGGGCGTGGGCCCCGAGGACATTGATGTCGCCCAACTTCAGGACACCGACGCCGGGTCCGAGATCATCCACATGGCCGAGACCGGGCTCTGCAAGGACGGCGAGCAGGAAGCCCTTCTTCACGACGGCGCGACGGCCATCGGCGGGCGGCTGCCCGTCAACACCGACGGCGGCCTGTTGGCCAACGGCGAACCGGTTGGCGCATCCGGCCTGCGGCAGGTCTACGAACTCGTGCAGCAACTGCGCGGTACCGCCGGTGAACGGCAGGTACCCAACGACCCGCGGGTCGGACTCGCCCAGCTGTACGGATCACCGGGAACCGCCGCGGTCGCGATTCTGAGCAGGTAGCGAGCTTGCGAAAACCTTGAGGACAGCCTCCACAATTGGTTAAATGTTTAGAGCTTATAAGCCGCTAAGGGGGTCGAGCATTGACGGTAGGCACTATCGCCGCGCTGCTCGACGAAGCCGCTCACGATTGCCCCGGTAAATCGCTGCTCCTCGACACCGAGGGCGGAGCGTTGACGATCGGCGACGTGGCGCGACTATCCACCGCGGCAACTCACTGGCTCGCCGATGCCGGCCTACGACCGGGGATGACGGTTGCCTGGCAGCTGCCGACCCACTCCTCCGCCGCCGTACTCATGCTGGCGCTGGCCCGCACCTCAATCGTGCAGGCGCCTGTGCTGCACCTCTATCGGCAACGCGAGGTCCGATCAGCGCTCGACGTGGCGGATGCGGACGTGCTGATCGTCGATGATGCGACGGCCCCCAACGCCCCGACAGGCATCCCCGTCGTGCGGCTGCCAAGCGACTTTCTCGAAGTGTTGCGTGCGATTCCCGATGGACCGGGACCCAGCCCCCCTCCGTCGGCGGGCACGCCCCGATGGATCTATTTCACGTCCGGCACGACCGGCCGACCGAAGGGCGTCCGCCACACCGACGTTTCGCTGTTGGCCGCGGCCCGTGGGTATGTGCAGCATCTCGGCCTCGGCGAACATGCCGATGAGGTCGGGACGATCGCCTTCCCGATCGCGCACATCGGCGGAATCCTCTACATCGCAAGCGCATTGATCGGTGGTTTCCCGGCGGTGGTGGTGCCGAAGGTGGACTCCGACCTGATTCGCCTGCTGGCTGAGAATCGGGTCACGATTTCGGGTTCGAGTACGGCGTTCTATCAGATCCTCTTGGCCGCACAGCTCGCCTCGGGTAGCGATACGCCGATCATTCCGTCGCTGCGCATGTTGATCGGTGGCGGAGCGCCGTGCCCGCCCGAACTGCACCACAAGGTACGTCGCCACATGGGCGTGCCGATCGTGCACGCGTACGGGATGACCGAAGCCCCGACAATCTGCGTCAGTGAGGCCAGCGACACCGAGGAGCAGCAGTCCAACAGCTGCGGCAGGCCGATCCCGGGTGCAGAGATCCGGATAGGCGAGGGTGACGAGATCCAATTGCGCGGCGCCAACATGTCATCGGGGTATGTAGATGACGACCAGTGGTCCGACGCCACGACGTCCGACGGCTGGTTCCGCACCGGGGACAGCGGGTGTGTTCGTCCGGACGGTCGCATGGTCATCACCGGTCGCGTCAAGGATCTGATCATCCGCAAGGGTGAGAACATCGCCCCCGACGAAGTCGAGAACGCGTTGCTCGCGCACCCGCTGATCGACGAGGTCGCCGTGGTGGGTCAGCCCGATGAGCTGCGCGGCGAGATGGTATGCGCCGTTGTGCGGCGGTCACCCGGCCGCGCCGACGTCACTCTCGACGACGTGTGCGAGTTTCTGGATCAGCGCGGACTGATGAAACAGAAGTGGCCCGAACGACTCTTCATCGTCGACGAGTTCCCGCTGACGGGGCTGGGCAAGGTAGCGAAAAGACAGCTAGCCGAACAGATCTCAGGAGGAGCTCGATGACGTCATTGAGGACGGACGAACGCGATCAACTCGCGCAGTCTGTTCGCGCGGCATGCGAGCGGCTGGCACCGGAGGCACAAGTGCGCGCCGTGGCCTACGAACGAGATCACCCTGCGCGGGGGTTCGACGCCGAATTGTGGAAGGTGCTCTGCACCCAGGTGGGAGTGGCGGCGATCGGGCTGCCGGAGGATCTGGGCGGGGCCGGATTCGGCGCGTCTGCGTTGGGTGTGGTGGCCCACGAGCTGGGCCGTGCACTGGCACCGGTCCCCTTCGTCGCGTCAACGGTGTTCGCGACGAGTCTGCTGATCGACTTCCGGGACCAGGATCCTGATGCCGATCGGCGGTTGTCCTCTCTCACCGAAGGCGAACGAACGGCCACCGCGGCCGTCACCGGCGATGGTGGGCTATGGCAGCGCAGTGGCGTGACGCTCGTCGCCGAATATACGTGTGACGGTTGGGTTCTTGACGGCACGGTGCGACACGTTCTCAACGGAGGTGCCGCCGATGATCTGGTAGTCGCCGCGATCACCGACGGAAAGCCCGCGGTTTTCGTGCTCGAGTCCACCGTGGCCGGCGTTTCGGTGAAGGACGAGAATGTGCTCGACGGCACCCGTCCGATGGCGACCATCACGTTCGACCGGGCACCCGCTACCCGACTGTCCGGCGACAGCCCGGTGGACGACGTCATAGGCCGAAACGTCGATCTCGCGCTTGCGGTGCTGTCGGCCGAACAGGTCGGGTCCTGCGAGCGGATTCTCGAGATCGCCACGGACTACGCGCGGACACGCGAGCAGTTCGGCCGGCCCATCGGCAGCTTTCAGGCCATCAAACATAAATGCGCCGACATGCTCGTCGACCTCGAGTGGGCCAGGTCCGCGTCGCAGGCCGCCCTGGAGGCATTCGACGGGAACGTCGCAGGTGAATCGGGATGGCGCGCAAGCATGGCCAAAGCGGTGTGCTCGGAGGCACTGCGGGACGCATCGCACGCCAACGTGCAGATCCACGGCGGGATCGGGTTCACCTGGGAGGACTCCGCGCACCTGTACATGCGGCGGGCCCGAACAGACGAGGTGCTGTTCGGCAAGCCTGCCCAGCACTGGGACCGGCTGGCCGCCGATGCCAAGATCCTTTGAGCTACGAAGTGCCCCCAGTGCCGAAATGCTTTGCAAAGCAAGACATATAGGCTTCGGCGGCCACCGCGGAACGTGCATCGACATGCGCAAGGATCCGAGTCGCCCCGGCTCGTGACATACCTGCGACGTACGCGTCGAGGATCGCCACCGCGTCGGGGTTGTCGAAGTCGATTGATGGTGCGGCGACCTGAATCTCGACGCTGCCGATATCGCGACCGGCATTTGAGAGGTGTTCGCGGAGTTTGTCTACGGCGCGTGCGAAGTCGTCAACTCCTTCGATGCTGGCCGTCCGAACCGACGTCGTCACGGTTTGGGGCGCCACCACGGGACACCAACCGCTCCCGTGCTCGACGACGCGCCGCACGGTGGCAGGGCTGTTGCCGCCCAGCCACAGCGGCGGATGCGGCTTCTGAATCGGCGCATCGAGTTTCAGTGCACCGGCTGCCGCGAACGTCGAACCCGTCACCGGCCGGTCGGGTTCGGTCCAGATTCTGCGCAGCGCAACGAGATACTCGTCGAAGAGCGTTACCCGATTGTCGAAGTCGACTCCCAGTGCGCCGAATTCGGAGCGTAAGTAACCGGCTCCCACACCGGCTATCAGCCGCCCTCCGGAGACGACGTCCAGCGATGTCAGCGTCTTGGCAGCCAGATACGGGTTCCTGAAGGGCAAGACATACAGGTGCGTCATCAGCCGCACCGTCGTCGTGGCCGCCGCGAAGAACGCGAGCGCGACGGCGGGATCGAAAGTGTTGTGGCCGCCCGCCGCATACCATTTGGCCGACGGCGCCGGATGATCAGCCAGCGCGATCGCGTCGAACCCGAGTTCCTCCGCGCAACCGGCAATCGCGCGCATCACCGCGGGATCGCGCAGTTCGGGGTTCGCTGTCGGGACGTCGCTCGGATACTCGACCGTGAACTTCATGAATCAGGGTTCTCCCGAGGATTGCCGCAATCAACGCACCGCTCACCAGACCTGCTTGCCGCAGGCGCGCTTGATGACTACCCTACAGAAATAACTAAATGTTTTTCTGTTTAGCTCACCAAAGGAGCCGCTGTGCCGTTGCAGCCCTGGATGCAGTTGATCTCGGTCGACGATCACCTGATCGAACACCCGAAGGTCTGGAGCGACCGTCTGCCGAAGAAGTACCTCGAGTCAGGTCCCAAGATCATCGAGTTCGAACGCCCCGACACCGGGCAGATGTGTCAGGTATGGCAGTACGAGGGCCGCATCTACCCGTACATCGGTCTCAATGCGGTCGCGGGCAAGAAGCCCGAGGAGTACGGCATCGAGCCGGTGCGCTACGACGACATGATTCCGGGGTGCTATGACCCCAAGGCGCGCGTCGCCGACATGGACATCGACGGTGTGCAGGCGATGACATGCTTCCCGTCGTTTCCGCGCTTCGCGGGCGCGGCCTTCGCGGAGGGCGAGGATAAGGATCTCTCGCTCCTGTGCGCACAAGCGTGGAACGACTTCCATCTCGACGAGTGGGCAGCCACCGCGCCCGACCGATTCGTGCCCGTATCTGTCCTGCCGTTCTGGGATCTCGATCAGAGCATCAAGGAGCTGCACCGGGTCGCCGCCAAGGGCTCGAAATGCGTGAGCTTCCCCGATCTTCCCGACAAGCTCGGCCTTCCATCTCTGCACAGTGATCATTGGGATCCGCTGTGGTCGGCGTTCGAGGAAACCGATCTGGTTCTGGCCCAGCACTTCGGATCCGGGGGGTTCCCGCCGCCGATCGCACCCGACGCGCCATTCGCGGTCTTCATTGTGCTGATGGGCACCATCAGCATGGGGGCACTCACGGACTGGCTGTTCTCCCCTGGGCTGCACAAGCATCCGAAGCTCAAGATCGGACTGTCCGAGGGTGGCATCGGATGGATCCCGTATATCCTTGAACGCTGCGACAGCGTCTGGCGTAAGCACCGCTTCTACCAGAACATCAATCAGGAGGTTCTGCCCAGCGATCTGTTCCGGCGCCACTTCCACGGCTGTTTCATCGAGGACGATTTCGGTGTCGAGGCGCGCGACAAGATCGGCTTGGAGAACATCACTTGGGAATGTGACTATCCGCATTCCGATTCGTACTGGCCGCAGAGCCGCGAGCGGGCAGCGAAGGCTTTCGAGAACGTGCCCGACGACGAGGTGCACCAGATGGTGGAGCTGAACACCCGCAAGCTATACAACTTCCCACGCGCGTCATGACTTCCGGCGGCTTCGAGCCCGTCGAGCAGCTGCCGGTATCGGACTGGACCGATCAGGACCTGCTGACCAAAGACGAGGCGCGTGAGCGCCTCGTCGAGGAGATCGACCGCACGAGGGCGCACCTGGCACAACTCGAGCGCGACAACGCCGACGAAGCCGAAATCGGTTTGGTGGCACGTCGTCTCAACGCGATGGAATCGGTCCGCGACGAGTACGGCGCGTACCTCGGCGGTGAGTGACGTGACGACAGCGCCCGAGGACATCACCGACTCCGACGAACTGAGGTCGCGGTGCCGGTCATTCCTGGAGAACGCACCTCGGCCCGACGGTCTCCGGAACTACGGACCTACGCCCACCGCCGACGACATCGAGCCGGGCAGGGCCTGGCACAGGTACCTCGCCGCACATGGGTACGCGTGCCTGCACTGGCCGGCTGAACACGGTGGCGCCGACGCCTCGGTCGCCTACCAAGCTGTCTTCGCCGAAGAATGCGCGCGGGCCGGTGTTCCTCGCCAACTGGCGATCACGGGCATCGATCTCGCCGGACCGATTCTCATCAAATTCGGCTCCGAGGAACAGAAGTCGCGATTTCTCGAGCCAATCCGACTGGGCGATCACGTGTGGACTCAGCTGTTCTCTGAGCCCGGCGCGGGGTCCGATCTTGCGGGGGTTCGCACGAAAGCGGAGAAAACCGACACCGGGTGGCGCATCAGCGGACAGAAGGTGTGGAGTTCGGCCGCGAACTCCGCACAGTTCGGTCTGCTGCTAGCCCGCACCGGACCCGACTCACATGGCGGCCTGAGCATGTTCATCGTGCCGATGGACACCGAGGGCATCTCGGTGCGCCCGCTGCAACAGATGGACGGCGAGAGCAAGTTCAACGAGGTCTTCTTCGACGGCGCCCGACTGTCTGACGATGCCTTGATCGGTGAGCCGGGCCAGGGTTGGTCGATCGCCATGGTAACGCTGGGCCGCGAACGACTGACGCTCGGTTCACAGGCCGTCGCGATGTTCAAACTCCACGACAGAATGGTGCAGGCCGCCCGCGACCACGATCAGCTCGACCCCGTCCTCGCTCGGTCCATGACGCGGCTGTGGGCGCGAATGTGGCTGCTGCGCTTCACGTGGCAGCGCGCGATCGACGCCGGAGACACCGCGTCGGCGGCATTCTCGGTGCTGAAATTGATGACGTCGGAGACTGACCGTGACCTCGGCGACCTTGCCACGGAGGTGCTCGGCACGGACGCGTGTGTCGATCCCAACGAGGGTTCCGATGTCTCGGAGTTGGTACGCGCAATGCTGGTCGGGCGCGCGCAGACAATCCTTGGCGGCACCAGTGAAATACAGCGGAACATCCTCGGCGAGCGTGTGCTGGGCCTCCCCAAAGAGCCTCGGTGACAGCAGGTCTCACAGAATCCACGATCGCGGCAGCGCTACGGAGCCACTTGCGGCCCGGTATGACTGTGGCACTCGGCGACGGTGTTGGCGCACCGCGTTGCACAGAGGATGGGACGTCGGTCGCATCGGCACTCAGCGCGGTGGCCCAGGAACTCGGCGGCATCCGACTTGTGCTCGGCTGGCTCACAGCACCGCTCGACGGAATCGAGGCGGCCGCATACCGCGAGGTCATCGCTCTGATGCCGGGCTGGGGTGTGCGAGAGGTCTTGGCTACGCCCACAGCGCGTTTCGTGCCGACTCCGCTCAGCGGCATCGCAGCACTTCTGCGCGGCGCGTTGCGGCCCGACGCGCTGATCACGCGGATCGTCGAGCGCGGGGGCTCCCTCTACTTCGGTACGGAGGTCTCATGGCAACGCGAACTCGTCGACGCAGGCGTACCCGTGCTAGCGATCTTGGACCGCAACGGCCCCTGCGCCGACGCCGGCCCGCTGGTGGACCCGGCGGCAGTGGCCGTCATCGGACACAGCGCCGATGGACCGAAGCAGTTCCCGTCTCCGGATCCAGATCCGGCGCACGAATCACTGGCCGACGCCGTCTTGAGATTCGTCCCCTCGGGAGCGCGGCTACAGTACGGGCCCGGCCAGCTCGGCACGGCACTACTCAGGCAGACACGGCATAGTGTGCACATCGACACCGGGCTCCTGACCGACGCGGTGGTCGAGCTGGACCGCCGAGGCTTTCTGGACGGGATGCCCTCGGCAACATATCTTTTCGGATCCGAAACCCTTTATGACTGGGCCGACGGCAAGCCGATCCTCCGCGGTATCGAATACACCCACGACAACACCCGACTATCGCGCGGGGCTCCGTTGATCGCCATCAACACAGCCATCGAGATCGACCCGATGGGTCAAGTCAACGTCGAAGGTGCTGGCGAAAAGGTCGTCGGCGGGATCGGCGGACATCCTGATTACTGTGCGGCGGCGAGGGCGAGCCGTGAGGGGCTGTCCATCATCGCTGTCCCGTCGATGGTGAAGGGCCGTAGCCCGTTGGTCGAGCGCCTCAGCCGGCCTGTGTCGACACCCGCTTATGACATCGATGTGATCGTCACCGAGAACGGCCACGCGGACCTGCGAGGTGCCGACTGGGATCAGCGCGCGCGGCTCATCGCCGCGCTGTTCGAATAGAGGAGATGCATGACTGAAGCACTCGCTGGACGCGTCGTGTTGGTCACCGGTGGCGGGCGAGGCATCGGGCGCGCCCACTGTCTGGCGTTGGCCGCGAACGGGGCATCGGTGGTGGTCAACGATCCCGGCGTCGGCCGTGACGGCTCGGCCGGCGACTCGGGTCCGGCCGCCGACGTCGTCGCCGAGATCGAGGCGGCAGGCGGGAAAGCGTTGGCGCACTGCGGCTCCGTATCGTCGTGGGACGATGTCGCAGACATGATCGCCACGGCGGTGGGCACCTTCGGAACCCTGACGGGCGTGGTCAACAATGCGGGCATCGTGCGCGACGCGATGGTGGCGAACGCGACCGAGGCCGACTGGGATGCTGTCATCGCCGTACACCTCAAGGGCACCTTCGCCGTCACGAAGCATGCGTGCGAGTACTGGCGCGCGCAGTCGAAGGCCGGACACCAGATCGACGCGCGGATCGTGAACACCGTTTCAGGCGCAGGGCTCTGGGGCAACGTCGGGCAGAGCGCGTACGGTGCCGCCAAGGCCGCCATCGCCAACCTGACGGCCGTCACCGCGATGGAGGGCAGACGCTACGGCGTTGTCGCCAATGCGATCTCACCTCTGGCGGTGACTCGCATCAGTGAGGATTTCTTCACCGGACAGCGAGCCAGTGATCCGGCGCTGGACCCTGCCCGCAGTTCGGAGGTCGTCGCCTGGCTGCAGTCCACCGAGTCGTCGTGGCTCACCGGGCAGATCCTCCGCATCGACGGGCATCGGCTGAGCCGCATCGAGGGATTCAGCGAGGTGCCGGGGCGCTACCACGCTAGAGACGGTGCATCGCTGACATTTTCGGAGATCGGCCAGGCCGTCAGCTGGCTTTACGGTGCGTCGCCGCGTGGACTGGCGGGCCCCCTCCCAGTCACCTAGTTGCTCCGGCAGCATTTTCAACACATATGTAGAAAATGAAGTAGGCTCGGCCGGGAGCAGATCTTTCGACCAAGGAGCGCTTCGATGCAGAACTGGCCCACCATGCAACCCACAGGCTGGTTCCAGGTGGCATGGAGCGCCGATCTGGTGGCCGGTCAGGTCAAGCCCCTGCGCTACTTCGGCCGGGAACTCGTTGCTTTCCGGGGCCACGACGGGCAGGTATCCGTGATGGACGCGCATTGCCGGCACCTCGGCGCCAATTTGGCCTTCGGCGGATGCGTCGTCGATGACGGCATCCAGTGTCCGTTCCACGGCTGGGTGTGGAACGGACAAGGGCGCAACGTCAGCATTCCCTATCAGGACCGCCCCAACAGAGGCCGGCGGATACGCTCCTTCCCTGTCAACGAGATCAACGAGTCGATTTTCATCTGGCACGATGCGGGTGGTCAGGATCCGTCGTGGCAGATGCCCGCCGGTTTCGAAATGCTCGGCGACCACATCGCTTCCCGCAGTTACCATCCGCTTGACGCCGATTGCCGCACGCGATTTCAGAACATCCACGTACACCCACAGATCATCGCGGAGAACGCCGTCGATCCACACCACTTCCGCTTCGTGCACCACACCCCGATCAGCCCAGTGGTGCTGCGTGAGTACACCGATAGTTCAACCTGGTCAGCGAAAGTCGGATTCGGCAGGCGTTGGACCGACGGCGTCGATCGTCCCGGCGACACCCTCAACACGATCGAGATCCACTGGTCGGGCATCGGGGTGAGTTTCAACGGCGAGCGCACAAAGGAGGGCGTCCGGATCGTCTCTATCTGTGCCACGCCGGTCGACGATGAGACCTCGGACATCTTCGCCGGCTACTGGATCGACGATGAGGGCGGCGATTTCCACGAAAGGCTCGAAGTAGCCAAACGTGCTCTGCCCCAGGATATCCAGATCTGGGACCATCAGCAGTTCATGGACCCGCCGACGCTGGCGACCAGTGAGGCGGCCGGCTTCAAGAAGTTGCGTGCCTGGTGCGCCAGCTTCTATCCGACGCACCAGGACGAGGTGGACCAACTTGTCGGCCACGCCGTCCGATAGCTCCGTAGGCGGCCGCAAGTCCGACCGCACCCGGGAGTCGATACTGGATGCCGCACGGATCGCATTTGCCCGCAAAGGTTTCTCTGGAGTCGCGATCCGCGATATCACCGACCTGTCGCGTATCAACCGGGCCAGCTTCTACTACTACTTTCGCGACAAGACCGAACTATTCGTGGAACTGGGCACCGCGACCTACCACGAGGTGTTGAACATAGCCGAGTCTTTCGGTGAGATGGACGATCCGCCGACGCGGTCGGCCGTCCAGAGGTGGGTGGAGACCTACTTCTCCTACCTGGACCGTAACGGCGCCTTCGTCATTCGCTCCTTCGACGACGCACCCCAGGATCCAATATTCCGCGCGGCGGTTGCACGTGCCCACGTCCGAACAGCCGCCGCGCTTGGTGAACGGATCGCCAAGCTGTCGGCACGGCCACCCGACGCCGATCCCGTCGCATTGGGTCTGTCGATTATGGCGATGCTCGACCGTAGCTGGT
>Ga0075364_10001689_pt1 | contig 12123 bp, 10 predicted proteins | sample EndMetdeltDD1764_FD_71517 | JGI IMG/M metagenome (GOLD analysis project Ga0075364, IMG submission 71517) | Populus endosphere microbial communities from Tennessee, USA - Endosphere MetaG P. deltoides DD176-4 | ecosystem: Host-associated > Plants > Roots > Endosphere | place: USA: Tennessee... | reverse complement strand
AGCCGGAGCCGCCGAAGGAACAGGCCAAGCCGGTTGAAAAGCCGCCGGAAAAGCCGGTCGAGAAAAAGACAGAAACCAAGACGGCCGAAAAACCGGCTGACAAGAAGGTTGCCGACAAGAAGCAGGAAACCGCCAAGACCACCAAGGCGGGCGACAGCAAGTTCAATCCCGACGATATCGAAAACTTCCTGAACAAGCAGGATGCGCCGAGCAGCGGTGCAAAGTCTTCGACCCAGACGGCGGCGTTGGGCGGCAAGAAAACGACGGGTGGCCAGAGCCTCAGCATGTCGGAAATGGATGCGCTGCGCGGTCAGATCCAGAACAACTGGTCGACCTTTGCCGGTATCGAAGGCCTGCAGGGTATGATCATTACGGTCAGCTTCAGTCTGGATGAAGGCGGCAATATCGTGGGAAGCCCAAAAGTTTCATCGACGGGCGGGTCCGATACGGCGCGCCGGACGATGGAAGCCAGTGCTCGCCGTGCTGTCCTGAAATCGCAGCCCTTCCAGGGCCTTCCCGCCGATAAATATGACACGTGGAGCGAGGTTATCGTCAATTTCGATCCCTCGGATTTCGCGCTCTAAACAGCTGAAAGCGTAGCTGAAAGGCTTAAATACCATGATGAAACGTTCTTTCATCCGTCTCGTGATCGCTCTTGCGGGCATGGCCGTGATGTTCTCCACCCAGGCGCAGGCTGCCGTGACGATCAACGTCAACAAGGGGCGCGTCGAGCCGCTGCCGATCGCGATCACGGATTTCCTGTCCAATGACGCGCTAGGCCCGCAGATTTCCGAGGTCATCGCTGCCGACCTGCAGCGTTCGGGCCTGTTCGCGCCGGTCAACAAGGCTGCGTTCATCGAAAAGATTTCGGACCCGAACAAGCAGCCGCGTTTCGAGGACTGGAAGGCGATCAACGCTCAGGCCATGGTGTCCGGCCGCATCACCCGCGAGGCGGATGGCCGCCTGCGCGCCGAGTTCCGGCTGTGGGACACGTTTGCCGGCCAGCAGATGACCGGCCAGCAGTTCTTCACCGATCCTAAAAACTGGCGTCGTGTCGCTCATATCATCGCCGATGCGATCTATCAGCAGATCACCGGTGAGAAGGGCTATTTCGATACGCGCGTCGTGTTCGTTTCGGAAAGCGGCCCGAAGACTGCGCGTCAGCGCCAGCTGTCGATCATGGACCAGGATGGCTTCAACATTCAATCGTTGACCAACGGCAAGGATCTGGTTCTGACACCGCGTTTCTCGCCGAGCCGTCAGGAAGTCACCTACATGTCGTTTGAAGGCGACCAGCCGCGCGTTTATCTGCTGCAGCTGGAAACCGGCCGTCGTGAAGTGGTCGGCAATTTTCCGGGCATGACCTTCTCGCCGCGCTTCTCGCCGGATGGTCAGAAGGTGATCATGAGCCTTCAGCAGGAAGGCAATGCCAACATCTACACGATGGACCTGCGTTCGCGCACCACGACGCGCCTGACCAATACCGCCGCTATCGACACGGCACCGTCCTATTCGCCGGATGGCCGTCAGATCACGTTCGAAAGCGACCGTGGCGGCCGCCAGCAGATCTATGTCATGAATGCCGATGGCTCCGGCCAGAACCGTATCTCCTTCGGTGACGGTTCCTATTCGACGCCGGTCTGGTCTCCGCGTGGCGACCTTATCGCCTTCACAAAACAGTCGGGCGGAAAATTCTCGATCGGCGTGATGAAACCGGATGGTTCGGGCGAGCGCATTCTTACCTCGGGCTTCCATAATGAAGGTCCGACCTGGGCGCCGAACGGCCGCGTGCTGATGTTCTTCCGTCAGAACGCCGGTGCAGGCGGCCCGCAGCTCTATTCGATCGACCTGACCGGTTACAATGAGCAGGCCATCAAGACCCCGACATACGCGTCCGACCCGGCCTGGTCGCCGCTGATGGAATAGCATGCCGAACGAAAGAGGCGAGCCATCGCCTCTTTCCCGCCGCAATGTCCTGAAAAAGGCCAGAAAAGAACATTCTTGACGGATCGTTAACCATAACCGTTTGCTGGTGATTAACCGAGAAAGGTTAGGGTCCGGCAACCGTAAAGTTTATCCAAGGAGAGACGGCCATGAGCCGCATTGAGACCCAGGCGATGAGCCGCATGCAGACACTTGCCCGCAACCCGGCCGTCATCGCACTGACGCTCGCTCTTGCTCTGGCCGGTTGCGCCAACAAGAAGAACATGCCGAACAACGCCGGTGATCTCGGCCTCAACGGCGGTGCCGGTGCGGCAACTCCGGGCTCGGCTCAGGACTTCACCGTCAACGTTGGCGACCGCATCTTCTTCGACACCGACTCGACCTCGGTTCGCGCCGACGCCCAGCAGATCCTCGACCGTCAGGCCCAGTGGCTGCAGCGTTATCCGCGCTACGCCATCACCGTCGAAGGCCATGCCGACGAACGCGGCACCCGCGAATACAACCTGGCTCTCGGCGCACGCCGCGCTGCCGCCACCAAGGAATATCTCGCATCGCGTGGCGTTCCTGCCAACCGCATGCGCACGATTTCCTACGGCAAGGAACGTCCGGTCGCCGTTTGCGACGACATCTCCTGCTGGTCGCAGAACCGTCGCGCCGTTACCGTTCTCGGCGGCGCCGGTATGTAATATTTCCTTCGGGAAACGAAAAATTGAAGGCGGCCCTCGGGTCGCCTTTTTTGTTGCGTCTTAGTTTGAACGAGTTTCACTTGTTTTTTGACGTCAACTAACAAACTGTCTGCTGACGCCAATCCGGCGTAGCTTCAGATGATTCGGGACTTACACTATGAAGAAACTTGTCTTGGCAGCGATGCTGGGGCTCGCCGCTACAGGCGGCCATGCGGAAGCTTTCACGCTGCCGTTCCTGAACCATGCCGATAAGGCGCCGCAGCAGAAGCCGCTTGTCCTGGTGCAGGCCGGTAATGATGCAGTGCGTATGCAGCAGCTTCAGGAAGAAATCCGCCAGTTGAACGGCCGCATCGAGGAAATGAGTTTCCAGTTGCTGCAGATGCAGGAACAGATCCGCAAGGCTCAGGAAGACAACGAGTTCCGCTTCCAGGAACTTGAAAAATCCGAAGGTGGTGGTTCCGGCAACCATCCTGCAGTGGCTGCCGCTCCGGCAAACGGCTCAAAAAAAAACGATGAACTCAGCCAGATCATCGAACAGAACCCCGGCAATCTGAATGGCGGGGATCTGAGCGGGCAGGGGGCGTCTTCACAGGCGCCGTCATCCCCTAATTCCGGCTCCAATTCGGGCCAAAACACTGGTACCGGCGCACCGCCGCCGACAACTCTCGGTTCCATCGAGATGGACCAGAACGGCATGCCCAAGGGCGCGACCATGAACCAGGGCGCCAATAATTCCTCGCGCTCGCTGCCGGGCGTGGATACCGGTTCATCAGGCAGCCGTGGCGGACAGCAGACAGCTGCGCTTGGCAATGAAAACGATGCCTACCGCGCCGCTTACGGCCATGTGCTCTCTGGCGACTACAAGATCGCCGAGCAGGAATTCAACGATTACATCGCCGCGCACCCGAAGGCCGAGCGTGCTGCCGATGCCCATTTCTGGCTAGGCGAAGCACAATATTCGCAGGGCAAGTATAACGAAGCCGCCAAAACCTTTCTCGATGCCCACAAGGCTTTCGGAACTTCCCCCAAGGCACCGGAAATGCTGCTGAAACTCGGCATGTCGCTGGCCGCGCTCGACAACAAGGAAACCGCCTGTGCGACCTTGAAGGAAGTGCCGCGCCGTTATCCGAATGCCCAGCGCGCGGTCGCGACCAAGGTCGCTAGCGAACAGAAGCGCCTCGGTTGCTGATCCCATGACTGCCGCTTGCCCGGATCGCAGCCTGCCGCTGATGTCGGCGCTCTCCGGTTTTCTGCGCGAGCTTAAAAAGCCCGCGCATCTTCTTGTCGCCATTTCCGGCGGCAGCGATTCCACCGGCCTGCTGGTCGGGCTCTCTTCTCTACGCTCTTGCCTCCCGGATATCAGGCTTTCTGCCACAACCATCGACCACGCGTTACGCCCGGAGGCGGCCGACGAGGCGAGGGCTGTGGCGAAACTTTGCGCCGATCTCGGCATTTTTCACGTGACCCGCCGCTGGGAGACGGAAAAACCGGTCAGCGGCATTTCCGCTGCAGCCCGTGAGGCGCGGTACTCCCTGCTCTCCGATGTCGCCGACGAGATCGGTGCGACTGCCATCGTTACCGGCCATACATTGGGCGATCAGATCGAAACTGTCACGATGCGGTCGGGACGCGGCGAAGCGAACAATGGCAGTCAGCCATTCTCTCTTGGCCTTTCAGGTATGGCGCCTGCCACCCTGCTGAATGCCCGTCACTGGATACTTCGTCCGCTGCTTCACACCAGCCGGAACGATATCCGCGCGTTCCTGACCCATCACGGTTTCGGCTGGATCGATGATCCCAGCAATCTCGACAGGCATTATGAACGTGTACGTGTGCGCGAAACGCTGATCGCGCGTGAGGCCGCATTTGATGCCGATGCGATTGCTGATGCGGGACAGGTAAGGATGCAGCTTGCTCAGGATGCGGCAGACTGGCTGGCGGCGCATGCGACAATCGAACATGCCGTTCTTGCCCGCATCTCCGTAACCGGTCTTTCCGGTGAGCCTGCCGTCATTCGCCATGCGCTTTCCACGCTTGCGGCCGTGCTTGGCGGACGCCCGTATATGCTGTCGCGCGAAAACGGTGACCGGCTGATGACATTTATCGCCAGTGGCACGCTTGGCCGTATGACGGCCGGTCGGGTTATTTTCGACAGTCGCAGCGAAGCGCTCTATATGCTGCGCGAAAACCGCAACCTGCCGCATCTCACCGTTGGCGTGGGGGAGGGGGCTATCTGGGATAGTCGATTCCGCATCGAAAACCATTCGGCTCAGCCGATGGAGGTGACGGTGCAGCAGAACGAAGCAGTCGTCTTTGAAAGCGCGCCGGGCAGTCTTGCAAGGCTCGCCGTGCGTGTATCGCCTCATGTCGCAAATCAGCCTGCGGTTTCGGTCTCCGTCACGCCTTATCTTGCGCCGTTCGATCGCTTTTTGCCGGCCTTCGATCTGCCCATTGCCAGCCGGATTGCCGGTCTTATGGGGCGCAATCCGTATTTATTGCCACCTGTTTAACGCTTTCGCGCGGAAAACGTGAAGGTTATCGGCGCTTTGCCTTGGCAAGGGGCTGCCACAATCCTATGTTAGGGGCCAATAAAGGCGGCGGCCTAAAGCTGTCGTGCATATCGGGGAGTTCGATGAACCCAAATTTTCGTAATTTCGCTCTGTGGGCGGTGATCGCGCTGTTGCTGATCGCGCTTTTCAGCATGTTCCAGACGGCGCCGTCGCAGACGAGTTCCAAGGAAGTTGCCTATTCGCAATTTCTGAAGGATGTCGATGCTGGCATGGTGCGTGATGTTGTCGTCACCGGCAATCGCGTGCTCGGCACCTATACCCAAGGCGGTACGGGCTTTCAGACCTACTCCCCGGTCATTGATGACAGCCTGATCCAGCGCCTGACCGAAAAGAACGTTCAGGTTGCGGCGCGCCCCGAAACGGATGGTTCCTCGGGTTTTTTGAGCTATCTCGGCACGCTTTTGCCGATGCTGCTGATCCTCGGTGTCTGGCTGTTCTTCATGCGCCAGATGCAGGGTGGATCGCGCGGTGCGATGGGTTTTGGCAAGTCCAAGGCAAAGCTTCTGACCGAAGCGCATGGTCGCGTCACGTTTGACGATGTCGCCGGCGTTGACGAAGCCAAGCAGGACCTGGAAGAAATCGTGGAATTCCTGCGCGACCCGCAGAAATTCCAGCGCCTTGGTGGTCGTATCCCGCGCGGTGTTCTGCTCGTTGGCCCTCCGGGCACGGGTAAGACGCTGCTCGCCCGCTCGGTTGCCGGCGAAGCGAATGTGCCGTTCTTCACGATTTCCGGTTCGGACTTTGTTGAAATGTTCGTCGGTGTCGGTGCAAGCCGCGTCCGCGACATGTTCGAACAGGCCAAAAAGAACGCGCCCTGCATCATCTTCATCGACGAAATCGACGCCGTTGGCCGCCATCGTGGCGCAGGCCTTGGCGGCGGTAACGACGAACGCGAACAGACGCTCAACCAGCTGCTGGTCGAGATGGACGGCTTTGAGGCGAACGAAGGCATCATCCTGATCGCTGCTACCAACCGTCCAGACGTTCTCGACCCCGCGCTGCTGCGTCCGGGCCGTTTCGACCGCCAGGTCGTGGTGCCGAACCCGGATATCGTCGGTCGCGAGCGCATCCTCAAGGTGCATGCCCGCAACGTGCCGCTGGCGCCGAATGTCGATCTCAAGGTTCTCGCTCGTGGTACGCCCGGTTTCTCCGGTGCTGACCTGATGAACCTCGTCAACGAAGCCGCCCTGATGGCTGCACGTCGCAACAAGCGCCTCGTCACCATGCAGGAATTCGAAGACGCCAAGGACAAGATCATGATGGGCGCGGAACGCCGCTCGTCTGCCATGACCGAAGCCGAAAAGAAGCTTACCGCCTATCACGAAGCCGGCCACGCCATCACGGCGCTCAAGGTTGCTGTTGCCGATCCGCTGCACAAGGCGACGATCATTCCGCGCGGCCGTGCGCTCGGCATGGTCATGCAGTTGCCGGAAGGCGACCGCTATTCGATGAGCTACAAGTGGATGGTGTCGCGCCTCGTCATCATGATGGGCGGACGCGTTGCCGAAGAGCTGACCTTCGGCAAGGAAAACATCACTTCGGGTGCATCCTCGGATATCGAGCAGGCCACCAAGCTTGCCCGCGCCATGGTCACGCAGTGGGGCTTTTCCGATATCCTCGGTCAGGTCGCTTATGGCGAAAACCAGCAGGAAGTTTTCCTTGGTCACTCTGTGTCGCAGTCGAAGAACGTTTCGGAAGCGACCGCACAGAAGATCGACCAGGAAGTGCGCCGCCTGATCGACGAAGCCTATCAGGAAGCTCGCCAGATTCTGACCGACTACCACGATGGTTTCGTGGCGATCGCGGAAGGCCTGCTGGAATATGAAACGCTGACCGGCGATGAAATCAAGTCGTTGATCAAGGGCGAAAAGCCCGCCCGCGATCTCGGCGACGATTCTACCCCGAGCCGTGGTTCGGCCGTTCCATCGGCTGGGCCTAAGAAGGACGAGCCGAAAGGCGACGCCTCCGAAGGCGGAATGGAACCGCAGCCGCACTAAGTTTTGCGACGGTTATTGATATGGAGCCACCCTTGCGGATGTGAGGGTGGCTTTTTTGTTTTGGGGGAGATGGCTTTGGAAGATAGTGCGATCCTAGCTGATGGGAGTCATCACTTCGCTTCGATAAATTAATGTGGACGTGAATATTGGTGCGGGTTGAATAAAAGAGCGGTCGTCAAACTGCATTTGCAAAATGGAATTTAACCGCCATATTGAAGCTGCAAAACAATTTAAATATCATTCGGGCAATGATGAACATATTGGCAGATCAGGCATGAAATTATCTGCACTTGAAACCAATATGCAATTGACGTATTTAAATCGTGGAGATGCGGAAATCGCTTGCGATATTCCGCGCTCATTCAGGGGCCCGCGTATTAAAAGCGCGGGCTTCCGCGTTTCATGATATTCGCGTTTTTAGACGAATTCGGGCATAATGGCCCATATTACTCCCGCAATCATCCTAAGCATAATACCAGCCCGGTTTTTGGATTGGCAGGGTATCTTATGCCAGCGCAGGCGATCCGTGGATTTGGTACGTATTTTTTGAAGCAAAAGCAGAACATGCTTCGAGAGGAAATTGAACGATCTGGTAAACAAGCATACGAGTGGGAAAAGAAGGGCACCAATTTTTCACAGCCAATTCTATTCGAAAGTATCCAAAAATTCGCGAAGGCATGTTTCGCATGCTCAATGAGGTGCGCGCGCGGGATGGTAAGGTCTTCTATTATGGTCGAGAGAAGCTTCGCGAGCGCGATGATCTCAATGCGAACGGTTTGTATAAGACAATATTTTCTCACGCTATCAGGCAGATTGATAGCTATTGCGAAAGCATTAATGAAAACTTCGTTATTGTGATGGATGAGAACTCTGTTCGAAAAGAATTACTTGAGACTGCAGCAAAAACCATGTTCGGCAATGAGCCGGCACGTCGGATGTCAAGCCCTCCGTTTGAAGTTGAGAGCTATCTGAATCAAAATATTCAAGCTGCCGATTGGATCGCTACAATTACAGGGCGACTTTGGAACTATAGACTCGATGGCGATGGTTTCGAGAATTATGCGCTGTATCAAGACTATTTCTGGAGTCGTATCCACGCTGTTGCCACACACAGCACCGTACTCAAACGTCCGGCTTCGGTAAAACCTCGCGCAGCAATTTCGGAACGCAAACTAGGCGCTTTAGGGCACGCGCTAGTGGCTGCGCAAGAAGTTAAGGTCGGAATATCCGTTGTTCAGCCATTGTCGATCGAGGTGGCTAAGGAAAAAATGTGACGGAATAATGCAGGTAGCTTTTGTAATCCTGCGGTTGACCGCCCCTCTCCGGTAACAAGATGTAATCCTTTTTGACGCTATTTTACGTGTCTGATTGAAAAAACTGTGTCATCACGCGGCTCTCGGATTGCACGCGCATTGAGCGAATTTCGTATGAATGACAAAGCCAAAGGAAAGGCTTCCGCAAAACCGGCGGTAGAGCCAGGATCGGCCAAAACAAAGACACCGCGCCCCACCATCCGTGTGGCCAGGCGCGAAGCCCAAGGAGTTTCCATGACACGTCGCTATTTCGGCACTGACGGCATTCGCGGCCAGTCCAACGTGTTTCCGATGACGCCGGATCTGGCCATGCGCGTCGGTATCGCCGTCGGCACGCTGTTTCGCCGTGGCAGTCATCGCCATCGTGTCGTGATCGGCAAGGATACCCGTCTTTCCGGTTACATGCTGGAAAATGCGCTGGTGGCCGGTTTTACCGCCGCCGGTCTTGACGTTTTCCTGCTCGGCCCGATCCCGACGCCCGCCGTCGCCATGCTGACGCGTTCGCTGCGTGCCGATATCGGCGTGATGATCTCCGCCTCGCACAACCCGTTCGAGGATAACGGTATCAAGCTGTTTGGCCCGGATGGTTACAAGCTCTCCGACGAGCTGGAAATGCAGATCGAGGAGCTGCTCGACAAGGATATCTACAAGCAGCTTGCCAAGCCGCACGAGATCGGTCGCGCCAAGCGCGTCGAGGGCGATATCTATCGTTATATCGAACATGCGAAGCGCACGCTGCCGCGCGATGTCACCTTGCAGGGCCTGAGGATCGCTATCGATTGCGCCAATGGCGCTGCCTACAAGGTTGCGCCGCTGGCGCTGTGGGAACTCGGCGCCGAGGTCGTCACCATCGGCAATGATCCGAATGGTACGAATATCAACCTCGATTGCGGCTCCACCAGCCCGAAAGCCTTGCAGAAGAAGGTGCATGAGGTGCGTGCCGATATCGGTATCGCGCTCGATGGCGACGCTGACCGCGTGATCATCGTCGATGAGAATGGAGAAATCATCGATGGCGACCAGCTGATGGCGGCGATCGGTGAAAGCTGGGCCGAGAGCGGTGCACTGCGCGGCAACGGCATCGTTGCCACCGTCATGTCCAATCTCGGTCTGGAGCGCTTCCTTGGCGACAAGGGCTTGACGCTTGCGCGTACCAAGGTCGGCGACCGTTATGTGGTCGAGCATATGCGCAACCATGATTTCAACGTGGGTGGCGAACAGTCCGGTCATATCGTCATGTCGGATTTCGGTACGACCGGCGACGGTCTCGTTGCCGCGCTGCAGATTCTGGCCTGCGTGAAAAAGCTCAATCGTCCGGTGAGCGAAGTTTGCCGCCGTTTCGAGCCGGTGCCGCAGCTTTTGAAGAATGTGCGTTTTGCCGGTGGCAAGCCGCTGGAAGAAGTGATCGTGCGTCAGGCGATTGCCGATGCCGAAGCCGAATTGGCCGGCAAGGGTCGTCTGGTCATCCGTCCTTCCGGTACCGAGCCGCTTATCCGTGTGATGGCGGAGGGGGACGACCGTGCCCAGGTGGAGCGTATCGTAAACGAACTGATTGGTGTTATCGGCAATGTCCGCTCGGCGGCATGATCTGATATTTCGAACAAGCTAAAATACATTGCGGCGGCCACACTTGGCCGCCGTTTTATTTTGTTTTTCACTTTGAATAGATCTGATCTTTACTTGGATTTGGCAAATATAAAACCTTGTCAGTTATACTTAATGGCTCCTTAACCTTTATCGTTAATGATCGGGGATGAAACAAGCCGGGAGTAACCCGGCCATAGAGATTTGAGCCCCGGAGTGGACGCCATGAAGAAAATCCTGTGCGGTGCGGCAGTGCTTCTGCTGGCCACAACTGCCGCCCACGCGGCCGACCTTTATCAGCCGCAGCAACCGATCCCGCTTGGCGATGCGCCGGAAGTCGAAATCCAGCAGTCGAGCGGCTGGTATCTGCGCGGCGATGTCGGTTATTCCTTCAACAAGCTGCGTGGCGCCAAGTTCTATCAGGGTGGATCCAGCGCGAGCGAGGTCGATTTCACATCCGCCAGTATCGGCGACAGCGCTTTGCTGGGCGGCGGTATCGGTTACCAGTTCAATGACCGCCTGCGCGGAGATGTCACCTTCGATCACATGACGAAGACCGATTTCCGCGGAAGCACGACCGGTACTTGCGGCACGTCTGTCGCCGACGGCGGTCCCGGCACATATGGCTGTAACTCGTCTGACCGTGCTTCTTTCCGCGCCTATTCGCTGATGGCCAACCTCTATGTCGATCTCGGCACCTATGCCTATTTCACGCCTTATGTGGGTGCCGGTTTCGGTGCCTCCTATGTGAAGTGGAGCAAGCTGCGTAACTCGATCGTCGATTGCCAGGACGGCAATACGTCGGGTTGCGACTATCAGGAGCATGGTGGCAAGGGCAAATGGCGTGCAACTGCGGCCCTGATGGCTGGTGCCAGCATCGACGTGACCTGCAACCTCAAGGCTGATGTCGGTTATCGCTTCCGTTATGTCGATGGCGGTGATTTCTTCGGTTACGCAAATAACGGTGGTCCGGGCCGCGACAAGGGCTTTTACAGCCACGAAGCGCGCCTTGGCGCCCGTTACATGTTCAACAACAATTGCAGCCAGCCTGTTGCCTACGAGCCGGAACCCGCTCCGATCGTCTACAAGTAAGCCAGCGCATAGCACAAAAAAAGCCACCTCGGTTTGGGGCGGCTTTTTTGCGTTGAGGTTTGGTTATGTCAGCGTGTCAGGCGGCTTTGTTGGCCTGGGTCACTGTAAGCTGAAGCCCAAGGGCTTTCATGACGCCGAGAAGAGTGGAAAGCTTCGGGTCGCCTTTCTCGCTCAAGGACTTATACAGAGCCTCGCGGGTAATGCCGGCTTCCTTGGCGACGCTGGTCATGCCTTTGGCCTTGGCTATATTACCAAGAGCAATGGCGATATCTTTGGTGTCGCCATCCTCGAAGGCGATTTCGAGATATTCCTGAATAGCCTCATCGGAGGTGAGAAATTGAGTTGGATCCCAAAGTGTCGTTTCAAGAGCCATTTCAAGCCTCCTTCGCCATTTTTAAGGCGCGCTCGATGTCGTTTTGTTGCGTACTCTTGTCACCACCGGCAAGAAGAATGACCACTTCTTTGCCTCGTTTGATGAAGTAAATCCGATAACCTGGGCCGTAGTTAACGCGAAGTTCCCCAATGCCATCGAAGAACTTAGCATCGCCAAACAACCCATAGGAAAGGCGGTCAATTCGCTTTTGGATGCGAAGCTGAGCGCTGCGGTCTTTTAATGACCGAAGCCACTTTGAGAAAGAGACTGTCTCGCGAACTTCGATCATATGTAATCTATAGTTCACAATCTTTGAAATGTCAATGTGTTCGATTCTCGAATTGCTGCGCAGGGGAGGTGACGCTGCATGGCCGAGCAGTCGTGAGCCCGAACAGGTCTTACAAAAAATAAATCCTCATGCATCTTGCGCTGTTTCGGCCTTTCCCATAAAAGCGACGGCGGGACACCTCTCCCCAACGAGAGGCTAATTACCTGGAAGGGTATACATATGGCCAATGGCACCGCGAAGCCGGACTCACGTCCGAATAATGCTCATTTTTCTTC
>Ga0075364_10001688_pt1 | contig 12130 bp, 6 predicted proteins | sample EndMetdeltDD1764_FD_71517 | JGI IMG/M metagenome (GOLD analysis project Ga0075364, IMG submission 71517) | Populus endosphere microbial communities from Tennessee, USA - Endosphere MetaG P. deltoides DD176-4 | ecosystem: Host-associated > Plants > Roots > Endosphere | place: USA: Tennessee... | reverse complement strand
CTCGGGGCCAACCAGGTTGCGCCCGTCGACCTTGCCAATGCTTACGCGACACTTGCCGCCGGCGGCAAGTGTCGCGTAAGCATTGGCAAGGTCGACGGGCGCAACCTGGTTGGCCCCGAGCGAGATGTTGGCGGTCTTCTCCCAGGTGTCAGTTGTCGACTTGGGGATGCCAGCCTGGTTGGCAGCCTCCAGCACCTTGTCGGCACCCTTGGCCCAGTCGCTGTCCATGCCGCCGGCCATCTGGATCGTCAGGTCCACAAAGGCCGCGTTGACCGATTTGGCTGTGGCCAGCGAGAGGGGGATCTGTCCGTACGAGGCACCGCCGCTGTCACCCTGGTTCTCGGTGAGGATGTCACCGTCATCGTCGCGCAGCGGCGAGTTGCCGTTGAGCTGCGTCTGCAGGCTGTAGCCGTCCTCAAGCGCCGCGATGACGGCGAAGACCTTGAACGTCGACCCCGGCTGGGTGCCGAGCATCGCCCAGTTCTGCTCGCTCTTGATGAAGTCGGGACCGCCGTACATCGCACGGACGGCGCCCGTACCGGGCTGGACCGAGACGAGCGCGGGATGTAGTTCAGGGGCGCTGGGGGGTCGGTTGGCCTTGATCGCGGCGACCGCGTCCTTCTGGTCTTCGTAATCGAAGGTCGTCACGATCCGCAGGCCGCCACCCTCTACCTGCGAGGGGCTGAACTCGAGCTTGCCCATCTGGTCACGGACGGCGGCGAGCAAGAACCCCTTGGTGCCACCGAAGCGGTTAAGGTCCTTCTTCTCCTTGACCTCGGGCAGTTTGTCGGCGAACTTCGCGGCTTCTTCAGCGGTGATCGCCTTGGACTCGACCATCCCGTTGAGCACGTAGTTGAAGCGTGGCTGGATACGAGCCTGTGCGCCCTCGGCGTACGGGTCGTAGTAGCTGGGGCTGTTGATGATCGTGGCGAGCAGCGCCGACTGCGCGTAGTTGAGTTCGGAGGCTGGCTTGCCGAAATAGTTCTGCGAGGCGACCTGGATGCCGTACGAGCCGTTGCCGAAGTAGATCGTGTTGAGGTACCCCTCGAGGATCTGCTTCTTGCTGAGCTGGTTGTGGATCTTGATCGACAGGATGGCTTCTTTGACCTTGCGCGTGTACGACCGCTCCTGCGTCAGGTAAAGGATCTTGACGTACTGCTGCGTGATGGTCGAGCCGCCGCCCTGGATCTCACCGCTGGTCGTGTTGTCACGAACGGCGCGCAGGATGCCCTTGAGGTCGATGCCGCGGTTGGTGTAGAACGTCCGGTCCTCAGCCGCGATCGCCGCGGCTTGCATCGAGGCGGGGATCTCCTCGATCGAGACGCTCTCGCGATCTTGCAGAGCGAACTCGCCGATCTTGTGCTTGCCGTCGGAGTAGTAGACCTGCGTGGTCTGGGTCTGGAAGTCGGCGTTGGCATCGGGGATCGAGATGGCCCGGTAGAGGATGAAGAACGATAGCGAGGCGGCCAGGATTCCGGCCACTGCGAGGAAGGCGAACCACCGGATCGTCCGGACCCACCAGGGGCCGCGGCCACTGATCTTCCGGCCGAACGCTGCGAATGGAGCGAGGGGGCCGCCCCTCTTGGCTGACTTCGTGGTCGCGGACGCGCGCTTGGTGTTCGTGGCGCGCTTGGTGCTCGATGCGCGCTTTCGCTGTGCTGCCAAGGGTCTGTCTACCTCCATACGGGATCCGTGGTGCGGATCCGCCGTCGGTCAAGTGTGCCGAACGTACCTGAGAGATGCGTAATCGCGGGGGTGAGGCGTGTCTCGGGTCACAAGTCAGTGGTGGTTGGCACTCATGCCGTATCGATGTATCGTCTCGATATAACAAACGGCACCATATGTATGGCGGGATATATGACACGACGCGGCGCGGCACTCGAGGTGGCAGTTCTCGGACTGCTGCACGACGCCCCGATGCACGGCTACGAGCTGCGTAAGCAGGTCAACGCCCTGTTGGGGTGGGGCCGCATCCTGTCGTATGGCACGCTCTATCCGGCACTGAAGGCGCTCGGCAAGGACGGCTACATCGTGGCCGAAGAGGCCGCGACGCCGGAGGCTCGAGGACGTCGTGCCCGCATCGTCTACCAGCTCACGGCCGAGGGCAAGGAGCACTTCGCCCAGGCGCTCGAGGACTCCGGTCCGTCGACGTGGGACGACGAGACGTTCGGCGTCCGGTTCGCATTCTTCGCGCGCACCGACGCAGCCTCGAGGGTTCGCATTCTCGAGGGCCGACGCAGCAGGCTCGAGGAACGTCTCGAGAACGTCCGCAAGGCCGGTCAACGCAAGCGGGACCGCGCCGACTCCTACACCTTGGAACTGCAGCGTCACGGTCTGGAATCCGTCGAGCGCGAGGTGCGGTGGCTGACCGAGCTCATCGACCGCGAACGCTCAGGCGGATATCCCGACCAGACAGACCACACGACCACCACGGCACATCAATCCGAGTGACGAACACACATAAAGGAGAACCCATGGGTTCGGTACGCGTAGCAATCGTCGGCGTGGGCAACTGCGCCACGTCCCTCATCCAGGGCGTCGAGTACTACAAGGACGCTGACCCCGAGGGCAACGTCCCCGGGCTCATGCACGTCAAGTTCGGCGAGTACCACGTCAACGACATCGAGTTCGTCGCCGCATTCGACGTCGACGCCAAGAAGGTCGGCTTCGACCTCTCCGAGGCGACGCAGGCCAGCGAGAACAACACGATCAAGATCGCCGACGTCGCTCCGACCGGCATCATCGTCCAGAAGGGCAACACCCTCGACGGACTCGGCAAGTACTACCGCGAGACGATCGAGGAGTCGGACGCCCCGGCGGTCGACGTCGTGCAGGTGCTCAAGGACACCCAGGCCGATGTGCTGGTGTCGTACCTCCCGGTGGGTTCGGAGGAGGCCGACAAGTTCTACGCGCAGTGCGCGATCGACGCCAAGGTCGCCTTCGTCAACGCGCTGCCCGTGTTCATCGCGTCCGACCCGGAGTGGGCCAAGAAGTTCGAGGACGCCGGCGTCCCGATCATCGGCGACGACATCAAGAGCCAGGTCGGTGCCACGATCACCCACCGCGTCATGGCCAAGCTCTTCGAAGACCGCGGCGTCGTGCTCGATCGCACGTACCAGCTCAACGTCGGCGGCAACATGGACTTCAAGAACATGCTCGAGCGCGACCGCCTGGAGAGCAAGAAGGTCTCCAAGACGCAGGCGGTCACGTCCAACCTGACTGGTCCTCTCGCTGGCCTTAAGGACAGCCGCAACGTCCATATCGGCCCTTCGGACTACGTCGCCTGGCTGGATGACCGTAAGTGGGCCTACGTCCGCCTCGAGGGTCGCGCCTTCGGCGACGTCCCCCTCAACCTCGAGTACAAGCTCGAGGTCTGGGACTCGCCCAACTCGGCCGGCATCATCATCGACGCGATCCGCGCGGCCAAGATCGCCAAGGACCGCGGTATCGGCGGCGCCCTGCTGTCGGCCTCGTCGTACCTGATGAAGTCGCCCCCGGAGCAGCGTCCCGACGACCTCGGTCGCGAGATGCTCGAGAAGTACATCGCTGGTGACGTTGAGCGCTGATCCAGCGCCGCATCGAGGAGGGGTCGGTTCCTGCGGGAGCCGGCCCCTCGTCATGTCCGGAGCTGTCAGGTTCGGAGCAGTCGTGCCATGGTGTCGCGCATGACCGCCGCAGCGGCGGGGACGTCCAGGCCGAGATCGCCGCGCAGCGATGACCACGCCGGCCAACTGGCGGCGACGAACAGCTCCGCCGCGAGCACGGCTCTGCGATCGCCGGCCGCCTTCAGCTCGGCCGCGAAAACCTCGTCGACGTCGCCCGTCACACGCGCCACCTGCTCCTGGCGACTCGCTGCGAGGACGGCCGAGAACGGCTCACCGAGTGCGGCGGACCTGGCGGCGGGGGCCAGGTGTTCGAGTCGCCGCACCCGCATCGCGCAGAACAGGTCGATGCGTTGGTCGACCGGGAGCTCGGGATCGATGTCGGTCCGCAGCGCCGCGTCCGCCTGCGACCAGTAACGGGTCGTCTCGGTCAAGAGGGCCTCGACATCATTGAAGTTGAGCCACACCGTTCGCAAGGAGACGCCCGCCCGCTCCGCGATGAGCTTTCCGGTGGGCTTGAGCACCCCCTCGCGCAGCAACGCCGCGTGGGCATGGATGATCGCCTCGCGCGTGCGCTCACCACGGGCGACTCGTCCATCCGTGCCATCGGCCATAGCCGTATCTCCCCTCGACCCCACTGTCAGTGGGTGGTGGCCTTTCGAGGGATCAGATGCATGATCGCGACGGCGATCGCACCGATCACCACACCGATCACCGCCGATGCTCCGGTGTTGACGATCCAACCGAGGGCGCCACCACCGGCATCCTCCTCCCAGTGATGGACCTGCTTGTACGGCCAGTGCCAGCCGAGGTCGTCGACACCAACCAGCAGGATGTGGCCGCCGACCCACAACATCGCGACGATGCCGACCGAGGCGAGCACCCGCAGGAAGACGGGCATGCCGATCACGAGTCCGCGGCCGACCTTCTGCGCCGCGGCCGACGACTTCTCAGCCAGGTGCAGGCCGATGTCGTCCATCTTGACGATCAGGCCGACCGCGCCGTACACCAGTGCCGTGATGGCGACCGCGACGACGGCGAGGATGATCAGGCGCGAGAAGAACGGCTCGTCGGTGACCTCGTTGAGCGAGATGACCATGATCTCGGCCGAGAGGATGAAATCGGTGCGGATCGCACCGCTGACCATCGTGGCCTCGTGATCGGCTCCTCCGTCGGCCGCAACGGGCTCGACGGGGCCGTGGTGATCGCCGGGGCCGAACTTCTCCCACAGCTTCTCGGCGCCCTCGAAGCACAGGTACGTGCCGCCGACCATCAGGATCGGCGTCAGCAACCACGGCAGGAACTGGCTAAGTAAGAGGGCTGCCGGCAGGATGAACACGATCTTGTTGCGCAGCGAGCCGATGGCGATCTTGCGGATGACCGACAGTTCTCGCGACGGATCGAAGCCCTGGACGTACCGGGGCGTGACCGCCGCATCGTCCACAACCACTCCAGCGGCCTTGGTGCTGGCCCGACCCGCGGCCGCTCCGATGTCGTCGACCGAGGCCGCCGCGAGCTTGGCCAGCGCCGCGACGTCGTCGAGAAGCGCCATGAGTCCGCCGGCCATCAGACACCAGCCCTTGTGGAATGCATACGACAAGAGTAGGTGCCCGACTTACGTAGTCACGGACCAACAGGCTCTGTTGGTCCGTGACTACGCAGGCCCGCCCACTCGGGTCGGAGTGCTGCGGTCGGTGGTGTCACCGACGCCGAGCTGACCGTATTCGTTGTAACCCCAGCAGTACAGCTCTCCACCCGTACGCGTCCCACACGTGGATGAGTTGCCGATGGCGATGTTGGTCCAGTCGGTGGCGTCGCCGACCCGGGTCGGCACGAAGCGGAAAGCCGTGTCACCGACGCCGAGCTGACCGTATTCGTTGTAACCCCAGCAGTACAGCTCTCCACCCGTACGCGTCCCACACGTGGAGAAGGAGCCGATGGCGATATTGGTCCAGTCGGTGGCGTCGCCAACCCGCGCAGGCGTGTAGCGGTCGCCGACATGGTCGATGGCAAGCTGACCGTTGCCATTAGAACCCCAACAGTGAAGCTCTCCGCCCCCACGCGTCCCACAGGTGTGGTTCTCGCCGACGGTGACGCTGGACCAGTCGGTGGCCACACCCACCCGGGCAGGCGTGAAGCGGAGCGTGTTGTCACCGATGCCGAGCTGACCGCTGCTGTTGTAACCCCAGCAATAGAGCTCTCCGCCCGCACGCGTCCCACACAAGTGGGTGTTGCCGGCGGTGACGCTGGACCAGTCGGTGGCGGCACCCACCCGGGTCGGTGTCGTGCTGCGGAGCGTGTTGTCACCGACGCCGAGCTGGCCCCACTCGTTGGAACCCCAGCAGTAGAGCGCTCCGCCCGCACGCGTCCCACACGTGTTGTACATGCCGGCGGTGACGCTGGTCCAGTCGGTGGCGTCACCCACCCGGGTCGGCGTAACGCGCTCGGTGTAGTCACCGATGCCAAGCTGACCGTTGCCATTATCACCCCAGCAGTAGAGCGCTCCGCCCGCACGCGTCCCACACGTGTGGGTCTCGCCGACGGTGATGGTGGTCCAGTCGGTGGCGGCACCCACCCGGGTCGGTGTCGTGCTGCGGAGCGTGGTGTCACCGACGCCGAGCTGACCGCTGCTGCTCTCACCCCAGCAGTAGAGCTCTCCGCCAGCACGCGTCCCACACGAGTGCCAGCTGCCGGCGGCCAGGTTGGTCCATCCGGGGTCAGAACTTCCGTCGGCGGCCCCGACTGTCAGGGTGAGGCTTTGTGTGTCCGCCGTGCCGCCGGGCTTGAAGCGGACGGTGAAGGTGCGGGTTCCCGCGGCAGTGGGCGTCCCGGTGATGCGGTCACCGTTGAGGCTCAACCCGGCAGGAAGTGAACCAGCCGAGATGGACCATGCGCCGGGACGGTTGTCCGCCGTCTTGAGTTGCTGGTTGTAGGCGGTCCCGACTGTCGCGTTCGGCAATGAGGTTGTGGTGATCACGGCTGCTGGTGGTGGCGTGTAGGCGAGTCGTCCGTTGGCGACGTCCCACTTGCGGTTGAAGATCTCCAGCTCGCCGCTGTGCAGGTTGAGTGCGTCGATGTCCATGGCCGCTGCGCCCTTGAGGCGGGCGTCGATGTTCCAGTCCAGGCTTGCCGATCCAACAGCGGCGGCTGCCTGCGCGTCGGCCTCGACCGAGCCGCGGACGTACACACGTGGACCGGCGACGCCGTAGAGGAGGATCTTGAGCTCGGGCGCGACACCCGCCACAGCCGTGGCCTCACCCGCGAACGAGGGGCCGATCTGCGAGACGGTGCTGCTGACCGCCTGCACCGGCGTGAACCCGGAGTTCTTGACATACCTCAGGCCGGCGTCGGCGGTGAACTTCTGCTGTGCGCCGGCTTCGGCCGTGGCTTCGAAGCCGGCACTTCCGTCGATGTAGAACTGCAGCGTCGGCACGAGGACAACAGGCACGGGGCCGACGACGAACGTGATAGGCCGGAACGTCACCGGCTTGTTCAGCACCCGGCTGCGCTCCAGCGTGCAGGACGCCGCACCAGACAAGGTGGCCTTGACCTGGGACGTCTGCTCGATCCCAGCCGTCAGCTGCGCAGACGTCACACCCTGGAATAGCTCCCAGGTGGCGTTGAACTTCACGGTCGGCTTGAACTCGAACTCTGCCCCGATCTCAGCGCTACCCCCGGCCTGGCAGGTCAGGTTCCTGTTCATCTCACGGCTGACGCTCGAATCGTCCGCGGCCTGCTTCACGGCCTGCGCACGGAAGTCATTGGTGTTGAGGGGTTCGACGTCGCCGTCGGCCAGCTCGCCGGGGTCGACGACGTCATCGTTGGTTAGGGGCATCGACACGTCGAACGTCCCAGCGTCGACCGCGTCCAGAAGTGTCACGTCAGTGGTGTCGACGGTGACCTGCTGGCCGTCGACGGCAGTGACCTTGCCGAGCAGGCCCGTGGGCGTGCTGGGTCCGACGCCCGCTGCGACCACGTCACCGGTGGACACGTCAGCAGAAGACGCCACCGTCAGCTCCGCGATGCCCTCCGACTGCTGCTCGAGGTCAGTGACCTCGCCAGACTCCAGCACCTGGGTGGTCTCGGGCACGACGATGCCGTAGTTAACGGTCACGAGCTGCGACTGCCCGCGCGCGATCGTGACCGTCTGGGACGGAGTGGTCGGGTAGTAGCCGTCGGTGGCAACCGTCACATCGGAAGCAGTGACCGTCCACGCGCCGCGAGCCACGCTCGCGAGAGTCTTGCTCGACGTCAACGACTGTGACCCAGTCGGCCCGGTGACCGTGACAGCAGCATCCCGTCCCGCGGGCAGCCCGACGATGTCGACCATCAACGACGCAGGACCCGCAGCATCCGTCGTCACCGGAGAAGAGGTGGCTGCGGCGTGCAACCCGTCGCGAGGCTTGACCACCCGGTACGACCACACACCAGCCGCCGGCGCGTGCGGGATCGAGAAGGTGCCGCCCCCAGTCACGACAGACGTGGCCACCGTCGACCAAGTCCCGCCGTTCGCACGCTGCAGCTCAACCGGCGCGCCCGCCTGGAAAGGGTTCGCCGAGCCCGTCACCAAGGCTGACTGACCGACCTCCAGCTCGGCTGGACTGACCGACGCCGACACGGTGCCCGGCGTCAGCACAGTGACCCTCAAAGTCTTGGACCGGGCCGCCTTCAGCTTCGACGTGGCCTTCTTCTCAACCCGATACGACTGGGCCCCAGCCGGAGGCCGGAATGCGTACGTGAACTTCCCGGACTTGGCCGTCCGGATCGTCTTGACCGATACCCACTTCTTGCCAGACTTGCGCTTGAGAACCACCTTCTCGGGTGTCTTGACCCTCGACACCTTGCCCGAAAGAGTCGTCGACTCCCTGGCCGTGATCGTCGTCGCGGACGCCTTGACGCTGATTTTCGGCGTAGCCTTCGATTTCGCCTCGGCAGGACTGGTTGCAAGCACCAGCATCGACGACATGACCACCAGAGCCAGAACCGACGACACCAGCCGCCGGCGACTAGACAAGAGAGATCTGGCCATGAGGTTCTCCGCTATTCGAGACTGAGTGACAACAGGTCAAGATCGTAGAGAAGATCTCCTCAGCGGGGGGACAGATTCGCGCGAAGTCCCCGCATCGACCGACAACCACATCCCGGCCGAAACCGGCCAAGACACCTGCGCTGCAACCAAGACGGGCAACCGAGGGCTACTAGGGCCTGATGACGGCTTTGGGGCCGGCATCCCCCGTCGAGACTGCGAGTTCCACCGAAGAGGGACCGGCCGCGGACGACCTACGCGCGCGCGGCCCAGAATGACAGCAGCGCCTCAGTCGCGTCGGCCTCGGACATCGGGCCGCGATCCATCCGCAGATCGAGCAGGAACCGATAGGCCTCGCCGACCTCAGGTCCCGGCCCGATGTCGAGGATCCGCATGATCTGCGCACCATCGAGATCGGGCCTGATCGAGCCGAGCTCCTCGGCCTCCGCCAGCACCGCTATGCGCTGCTCGAGCTCGTCGTACGTCCGCTGGAGGCGCAGCGCCTTCTTCTGGTTGCGGGTCGTGCAGTCGGCACGGGTCAGGATGTGGAGCCGCTCGAGCTGCTCACCGGCATCACGGACGTAGCGACGCACCGCCGAGTCGGTCCACTCGCCGGAGCCATAGCCGTGGAACCTCAGGTGCAGCTCCACCAGCTTCGACACCTGGTCGATGGTGTCGTTGCTGTAGCGCAACGCCTTCATCCGCTTGCGCGCCAGCTTGGCGCCCACCGCATCGTGATGGTGGAAGGTGACCGTGCCGTTGTCCTGGAACCGCCGGGTGCGGGGCTTGCCGATGTCGTGCAGCAGCGCCGCCAGCCGAATGATGAGATCAGGAGGCGCCGGCAGCCGATGCTCGAGTGCGATCGCCTGCTCGAGGACGATCAGCGAGTGCTCGTAGACGTCCTTGTGGCGGTGGTGCTCATCGCGTTCGAGGATCAGCGCCGGCAACTCGGGCAGCATCTGCTCGGCAAGTCCCGTCTCGACCAGCAGACGTAGCCCCTCGACCGGATGATCGCTCAGCAGGAGCTTGTCGAGCTCATCACGGATACGTTCGGCGGACACGATCTCGAGACGCCCGGCCATCTCGGTCATGGCTGCGACAACCTCCGGAGCCGCCGAGAAGCCCAGCTGCGCGACGAACCGCGCGGCCCGCATCATCCGCAGCGGGTCGTCGCTGAACGACTGCTCGGGTGTCACGGGAGTCCTCAGCAGACGGCCGTCGATGTCCGACAGACCCCCGAACAGATCGACGAACTCGTAGGACGGCAGGCGGATCGCCATCGCGTTGACCGCGAAGTCCCGGCGTGACAGGTCGCCATCGAGCGTGTCGCCGAACTGCACCTCAGGCTTGCGGGAGCCGACCTCGTACGCATCCGTGCGGTACGTCGTGATCTCGAGCTGATGGTCGCCCTTGCGCAGGCCAATCGTGCCGAACTCACGACCGATGTCCCAGATCGCATCGGCCCAGGAGGACGCGATGCGCTCGATGTCATCCGGCGTCGCGGAGGTCGCGAAGTCCCAGTCATTGCCCGGACGACCGAGAACCGCATCGCGGACGGGGCCGCCCACGATGGCGAGCTCATGACCGGCCGCCTCGAAGAGTCGGCCCAGCTCGGCCAGGAACGGATTCGCCCCGAGCTCGGCGTCGATCCTGGCCCGACGGTCGGGAGTCAGCGAGGTCGGGTGCACGGGGACACACTCTATCTTCCGCAGACGGACGATCATCTGGGCGCGGGCGCGGGCGGCCTGCCGCGGCGGCAGCTACGTCTAGCATGTTCGGGTGAGCAGCCCTCGATGGACGATTCTCGTCGCGCTGCTCCTGACGACTCTGGCCACGCTGTCCGGGGCCCTGCCCGCCACCGCAGCCGATGACGACCCCGATCTGCAGGTCACGATCCGCACCCTCGACCCGAGCCTGCTGGCTCCCGGCCGCGACGTCACCATGACGGGCACCGTCACCAACAACGATTCTCACGCCTGGACCGCGGTGCAGGCGTACCTCGTGATCCCCGCATCGCCGTTCACAACGCGAGCCCAGATCCAGGTCGCGATGGACAACGGCAATGCGTACACCGGCGAGCGGATCATCGACCCGGGAGCCTTCGACGAGGTCGGCGACATCGCGCCCGGTCAGACCAGCACGTTTCGGGTCGAGGTGCCGTACGAGCAGCTCGGCATCACCGGAGCCGAGGGCGTCTACCCCGTCGGGGTGCAGATCCTCGCGACCGATGACGAGGGCAATCGCAGCCCCGTCGCGGTGGCACGAGCCACGTCCTTCCTTCCGCTGATCTCCTCGGCGCCGGATCCCGTTCAGACCTCCATCGTGTGGCCCTTCCTGATGCCCGACAGCCGCGATGCCGACGGTGACTACACCGATCCGCAGTCGCTGCTGACAGCCGTGAGCGCCGGCGGACGGCTGCGCAACCTCCTCGACCTGGCAGCCAGCACGCCCGGCTCTGGCGCGACCGTCGTGATCGACCCTGCCCTCCTCGTCGGGGTCGACGACCTCGCGAACGGCCGGCGGGTGACCGACGACGTCGAGGTGAGCGATGAGCAACAGGCCGAGGCCGCAACATTCCTCACGGATCTGCTGTCGTTCGCCCGGCCCCGTAGCCCGTGGATCCTCGACTACGACCGCCCCGACGTCCTGGCCCTGTCGCAGAACCCCGACCTCAGGGCACCCCTGCAGGAGGCGATCGACCGGGCGACCGAGGTCGCGCTGACGACCTACCAGCTGAGCGGTCGCCGGGTCACCTGGCCGACTCGCGACGGTGTCAGCCGGTCGCTGCTCGCCGACCTGCGTGGAGACGGCGAGAGTCCGGTCATCGTGACGCCTCGGGCCGTGCCCGACTGGGACCCGCGCCTAGGCTCGCTGGTGCAGTACGACACCCCGAGCGGGCCACTCCCCCTGCTGGTCGACGACCCGAAAGACGGTGACACCCCCGGCGAGGAGTCGGTGGTGACGCTGCGGCAGCGAGTGCTCAGCGAGGCGTCGTTGGCCGTGCTCGAGCGCGCCATCGACCCCGACTCACGGGCCGACGCAGTCGTCCTGGTCGACCCAGAGTTCGACCCGGGTGCCGATTGGGCCTCCGGCGGCCTGGCGTCCGCGTTCTCGGCGCCGTTGGTGCAGCCCGTCAGCCTCGACTCCGTCCTGACCCGATCGCTCGAGACGTACGACGGTTCGGTCCCTTCCTCCGCGAAGGCCAGACCCATCTCCCGAGAGCAGCTCGAGGCCGCGACTCAGATCGTCACACGAGGACGCATTCTCAGCTCCATCAGCGCCGATGACAATCGGGTGGACCTCGGGCTGGCCCGCGCCGTCGCGGAGTCGGTCGCCGTCAGATGGCGGCTCGACCGCACGACGGGGATGACGATCGCCAGCGCGCTGGCGCGGACGACGGGTGCCGAGCTCGACAAGATCACGATCGAGGCCCCGCCCGCCGTGACGCTCTCGAGCTCCAAGGGTGGATTCCCTCTGACGATCCGCAATGACACCGATACGG
>Ga0075364_10001686_pt1 | contig 12135 bp, 14 predicted proteins | sample EndMetdeltDD1764_FD_71517 | JGI IMG/M metagenome (GOLD analysis project Ga0075364, IMG submission 71517) | Populus endosphere microbial communities from Tennessee, USA - Endosphere MetaG P. deltoides DD176-4 | ecosystem: Host-associated > Plants > Roots > Endosphere | place: USA: Tennessee... | reverse complement strand
CGGCAACGACGTCTGGATGGTGTCCGGCGAACGACTCGGCGCGCCGGGCTACTACTCGATGGCCGGCTGGAACGGCGTCATGCCGAAGTCCGTTCCCGCGACGTATGACGAGATCCATCCGTCGATGTACGACTCGACCGAACGCCTGAAGTTCATGGACGAACAGGGGCTGCAGGCACAGATCCTGTATCCGAACGTGGGCGGGTTCGGCAACGGATACTTCCTCCGCCTGGGTGATCGCGACCTCGTCGCGGCATGTGTCGGCGCGTACAACGACTTCCTCACCGATTGGTGCAGCGCCGACCCGGAGCGCCTCATCGCGGTCACCGCGCTGCCGTTCTGGGATCGCGACATGGCGATCGCCGAACTGCAGCGCTGCATCGAGCGCGGCCACCGGGCCGTGAACTTCTGCAACCAACCGCAGGATTATGGCCAGCCGCATCTGGCCGATCCGCACTGGGACCCGATCTGGGCCGCCGCCCAGGAGGCGGGCGTGTCGGTCAGCTTCCACGTCGGCGGTGGATCGATGGGCACCCTCTTCGTCGACCACGCCAACATGGGTTGGATGACGAACTTCGCCAAGGTGTCGTCGCTGATCTTCATGGACAACATGCGATGCATCGGCGACCTCATCTTCGGCGGGGTGTGTCATCGCTTCCCTGATCTCAAACTGGTCTCGGTCGAGTCCGGGGTGGGCTGGATCCCCTCGGCGATGGAGACCTTCGACTGGCAGTGGCGCAACGGCGGCGTGCTCGACGAGCACCCCGAATACGACCTGCTGCCGAGCGAGTACTTCCGCCGTCAGATCTACGGCTGCTTCTGGTTCGAGCAGCAGACCGCGCTCGACGCGATCTCCAAGTTCCCCGACAACATCCTGTTCGAGAGCGACTACCCGCACCCGACCTGTCAGCACCCCGGACCGCGATCGGCGGGACAACGGCCACGCGACTACGCCGACACGCTGTTGGCCGGGCTTCCCGACGATGTCGTCAGCAAGGTGCTGCACGACAACGCGGCGGCGTTGTACCGACTGTCGTGACCGACACGGAGGTTCCAGATCTCGGCAGTCCGCATGTCGACGCTCACGTCGCCGATCACGTTCTGCACCTGCGCATCAATCGGCCCGAGCGGCGCAACGCGTTCACCCAGGACATGTATCGGGCGATCAAGCGGGCCGCGGTCTGGTCTGATCGCCAGGCCGATCTCGACGCGGTGTGCATCACCGGGACCGATGGCTGGTTCGGCGCCGGCGGCGATCTCGCCCGGCGAACGTCGGACGGCGTGACCGCGCTCGACGAAGAATGGGACGGCACCGATCACTTCCCGTTCCGCCACATCGAGCGCTCCCGCAAGATCTGGGTCGCGCGCGTCAACGGTGTGTGCCACGCCGGTGGGGTCGACCTGTGCCTGCACTGCGACGTCACCATTGCTTCTGACCTGGCCCGATTCCGTCTGCCCGAGCTGTTGCGAGGGCTTCCCGATCCGATGATGGCCGGTCGCCTCGTCGCCGCGATCGGCCTCGCCAAGGCGCGGAACATGATCTTCACCGCGGCCGAGCTGACGGCCGCGCAGGCCGAATCCGTGGGGCTGGTCGGCACCGTCGTCCCTCACGACGAGCTCGACAGCGCCGTCGAGTGGGCACTGCAGCAGATCCGCCTGACCGGCCCGAGCGCTCGAGCCCTGCTCAAGCGGGAGATCAACTCGCACCTCCCCGCCCACGACATGACGATGTTCAGTCGCATCTCGAGCGAGGAGATGCTGGAGGGCATGGCGTCCTTCGTCGAGAAGCGCCCGCCGGTGTGGCGGGCGCCGACGCACGGCGGCTGACCGGTGACTCCATGTCGCGCCGACCATCACTCATTCGGATGGCTGGACGTGTGAGTATTCCTCCCGGCGAAGTTGAGTAGCGGTTACTCATGTGTACCCGCGCCTCGACGAGCATCATCTACCACGGGCCGGCAGTCGCCGGCACATTGAGGGAGGAACCCACACAATGAAGAAGATTCTCAGTTGGACCGCTGTCGGCATCATGGCGGTCGGCGCACTCGGAGCATGCAGCAGCGACAAGAAGAGCCCGAGCACGACCGCTGCGTCCGACGACACGACGGCAACGACCGCCGCGGCGGGCGACGACACGGCGACCACGGTTGGCGGCGACAGCACGGAGACCACCGCCGCCAGCGCCGGTGACAGCAGCGCTGTCGACCAGTTCTGCTCCGATGTCGCCGATCTGGTCGCCAAGGGTCCGACCGCGTCGGACTATGCCACCAAGCTGCAGGAGCTGATCGCTCAGGGCCCGGCGCTCGCCTCGGCCGCCGCCGCAGACCCCACTGTTTCGGCCAAGCTGAACGAGTGCATCACCAAGCTCACCCCTGGCGGCTGACAATCAGTTCACGCAACACCCCCCAGGATGGGTCGCCCGGTAACGGGCGGCCCATCCCGTTTTTCGGCCAGGTTCTCCGCGCCAGTGCGCACGTCGCAGTCGCGGGATTGGCCCTCTTCGGATGCTCGACCGGCAGCAAGTCGCTCTCCAGCGATTCGACGCTGGGGCCGCTCACCAGCACCACCCTCGCCGAGACGACGACAACGGCGTCGGTCGGCTCGACGTCGACGACTGTCACCGAGGCGACGTCGACGATCCCGATGTCCACGCTCGCGACAACCACCACGCTTGCTGTGGCGACCACCGTCGCGGCGACATCGCCGCCCGAGACGACGCTTCCACCCGAGACGACCGTCCCCGTTGACACCACCCCGGCGACCGCATCTCCGGAGACCTCAGTTCCGGAGACGACGCTGCCGCCACCGCCGCAGACAACGGCCCCGGCACCGGGCTGTGTTGCCTGTCAGCCGACCTACGTGTTCCCGTACGAGAGCCATTTCACCGTTCCCCAGCTCGGCACCGAGCCGGTGCGCGGCACGGGCTGCGGCGCCGACGGCAGCCTCGGCCCGACGATGCCCGACGGCATCTGGGACGGGTTCATCAAGATCTCGTCCACCTCACTGACGATCGACGTGCAGTGCATCTACTACGGCGCCTCGGCCGCGCCATACGTCGCAGCATGCGAAGCCGAGCATGACGCCGATGAGTGCCTCGAGTTCGGTGACGACTTCTGGATGGTCAACAACAACCCCCGCACTCGCACCGTTCCGCTCGACCCCGGCTTCCGGCGCCGCTTCGAGATCGTCGGGTGCACCGACCCCGGTCCTGGCAAGGGCACTCAACCACAGAGCGAGGAGCAGCCCAAGCTCGATTCGTGGCTGATCATCGAGAACGGCAAGGCGACGTTCGCACTCACGTCCTGCATCTACGGCTGAACCACCCTCGGCCAGGGTCAACCCGGCTCGGGAACCGTCCATTCGCGGATGTCGATGCCGAGCATGCCGGCCCGTTCCGCGGCGAGCAGCCCGAGGTCGCTGTCTTCGAACACGACGCACGCGTGCGGCTCGACACCCAGCTGTCGGGCCGCCTCCAGGAAGACATCCGGCTCGGGTTTGTGGTGCTCGGTGTCCTCGGCGCCCACGATCGCCTCGAACCAGTGCTCGGCGCCGATGGTGGCGAGGGTTCGCCTCACCACCCAACCCTCGCCCCCACTTGCGACTGCCATCGGAAGCACCCCGCGATATCGCTCGGCGACGGCCAACACGTTCGCGACCGGCCGCACCGCATCGAGCATCTCGATGTACAGCGCTTCTTTGTCGGCGACCATCGTCTCGACCAGGCTCGTGTCGAACGTCCGACCCTGCGCGTCCGCGAGAACACCGATGATCCTCACCGAGGGCATCCCTGCGTAGGCGAAGAAGTGCTCCTCGGAGAACTCGAGCGCGTGCGGCTCGAGCATCGCGGTCCAGGCCCGGAAATGGATCGGCATCGTGTCGGCCAAGGTGCCGTCGCAGTCGAAGATGAGACCGGCGGTTCCGGGTGGCGGCGTCCAGTACACAGGGGGCACGCCGTCAGGGTACTGTCGCGCTCATGAACGCCGAACTGGACAATGCCCGTAAAGAGCTCGACAAGGAGTTCGAGCAGGTCCGCAAGAACCTCGACAAGCTCCGCCAGGAGCTGGACCGGATCTCCGCCGCCGGACCCGAAGACGACATCACCGACATGCTCAAGGACTACGAGGACCAGGTCAAAAAGGTCCGCACCGGTGGCCTCATCGGGTCGGGCGCCAAGGGCCACCGCGAAGCACGCGAGACGTACATGAAGCTGCGCGGACTGAAGGCGTGAGATCATGAGCGACTTCTTCAGCGACGTCCCCGGGCGGCTTCGTTATGGAGGACCAGGAGCGACAGGCGGCGAGCTGGCGTACCGGGTGTACGACCCCGACCGCATCGTGGCCGGCAAGCGGATGGAGGACCACCTCCGCATCGCGGTCTGCTACTGGCACAGCTTCAACTGGCCCGGCAGCGACATCTTCGGGGCTGGCACGTTCGACCGCCCGTGGCTCGCCGTCGGGCAAGACCCGATGCAGGCCGCGTTCGACAAGCAGGATGCTGCCTTCGAGTTCTTCAGCAAGCTGGGCATCCCCTTCTTCTGCTTCCACGACGTCGACATGGCGCCCGCCGGCTCGACGCTGAAGGAGTCGCGCGCGAACCTGGAGGTGCTGGTCGAGCGCGCCGCGCAGAAGATGGACGAGACCGGTGTGCGTCTGCTGTGGGGCACCGCGAACCTCTTCTCCCACCCACGCTATGCAGCCGGCGCGGCCACCAATCCGGACCCTGAGGTGTTCGCCCACGCTGCCGCGCAGGTGCGCGACGCACTGGAGGCGACCCATCGTCTCGGCGGGGCGAACTACGTGCTGTGGGGGGGCCGCGAGGGTTACGAGACGCTGCTCAACACGAGGCTGCGCCAAGAAGGCGACCAGCTGGCACGGTTCCTCGAAATGGTCGTCGGCCACAAGCAGAAGATCGGTTTCGAGGGCACGCTGCTCATCGAGCCGAAGCCACAGGAGCCGACCAAGCACCAGTACGACTACGACACTGCCTCGGTGCACGGGTTCCTGGAGCGCTACGGGCTGCAGGGCGAGTTCAAGGTCAACATCGAAGGCAACCACGCAACGCTCGGCGGGCACTCGTTCCATCACGAGGTCGCGTGGGCTGTCGAGCACGGCATCTTCGGCAGTGTCGACGCCAACCGTGGCGACGCCCAGAACGGTTGGGACACCGACCAGTTCCCGAACTCGGTCGAGGAGCTGACGTTGGTGCTGTTGGAGATTCTCCGCGGTGGCGGCTTCACCACCGGCGGGTTCAACTTCGACACCAAGCTGCGTCGGCAGAGCCTCGACCGCAACGACTTGTTCCATGGCCACATCGGCGGCATCGACACGTTGGCCCAGGCGTTGCTCACGGCTGACGCGTTGATCACCGACGGCGCCCTCGATCGTGCTCGCGACAGCCGGTACGAGCGCTGGCAGGGTCCGCTCGGTTCGTCGATCCTCGACCGCAGCGTCGACCTCGAGCAGCTGGCCGACATGGCGACCGAGCGGGACCTCGACCCGACTCCGGTGTCGGGCCGACAGGAAGCCTTGGAGAACACCGTCAACCGGGTGATCTGGTCCACCCGGCCATAGCCCGCGTTCAGGTCGTTCGAGTCACGTCGTTCCCTTCACACCGGCGCCGCCGTCGATCACATAGGTCTCGCCGGTGATCCAGCTGGCCGAGTCGGACGCGAGGAACACCGCCAGGTTGGCGATGTCCTGCGGCACGCCGAGTCGCTTCAGCGGCAGCTGCCCGGCGAGGCGTTCGCCGAAGTTGTCGACGAGGAACGAGGCGAAGTCGGTCTGGACGAGTCCGGGGGCGATGCCGACGACCCGGGTCGGGCCGAGTTCGCTGGCGAGCTGGCGGGTGAGATGGATCAGCGCGGCCTTGGTGAGGTTGTAGATGCCGAGTCCACCCTCCGCGCGCAGGCCGCCCACGGATGCGATGTTGATCATCACGCCGGGTGTGTCCTTCATCGCCTGCTGCCACGCCGCCTGGCACCAGAACAGCGGGCCGCGCAGGTTGACCTGAAACGTCTTGTCGAAGCGGGCCTCGTCGACACCGAGGGACTCGCCGTAGTACGGGTTGGTGGCCGCGTTGTTGACGATGACGTCCAGACCACCGAAGCGCTCGATCGTGGCCGCGACGCACGCCGCGCCCGCGGCTGGATCGCCGGCGTTCGCGGCGTAGGCCAGCACCTCCGCGCCCGGTGTCGCGGCCTGGATCTCGGCAGCCGTCGCATCGAGCTGATCCTGCTTCCGGGAGACGATGACCACCTTCGCACCAGACGCCACCATCGACGCCGCGATGGCCTTGCCGATGCCCTTCGAGCCACCCGTGACCAACGCGACCTTGCCGTCCAGAGAGATGTGCATCTGCGCACTCTGCCACGCGGGCAGCGTTCGGCGACGGTTTGAGGGCTGGTCATGGCGGGTAATCAGCGACCATCACCTTGGGAGGATCGATGAATGTCAAGCACGACAGAAGCGATGACGTCGAGTACATCGAACACAGGGAAGGGCGATCGGTCGCAGACATCTTTCGATCGCTCGTCGTCGTGGCGTTGTTGGTGGGCCTCGTCATCGTCGCACTCGACAACCGCGACAACGTCCGCGTCGGCTACGTCTTCGGCGATGCCAGCGCGCCGATATGGATCGTGCTGGTTGCATCCGCGATCGCCGGTGTCGTCATCGGCTGGCTGATCCGCCACCGCCCGCACCGCAACGTCTGATCGCACCCCTCCAACGCCCCACATCCGACCCCACCGAAAACTGGCTCGCCGACACCTGACCGCCAATCGAATCGAGCTTCGTGGACCGCGTGATCGGGATCGTGGCACGCTGGGTCGATGTCGTTCATCAGCTTGGTCACGATCGTTGTTGCCGATTACGACGCGGCGATCCGGTTCTACGTCGACGTGCTCGGCTTCGAGCTGACCGAGGATTCGCCGTCGATCACGAACGACGGCCGGCCGAAGCGCTGGGTGGTGGTGCGGCCGAAGGGTGCCGAGACCGGCATCCTGCTCGCCAAGGCAGACGGCGCCGAACAGCAACTCGCGATCGGGAACCAGGTGCGCGGTCGAGTTGGGTTCTTCCTGCGCGTCGACGACTTCGAGGCTGCATTCCGACGGATGGTCGCCGCCGACGTCGAGTTCGTCAGCCAGCCACGTACCGAGTCGTACGGCACGGTGGCCGTGTTCGTCGACATCGCGGGCAACCGATGGGATCTTCTCGGTCCGGCAATGACGCACGCTTGACAACCGGCAATGAGTCAGCGCACACTAACCGTTAGTGACGACTGACCTTCTTGCCAGAACCAACCTGACCCTCGCCGCTCTGGGCGATGGAACCAGGAGAGCGATCGTCGACCTGCTCGCCGAACGCCCGCGCCCCGTCGGCGAGTTGGCGGCGATGTTGCCGGTCACCCGTCCGGCGGTCTCGCTGCACCTCAAGGTGCTCAAAGACGCACATCTCGTTCGCGACGTCGCCGCCGGAACGCGGCGGATCTACCAGCTCGACCCGGACGGCCTGATCGTGCTCCGGGCCTACCTCGACCGGCTGTGGGCCGGAGCGCTCGACCGCTTCGCCGCCGCAGCCGAGCACGCGCACCAGACCGAGACGAACACCAATACGAACCCGATGCCAACCGCGAATACAACCGCGAATCCAACCACATCAACCACACCAGCACAGGAGCAACCGAGATGACCGATCCATCAAGCTCGACCCCGCCGGCCAACGGCACCGCGACGATCACGTCGACGACTCCCGTCGTCAGGGAACGAGTCGTCAACGCACCCATCGACACCTGCTTCAGAGTGTTCGTCGACGGCTTCGGCGACTGGTGGCCGCCGGAGCATCACATCGGCGACGACCGGACGGTCACCCACTTCGAGATGGAGGGATTCGTCGGCGGCCGATGCTTCGACGTCGACACCAACGGCGGAGTCTGCCAGTGGGGCACGGTGCTCGAGATCGATCGCCCACAACGGCTCGTGCTCGCCTGGCACATCCAGGGTGACTGGACGATCGACCTCGATCCCGCCCGCCAGAGCGAGATCTCGGTCACCTTCAGCACTGTCGACGAGACCACGACTCGAGTGCGCGTCGTTCACGACCACCTCGAGCGGCATGGCAACGGAGCCGAAGGGGTCCGCACGGGCATCGACAGTCCGGTCGGCTGGACGGTGATCCTCGCCCGATTCGCCGATGTGGCGGAAGGGCTTGATCCGCGCCCACTGCCGAGCTGACTCCTCCGGAAGGAAGTGGTGCCAGCCACACCGAACGACACCGGACGGCACACTGTTGGCCGCGCCGAGTTTCATTCATCATCGTGACATGCGCATCAGTGGCTCATTCACTGCAGTGTCGTGGATCCCGTCCGAAGCCGTCACCGGTCTCGCCAAGCTGCCGTTCGGATCCGGGTTGGCCCATTACGACCAGCCGCCGCCCGACGCCATCGGCCGACGCGGCGCAACGATCGAGGAGCTGCGCGACGCCGATCGGTTCCGGTTCGCCAACCATCTCGCGGCGTGGATCGAGATCGACGACGACCGCCACATCGTGGACACGGGATACTCGGGAGGCGGACTGCTCGGCTCGACCACCATCGCCTTCGGGTCTGGCATCACCATTGCTGCGGTCGCACTGCCCGACAAGCAAGCCGAGCCGGAGATCGGGCCGGGATGGGTCAGGTTCCTCCAGACCGCCGGTGGGCGCACCGGGGTTCCCGCACCGCGCACTGTGCGCCGTCCACCGTTCGTCCAGTACCACGCCCCGATCGCCTGGTCGACAATCGCGCTCACGATCCATGTCGACGGCCGGGTGGAGGGTCAGCTCGTCGGTGCCAGCCCGTTCCCGCGCCACTGGTTGTACGACAGCGACGGCCAACTCGTCGGCAAGACCGGCGTGATCAACTTCAAGACGTGGTACAAGGACGCGTTCGGCGATCACACGCCATGGGGCGATCTCGACTCCCCCGCACTCGTCACCGCCGTCGAGACCGCGCTCGAGCGCGAGCTGTCGTCCGTCATCATGCGCGACGCGGCGAAGCCGACGATCCGCAAGCTCAAAGCCGGCGATGCGCTCGTGCGCCAGGGCGATGTCGGCGACGAGCTGTTCCTCCTGCTCGACGGTGTCCTCGCGCTCGAGGTCGACGGCGCCGAACTGGCCAGCCTCGGCCCCGGTGCAGTGCTCGGTGAGCGCGCCGTCCTGGAAGGCGGACGACGGACAGCCACGCTTCGCGCGGCAACTCCGTGCAAGGTGGCGGTCGCCAAAGATGCAACGATCGATCATGACGTCCTGACGAACCTGTCGAGCGGACATCACCGCGAAGACCGAGAAGCAGAGCACCAATCGAAGGAACGGTGATCGATCTGTGAACAGCCCCGCTGCCACATTCGGCCGAATTCAGACGCCGAGCACCATCACCGTCTTTCTGGCCGATGACAACATCATCGTGCGCGAAGGGGTGCGGGCGATGTTGTCGCGCAACGCCGACATCGAGATCGTCGGGGTGGGTGACGACTACGAGACGCTCGTGACCGGTGCATCGGACGCGGCCCCGAACGTGGTCGTGTCCGACATCCGCATGCCGCCGTCGTTCCAGTCCGAGGGAATCGATGGCTGCAAGGAGATCCGCAAGCGCCACCCCGGCACGGGCATCGTCATCCTGTCGCAGTTCGACGATCCCGACTATGCGATCGCGCTGCTCAGCGAAGGCGCGGCGGGGTACGCCTACTTGCTCAAGGACCACATCGCCGAGGGCGACCAGCTGATCGCCGCGATCCGCGCCGTCGCCACCGGCGGTTCGGTGCTCGACCCGAGCATCGTCGACGCGATGATCCGGCCCGCGGTCACCAAGGGCGACCTCAGCGCCGACGAGGAAGCGCTGCTCGCGATGGTTGCCGCTGGAAAGCCGATCAAGGCGATCGCCGTCACTCGCAAGACGACGCCGGCGGCGGTCAACGAAGACGTCGAGCGGTTGTTCGCGGGCTTGGCCGCGAGTGCGTCGTCGGGAGCCAAAGGGGCGCTGCGCCGTCTGCGATTGCTGCACGAGGCGATCATCAGCCGCGAGGAGCAGGGTGAGTCGCTGTCCAGGCTGCTGCCGGGCGGCGTGGCTGAGCGGCTGCTGGCATCCGGGCGCGGGCTCGGCGAGTCCGAAGCGTTGAACGTCACCGTGTTGATGAGCGACATCCGCGGCTACTCGACGATCTCCGAACGCGCCGATCCATCGGTGCTCGCCCGCCAGCTGAACACTCATCGCGCAGAGATGAACCGGGCGATCATCGGCCAGACGGGCACGGTGATGCAATACGTCGGCGATGCCGTGATGGCCGTGTTCGGTGCGCCCGAGCCGACCACCGATCACGCCGATCGGGCCTTGGCCGCGGCGCTCGAGATGCATCGTGCCCAGCGGGCGGTGAACGACCAGTGGCTGGCCGCGGGCCTGCCCGCGTTCGAGATCGGGATCGGCCTGTCCACCGGCGATGTCGCCGCGGCATTGCTCGGCTCCGAGGAGCGAGCCGAGTACACCGTGGTCGGCGATTCGGTCAACCTCTGCCAACGGTTGCAGCAGTTCGCCAGCAGCGGCCAGACCGTGATCAGCGAGCCGACGTGGGAAGCGCTCACCGTGCGGCCGGACGATGCCGAGCGGATGTCGGAGGAGACGGTCAAGGGCCGCCAGGCCCCGGTGCGCCCCTTCCGGATCGGGCCAGAGAAATCGTGATGGCCGTTGCCCGGTGGCGGAGTGGTGGCAGCCCCACCCCGCCGCGTCGGACAACGCCCTTGTTCGGCCTGCCAAATCTGTGTCTAATGACGCGACACCGCACCCACCTCAACCCACCGTCGGCAACGAGGGAGAAGCAATGAGCGAGACAGCAATCGAAGCCCGAGGTGTGTTCCGCACGTTCGAGGCCGAACTGGCACCCGTCCGAGCGCTTCGCGGGGCCGATCTCACGGTCGCGATCGGCGAGTTCGTCGCCGTGATGGGTCCGTCGGGATGTGGCAAGAGCACCCTGTTGAACATCATCGCCGGGCTCGACATCCCCGACGAGGGCGAGGTGTCCGTCGCAGGAGAGTCGCTGCGCGGCCGGAACGCCAACGACCTGGCCCGGATGCGACGCACACACATCGGCATCGTCTTCCAGTTCTTCAACCTCCTCGAAGGAATGACCGTCCAGGAGAACGTGGTGATGCCGGCGCTCATCGCCGGCGTGAAGCGCAAGGCCGCCGAGACCCGTGCCCGCGACCTGCTCGACCTGCTCGGGTTGGCGGACAAGGCCAAGGCCGCTCCGGCGACGCTGTCGGGTGGTCAGCGGCAACGCCTGGCTGTGGCACGGGCGCTGGCGAACCGGCCGACCGTGCTGCTCGCCGACGAGCCGACCGGTGCGCTCGATTCCGCCGGTGGCGAGGAGATCCTCGAGCTCTTCCGCCGGTTGCACGACGACAGCGGACAGACGATCCTGTTGATCACCCACGACCAGCCTGTCGCGGACGCCGCGTCGCGACTGGTGCGCATGCGCGATGGCAGGGTCGTCGATGACGGCCGGGCCGCTGCCGAGCCGGCGCCGGCCGCGAGCGGCACATCTGTTTCTGGCTCCACCGCGAGCGCGTGAGTGACATATCCGGTCGACCTCGTCCGGCTGATCCTCGTCGCCGCGTGGGCCGGTGCGGGCTTGACGGTCCTGGCTCGGCGGCGACGCGATCAGATCAGCCTGATCGCGATCGCCGGCGCAGTGCTCGGCGGCGTCGGGCTGCTGGCCAACGCCGGCGAGCATCCCGTCGTCGTCCGAGTGGTGCTCGGGTTGTTGGCTGCAGCTGGGCTGCACCTCTTGCTGGCCCTGCCCGACGGGCGGTTGGAGAGCCAGGCGCGGCGAGTCGGCGCGAGCGTCGGCTACACCACCTTCGCGCTGGTCGGCGCGATCTCACCATCGACGTCCTCCGGTCCGGAGGCGTGGCCGTTCGTGCTGCTGTGGATCGTGACCCTTGGGATCGGCCTGTCGGCATCCAACCAGCGGTACCGCGTCGCGCCCTCAGTCGACCGGAGGCGGATGCAGTGGCTCGGATGGGCACTCGCGGTCAGTGCTGAGCTGTCACTGATCGTCGTGGCCCTGCGGCTGATGGCCGACTGGCCACCACACGCAAGCGTCTTCGTCCT
>Ga0075364_10001685_pt1 | contig 12135 bp, 10 predicted proteins | sample EndMetdeltDD1764_FD_71517 | JGI IMG/M metagenome (GOLD analysis project Ga0075364, IMG submission 71517) | Populus endosphere microbial communities from Tennessee, USA - Endosphere MetaG P. deltoides DD176-4 | ecosystem: Host-associated > Plants > Roots > Endosphere | place: USA: Tennessee... | reverse complement strand
CGGTCGGGCCGCCGCCCGGCCGCCAGAACGATCCCAACAACCCCGCGACCACGACGCTGACGGTGCGCAAGAGCAGTTCCGATCTCACGGTGACCGACAACGCCGGCACGGTGCTGATGTACGCGCCGGTGACGACGGGCAGCGAGCACGACCCGCTGCCGATCGGCGAATGGAAGGTCACGGGCGTCCAGCGCAACCCGAAGTTCCACTACAACCCGGCGCTCTTCTGGGACGCCGAGGCGGGACACTCGAAAGCCACGGTTCCGGCAGGTCCCAACAACCCCGTCGGCGTGGTGTGGGTGGACATCACGCGGCCGCACTACGGCCTGCACGGCACGCCGGAGCCGTCGAAGATCGGCAAGACCGAATCGCACGGCTGCGTTCGGCTCACCAACTGGGACGCGCAGAAGCTCGCCTCGCTCGTGCGGCCGGGCACGCGTGTGGTCTTCAGCGAATGAGCGAGCGTCCGGCCTTCCGGTATCTCGTCGCCGCGGGATTGCTCGGCTTCGTGCTGGGCGCCTTTGTGGTCGCCTCGCTCGGCACCGGCAGCGCCCTGCGGAGTCCCGATCCCCTGGCCGCGGGCAAGACCGCGGTCGGGGCCGTGGACGAACCGCCCCACGCCGTCGTCGAGGCGCCGGCCGCGACGAGCGGCAAGAGCGGCATCATCCCGCCCACCGCCCCCGAAGCCCGCGCTCTCGCGGCCCGGGACCTGACGATTCCGGTGCAGGGCGTCAGCGCGGGCAAGCTGGTCCGCTCCTACCACGACCCCCGGAGCGGCGGCCGCGACCACGAGGCGCTCGACATCCTGGCCCCCCGCAATACGGCGGTGGTCGCGGTCGAGGACGGCACGATCGCCAAGCTTTTCTTCAGCAAGGCGGGCGGCAACACGATCTACCAGTTCGACCCGGGCCGGGAGTATTCCTACTACTACGCGCACCTCGAGCGCTACGCGGACGGCCTGAAGGAAGGCGACCCCATCCACCGCGGCCAAGTCATTGGCTACGTGGGCACTTCTGGCAATGCCCCAAAGGAAACGCCCCACCTTCACTTCGCGATCTTCCGCCTCACCGCCGACAAGCGCTGGTGGGAAGGCACCCCCATCGACCCGTTTGACATCCTGAAGTAACTCGCGCGGCACCGTTCCAACCTTCCCCGCTGCCCCGACCGTCCAAGGTGGTGTAAGGATGGAGCTTGGAGGCACTGGCGCTGGTATCACCCGCTCGAGCCGTTTCCTCGGCTGAGGCGCTCCCCGAGGTGGCGCGGGCCGCCGGGGGTGACGTTCGCGCGTTCGAGGAGCTGTACCGGCGGCACCTGCCGCGGGTGCACAGCCTCGTGCGCCGGATGACGGGCGGGCGGGACGCCGACGAACTGACGCAGGACGTGTTCGTCCGCGTATGGCAGAAGCTCGGCACCTTCCGTGGCGACTCGTCGTTCACGACGTGGCTGCACCGTCTCGCCGTCAACGTCGTGATCGAGCGGTTCCGCTCCGACCAGGCGCGCCGTGCGCGGCTGCACGACGGGGAGCAGATCTTCGAAACGCTCGCGGGTCCGCCGCAGACGGTGGATCTCGGGATGGACTTCGAAGCGGCGCTCGAGAAGCTGCCCGACGGCGCGCGTGAGATCTTCGTGCTGCACGACGTCGAAGGCCACAAGCACCATGAGATCGCGACGCTGCTGGAGATCTCGGCGGGCACGTCGAAGGCCCAGCTCCATCGCGCGCGGATGATGTTGAGGAAGCACCTGAAATGACCGACCCCTGGACCGACCGGCTTTCCGAGTATCTCGACGGCGACCTCGATCCGGCGGAGCACGCGGCGATCGAGCGTCACCTGGCGTCGTGCGACGGCTGCACGACGACGCTGGCGGAGCTGCGCGACGTCGTGGCGCGCGCCGCGGCGCTGCCGGCGCGTCCGCCCGCGTCCGACCTGTGGCCGGCCGTCGAGCCGCGGCTCGATCCGGTGAAGAGCGTCGTGACGGCGTTTCCGCCCCGCGTGACCCGCCGTGTGTCGTTCACGCTGCCCCAGCTCGTCGCGGCCGGCCTCGCGTTGATGGTGATGTCGGCGGGCGGCATGTGGGTGCTCCAGCATGGCGGCCCCGCGACCGAGATGCCGAAGGTGGACGCGACGAACGAGGCCCCTCCGGCGGCGCTGCCGGTCTCGTCCGTCGATCCGCACTACGACGAGGCGATCGCGGATCTCGAGCAGGCGCTCGCGGCGGGGCGGTCGCAGCTCGATCCGGGGACCATCAAGATCCTCGAGTCCAATCTCGGCGCGATCGACAACGCGATCGCGCAGTCGCGCCAGGCGCTCGCGTCCGATCCGGCCAACGTGTACCTTCACAGCCATCTCGCGGAAGCGCGCCAGCGCAAGCTCGCGCTGCTTCGCCGCGGCATTTCACTGCTGGACGGCAAGAGCTGATGTTCCTGACGAGCCTCGTCCTCACGGCCATCCTCGCGCAGGCGGCGCCGCGGCCGGGCCCGCCGCAGACCGACGAAACGGTCCCCGTGCAGAAAGGCGGCCGCCTGCTGGTCAACAATCTCGCCGGCGACGTCCTCGTGCGCACGTGGGACAAGGAGTCGGTGCACGTCGTGGCGCGCCACCAGGCGCGCACCACGGTGAGCGTGCGTCCGACGGCGGCCGGTGTCTCGATCAGCGCCTCGGGAACGAGGGGGCCGCAAGGGTCGGTCGACTACGAGATCACGGCGCCCGCGTGGATGCCGATCCGCGTCGAGGGCACCTACAACTTCGTGACCATCGAAGGGGCGCAGGCGGAGGTGTTCGCCAACACCATGCGCGGCGACGTGACGATCAGGGGCGGCTCAGGAACGGTGACGGCGAAGTCGGTCGAAGGCGAGGTGCGCGTCGAGGGCGCGCGCGGCAAGGTGAACGTCAGCTCGGTGAACGAGAAGGTCACCATCTCGGATACGAGCGGCGACATCACGGCCGACTCGATCAACGGCGGCATCCGCATGTCGGCCATCGAGGCGAAGAGCGTGGATGCCTCCACCGTCAACGGGGACATCGTCTACGACGGCAGGATCGCCGACGGCGGACATTACAGTTTCGGCACGCACAACGGGAGCCTCTCGCTGGGCATCCCCGACAGCGTGAACGCGACGTTCACGATCCGCACGTATCAGGGGAGCTTCAGCACCGACCTGCCGCTCTCGGGCGTGAGCCGCGCGGATCTGGAGCGCGGGAAGAAGGTGACGACCGCGCTCGGCAACGGGAGCGCGGACGTCAGTCTGGAGTCCTTCGGCGGCTCTATCAGGCTGAGGAAGGCATCCGGGAATGCCCGTGGGAGCGGACGGTAGGCGGCGTCCATCCCTGCTTTCGTAACGTCTCCTGGAGACGCTGCGATCGCTCGATCAGAGTGTTCGGGTCCTGGTACTTCTCGATCTCCTGCCGCCCATCCGGAAACGTAAGCACAAGTTCGTAATCGTCACCGTCGACCTGGCGGCGGATCTCGTACAGCAACCGTGCGGCGTCGCGTTCGAAAAACCAGAGCATCGAAGCGTTTATCGGCCTCTTCCCTGCCAGCGTTAATCGAAGTTAGCGGCTCAGGGCGGTCATCGGCTCGATCCTCGAAGCCCGGTGTGCAGGCAAGTACGCTGCCACCGTCGCGACGGCGATCAGGAGTACGGCCCCGACGGAGAACGCCAGCGGATCCGCGGGCGCGACGCCGACGAGGAGCGCGGAGATGGCGCGCCCGGCGAACGCGGCCAGCGGAATCCCGGCCGCCACGCCGACCGCCACCAGCAGCAGCGCCTCGCGCAGCACCATCCAGAGCACGTCGCCGCGATTGGCGCCGAGCGCCATGCGCAGCCCGAGCTCGGCGACCCGGCGGCTGATGCCGTACGAAATCGTCCCGTAGAGGCCGAGGCTCGCCAGCAGCAGCGCCAGCGCGCCGAACATCGCCGTCAGGGTCGCCACCATCCGGTCTTCGATGACCCCGCGCGCCAGACGGGCGCTCAGCGGCACGACCTCGATGATGGGCAGCCGCGGCTCGGCCCGCGTGAGCGTCTCGCGCACGGCCTGCACGGCTCGATCGGGCGCACCCGCCGTCCGCACTTCGATGTCGCTCAGCACGTCGTCGCGCGACGACTCGGCCAGCGAGTAGACCATGTTGGGGGGCGCGATCTTGACGTCCACGTAGCGCGCGTCCTCGACGACGCCGACGATCCGGTTGGAGCTCTTGCCGATGGCGTCGCCGTAGTCCCATCGCTGCCCGACGGCGCCGCGCGGAAAGTAGCGGCGGGCCATCGTCGCGTTGATGATCGTGTTGCGGGGCTCGGCGGTGCGATCCTCCGCGGTGAAGCCGCGCCCTTCGACGATCCGGAGCCCCATCGTGTCGAAATAGCGATCGGTGATCGTCTCTTCGTTGGTCCGGAGCTGCTCCTTGGGACCCGGCGTGTAGCCCTCGACGCTGAGGCTGCTGATCCGCTGCGAGCCGCCCAGCGGGCCGGCCGACGAGAAGCTCGCGGACTGCACGCCCGGGAGCACGCTCACCGCCTCCACGATCCGGCGATACAGCTCCTGCCGCTCCTCCGGCGAATAGCCGGCGCCGCGGACGTCCACGCGCGCCACCAGCACGCGATCGAGATCGAAGCCGATGTCGGTCTGCACGATCGACCGCAGACTACGGGTGAAGAGCGCGGCCACGACGAGCAGCAGCAGGCAGAATGCCATCTGTGCGGCGACCAGGGCCTTGCCGACCAGCAGTCCGCGGCGCCCGCCTTCGGTGACCGAGCCGCGGCCGTCCTGCTTCAGCGCGTCGGCGACGCTCACGCGCGTGCCGCGCACGGCCGGGATCACCCCGCAGGCAATTCCGGTCGCGGCCGACACGACGAACGCGAATCCGAGGACGCGCCAGTCGAGCGACGTGTTCAGATCGATCGGCGCCGACCCCGACGAGATGTTGACCATGAGGCCGAGGAGACCTTCGCGCGCCCAGATCGCGAAGGTGATGCCGGCGATGCCGCCCGCCACGGCGAGCAGCAGGCTCTCGGCGATCATCTGACGCACGAGACGCAGGCGGCCGGCGCCGATCGACTGCCGGATCGCCATCTCTCTCGCGCGGCCCGCCGCCCGCGAGAGCAGCAGTCCGGCGACGTTGCCGCACGCGATCGCCAGCAGCACGGCGACCATCGCCAGCAGCACGTACAACGGCTGCGTCAGCGTGCGGCGCAGCGACGAGAGGCCGGTCGAGGCATCCGTGAGCTCGACGCTCTGCTGCTGGATCGCGGCGCGATCGTCGGCCGGAGCGTTCTTCGACAGGTTGTCTTCCCTGTCGCGCCGCAGGACCGTGGTCAGGGCGGCACCGGCGGCCCCGCGCGTGTCGCTCTTCACGCGTCCGAAGACGTTCAGCCACGACATCTGCGGCTGCGGGGGCCAGGGCTTGGTGGGGTCGGCAGCATCCGTGTTGCTCGCGTTCTGCGAGTAGCGGACGACCGGCTGCATCATGTACGGGATCCATACGTCGGGGGCGCGGAGCGACAGGGTCGTCCCGAAGAAGCCGGCGCGCGTGACGCCGACGATCGTGAACGGCGTCCCGTTGATCGCCAGCGGCCGCCCGACGGCGTCGGGCGCCGCGTTCAGGTGACGGCGCCAGTAGCCGTCGCTGATCACGGCCACCGGGTGGGCCCCGACCGTCCTGTTGTCGGCGGGCGCGAGCATGCGCCCGAGCTGCGGCGTCTGGCGGAGCGCCGTGAAGTACTCGCCCGACACCAGCTGCACGTTGCCGCGCGCGCCGGCCGGCTCGCCGTCGGCCTGGAGCTGCATGCCGGCCACGCTCGTCGCCGCGAACAGCTCGCCCGCGCCGCGCGACGCCAGCTCGGCGCGCACGTGCTCGAACAGCGGGCCTGAGAACAGGTCGCCGTACTCCTGCTGGGGCGCGACGATCCGCGCCTGCACCAGCTCCGCGGGATCCGGCACCGGCAGGCGTCGCAGCACGATCGCGTTCACGAGCGTGAACACCGCCGTCGCGCCGCCGATGCCGAGCCCGAGCGACAGCACGGCCGCCGCCGTGAACCCGGGATAGCGCCGCAACAGCCGGGCGCCGAACTGGAGGTCTCTGGTGAATTCGGTCAGCATGCTCACTCCGTCCGTAGGGCCGTGATCGGATCGACCGAGGCCGCGCGCCGCGCCGGCCGCCAGGCCGCGATGGCTGCCGTCGCCGCCAGCAGCATCGCGATGAGTGTATACGTCGCGGGATCGCTCGGGTGTACTTCGAACAGCATGTTGCCCAGCAGCCGGGTGGCCGCCAGGGCGGCCAGCGCGCCGAGCGTGACGCCGGCCGCGACGAGCGTCATCGCTTCGCGCAGCATGAGGCGGACGACGGCGCCCGGCCGCGCCCCGAGCGCGATCCGGATCCCCATCTCCCGCGTGCGCTGCCCGACGACGAACGCCATCACGCCGTAGATGCCGACGGCGGCGAGGGCGAGCGCCAGGGCCGCGAACGCCCCCAGCAGCTGCATGGAGAATCGCCGCGACGCGGTCGCGTTCCTGACGATGTCGTCCATGGTCCGGACGCCGTAGGTCGGCTGGTCCGGATCGACCGCGCGCACTTCCGCCGCGAGCGGCGCGGCGAGCGTCTGCGGATCCGCGGCGGTCTTCAGCACGAGCGCCAGAACCAGGTTGGACGCCTGCCGCAGCGGACGGTACATTGTCGGACGCGCTGGTTCCTCGGGACGCTCGTTGCGGACGTCGTTCACGACGCCGACGATCGTCATCCACGGGTTCCGTTCGGGCGGACCGTTGAACCGGACGCGACGGCCCACGGCGTCCTCCCCCGGCCACGTGGTCCGGGCCAGCGCCTCGGTGACGACGACCACGGGCTGCGCGTTCTGATCGTCCTGGTCGGTGAAGGTGCGGCCGGCGAGCAGCCGCATTCCCATCAGCTCGAAGTAGCCGCTCGAAGCCACCGTGCTCTGCGTTCTCGCGATGCGCGAGCGGTCGTCACCTTCGCGGCCTTCCGGAACGATCGCCGCGTTGGCCCTCGTCCCGTCGAAGGGCAGGAACCCAACGGCGGCCGCCGCCTTGACGCCTGGCAGCGTGCGCGCGCGCCGGAGGATCTCGTCGTACGCCGCGACACGCGCCGCGTGCCCGGTCGCTCGATTCGAGTACTTGCCCGCGCTGGGATCGTTCGGCTGCGGCAGCCACAACCTCGCCGTGAGCACGTCCGCGGGATTGAAACCGAAGTCCACCTGCTGCAGCCGCCAGAAGCTCTGCGCGAGCAGTCCGGCGCCCACGAGCAGCACCAGCGCGAGCGCGAATTCGGCGACGACGAGCGTCGAGCGCAGCAGGCCGCGCGGCCCCGAGGCGCCGCGCGCGCCGTCCTTGAGCGCATCGTTGACGTCGGCGCGCGAGGACTGCCACGCGGGAAGCGTGCCGAACAGGATCGCCGTGGCGATGGACACCAGCGCGGTGAAGGCGACCACCTGGCCGTCGACGCGGACCTCCTGCAGGCGCGGCAGGCCGCTCGGCGCGACCGCCAGCAGCGCTTCCAGCAGCCACACCGTCACCATCGCGCCCGCGCCGCCGCCCAGGAGCGACAGCATCACGCTCTCCGTCAGTAGCAGGCGCACGAGGCGCGCGCGCGAGGAGCCGAGCGCGCGGCGTACCGCGAGCTCGCGGTGCCGCGTCGACGCGCGTGCGAGCAGCAGGTTCGCGATGTTGGCGCAGGCAATGAGCAGCACGACGCCGACCGCGCCGAACAGGATCAGCAGCGCCGGACGGACCGCACCGACCAGATCGGGCTGCAGGCCGACGATCCGCGGCGCCCACGCGGCACGCGCCGGATAGTCGTTGGGATACGAGGAGCGGAGCTCCTGCGCGAAGCCCGCGAGCCGCTGCTGCGCCTCGGCGACGCTGATCCCCGGCTTCAGCCGGCCGATCGCGCCGGTGATGAAGTACGCGCCGCGCGCGGGCTGCTGGGGAAACGGATTGCCGACGTAGCTCGCCGGCGCCCAGATGTCCACGTCGGTCAGCACCGAGCGTCCCGGGTGCCGGAAGCCCGGTGGCAGCACGCCGACGACCGTGTACCAGTCGTCGTCGATGCGCAGCTTGCGGCCGATCGCGTCCGGCGATCCGCCGAAGCGGCGGCGCCAGATGGCGTCGCTGAGGACGGCCACTTCCGTGATGCCGGGCCCGTCGTCCTGCGGGCCAAAGAGGCGCCCAAGCTGCGGGCGGACGCCGAGCACGTCGAAATAGGCGGGACTCGCGAGCAGCACTTCGACGCGTTCGGGCTGATCGACCTGCGTGAGGTTCGCGTTGATCGCCCACACGCCCGCGATGGACTCGAACAGCCCGCTGCGATCGCGATAGTCGATCAGCTCCGGCTGCGACAGGCCCATGTCGCTGGCGTTCAGCGCGGTGAAATCGGAGGTGACGCGGACCAGCCGCTCCGGATGCGCGAACGGGAGCGGCCGCATGACCACCGCGTTGACGACGGTGAAGATCGCGCTGTTGGCGCCGATGCCGAGCGCGAGCGTCGCGACCGCGACGACCGAGAAGGCCGGCGATCGCCGAAGTCCGCGCCAGGCGAGGCGCACATCCTGGACGAGGGAATCGATCATGGGCGCCGCTGTCCGCAAACGACAGGCCATGCGGCCGGTCCCGGCAACGGGCGGCATTTCAGGGGCGTAACCACCGATTGGCGGGCGGGACTGCTCCGCTTCCGGGACGAAGGTGTGCGAAAGCGGACAACCTGTCGATCCGCCCTCAGGTGACAGGCACGTTTCTCCCGTTCATTCCGTCAAAGACTCCAATGGCATGCGCTTTGGACCATCGCCGTCCCGACATGCGGGCTTCCATCGCCTGTGATATGCGGCCGCGAATCCTCATCGCCGACGATCAGCCCGATCTGCTCGACGCGCTGCGCCTGCTCCTGAAGGGCCAGGGCATCGACTTCGACGCGGTCACCTCGCCCGAAGCGGCCGTGGCCGCGCTCCAGACGGGCGCGTTCGATCTCGTCCTGATGGACCTCAACTACACCGGCGATACGACGTCGGGCCGCGAGGGCATCGATCTGCTGGCGCGCGTGCAGGAGATCGACCGGCTGCTGCCGGTCATCGTGATGACCGGCTGGGGCAGCGTGGATCTCGCCGTCGAGGCGATGCGGCGCGGCGTGCGCGACTTCGTCCAGAAGCCGTGGAACAACGCGCACCTGCTCGCGACGCTGCAGAAGGAAATCGAGGCCGGCCGCGAGCGGCGCCGCTGCGAGGAGGCCGAGCGCCGCGAATTGTCGGAGGCGCTCAAGATCCAGCAGCGTCTCCTGCCCGAGCAGGTGCCGCAGGTCGACGGCTGGGAGATCGCCGCGTCGTGGCAGCCCGCGTCGGGCGTGGGGGGCGACTGCTTCGACGCGATCCGCTTCGGCCCGTCGCGTCTCGCGCTCTCGATCGCCGACGTCGTCGGCAAGGGCATTCCCGCGGCGCTGCTGATGTCGAACCTGCAGGCGGCGGTGCGCGCGTTCGCGTCGGAGACGGCCGAGCCCCAGGCGCTGTGCCAGCAGGTCAACCGCATCCTCTGCGGCAACATCGCCGAGGGACGGTTCATCAGCTTCTTCTACTGCGTCCTCGACGCCGCGACCGGCATCATGACCTACACCAACGCCGGCCACTATCTGCCCGTCGTCGTGCGGGCCGACGGATCGGTCGAGCGGCTGGGCGAAGGCGGCCCCGTCCTCGGTGTGCTCGCGCACGCCGAGTACGAGCAGGCGCACGTCTCGCTCGGCGCGGGCGATCGCGTCGTGCTCTTCACCGACGGGCTGACCGAGGCGCGCGACGAGGCCGACGAGGAATTCGGCGAAGACCGGCTCGTCGAGGCGGCGGTGCGTCACCGCGCGTGCTCGGCGCCGGCGCTGCAGGCGCGCCTCGCGGAGGCGGTGGCGGCGTTCACCGGCGGGCGTCTGCAGGACGACGCCACCTTGATTGTGCTGGCGGCCGACCTGTGATGAACAGCGCATTTCACGTGATGAACGGCGCCTCCGCAGGGACGGAAAATCCGCGATTGACGGGCCTTTCGCCGGCTACGGATACTGCTCGCATGCGGAAAGCGTGGACTCCTCCCTGGCCATGGGTGTTTGGCGTCGCCACCGGCCTCGGGCTCTTCTCGTGGATGCAGGCGTGCCGGCTGATGCTGATCAACAGCAAGCCCGGCGCGATGATTCCGACGGGCAAGCTGCTCGTCCTCAACCTCGCGCTCTGGTACGTGCCCGCGCTGCTGATGCCGGCGATCGTCTGGGCCGCGCGGCGCTTTCCGTTCGACACCGGCCACAAGGGGCGCGCGATCCTCGCGCACGTGCTCGGCGCGCTGACCTTCGCCGCCACGCACTTCGTCGCGCTGATGGGCGTGCGCTTCATCCTCTGGGACAACGGCGGCAAGTGGGTGGGCGCGACCTGGGCGCAGTTCTTCCAGCGGCACATCTTCGAGCAGCTCGACTGGAGCCTGATGGTCTACGGCGTCATCGTCGGCGTCAGCCACGCGATCGCCTTCTACACCGAATCGCAGCAGCGCAAGCTCCGCGCCGCCCAGCTCGAAACGCAGATCGTCGAAGCGCGGCTGAAGACGCTCCAGGCGGAGCTGCATCCGCACTTCCTGTTCAACACGCTGCACGCGATCTCCACGCTGGTGCACCGCGATCCCGATTCCGCCGACCGGATGATCAGCCGCCTCAGCGACCTGCTCCGCATCACGTTCGACCGGAGCGGCGAGGCGAAAGTGTCGCTGAAGGAGGAGATCGACTTCCTGCAGAAGTACCTCGACATCGAACAGACGCGCTTCCAGGATCGTCTCAGCGTTACCGTGGCGATCGATTCGGACGCGCTCGACGGCGAGGTGCCGCGCATGATCCTGCAGCCGCTCGTCGAGAACGCGATCAAGCACGGCATCGCCGGCCGCCACGGGGGCGATCACATCCACGTCAGCGCCGGGCTGTCCCGCGGGGGCGACGGCGAGTCGCGCGAGCGGCTGTGGATGCAGGTGCGCGACAACGGCGGCGGCCTGCAGGTCCGCACGCTGAAGGCGCTCCGGACCGGCGTCGGCCTCTCGAACACCCGCGCGCGTCTCGACTGTCTCTACGGCCGTCTCTACCGCCTGGAGTTCTCCGACAGGGACGGAGGGCTCTCCGTGCTCATTGAAATCCCCTTCCAGCGGGTCGCGGCGCCTGGGGCCGCCCCCGCGTTCCGGGTGGCTTAATCCATGAACACCGCGCACACGACCACGCACCCCAACCCCGCTCCGACCCGCGTGCTGATCGTCGACGACGAGCCGCTCGCCCGCGAGCGCATCCGCACGCTGCTCAGCGAGGACGCCGGGTTCGAGATCGCCGGCGAGGCCGGCGACGGCGTCGCCGCCGCCCAGGCCATCGCCTCCCTCAATCCCGACCTCGTCTTCCTCGACGTCCAGATGCCGGGCGCCGACGGGTTCGAGGTGATCGAGACGGTCGGTCCCGACAAGATGCCGTTCGTCGTGTTCGTCACGGCGTACGACCGCTACGCGCTCAAGGCGTTCGACGTCCACGCGCTCGACTACCTGCTCAAGCCGTTCGACCGCGATCGCTTCAAGCAGGCGCTGGCCCGCGCCAACCAGCAGCTCGAGAAGAACGGCAACGGCGAGATCGAGCGGCGCCTCGCCGCGATCGTCAACGACCTGCGTCCGCCGAAGGCCAAGACGGACCGCTTCGTCGTGAAGTCGGGCGGCCGGATCTTCTTCGTGCGCACCTCGGAGATCGACTGGATCGAGGCCGCCGGCAACTACGTCAAGCTGCACGTCGGCAACGACTCGCACCTGATCCGCGAGACGATGAACGCCGTCGAGGGGAAGCTCTCGCCGGACCTCTTCGTCCGCATCCACCGCTGCCACATCGTGAACATCGAGCAGGTGCGCGAGCTGCAGCCGTGGTTCAACGGGGAGTACGTCGTGTTCCTCAAGAACGGCACGCGCCTCACGCTCAGCCGCGGATACCGCGAACGCCTGCAGGACCGCGTCGGGCGGACGATTTAGCACCTTGCAGCCGGAAGCTGGCGGCTCACAGCTTCCGGCTTCCGGCTTCCGGCTCACAGCTTCCGGCTCACGGCTTCCGGCTCACGGCTTCCGGCTCACGGCTTCCGGCTCACGGCTTCCGGCTCACGGCTTC
>Ga0075364_10001684_pt1 | contig 12136 bp, 12 predicted proteins | sample EndMetdeltDD1764_FD_71517 | JGI IMG/M metagenome (GOLD analysis project Ga0075364, IMG submission 71517) | Populus endosphere microbial communities from Tennessee, USA - Endosphere MetaG P. deltoides DD176-4 | ecosystem: Host-associated > Plants > Roots > Endosphere | place: USA: Tennessee... | reverse complement strand
AGAAAGGTGAACGCCTTGGCGATGTCGACGGTGACCTCGCCAGTGACGAAGTTGAAGGTGATGCCGTCGTCGGTGACATCCTGCAGCCCCGTCGTCAGCGCGTCGAGGCCGGTGATCTCCAGCGAGCCGAGCGCCGGCAGCGTCGTGCACACGGTCTCGTTCAGCGGCAGCGGGATGCTGCCGAGCAGGGTGGAGGGCAGGCTGAACAGCAGATTGCAGACCGTCGCCTGATCAAGCGTCAGGCTCGGGGACAGCAGCGGAGACGTCGGAACGCCCCCGAGCGTCGTGCCGAGGATCGAGTTCAGGTCAGCAAGAGCGTCAACCTGCAGGGTCAAGGTTCCGCCGGCCAGCTTGTAGCTGCCCGCTGAGGCCGAAGCCGCGTCCTTCTGGGTGATGGTCGAGGCAACCGCGCCCGTGTCGAGCGTGACGTTGAGGACGTTCGACAGGGCGCCGAGGGACGAGCCAGAACCTGTCAGGTCCAGCGTCGCATTGGACGGCGGGGCGGAGCTGCCGCCGACGTCGATCAGGCCCTTGTTCGTGACGGCGCCTGAAGCAGCGGCCGAGAAGTCGTTCTTAGTGTTCGCGTAGCTACCGGCAGCGCCGATCGAGGCGTCGAGCGCGTTGCCGACCGGTACGGTGAGCGCCTTCAGCGGATCGAGCGGTCCGGAGACGTACTGCTCGCCCGTCTTTCCGGCCAGGGTCGTCGGGACGCTCGACCGCGCTCCGCTGTTCTCGAGGGCGTCGCCCAGCGGGTCGACGAGCGCGCTACCGAGCAGCTGACCCGTCGAGGCGATGAACTGCGCCTCGGCGTAGGACGTGTAGGTCTTGACTTCGGCCCCGGTGGCCGAGAACGAGAGCCCTGCGGTGACGATCAACGTCGCCGTTCCGAGAGCCAAGGTGTTTCTCGCGAGCTTTTTCATCGGCGGGGTGCTCCTTGTATGTGGTTCCGGTGCCGTGCACTGGGAGTGTCGGTACACATAGGACAGGTGGTCACTGCTGCGGCAGACCATGCATGACCCCTAACGCGGCAGACCCCGCCTCCGACGTTAAATGTGATCTACATCACAATGACTTTAGTCCTTCACTTGCTGTCTGCGCTCGCGTTGTGACGAGCGCAGCGCTAGGACCTTCCGACCCGCCCCGATCCAAGAGCCGTCGCTGACCAGGATCATGTCGACCGCGATCATGACCAACGAGAAGTACATGATCCCCATCAACAGACCGATGCCCAGATGCATCCCGGTGATCGCGATGAGAGCCACGAACCTGGATGGCCGGTACAGCAGGAAGACCGGAAAGAACATCTGCACGACGATGGCCGTGTAGGTCGCTCCCGCGATGAACGTCGAGTTCGCATAGACGGGGTGCAGCAGGTCGTTCCACGGTGAGTAGGCGTCGGTCTGCAACGGGTAGTAGACCGCGGTGCCGTCTTTCCACACCGCGCTCTGCACCTTCCAGAACGATGAGCCGAGGTAGACCATCACCACCTGATGCACGATGAGGACCATCCCCAAGTTGTGCAGCGTGTTGCTCATCCAGGCCGGGACGATCCCCCGCACCTCGCCGCGGCGGGTTCGGATTCGGGCATCGAGCGACCAGTGTCGACCCGCGTCCGTGAAACACATGTAGAGCAGCACCATCCGGAGGATCGCGTCACCGCCCGACCCGACAAACGGATTGCTGACGTAGAGCGATACCCACAGGAACAGCGTCATGAACGATGAGGCCCGCGTGTAGAGGCCCACCATCATCAGCAGCCCGAAGACAATCGTCACCAGATACGCCAGGTCGAACCCGATACCGCCAGCCTGCGAGAACAGGCCCAGGAAGGACGGCCAGCCCCGGCCCGCCAAGACCTGGTCGGTCCATCTCGACCCGTCTCCCCAGGTGTAGTGCCGGTCGGGCCAGTTGACGATCAGCTGGCTCGCGACGATGAAGCCGAGGATGATCCGGGTCACCGACAGGCCATATGTCGAGTGCTTCGTGTCGGTGAGCCACGCCACGGCCCGGCCGATCATCGGTGCCGCCTGTCGAAGTCTTGGACCGCGGACCGCTCTGCGGACGATCCGGGCGTCGGACGGCGCCACCCACCGATGTCCTCGACCGCGGTAGGCCGACGGGCCGCCCGCTCCTTCGCGGTGCCCGCTCGCGCGTCGAAGGGAACCACACTCTGGCGCCGGACCGAGTAGCGAACCGCGGTCAGGTCGACATCCGGGAAGCGCGCTTGCAGCACATCGGTTCCGAGTTGGGTCGCGGCGCGCTCGTAGCGCAGGAAGCCGAGCAGGCGCGTCCGGGGTGTGCCTGCACCCTCCAGCTCGCGGGACAGCTCAGTCCAGGTCGGCGGGGCGGTCTGCGATGCGCTAGTGACAACCAACTGCTGGGAGACGTCGAGGGCCGACATACGCGAGCGCAGGGGCGACACCAGCTTGTTGGTGACGTAACCGGCCCGCCCACCGATCAACTGGTGACGTACCAGGTCGAGCTCGACGTCGGTCCAGTCGACCCACGACGTGCGGGCCATCCGACCGTCGGCATCGATATAGGCCCCCTGGAAGAGCAGGTTGCGATCCTCGGAGATGGGGTTCGGCGCGAACAGGCGCCAGTTCTGATTGAAGTACGGGTCCAGGTAGCCGGTCTGGTCGCGTGCCGCATCGGAGAAGCGATTGGGTGGCAGCGCCGCGAGCGTCACGGCGATCAGGTGCACTGCGACGATCGCCACTGCCACCGCGATGAAACACGATCGCAGGGTCGGGCGGAACACGGGCACACGCTACCAACGAGGCGCCCCACGCTCAGGTGACGAACGTGACTCAGATCGCAGTACAGTTCCACCGTCAACGACGTCGGCCATCACGGATGGAGTTTCACGATGGATGTCCTACACACCGCGATCGCGATCGTCCTTGCGGTCGGCCTGATCATCGGATTGAAGATCGACCCCGTGATCTCGCTGATCGTGGCCTCCCTGTACCTCGGCCTGGCGGCGGGAGTCGGTTTCGAGGACACCATCGCGGCTATCACGACAGGTTTCGGCTCGATCATGGCCGAGGTCGGGCTCCTGATCGGATTCGGCGTCCTGATCGGCGCCTTGTTGCACTCACTGGGAACGTTCCACCGGCTCGTCCATTCGCTCTTGCGCCTCTTCGGACCCGGCCGGCTCCCTTACGCGCTGGCCGGCGCGCTCTCATCGATCTTCCCGTCGATCTACGTCGACGTGCAGGTGGTCCTGGCAGCGCCGCTCGCGCGGTCGTCCGCACCTCACGTCGGCCGGCGCGGACTCCCGCTGCTCGCCGGCGCGATCGGCACCGGCATCTTCGCCGGCTATGTGTTCGTCATCCCCGGCCTGGCGGCCGTCTCGATCGCGGGCCTGCTCGACATCCCACTCGGCACCTGGCTGGTCTACGGCATCGTGCTCGGGCCGCTGACAGCTCTGGTGACAACCTTCCTGTTCTCCCTGCTGCTGCGGACCCGCTACTGGAAGCCCGAGCACGACGAGGAGGACGGCGCCGCGGCCGAACGCGACACCGCCGCCGCGGAGGCCGCGCAAGACGCGAACCGGGCGGCTGCGGCAGACGCGCCGAAGGAGTTGCCGTTGCTGGTGCTGCTGCTGCCCATCCTGATCCCGCTGGTGCTGATCGCCTTCGGCGCCTTCGCCAAGGTGCTCGAGTTCTCGACGCCCTTCGTCGCCTTCCTGGGTGATGCCAATCTCGCGTTGTTCATCGGTCTCCTGGGCGCCTACGCACTCGCCCGGTTCACACTGGGCGGCGAGTCGACCGACGACGCGCTGGGGTCCGGCTTCAAGACAACCGGCGAGATCCTGCTGATCACCGGGATCGGTGGGTCACTTGGTGAGGTCATCACGGCGACGGGTCTCGACAAAACCCTCTCCGACCTGTTCTCGGCCGACGCCGGTGCGCCCATCATCGTCAGCGTCCTACTGGCCTGGTTCATCGCAGCCGTCCTGCACTTGGCCATCGGCTCGGTGTCGGTGGCCGCGATCACCGCCGCAGGCATCATCGCCCCAGTGGTCGAGTCGACCGGCGTCGCGCCGATCGCCATCGGTCTGGCGATCGCTTCAGGAGCGATGTTCGCCCTGCAGGTCAACAGCAACTTCTTCTGGATGTTCAAGTCCCTGCTGAACCTCACGACGCAGGGTGCGCTCAAGACCATGACGGTGGTGACCAGCATGGCCTCGCTGGTATCACTGCCCGCGGTCATCGCGATCGCTCTGATCGTCTAGCGGCCAGGCCCCGAGAACGACAAACGCCCCGCCATCGGCGGGGCGTTTGTGGGCTTCGGTGTGGAGCATAGGAGATTCGAACTCCTGACCTCTTCCATGCCATGGAAGCGCGCTACCAACTGCGCCAATGCCCCTCGTGGCCCCTCAGCAGGGCCTCGCCAATCTTAGCCGGTCCTCGTCGGGATTCCCACACCGGGTCACTCCTCGTCCGACAGGACGGGGTCTGGGAGCGTTCCGGCATTCCACTCCGTGAGCTTCCACTTGGCAGCGTCGCCGAAGCGGTTCTCCTCCAGGATCGACCACGAGCAGTTGCTCAGGCCGCCGAACGTGCTCCAGTGCGATTCGGGGATGTCGAGGAAGGTGCAGGCCCCCGTACGCAGCACCGCCCCGTGCGCCACGATGACGAGGGTGCCCCCGGGTGGCAGCACGGCAAGCTGATCGTGCAGAGCGGCGGAGAACCGCTCACCCGCCTGCCGGTGGGTCTCGCTGCCGGGAATCTGCGTCTCGTCGCCGTCGACCCAGGCCCGCATCCCGTCGGGAAACCTCTTCCAGGCCTCCCGCCAGGTGAGGCCCTCGCGGTCACCGAAGTTCATCTCGCGCAATCGCGGGTCGGTCTCGACGGCGTGACCCGTGATGTCGGCGAGGTACTGAGCCGTGTCGCGTGCCCGTACGAGGTCGGAGCTGACGATCCGGTCCGGCGCCAGTGCCGCAAGCCGCATCGCGGCCGATCGCGCCTGCTCACGTCCGACGTCGTCCAGCACGGTGTCACTCTGCCCCTGCACGCGGCCGGCGAGGTTCCACTCCGTGCGACCGTGCCGCCATAGGACAACTTGGCGTTGCGAGACCGTCAACGTCATAGGACCGGCACCACGGGGCAGTCGCTCCAGAGTCGTTCGAGGGCGTAGAAGACACGCTCCTCCTGATGCTGCACATGGACCACGATGTCCTGGAAGTCCAACAGCACCCAGCGCCCCTCGCGTTCACCTTCGCGCCGAACCGCCTTGACGCCCAGCGTGATCATCCGTTCCTCGATGGCATCCTGTACGGCCTTGACCTGGCGCTGGCTAGATGCCGAGCACAACAGGAAGACGTCCGTCAGGGCGAGCTGCTGGGAGACATCGAAGGCGATGACGTCGGTCGCGAGCTTGTCGAACGCCGCGTCGGCTGCGGCACGCGTCAGCTCGACGGCGCGATCAGTGGCTGTCATAGGAGATCCAAGGTGATCAGGAAGACGTGTCTTCGGCGGAGGTGACACGGTAGAGACCGTGTTTGTCGATGTATTGGACGACGCCGTCCGGCACGAGGTACCAGACCGGCTCGCCATGTTCGACCCGGTGCCGGCAGTCGGTTGACGAGATCGCGAGCGCAGGGATTTCGACCACCGTGATCCGATCCGGCGGCAGGCCCCGCAGCGTCGTCTCGTCCATCTCGTGTCCGGGTCTGGTGACACCGACGAACTGTGCAAGATCGAACAACTCGTCGTGGTCGCGCCACGTCAGCAGCGCAGCCAATGCGTCGGCGCCGGTGATGAAGTACAGATCCGCGTCGGGATACAGCCCGGCGAGGTCACGCAGGGTGTCGATCGTGTAGGTCGGGCCATCACGGTCGATGTCGACCCGGCTGACGTTGAACCGGGTGTTGGCGGCGGTCGCGATAACCGTCATCAGGTAGCGGTCCTCGGCGGGCGACACCTCCCGATCGGCCTTCTGCCACGGCTGACCGGTCGGCACGAAGATGACCTCGTCGAGGTCGAACCACGACTGGACCTCGCTCGCGGCCACGAGGTGACCGTGATGGATCGGGTCGAAGGTTCCACCCATGACGCCGACGCGGCGCCGGGGGGTGCTCGGGCGGGTCAGGAGTGCTCGCGTCCCTTGCCGAACGCCAACAGTCCGAGGACGAGGATCACCAGGATGCCGAGCGCGATGGCTCCGACGCCGTACGGATTGATTCCGATGTCACGCAGGTGCTCGGACTCTTCGGCGGCGACGAGGAACGAATGCATGCGCCAAGGTTATCAGCGCGCACACCACTATCTCGCCGGGCCCGACGTTTTGGCGAACGCCACAACCGTTCTATCGGATGTGGCCGTCGCCGGTCACGACATACGTGGTTGTCGTCATCTCGGTCAAGCCCATCGGACCGCGCGCGTGCAGCTTCTGGGTCGAGATGCCGATCTCGGCGCCGAAACCGAACTCGCCTCCGTCAGTGAACCGGGTCGATGCGTTGACCATGACCGCCGCCGAGTCGACCCCCCTCGTGAAGCGGGTCGATGCCGCCAACGAGGAGGTCACGATCGCTTCGGTGTGACCCGATGAGAACGTCCTGATGTGCGCGATCGCCTCGTCGATCGACTCCACGACCTTCGCCGAGATGTCGAGCGACAGGTACTCGGCCGCATAATCGTCGTCGGTGGCTGGCACGACGTCGGCATCGGCCCGACAGAACTCGGCGTCTCCGTGCACCGTCACGCCGGCCCGGTGCAGAGCCGTCACAACCATCGGCACGAAGACGTCTGCGACCTCACGGTGGACCAACAGCGACTCGGCGGCATTGCACACGCTGGTGCGGTGGGTCTTGGCATTGAGGACGACATCGAGCGCCATCTCCAGATCGGCGTCCGCGTCGACGTAGACGTGGCAGTTGCCGATCCCCGTCTCGATGACGGGGACGGTCGACTCCTCCACAACCGCCTTGATGAGCCCCGCACCACCGCGCGGGATGACGAGGTCGACCAGTCCCCTCGCCTGCATGAGGTGGGTCGCCGACGAGCGATCATCTGCGGGGACGCCCTGGATCGCGTCGATCGGCAGACCTGACCGCTCCAGCGCGTCCCGCATGATCTCGATGATCGCGGCGTTGGAGCGTGCCGCCGACGACGATCCCCTGAGCAGGACCGCGCTGCCGGCCTTCAGGCAGATCGCGGCGGCATCGGCCGTGACGTTGGGGCGACCTTCGTAGATCATGCCGATGACACCCATGGGCACCCTGATCTGCTGCATCCGCAGGCCGTTGGGAAGGGTCGATCCTCGCACCACCTCGCCGACCGGGTCGGGCAGCCCGGCCACATCGCGCAGTCCCTGGGCGAAGGCGGCGACGCGTGCGGTGTCGAGCCGGAGCCGGTCGATGATGTTCTCACCGGTGCCGGCTGCGCGCGCCGCTTCGACATCGGCAGCGTTGGCGGTCAGGATCGTCGCGGTGCTCGCGACCAGGGCATCTGCCATCGCCCGCAGCGCGGCGTCCTTGTCGGCGCGTGTCGTGACCGCCAGGGTGGTGGCCGCGACCCGGGCGCGCCGGGCGGCGGAGTGGACCACGGCCTTCATCGGCTCGGAGTCGGCGGTCGCGGGCTCGGCCGCGGCAGGCACGGTTGTCACGGGCGCGGTTGTCATACTCTGATTCTAGGCGCCCGTCATGTCGGGACGACTGCCCCGCGCACGCGGGCCGCGATCGCGGCCCGGCTGCGGACGCCCAGCCGCTCGAACAGACTCGCCACATGTTTCTCGACGGTCTTCTCACTGATGCCCAGCAGCCGGGCCGTCTCGCCATTGGAGCAGCCGTCGGCCACGAGCACGGCCACCTCGCGCTGTCGCGCCGTCAAGTCGTGGCCGAAAGCCGGGTCGACAGTCGCCCCGCCCAGCTCGCGGCCGATACCCACCCGGTTCGTCGCGCCCAGCGCGAGCAGGATCCTGGCCACGTGGCTTTCGACGGTCTTCTCCGACAGGTGCATCGCCTCGGCGATCTCGCGGTTGCGCCGGCCCTGAGCAGCCAGCCGCGCGATGACCTGCTGCTGGGCGTTGAGTGTGTCCCAGCCGATCCCTGGAAAGCCGCGGATGCCTCGACCGACGGCGCGAAGCTCGTGAACCGCCCAGTCCACCACCTGACTGGAGCTGCTGCGGGCCGCTGTGCGCGCGATCTCGTCGAGCTGCCGATGACCTGACGGGCCGTCGCCCGATGCCGCCTCGGCGACAGCCCTCAGGATGTCCGCGCGGATGACATACAGCTCGCCGCCCACCTCGGCGGCGAGTTCGGCCGACGTCTCCGCCGCTGCGACGCTCTCGGCATGCTCGGTCCGGACGAGCGCCAGGCGGGCTCTGGCTCGCTCACGAGCCGCGGCCGCCATGGAATGCGCCGCGATCGGCAACGCGTCGAACGCGGCCAGGAAGGCACCTGCCTCGGGCACCTGGGCGTTGGCCAGCGCGGCCTCGACCAGCGCGTCGTACCCGTACGCCTGGAGGACCAACGGCAGCAGTGGCATGTCGAGACCGCCCGCGCCGAACACCAGGACGTCGGCGGCCGCGGTCGGGTTGCCAGCCGCGGATTGTGCCAGCGCCGCGAGCAGGAAGACGACCGAGTCGGCGTACGTCGACGGCTCGGGGATGTCGACGCGCAGCTGCTCGCACCAGCGACCCAGCGCCGTCCGACGACCCATGTGGCCGTCGATGAACCCCCCGACTCCGCGAGCGACGCGGTGGGTGACTGGCAGGTCCGTCGACGTGGCCAGCACCTGATCGCACTCGGCGCGGGCCTCGTCCAGACGTCCCAGGAAGCACAGGGAACGACTGCGGACCAGGCGTGTCCACGTCCGCATCGGGGTCGGCGCTCCGCCGCTGGCCAACACGTCCGAGGCGATCAGCTCGGCGAGGGCGATCTGTCCTGACGTCATCGCCGCTTCGCACATCAGGAAGCCGATCAGATCGGCGTCGACCGCGCGCGGGTCGACGCGGTGGGCTCCGAGGCCGTCGGGCACCCGGGCGAGGCAGATCGCGTGGACGTAGTCGCGTACCGCGGCCAGCAGAGGCGACTCTCCCATCTCGTGAGGCCCCCCGAGTGCGGTGACGGCGCGACCGAAATCGCCGAGGATGACTGCCAGGAACGAGTGGCCGGCCAGCAGGTCCGTCGGTGCACCCTCGACGCAGTCAAGCTGTCGCTGGGCAGCACGCGGGTCGATCGTGACCGCGTACGCCATCAGCTCGACGATCCGGGCAGTCGACATGCCCGTGAGGCTATCGCTTCGAGGACGTGCCCGACTGTGATTTCAGCGCTTTGCGCGCACCGTCAGATGAGCATCAGGTCGTCACGGTGCACAACCTCGCGCTCGTACTCGGCGCCGAGCTCGGACGCCAACTCATGGGTAGACCGGCCGAGCAGCGACGGCAACTCAGCGCTGTCGTAGTTGATGATGCCCCGCGCGATGACAACGCCGTCGGGACCGATCATGTCGACGGGGTCGCCGGCGCTGAACGTGCCGCTCACCGAGGTGATGCCTGCCGGGAGCAGCGACGCCTTGCGCTGGGTCAGCGCCCGTACGGCGCCGGCGTCGAGATGGACACTGCCCTTTGTCGTGCTCGCGTGCGCGAGCCACAGCAACCGGGTCGGCCGCCGCCGCCCGGTGGCATGGAAGGTCGTGCCGATGCGGTCGCCTTCCAGCGCGGCCGCCGCCTGGTCTGCCGAGGTCAGGAGCACGGGGATGCCGGCACCGGTCGCGATGCGGGCCGCCTCGACTTTGGTGACCATGCCGCCGGTGCCGATGGCAGAGGCACTCGGACGGACGATGTCGAGCGCGGCGAGATCGTCCTCGCTGCGGACGTGGGTGACAACCCGCGAGCCCTCGGCCGACGGATCACCGTCGTACAGGCCATCGACGTCCGAGAGCAGCACCAGCTGGTCGGCGTGGACCAGGTGCGACACCAGGGCCGCCAGACGGTCGTTGTCTCCGAACCGGATCTCGCTGGTCGCGACGGTGTCGTTCTCGTTGACGATCGGGACCACACCGAGATCGAGCAGACGCGCAAAGGTCTGAAACGCATTGCGGTAGTGGTTGCGCCGAGTGACGTCGTCCGCCGTGAGCAGCACCTGCCCCACGACGAGCCCGTGACTCGCGAAACGCTCGGCGTAGCGCGCGATCAGCGCTCCCTGGCCGACGCTCGCCGCAGCCTGCTGGGTGGCCAGGTCGCGCGGACGCCGGTCGAGCCCGAGCGGAGCCAGACCGGCGGCGATGGCCCCCGAGCTGACCAGGACGACCTCGTCGCCGCGCGAGCGGGCCGCTGCGAGGGCGTCGACGAGGCCGTCGACACGGTCACCATCGAGGCCGCCCGCGGCCGAGCTCAAGGACGATGAGCCGACCTTGACGACGATGCGGCTCACCGGAGCTCGTCGTTCGCGCCTGCCCCGTCCGCTCCGTCGCTGTCGAGCTGCGGGTCGTCCTCGGGGAAGCTCCAGTCCGGCTCGCGACTGTCGGTCCGCGCTTCACGCTTCTCGGCCTCCCACGCGCGACGCGCTGCGAGCTCATCGCGTCGCTGCACGTTGGTACGGCGGTCGGACTGGTCGATGCGCAGATCCTCTCCACGACGACCGAGTACCTCGGCGCCGGCCGGGATCTGAGGATCGAAGTCGAACACCACGGCATTGCTCTCATCGCCGATGACAACGTCATCGCCGGCGACCGCGCCGAGCTTGAGCAACTCGTCCTCGACACCCAACCGGTTGAGCCGGTCAGCCAGGAACCCGACGGCCTCGTCGTTGGCGAAGTCGGTCTGCCGTACCCAGCGTTTGGGCTTCTCGCCGCGCACAACCCATTGGCCGTTAATCTGCTGGATCGTGAACTCGCGACCCACGCCTGCCTCGGCCTGGGGCCGCAACACGATGCGGGTGACGGTCGCGACCGGGGTCGCGGCGCGGCGCGCGGCGACGATCTCGGCCATGGCAAACGACAGCTCGCGCAGACCCGCGTGGCTGGCGGCAGACACCTCGTAGACGTCGAGACCGCGGGCCTCCAACTCATCGCGGACGAAACCGGCGATCGCCTTGGCATCGGGAACGTCCGTCTTGTTGAGCGCCACGAGCCGGGGGCGGTCGAGCAGATCGCTGCCCGTTGCCTCGGAGTAGGCCTTGAGCTCGTTCTCGATGACATCGAGATCGGTCAGCGGGTCACGACCCGGGTCAACCGTCGCGCAGTCGATGACGTGCACCAATGCGGCGCATCGCTCGACATGACGGAGGAAGTCGTGGCCCAGACCGCGGCCCTCGCTGGCGCCCTCGATCAGACCTGGGACATCGGCGACCGTGAAGGTCGTCGAGCCGGCGGACACCACCCCCAGGTTGGGAGCGAGCGTCGTGAACGGGTAGTCGGCGATCTTGGGCCTGGCACGCGACACCGCCGCGATCAGGCTCGACTTGCCGGCACTCGGGAACCCGATCAGTCCGATGTCGGCGACAACTTTGAGCTCGAGGGTGATCGTGAGGTCGTCGCCCGGCTCGCCCTTCAGGGCGAAGCCCGGAGCTTTGCGCTTGGTCGACGCGAGCGCTGCATTGCCCAATCCCCCGCGACCGCCGGCCGCGATGACCAGCTCGGTGCCCGGACCGATCATGTCGGCTAGCACCTCGCCGGACTGGTCCTTGATGACCGTGCCGTCGGGGATGCGCAGCACCAGGTCGTCGCCGTTGCTGCCGCTGCGGTTGTTGCCGGCTCCGGGGGCGCCGTTGGTGCCGCGCCGGTGCGGCTCGTGGTGGAAGTCGATCAGGGTGGTCACATCGGCGTCGACGGTCAGGATGACGCTGCCGCCATTGCCCCCGTTGCCGCCGTCGGGACCCCCGAGGGGCTTGAACTTCTCGCGGCGGACCGAGGCGACACCGTCGCCACCAGCGCCGCCCGCGACGTGGAGCGTGACCTTGTCGACGAAGCTGGGGACAGCCATCGGCCGTTCCTTCCATGCAGAGCCTGATCAGAGAGCTAACGTCTGACGGGGCTCAAAAGGGATGAAGGGGCAGTCCGCGCGTGCGGACCGCCCCTCCACTGAAGAGTGTTCGCTGTTACTCGACCGGGCTGCCCGGAACGATGTTGACAACCTTGCGTCCACGACGACGGCCGAACTCGACCGCACCCGCCGACAGCGCGAA
>Ga0075364_10001683_pt1 | contig 12137 bp, 10 predicted proteins | sample EndMetdeltDD1764_FD_71517 | JGI IMG/M metagenome (GOLD analysis project Ga0075364, IMG submission 71517) | Populus endosphere microbial communities from Tennessee, USA - Endosphere MetaG P. deltoides DD176-4 | ecosystem: Host-associated > Plants > Roots > Endosphere | place: USA: Tennessee... | reverse complement strand
GTTTGCTTCCGGAGAGAAAGGATCGGCTGCCGCGATCTGCCGCTCGTAACGCTCGAGCAGATCCGGACCACCGACGCTGATCGCCGGAAAGACGAGGTCCTGGAGACAATAAAGCTCCTGAACACTCCGCTGCGCCAACACGGCACGGAACGGCGCAGGGACGGAAACTCGCCCCTTCGCATCGATCCGATTCGTCGCATTGGACAGGAAGCGGTTCATGACACCAAACATCCACTCCCGAAAGCCGCCGAACGAAAAACATCTCGGCAATTACGCACTGCGCACTCTCGGACCGGATGCACGAACCAGCCTTCGGATGACCATAAGCCCATCCGCCTTTCCGTTTCCGGAACTGGTCGAAACTGTCTGATTGAGGGGTCTGCCGCGACCCTTGTGCAGTGCAGTTTTGGGATAACATGGGACCATATGGGCGTCAATGGGAAGCATCCGGCAAACCGGAATGCGACATTGTTTATTTATAAGCCGTTAAGTTTAACAAAGAGTTAGCGAGCAATGCCCGCAGATTGCATGCGCAAATGCCTCGAAGTCGCATGAGATCGGAGGTTAAGCCGTTGGGCAATCGGACAGATTAGAAAATCGACGGATAAAAACGCGCTTCGTATGCGCAATCTGGGCGAGCAGACGCAGCATGATCGCTCTACGCCAGGACGTGAATCACTTTCACCGCCCCACGCCATCCTAACCGAGCACCGGCGCGGCCCCCGTCTCGAAACAGGATGAAAATACCAGTTGGCCTGTAAGCCGGGTTCTGTATGGCACCGATGCAAGCACCGGAACGTGGCAGCCATTCATCTGGGACGCCGTTTGCACGTCGCCTCACGCAACCCACCCGGATGACTGGCCCGAAAACCGGCTGTAGCTCCGCCTTGCGACGGAACCCGCGTCATCCCTATTCGGTCTTGCTCCCGGTGGGGTTTACCATGCCGCTGCTGTTACCAGAAGCGCGGTGGGCTCTTACCCCACCCTTTCACCCTTACCCGGCCGGAGCCGGGCGGTATCCTTTCTGTGGCACTTTCCCTGGGGTCGCCCCCGCCGGACGTTATCCGGCACCGTGTTTCCGTGGAGCCCGGACTTTCCTCACCCTACCGTCTTTCGACATTGGTAAAGCGCGGCTGCCCGGCCAACTGGTCCGCGCTCCTTAGACGAGACGAAACACAATTGCCACCGGGAAAACGCCAGCTAAGCCGGATCAGAGGAAATGAGCGGGGAAACCACCGGCCGCAGCGTAAGCATCATCCTCGATACGGCCACGGAACAGCAGTTCAGCACCAAGCCTGCCGATCTCGTCCGAGCTTTTGGCCGCAGCGCCGCAGCCACCGGTCAGAACACCTATACGCGCCGATGTCATGGCAATGGCCGGATAACCGGTCGGCGTGAACGAAGTGACGCAGGCCGCCATCGAATTGCGCGACAGATCGACATCCGGCACCAGCTTTCCGACAACCGCAGTCAGGTGACGATTGGTGTTTTCGCGACCACCGGAGCGAAACCACGCGCGGATATCCGGCTCCGTCCTGAGTTCCACATCGTCGGGATCGCCGCCGATCTTGAGGTAAAGTTTTCCGTCCGGGTAGCGCACCGGCGGTAACATGTAGATGCCGTCTTCTTCCTCGGTCCATTTCCAGATCAGCGACGGCATTTTGCCGAATGCTTCCATCTGCGTCTCGTCGATTTCGAAGAAGGACACAGTGCGGGCATAAACCTTCAGATCCAGACGAGCGCCGAGCAGCTTTTCGGCAATGGAGAAGCCGCCCGCGGCCACCAGAACCTTTTCGGCCGTATAATTTTTGCCTTCCGCCGTCGTGACGGTGACAAGCCCCGCCTCCTCCCGCGTCGAAACCACCGTCTCGCGGATAACAGTTGCTCCCTGACGTTCGGCCAAAATGGTCTGCGCATTCACCAGCCGTCGCGGATTGATATGGCCGGCATTGTTCTGCTCGAAGATGCCGTCGCTGCCCTGCGGGAACAAGAAATACGGAAAGGCGTCGGCCAAACGAGAATCGCGCATGTTTTCCGTAACTACACCGAGCGCCGCCGCCGCCTTTTCGACGCGACCAACATAGGTGGCATTACCATTCCGCCCTGGCCCGACCACAAGGCAACCGACCTCGGAGTAAAAATCGACGCCACTATCCGTGGCGATATCGCCATACCGGGCGATCGAGCGATTGGCGAGACGCGCCCAGACGGCATCCGGATCGATCGTGCGGGTAATACGGGCTTCGTCGTAATGGCTGGCGAACACACCCTGATGGCTGGCCGTATCTTCAGGCTCGGCCGGACCAATGACTGCGACGCCATCTGCCCATCCCGAAAGATGCCGCGCCGCAGCGACTCCCATCATGCCGCAACCGATGATGATATATTTGAAATGCCCGTCCATGAGATGCCGCGTTCCCGTGATTATCGATTATGCGCAAACAGTTGTAGCGGTTTGCGGAATCAATTCCAGAGCAAGAAACGACGGGAAGGATCAGGCGTAGTGCGGCAGCGAGGTCAAAAGCCGATGCAGCGTATCGATGGTCGACATGTCGGCAATGCCATCGACCCGTTCGGTGCGGAAATGTCGCTGAAACGCCTCGACCACACCCTGCGTATGCGCGCAGAATTCGCCGGTGATTTCGATACCGTACCCGTAAAGCGCCAGCATCGATTGCAGCGCCTCGACCGGCTGACCGCTGTCGCCGCGCTGAAAGAACCGCCCCCCGGAAATCGGCGTAGGCTCCACCCAATGGCCGATACCGGCCTGATGCAGTCGGTCCCACGGAAAGTTTTCGCCCGGATCGACCTTGCGGATCGGCGCGACATCGGAATGACCGAGAATGCGCTGTGGCGCAATCGACCGGCGTTTGGCGATATCGCGACAGAGGCCGATCACCGCCTCTATCTGCGCGCCCGGAAACGGCGGCAAGCCACCGGGATGACCGACATTGGCAATCTCGATACCGATAGAACGGGAATTGGTATCAACCTCACCTTCCCACACACTTTTGCCCGCATGCCAGGCGCGCATCCCTTCCGGCACGAGCTGGAAGACGGCACCGTTTTCACGCACAAAATAATGGCTGGAGACCTGGCTCTCGGGATTGCATAGCCATGACAGAGCCTGATCCTCACCGCCCATTCCGGTGTAATGCAGAAGAATCATGTCAGGCTGGCGATTATCGGCACGTTCGCCATGGTTCGGCGAAGGCATCAGAGATGCCCCGAGATGTTCGGATTTCACGGCACTCATGCTGCGCGGCGTTCTTTTTCAATTTCCGAATAGGCAGCGTTGAGCGCGGCCATGCGTTCAGTCGCAGCCGCATGCAGGGCAGCCGGCACGCCGCGGGCGTGCAGTTTGTCCGGGTGATGTTCGATCACCAGACTGCGGTAACGCTTGCGGATGGTGGCAAAATCGTCTTCCGGCGAAACGCCAAGCACGAGATAAGGATCGCGGCCTTCCAGCTCGACATGGCGCGCCATGATGCGGCGAAAGTGGTTTTCATCGATGCGGAAGATTTCGGCAATACGGGCGAGGAAGGACAGTTCCTTCTCGTGCAGCAGGCCGTCTGCCTTGGCGATATGGAAAAGGCCGTCGACGACATTTTCCAGCATCGGGCAATTGTGAGCACCAGTGCCGCAGAGATTGGCCAGTTTGGTGGCATAGGCTTCGTAACCGGCGACGTCCTGACGGGCGAGGTTATAAAGACGCGCAACGTTCTGCGCCTCTTCCTGCGGAAAATCGAAGATCTGACGGAAGGCGGCCACTTCCTTTTCGTTCACATTGCCATCCGCCTTCGCCATCTTGGCAGACAGCGCGATGATGGCGACGGAGAACGAAACCTGACGACGGGTTTCCGGGTCGCCTTCAAACACTGTGCGGATAGCCTCCACCACGCGCGAAAGCGCGTTTCCAGCCGCGTCGCCAATGGCGCCGAGCAGCTTTTCCCAGAGCGAGGAAATGTGGAGGCAGGCAAATTCCGTGATCATCTTCCCACATGACCAGTTTTTCCTGATTTTTGCAAGATCGTCTGGCGGCCAGCCGGACGGCGCGCGCAATCACTTTCATGCGAGAGCCGCCGCTTCCGATAGCAAATCATGCCGACCGTGCCGGCTGCCGACAGCCCTCGCCTATGCCTCGGGTAACGTTACGGAAAGAGGCTACGCATTTGAACCGATTGAATGTTGGAAATGCCCGTATCGCACTGCGAAATAACGGATTTCAGTCAAATACCGGCTTTACAGTCGCGCCACTCTATCGCATCCATCCTCCTTGAGCGCCAAGAGGAGCGCTTGAGTGCGGAGGAGATTTCATGGCGAAGCAAAAAGTGGCAATGCTGACGGCAGGCGGCCTTGCCCCGTGCCTTTCCTCGGCGGTTGGCGGCCTAATCCAGCGTTACAGCGATGTTGCGCCGAAATTCGAACTCGTTGCCTATCGGTCAGGTTACCAAGGCGTGCTGCTTGGCGATTCCATCGAAATCACGACTCAAATGCGCGAGAAGGCACCGCTCCTGCATCGCTTCGGCGGCTCCCCCATCGGCAATAGCCGCGTCAAGCTGACCAATGCGGCCGACTGCGTAAAGCGCGGCCTCGTGCGGGAAGGCGAAAACCCGCTGAAAGTGGCCGCCGAACGGCTGGCAGCCGATGGCGTCACCATTCTTCACACGATCGGCGGCGACGACACCAATACGACTGCAGCAGACCTTGCAGCCTATCTCGGCCAGAATGGCTATGACCTCACGGTTGTCGGCCTGCCGAAAACGGTCGACAACGATGTCGTGCCGATCCGCCAGTCGCTCGGCGCATGGACGGCAGCCGAAGTCGGCGCCAACTTCTTCGACAACGTTTCCAACGAACAGAGCGCCGCTCCGCGCACGCTGATCATCCATGAAGTGATGGGTCGCCATTGCGGCTGGCTGACCGCCGCCACCGCCCGCGCCTACATGCAAAAAACGAAGACCCACGATTATGTCGAGGGTTTTATGATGGACGAGCAACTCAAGAAGATCGACGGCATCTATCTGCCGGAAATGCGATTTGACCGCGATGCGGAAGCGACCCGCCTCAAGGACGTGATGGACCGTTACGGTTATGTCACGCTGTTCATTTCCGAAGGTGCCTGCATGGATGTCATCGTCAAGGAGCTTGAGGCTTCCGGCGAAAACATCAAGCGCGACGCTTTTGGCCACGTGAAGCTCGATACGATCAATGTTGGCGGCTGGTTCCAGAAACAGTTTGCCTCGCTTTTGGGTGCTGAACGTTCGCTGGTGCAGAAATCCGGTTATTTCGCCCGGTCGGCTCCTGCCAATGGCGACGACCTGCGCCTCATACAGGGTATGGTCGATCTTGCTGTGGAAAGTGCACTGAATGGCGTCTCCGGCGTCACCGGACATGACGAAGATCAGAATGGGAAATTGCGCACGATCGAATTCCCGCGTATCAAGGGAGGCAAGCACTTCGATCTGTCGACCCCGTGGTTCGGCGATGTCATGAATGCGGTCGGCCAGAGCTTCGAAAAAGCCTGATTTTCAAAGACAACGGCCCAAAAAGAGGAAAGGCCGGAGGAGAAGAGGAATGTCCAGCGATACAATGCTAATTTTTGCGGCGGCGTCGTTGTTCCTCGTCATTCTGCCCGGCCCGCTTGCCGATTTGACGGCCCGCTACACTTTGTCACGCGGTCGTCTCACTGGTCTGTTTACGGTTCCCGCCATCGCGCTTGGCCTTGTCGCGGCAATGACGGTGGCCAGCATGCCTGTTGTGGCCATTGCCCGTTACCTGCCTCACCTCTTCGAACTCGTATCGTGGATCGGCCTGACCTACCTCGCGCTGCATGTCCTGTGGACATTGCAGCACCCGGCCCGCGGTTATCTCGCGCATAACGACAATCTGCCGGAACGCCAGCCCGTTCGCATTTTCCTGCATATCTTTCGGCTTGCAGCGCTAAAACCCCGCTCCATTCTCGCTTTTATCGCCCTTCTCCCGCAGGCCTTCGACCAGCACGGCTCGCTGTCACTTCAACTCGTTGAAATGGATAGCGTTTTCCTTGGCGCAGCAGTCGCCGGCGGCATTCTGAACGTCGCGCTGGCGGGCCGCCGCATGAAGCGGCTGGAGAAGCTCGGAACAAGGAATCCAGCCTCGCGCAAGCCCCATACGCGATTTATCTCCCGTCGTGCGGTCACGGCCGGATACCGGCGGATTGCCGCTTAAAGCACAGAACCGGGCATGACGGCCTATGGCTCACGGGCAAAACCCGCTGCGCAGACTTGGAAACGCTGAAGCCTTCCCATAAAAAACAAAGGCTTGCAGCACAAAACCGCGGTCCACTTGCCCGAATGCTACCGATCGGTTAATGGACGTAATGATCCGTTAGGATTCTTGAGCGGGCTGGGACAACCGATTTCATGAGAGCGACCCAATGACGACGATCCGATTTGGCGGCTGCAAGACGGCCCTGGCTTTTGCAGTTTCGTCCGCGCTTGTCGGTTGCTCGAGTATGGAACAGGCCTCCGGGCCGAACATCAAGACCACGCAGACGGCTGTTGCAGCGGCAGAAACGCCGGCCGTCCCGAATGTGCCGCAGGTGGCCGACATGGCCGATGCCAATGCACCTGTTCTCGAAAAATCCGGTCGCATTCATATCGCTTCGCTGCCGACCAGCGTCAGCGTTACCGAAATTCAGACAGCAGCGCTCGCATCGCCAGACCCGGCACCACAGCCGGTGCCGCTTGCCATTGCGCCGATCGCCGATGCAACGAACGCGGCCCAGGCCATCGCCAGCGCCGCTCCGGTCGCGGGTTCTGCACCGGCAACCAGCACTGTTCTCGCATCCACAGCACCGACAACGCATACGCTTTCGACCAAAACCGGCCGTGTCGTGCAGCCGCAGATGACCGGTGGCCCGATCGCCAACGAAAGCGTGGCAGCAGCCGAACTGCCGATTACCGCTGAAATGGTCGCGATCCAGACCGTCGTGCCGATCCCGAAGCCGACTGCACCGAACATGATGCTGGCCTATGCCGGTCCCAACAATTCCGTTTCCGGCATGATGAATGCGGGCTTCTTCCCGCCCGCCCCCGGCGCGCCGATCCCGGAAACCGCTGAGGCCAGTAATCCGCAGCTCAACAAGCTGATCACCCGCTATGCCGGACTTTACGGCGTGCCGGAAGCACTGGTGCACCGCGTCGTGCACCGCGAAAGCAAATACGACCCCAAAGCCTATCACAAGAATGGTTATTGGGGCCTGATGCAGATCCGTTATGCGACAGCCAAATCCATGGGTTATGACGGCAAGCCGGAAGGCCTGCTCGATGCGGAAACCAATTTGAAATACGCGATCAAATACCTGCGCGGTGCCTGGCTCGTTGCCGGCAACAAGAGTGATGATGCCATCAAGCTTTATGCCCGCGGTTATTATTACGATGCCAAGCGCAAGGACATGCTGCACGTATTGCAGTGAGGATGTCCCTCTCCATCGTCATCCTCGCCCTCGGGTTAAACCCGAGGGTGACCCGAGGCCCCATGCCGCATCCGCCGGAGTGCTTGGTTTTGGATCCTCGGCTCAAGGCCGAGGATGACCAATTTGTATGAGGCAAAACCGCAGGTTTCGGCAAAGACACAGCCTCACCTCACCGCCTTCATCGCCGCTGCAATCAATTCCAATACGTTATAACCGCCACCTGATGGCGTCAGCCCCATGCGCACGACGACCAACCCGAGCGATGGCACCACGGCCACCGTCTGCCCGTCATGACCGCTCAGCATAAACATGTCCGCCGGCAGTCCCTCAGCATCGCGGCCGTAAAGCTTCAGCCAGGTCTGCATTTGCGAATAGCGGCCATCGGATTTCGGCGAAGGCTTGCCCATCATCGCAACCGTGCCTTCCGGCAGCAGACGTTCGCCCTTCCACATGCCATCGGCCGCGAGCAACATACCGAACCGCGTCCAGTCGCGCGCCGTAGCATAGATGTAGGAACTGCCGGCATAGGTACCGGTCGCATCGGTTTCGAACACCGCGCTTTGCATGCCGAGCGGCGCAAACAGCGCCCGGCGCGGATAGGCCAGCGCCGCCGTCTTGTCACCGACCCGGTCCATCCAAAATTTCGACAGTATGACCGAGGTACCGGAGGAATACGAAAACGTCTTGCCGGGAGATACTTCAAGCGGCGTATCGATGGCGAATTCAGCCATGTCCTGCTCGAGAAACAGCATGCGCGTCACATCCGCCACCGTGCCGTAATTTTCGTTGAACCCGAGGCCGCTTTCCATGGCGAGAAGCTGCGCCAGCGTAATTTCGCCGCGCTCATCATTTGCCCATTGGGGGAAAAGGTTACGGTCGGAATAGGCAAACTTCCCTTCGCCCACCAGTTTGGCGATCAGCGCCGCATTGATGGTCTTGGCCATCGACCAGCCGATCAGTGGCGTCTTGTCCGAAAATCCCGCACCATATTGCTCACCAAGAATACGCCCGTTCTGCGCCACGACGACGGCGCGCATGCCGGGACCGGTCAAAGCCTCGCTCGACAGAACTGACGTGATCCGCTGATCGGCCTCGATCTTCATGCCCTCGGGAAACAGTAGGTCTGCCGGACCTGATTCGGGGGCAACGATGGGCGGGCTCTGGTTCCGCTCGCCGCTGGCGGCCAGATCCTGCGTCACCGCGCAGCCGACATCGTCGCGATAGATGGCGACCGAAGGCGCGATGAAGCCGAGTATGGCTGCGTCCACTTTGGCGGCCCGTTCATCGACGCTCACCCGCATCAAGCGCAGCAGCGGATGACCCGGCGCCTGAACATCGACAGCCAACACGTCCTGTGCATCGCGATTGGCCAGAAAAACGTTTGAACACACGATCTTGGCGGCATAACCGCTGCCCACCCGCAAAAGCTCCGGCGGCATGGTGATAAGCCAGATTATCGCGGCAGCCAGCAGTGCGACGATGGTGACGACGACAATCTTGATGATGCGCATGACAGGCTCCCGTTGCGGGCGCATGCAATCAGGAAAGTTCAGTCATGGGAAGAGGCACGGCTTTAGCGTTCGTCACATAGCGCGTCATCAAACTGTAGCAGGCCGGGGCTAGAGCCGTTTCAACTCATGAAGAGCAGGACACGACCATGACGGATTTTGCATCGGAAGCCGGTTACCTCAAGAACGACAAGCTCAAGAGCGCCCTCCTCCAGCACAAGGCATTCTCTGCCAAGGGTTTTTCGGAGCGCATGTTCGGCCTGCTTTTCTCCGGCCTCGTCTACCCGCAGATCTGGGAGGACCCCGATGTCGACATGTCTGCCATGGAGCTTTCCGAAGGTCATCGCGTCGTCACCATCGCTTCGGGCGGCTGTAACATGCTAGCCTATCTCAGCCGTCATCCGGGCAAGATCGACGTGGTCGATCTCAACCCGCACCATGTCGCGTTGAACCGCCTGAAACTGTCGGCCTTCCGCCACCTGCCCGGCCATTCGGATGTCGTGCGCATGCTCGGTCAGCACAATGTCGATAGCAATATCTCCGCTTTCGACAATTTCATCGCGCCGCATCTAGATCACACGACCCGCGCCTACTGGCAGAAGCGTGGCGTCAATGGCCGCCGTCGCATAGATGTGTTCAAGCGCAATATCTATCGCACCGGCCTGCTCGGCCGTTTCATCGGCGCAGGCCATCTTCTCGCCCGCCTGCATGGCGTTGACCTGACGAAAATGGCGGAAGCGAAATCGCTGCGCGAACAGCGTCAGTTTTTCGACGATCGCATCGCGCCTCTGTTCGACAAGCCGTTCATCAAGTTCCTCACCAGCCGCAAGAGTTCGCTTTTCGGCCTCGGTATCCCGCCGCAGCAATATGACGAGCTGGCAAGCCTTGCCGATGACGGCTCGATCGCGCCAGTCCTGCGTCAGCGCCTTGAAAAACTCGCCTGCCATTTTCCGCTGCGCGACAACTATTTCGCCTGGCAGGCCTTTGCACGCCGGTATCCGCAGCCGCATGAAGGCTCATTGCCGACCTATCTGCGCGAAGAGCATTACGCAGCGATCCGCGACAATGCCGAGCGTGTCAGCGTGCATCATGCCAGCTTCACCGAACTCCTGAACCAGAAGGCCGCCGCTTCCGTTGACCGTTACATCCTGCTGGATGCGCAGGACTGGATGAACGACGAGCAGCTGAACGATCTGTGGACCGAAATCACCCGCACCGCCGCCCCCGGCGCACGCGTGATCTTCCGCACCGCCGCTGAAAAAAGCGTGCTCGACGGCCGCCTGTCGCAGACAATCGCTGACCAGTGGACCTATCAGAAGGGGCGCTCCGAAGAACTGAACCTTCAGGACCGCTCGGCCATTTATGGCGGCTTCCACATCTACACGAAAAACGCCTGAGCGAGGCCGGCAGATGGCATCGGCAAGCAAACAGAACGCTCTCGATAGTGGTGACATCCAGCATGCGGCCCGCATGGACGGCATGTACCGTTATCAGCGCCATATCTACGATCTGACCCGCAAATATTATCTGTTCGGTCGCGACAAGGCGATTGTCAGCCTCGGTATGGCTGAGGGCCAGACCTTGCTGGAAGTGGGTTGCGGGACCGGACGTAATCTCCTGCTCGCTCACAAACATCACCGCGGCGCAAAACTTTACGGCCTCGACATTTCCGCCGAGATGCTGGAAAGCGCGCGCCGCAATTTCCGCAACAAGGCCGAGCAACCGGACCTGAAGGTGGCAGACGCAACCACGTTCAAGGCTTCGGATTTTGCCGTCGACGGTTTTGACCGTATCCTGATCTCCTATGCCCTTTCGATGATCCCCGATTGGGAAGGCGCAATCGATGCGTCGCTCGCCGCGCTCAATCCCGGCGGCTCCCTGCATATCGTCGATTTCGGCCAGCAAGAGGGCTTGCCATTATGGTTCCGCACCATGCTGCAAGGCTGGCTCACGCGGTTTCATGTAACGCCACGCGCCAACCTGCATGAGGCGCTGGAAAAGCGGCTTGCAGAGGCCAATGCCGATATGATGTTTGAGGAAATCGGCGGCGGTTACGCTTGGCATGCAATCATCAGGAAGCGCGCCTGACGTGCTTGCCTGACACGCCAGCCTGACACGAATGTCATCGCGGATCCGGCCCTTCCGGCTCCAATTGTCCCGCCATTGTGGTAAACGAGATTCGGTCGCTTCGATCCATACGAGCGACCGACACCTTGCAGCCTCAAGACCGGACCCTTCATGCATCGAGCCCTTATCGCCTTGGCCCTGACCGCAATGCTGGCTGCCGGCTGCACTTCGACATCAGACCTTCTCGATGCTCCCTCCATCAAGGGCACGCGCTTCAAGGACAATGACCCGCAGGACTTTGGCCGCAACCATCCCGGCACACATCAGGTGCACGGCATCGACCTGTCGAAATGGAACGGTACGGATATCGACTGGCAGGAAGTGAAAAAATCCGGCGTCTCCTTCGTGTTCATCAAGGGCACCGAGGGCAAGGACCGTATCGATTCCGCCTTCACCACCCATTGGCGCGGCGCGGCCGCTGCTGGCATTCCGCATTCGGCCTATCACTTCTATTATTTCTGCTCGACGCCGGAAGATCAGGCCGACTGGTTCATCCAGAGCGTGCCGAAGGAAGCCAACATGCTGCCGCCAGTGCTGGACATGGAGTGGAACCACGCCTCCCCCACCTGCAAGCTGAAGCCGGATACGGACACGGTGCGCGATGTGATGCAGCGTTTCATGGACCGTATCGAAGCGCATTACGGTGTTCGGCCGATCATCTACACGTCCGTTGATTTCCACCGAGACAGGCTGGTCGGAGCCTTCAGCAGCCATCATTTCTGGGTGCGTTCGGTGGCCGCCCATCCAAGCCAGATCTATGCCAACCGCAGTTGGACTTTCTGGCAATATACGGCAACCGGCATCATTCCGGGCATCAAGGGGCCGACGGATATCAACGTGTTTGCAGGTTCCGAGAAGAATTGGCGCCAGTGGGTTGCTTCCGCCAACAGGTAGAACCTTTGCGCATTTTTGCTTCCACTTGCAGAAATGACAAGGAACTGGTGTAAGACGGCCCATAACTGGGCCGTTTCCTTGTTTACGTCACATTGTTTGCGTCACAACAGCCAACGATCCAGACTCGCCATAACAGGAAACATTTCCAT
>Ga0075364_10001682_pt1 | contig 12138 bp, 3 predicted proteins | sample EndMetdeltDD1764_FD_71517 | JGI IMG/M metagenome (GOLD analysis project Ga0075364, IMG submission 71517) | Populus endosphere microbial communities from Tennessee, USA - Endosphere MetaG P. deltoides DD176-4 | ecosystem: Host-associated > Plants > Roots > Endosphere | place: USA: Tennessee... | reverse complement strand
TGGTCTCCGCCGGCATGATTGCCAAAACCCTCGACGTCACGCCACAGGCCGCACGGCGCATCGTCTCCGAACTGGGCTTACGCGAAATGACGGGCAGGGGGAGGTTTCGGGCGTGGGGAATTATATAGCCAGCTACGGTTCGACATCGTCGCACACCGAGCAAATCGAGGACGATTACCCGAAACGCCTGCCACCCGGGAGACATCACCAACAACTGCTCCGCCTATGCCTTGAGGAGCTATTTGCATTTGACCTAAATGTCGATATCGCTAAGGCGCAATTCGGCCCAACAGAGCGTTTTGGGTTAAGGTGACGACTTGCTGCATCTCCGCACTTACATCCATCGCGGCCAATATATTGGCGATGTCGCCTTGCACCTGCAAGGTGCTGGTCGGTGGCCGGGTCTTTTGCCGATCACCACTATCTTCATAAGGTCTTGCTCGATAGGAATGAAACGGAACTTCGCCCGCCGCAGTCCTGTTGTGGGAGTGTATAGTTGAGATAAGCAGTCGATTTTCATGCCTGAAGTGGGCGTGACGCCAGGTTTCACATCGGGCACCTTGCGTTTGTCTCAAGTGACCTTGGCGCAAATCCGCTTCACGAGAGTTGCCTTGATCTTAATATCACTTCTATGAGTAATCCGAGATGGTTACGTTCATATAGAATTATTGTGCAAATACTCAAAAAGGGCTAAATTGACTTAAAATTACTATAGTATTATCAATCATGTTTATTTCATGTGGGTGTAAACATGAGTACAATCTCGGTGGCACTGGTTGATGATCACCCCTTAATGCTTGCTGGTTTGACTGAAATCCTCAGGAAGCAGCCAGCATTTTCAGTCACTGCAACTGGGTCGAGCGCAGATGATATACTGGATATCGGCCTGAGATTGGCGCCAGACGTCTTTATCGTTGACCTGATGATGCCGGGCAACATTTTCGAAGTAATCGCAAAGCTGGTCGAGAAAGTCCGAACGAAAATTCTGGTGTTTACAGCAATGACGGGTAGCGATTACGCTGTGCGAGCACTTAATGCCGGCGCAAGCGGCTACGTTCTCAAAGGAAGCAGTGCGCCGGAGCTCCTCCAAGCCATTGCAACCGTTTATAGGGGCGATATGTTTATTACTCCTGCTTTTGCCTGCAAGGTCATCGAAGAGCTTAAGTTGGCCTCTCTCAAGAGGATCACCGGCGCCGAAGTAAAGTTGAGCATACGCGAAGGCCAGATCATTAGGATGCTTCTTCGAGGTTTCACAAATCGGCAAATTGCGGCCGACTTGCAAATCGGCGAAAAAACCGTCAAAAATTATATGACGATCCTCATGCAGAAGTTGAATGTAAGAAATCGTTTGGAAGTATTACTTGCTGCTCAGAAACTTGAAGGCGGCTCTGATACTGCCATACGTCACTAGATGCCATTACCCTCCATCGGCACCACGACCTGAAGCTCCGTTCCAGAGCGGGTGCGCTTCCGGATTTCAACTCTACCACCAAAGGCTTCGACGCGGTTGCGAATACCCTGCAGGCCGAGCGGTCTTCGGCCGCCTTGGGCGAGGTTCATTCCAAAACCAGGCCCATCGTCGGCAATGACGACGGTGATGGTCAGTGGGTCTGCTGAAGCCGATACCCGCTGGTCGCGTCCACCGCCATGCCGGAAGGCATTGTTAAGCCCTTCCTGTACGACGCGATAAAGACAGATCTTCAGCGGGTGCACGACACGCTCGGGCAGGCCGTCATAGTGTACTGTGACCTTCGACCCGGTTGTATATTCGTGTTGATCGACCGCCATGCCCAGGGCCGATTCCAACGTCATGTGTTCCATTTCCGGCATTACCAGTCCGGTTGAAAGCTCTCGTAACTCCGCCAAGACCTGACCTGCAATATGCGAGGGAGTAAGATCGACCTCCGAGACGTCTGGCGCGCTGTCAATCGTCGTTGTAGATTGGATGGGTGCCTCTGGAAATCCTCCAAGCTTGAGGATCAACAGGCTAAGTAGTTGAATGGGACCATCATGCAAATCAGCACCGATCCGGTTCAGGATCTGCTCATTGGACTTCGTTGCATCCATTCGCGCCCTGTCGGCTGCCTTGCGAAGCTCGGTATTCTGCTCCGCCAAGTTCTGGGCCTGAGCAAGCTGCATCTTCAACGTTGTCCTTTGATGAGCGATGATATTGCTCGCCCGCTGGACGATAAGATACAACAGCGCCATGATGGCGAGTGTCGTTGCACCGACGATCGCCCATGTCTGACGCTGAACCATATCGCGTTGAACGACGAATTCGGCAGCATCCTCGTAGAGTTCTCCGACTGCGATGATGTCGCGCGTACCGGCACGGTAAATCGGTGCATAGATTTCGATGAGAGATCTATCAGCCTTCGATCCATCGCCTTCATTGTCGTCGTGGCCGTATTCAAGTTGCGCGACGACTTGACCGGCGAAGGCCCGCTTCAGATCGGGCGATGGAAACACCCTTCCAATCAGGGACTTGTTGGTGCTGTAGATGACCATCCCATCATTGCGCCAGATCTTGAATCCTTCGACCCGGCGTGCGAGGTCAGTGCCGATCAAAAGGTCGTCGAGTTCCTTGCGGCGGGTCTGGGAAACCTGTGGATCTTGTGCTGACCCCTCGACATGGCGGGCAAGGAAACCCTCCATGTAAAGGGCACCGGACTCGGTCCTGCTTCTCAGCTGATTTTCGGCAATTTGGCCATTGAGCCACTCGCCAAGAATTGCCATCGAACTGCAGATGACCAGCCCGGCAACTATCAAAAATTGCTGTTTCAGATCAAGAGTATGCCAATAATTTAAGAGACCGGTTCTCATGCCGACAGAGCTCTTCTTGAAAGGGACGTAAGTCACATTTGTTTCCGGGCCTAAAGTCCCGGCCTCCTGAAGACCAAAGTCCATGAATGTCAGTGGACCTTTGGAACTATCTCCTAGCCTTGCCTCAAGACATTATCTGATCATCGCAGACAATGCTGAAGATTTTCTATTGGCGTTCGCAATCTCATCTCCAGAACCCCAGTCCAAAAACTGCAGCAAAGCAGACGATGCCTGCGAATGCAGGGTGGGGTAAAGCATCGCCGGAACAATAGTGTTTTCCGGACAATCCGAGGGGAGAGTAAAATGGTCACCTATATTCGGTCGGATCTCGATTTCATCTTGAAACAAATCAAAATCGCGGAAGCGGACGCCGCCTTCCGGCAAGGCACATCGACCGGCGATCCGAACAATGTTGCGAAGCCGTTATTCGGGGTCGGTGGCTCGATCCCGACCTATAATCTCTCCTGGGGGCTCCGCACCGTTGACGGGACCTACAACAACCCGCTGCATCCGGAATGGGGTGCTGCCGATAACGAGTTCCCCGAACCCCTCGGTAACCAATTCAAGACGATCATGGTGCCTGCCGGTCCTGGTGGGGCCTTGGTTCCCGTCACCTATCAGCCCGGCGTCGACAATGACGGGCCTGGCTCCGCAGGTGCTGGTGATGTCTTCGACCCCTATGTCCGTACGGTCTCAAACCTGATCGTCGATCAGACGCTCGGGAATCCCTCAGCGATACTGACTGCGCTGCAGCGTGCGGGCATTGTCCCCGCAGCCCAGCAGATGACGGTGACGGCACAGATTACCGCCGCCTATCAGCCACTCAAACCACTGTTCAACGACGTGGGGACAGCCGAGCGGCTGAACGCCGAAGCCCAGGCAGCGGCATCTGCGAGCCCCGGTAATCAGGCTCTGCAGGATACCGCAGCAGCGACCGCGACCAACCTGGCTAACGCACGGGCCGCTCTCGATGCCCAGGATGACGCACTGGTCGCGCTGCTGGATGCTAACGGCGTCGAGCTCGATGGCGTCAATGTCGTCATCACCAATGCGGCGCCTGACGAAGGACTGTCGGCACCGTTCAATTCCTGGTTCACCTTGTTCGGCCAGTTCTTCGATCACGGTCTCGACCTCGTCGCCAAGGGTGGCAACGGCACCGTTTTCATACCGCTGATGCCCGACGATCCGCTTTATGTTGAAGGCAGCGATACCAACTTCATGGTTCTGACACGCGCTACCCTGGCTGGTCCCGGCGCCGACGGAATCATGAACGACGATCCGACGACGGCGGTCAACGAGGCCGCTGATAATACCGATCGTCCGGTCAACACGACCACGTCATTCGTCGACCAGAACCAGACTTATACCTCCCATCCGTCTCATCAGGTTTTCCTCCGCGCTTATGTGCTAAACCCTGCTGGCGATCCGGTCTCGACGGGCAAGCTTATCGAAGGCGGCAATGGTGGCATGGCCACCTGGGCTGATCTCAAGGCGCAGGCAGCCGACCTGCTGGGCATTCAGCTTGTCGACGCCAATGTCGGCAACGTTCCGTTGCTCGCCACCGATCCCTATGGCGAATTCATCCGCGGTGCCAATGGCTACCCGCAGATGGTGACAGCAACGGGCCTAGTCGAAGGCGACCCCACGGCCAATGGAGGATTGGGCGTCCTCGTTCCGGCGAATGCTGTCTTTACCGGTCATGCATTTCTGGCCGACATCGCTCACAATGCGGTACCGGACGGCCTGGCCGACGGCGATATCGAGATCGGGCTGGAAAACCCTGGCAATGAGCCTGGTGTCTATGACAACGAATTGCTCGATGCGCACTATGTTGCCGGCGATGGCCGCGCCAACGAGAACATTGGTCTGACAGCAGTACACCACGTGTTCCATTCGGAACATAACCGGCTGGTCGAACATACCCAGGAAGTGGTGTTTGCAGATGCCGTTGCGATGCTGGACGGCGGCGCGTCGCAGGCCGAGGCTGTTGCCTTCCTGAACGAATGGCTCGTTAGCGATGTTACCGAGGTTCCCGCCAACGCGGATAGCCTCGTCTGGGATGGCGAGCGCCTCTTCCAGGCTGCCAAGTTCGGCACCGAGATGCAGTATCAGCACCTGGTGTTTGAAGAGTTCGCCCGCAAAATCCAGCCGAACATCAACGTGTTCCTGGTTCCCGATGGGTTTGACGTCACCATCGATCCGTCGATTGTCGCGGAGTTCGCCCACGTAGTCTATCGCTTCGGCCACTCGATGCTGACAGAGTCGATCGACCGCTTCGATCCAAACTTCAACCCCGACCATATTGGCCTGATCGAAGGTTTCCTAAATCCGCTGCAGTTCGAGAACAATGGTGGGACAGCGACCGTTGATGCGGATATCTCAGCTGGCGCAATCGTTCGCGGCATGACGCGGCAGGCAGGCAACGAGATTGACGAGTTCGTCACAAGTGCGTTGCGCAACAATCTGCTCGGCCTGCCGCTCGATCTTGCGACCATCAACCTGGCGCGCGGCCGTGATACCGGCGTGCCATCACTGAATGCGGCACGCACACAGTTCTACAACGCCACCAATCAGGATGTTCTGCTCAAGCCCTATGAGAGCTGGGTCGATTTCGCCGGTCATCTGAAGCACGAGGCCTCGATCATCAATTTCGTCGCAGCCTACGGCACACATGCACTGATCGACGGCCAGATGACACTCGAAGGCAAGCGTAACGCGGCGCTTACCATTATTACTGGTGTGTCAGTCGGCGGACTTGCGATCCCGACAGATCGCCTCGACTTCCTGAACGCCACCGGAGCATATGCCGGCGGAACGCTTGGGGGGCTCAACAATGTCGACCTCTGGATCGGCGGCTTGGCCGAAGCGATCATGCCATTCGGTGGCATGCTCGGCTCGACCTTCAACTTCGTTTTCGAAATGCAGATGGAAAAGCTGCAGAATGGCGACCGCTTCTACTATCTGCAGCGTCTTGACGGTCTGCATCTCTTCGGCGAGATGGAGAACAACTCCTTCGCCGCAATGATAATGCGCAATACCGATGCCACACATCTGCCGTCGGACGTGTTCTCGACCCCCGGCCTCATTCTCGAGGTCAACCAAGCCCGCCAGTTTAACGATCTCGATGGCGACGGCACTCTGGAGAGCACCGATCCGGTCGGCGATGGCATTCTCACGCAGCTTGTCATCCGCAACAATCCGGCAACTGTAGGCCCAGACACTAACTATCTACGCTATACCGGAGGCGACCATGTGGTCATGGGCGGTACAGAAGCCAACGACACAATAATCGCGGGTATCGGCGATGACACGCTGTTTGGCGATGGCGGCAACGACCGTCTCGAAGGCGGGTTCGGCAACGACATCATCAATGGTGGTGACGGCGACGACATCATCGTCGACAGCGGCGGTGACGACAACATCAAGGCAGGCAAGGGCAATGACGTCGTCCATGCCGGGCCGGGCCTCGACCTTGTAATGGGCAATGACGGCCAGGACTTCATCTTCCTCGGCACGGACATGGGCTCGGAAGTCTTCGCCGGCACCGGCAACGACTTCATATACGGCAACAAGAACGCCGAACGTATCCTCGGCAACGAGGGTAATGACTGGATCGAAACGGGTACCTTTGACGGCGCCCCTGGCGATAACTTCGACGAAGTTTTCTCGCATGACGAAATCGATGGCCACGATGTGTTCCTAGGCGATGGCGGCTTCGACGAGTTCATCGGCGAAGGCGGCGACGAAATCTTCGTCGGCAGCGCCGGTCGCGGCAAGATGGTGGGCATGTCCGGCTTCGACTGGGCAACCTATAAGGACAATCCTAACTTAGTGAACGCCGACTTGTCGATCCCGATCGTCTTCGACGAGGCCCCGACACTGCCTCAGAACGCTGCGCTCGACGAATATGAATCAGTCGAAGGGCTGTCGGGAACGCGGTTCAACGACGTCCTGACCGGTACCAACCTGCTCGCTGCGGATCGGCTTCCCACGCTTCAAGGGGGTACCGAAGGCTATCAGGGTAGCGCCCTCGACGCTGAAGGCATTGCCCTGATCGCCGGCCTGCAGGAAGTTGTCGGAGCGGGGGTCACTGAATATAGCGCTGGCGACATCATTCTCGGCGGCGACGGCAGCGATGTCATCACCGGGCAGGCCGGCGACGACATCATCGACGGCGACAAGTGGCTCGACGTGCAGATCGGTGTCTTTGCAGCAGGTGACTCGGAGCACACCGGTCAGCCGATCGCGCTGCACAACAGCATGACGACGCTCGCAGCCGCCATGTTCAACGGCACGATCAACCCCGGCCAACTGTCAATCGTTCGGACGATCCGCAACAGCAATGATCAGCCGGACAGCGACAACATTGCAGATGTAGACAGAGCTGTATTCTCCGGTGCCAGAGCTGAATATGACATCACCTTCAATCCCAACGGCACCGTGACCGTGGCCCATACCGGTGGGCTGGCCACCGACGGTACAGATACAGTCCGCAACGTCGAGATCCTGGATTTCACCGATCAGGACGTCTCGCTTTTGGCGCCGACGCTCGACCTGCATGGGCCGACGGCGTCTACAGCCACGGCGACAGTGGCCCAAGCCTATCGGGACACGTTTACCGCCAACGCTTACAATAACAATAACGGCGTTTCGGCCTGGGGAAGCGCCTGGACCGAGACCGGCGACAATGCGAGCGCGGCAGGCGGTGACGTGAATGTCGGCGGCGGCAGGCTGCAATTTGTTGCAGGCATAGATGGTGGCGAGGCTCTGGCCCGCTCGGTAGACCTTACAGGTGTGACCAGAGCCATCTTGACGTTCGACTGGCAAGCCGTTGGCCTCGACGCTGGCGAAACGGTGTCAATCCAGGTGCGTAATACAACAAATCCAAACGGTGCATGGACAAACCTCCAGACGATTGGCGGTAACGCTAACGATACCTTCTCGTTGGCCCTCCCCGCAGGCATGATCGGAGCGAATACTCAGATACGCTTCCTGACAGCAGGCACTTTCGAAGCCGGTGAGAACTTCTTTGTCGACAATGTCAACATTCGCACGGAGATCGATACAGTCACGCCTGTTCCGGGGGCGCCTGGCAACAATTACGAGACTAATTATGCTGAAAACGGCGCGCCCGTCGCAATAGCGCTGGGCACTCTGATCACCGATGACGGCGCAAGCATCTCTTCGGCCCGTGTCGTCCTCACCAATGCCAGCGCAGGCGATGTCCTGTCGGTGCTTGGCATCCTACCGGGCGGCATCACGTCGTCGGCAGACAATAGTGTCGCAGGGCGGATCACCCTGACGCTGACGGGCAATGCCTCGCTGGCCGCCTATCAAACGGCGATCCAGCAGGTGCGGTACGCCAACAGTTCTGAAAACCCTCTAGCAGGTGATCGTACACTGCAAGTCACCGTCAATGACGGTCTGCTCGACAGCCCCGTTTCGACGACGACAATCCATGTCACTGCCACCAACGATGCGCCGGTCGCCAATAACGACACTGTCATCACCAATGTGGCCCAGAATACCAGCTTCACGATCTCGCATGCGGCTCTGCTCGCCAACGATACCGACCCGGAAGGTTCACCGGTCACCATCACAGCAGTTGGTGGCGCCAACGGCCTGGCAACGGGTCCGACATCGGGAGCAGGCATCATCACCCTCTCCGACAATGCGACGGCCGGAGGCTCCTTTACCTACACAGGCAGCGACGGCACCCTGACCGACCCCGCAACGGTTAATATCACACGCGTCGCGACAGCCAACATTGCGGGCACCGGCGCCAACGACATCATCATTGGAAACGGCGCGGTCAATACGATCACCGGTGGCGGCGGTAACGACAACATCAATGCCGGCGATGGCAACGACACGATCAGCGGAGGTACCGGAGACGACATCATTCTGGCTGGCACCGGCAATGACACCATCACCTGGAATGCGGCGGGCGCGACAGATGGTTTCGACATGGTCAATGGCGAGGCCGGTGGCATAGACACGTTCATCGTAAACGGGGTGGCCGGAACAGCCGAAATATTCCGGATCTATGAAAAGTCAGCAGCCATCGCGGCCGGCATTGCAGTGTCTGGAGCCCTCACGGAGATCGTCATTACCCGCACCGTCGGACTGACGACCACCATCATCGCCGAGCTCGACAATATCGAGGAGATCAGCGTCAATACGCTCAATACGACCGCTAACAACAACAACAATCCCAATGCACCGGACGGTGGGCTCAACAACGGTGATACGATCCAGGTCATCGGCAATTTCAATGCGCCATTCACCAGCCTGAATTTCAATACGATCACCATCGACGGCAATGCCGGTGACGATACGGTTGACATCTCGGCCCTGACCTCCGCGCATCGCATAGTGTTCCGCTCGAATGGCGGCAACGACACGATCGTCGGCACCTTGCGGCCGCAGGACGTCGTTGAACTGCCCGCCGGCGCAACTGCCGACGATTATGTTGTCACGACCGATGCGAACGGCGTGACGACAATGACAAGCAGCCAGCACAGCATTCATTTCACGAGCGAGGGAGGCCTGCCGCAGTTCAGCGACACCGCCAATGGTGAAGACGATACACCAACTGCCGACCCGTCAGCTGGCGCTCCTATCGCCGGTACGGCCAACGCTGATGTGCTCCTCGGCACGGCAAGCGGAGAAATGATGGTCGCATTCGCCGGCAACGATGTGGCGACCGGCGGTGCCGGCAACGACATTATGCGTGGCGATGACGGCGACGACCTTCTCAGTGGGGAGGTGGGCAACGACATGGTCTTCGGCGGTGCCGGCAACGACGACCTGCTGGGCGGCGCTGGCAACGACATGCTCTACGGCGATGCGGGATCCGACCGCGTCTTCGGTGACGCCGGTGACGACATGATCCAGACCGGTCTCGGCAACGACACAGCCCATGGTGGCAGCGGCAACGATATGTTCATCGCCGAAGCCAGCGACGGCGATGACGTCTACTACGGTGATGCCGGAAACGACACGCTGGACATGGCGGCGATAACTGCAAACCTGACTGTCGATCTCGGAAGCGGCTTCATGGGCAGAGGCAATGCATCAAGCAGCCAATCGGGCAAAGATACGCTGTGGAGCATCGAGAATGTCGTCACGGGTTCCGGAAACGACACGATCACGGCCAATGTCTCCGTTAACGTCATCGACGGCGGAGCCGGGAACGACAAGTTCCTGTTCAACTCCGAAAAGGATGCAGACGGCGATACCATCCTCGGCTTCCAGCCAGGAGACAAGATCGACCTGAGCGGCACGGACGCCAACAATGGTGTCTCCGGGAATCAGGCGTTCACGCTGGTGGCCGGTTCCACACTCAGTGGTTCGGCGCAACTGATAGTCACGCACGAGACGCGTGACGATGGTGATTATACCGTCGTCCAGGGAAGCGTCGACGGCGACAGCAGCGCCGAACTACGCCTCAGCATCAAGGGGAACCACAACCTCACCACTACGGATTTCAACCTGTAAAGAACGAAATGCGGCGTGCCGGCCTCTCCGGTACGCCGCGTAGTCCAATATCAGCAAGAAGTGGTGAATGACATGCGTCCTAAAACTCCATTGACCGGCGCGAAGCGCAAACAGATCGAGAAACTCACCCACGGACTGAGAGGAATTTTCGTATTCCTCTTCATCACGTCGGGTGTGATCAACGTTCTCGCGCTGACCGGTTCCTTCTACATGCTGCAGATCTATGATCGCGCGCTGACCAGCGGCAGCGTTCCGACCCTGCTTGGCTTATCGGCACTGGCGATCGGCCTCTACCTTTTCCAGGGATTTTTTGACATCATCCGATCGCAAATTCTGGTGCGCATGGGGGCGAGGCTCGACAGCCGGATCGCGCCCATGGCGCATCAGGTCGCAATCGACATGCCCCGCTTCGGCTTTTCGACAGCCGAGGCTCTCGAGCGCGGACGCGACGTCGATACGGTGCGATCCTTTCTCGGGAGCCAGGGGCCGGTCGCCCTGTTCGACCTGCCCTGGGTCCCTCTCTATCTGGTCTTCGTCTATATTCTGCACCCCTATCTGGGAGCGCTTACCTTCGCAGGAGCCTTCATCCTTTCGATACTGACGATCGTCACGGAACTCATGACCCGCCGCCTAGCGAGTGCCACCCACAAGTCGGGGATAGAACGCAACGCGATTGCCGATTCCAATGCTCGCAACGCCGACATCCTGAAGGCAATGGGTTTTGCAGGGCGCGCAGTCGATCGCTTCAACCGCGCCAATCAGGACCATCTCGAGCTGCAGACACGTACGAACGACATCAGCGGCACGTTCGGAGCGATATCCCGTGTGCTTCGCATGATCCTGCAATCGGCCGTGCTCGGCCTTGGCGCTTGGTTGACGATCCAGGGAGAGCTTTCGGCAGGCGCAATCATTGCAGCATCGGTTGCCTCGGCACGTGCCCTTGCGCCTGTTGATCTCGCTATTGGAAACTGGAAGGGCTTCGTCGCAGCGCGCACTGCCTTCAACAGACTGAAGGAGACTGTGATTGCATTGTCGGGCACCGCTCCGCCAATGACATTGCCGGCACCCGCTTACTCGCTGAAGGTTGAGAAGATAACTGTTGCTGCTCCCGGTTCCGGAAGGGTTCTTTTGAGCGAAGTCAGTTTCGAGATCGCCGCAGGACAGGCGCTCGGTATCATCGGCCCAAGCGGCGGCGGCAAGACAACGCTCGCACGCGCCTTGACCGGCGTCTGGCCAACTCTGCGCGGCAGTGTCAGGGTTGACGATGCCGAACTTACGCAATGGTGTGATGCAGATCTCGGGCAGCATGTCGGATATCTGCCACAGGATGTGGCGCTCCTGGATGCGACGATCGAAGAAAACATCTCGCGCCTCGAGCCTCAGGTCGATCCCCGCGCGATCATCGAAGCCGCCCAGACGACGGGCATTCATGAAATGGTCGTACGTATGCCCGATGGTTACCGTACGACGCTCGGGCCTCAAGGCATTTCGCTTTCGGCCGGACAACGGCAGCGCATCGGTCTTGCGAGGGCGCTCTATCGCAATCCCTTCATCGTCGTCATGGATGAGCCCAATTCGAACCTAGATGGCGAGGGAGAAATGGCGCTGACCCAGACGATCAAAGCGGTTCGCGCCCGCGGCGGCATCGCGATCGTCATCGCTCACCGGCCGAGTGCGCTTGCGGCCGTTGACATGGTTGCCGTTATCCAGGGTGGAAAGATGGTGGCGTTCGGACCCAAGGACGACATCCTGAGGCCATCGGTAGCGGACACTAGTAGCAAACCTGCGGCCGCAACACAGGTCGGCTCGCGTATC
>Ga0075364_10001681_pt1 | contig 12141 bp, 11 predicted proteins | sample EndMetdeltDD1764_FD_71517 | JGI IMG/M metagenome (GOLD analysis project Ga0075364, IMG submission 71517) | Populus endosphere microbial communities from Tennessee, USA - Endosphere MetaG P. deltoides DD176-4 | ecosystem: Host-associated > Plants > Roots > Endosphere | place: USA: Tennessee... | reverse complement strand
GTCGCGGTGGGAGCGATGCCCTGGCCCGCGCTGCTGGTCGTGCTGGCTCTGCCGCGGCTGGCGAAGGTGTGGCCATACTTCCGGCGCCAGCGGCCTGACCAGCCGCCGAGGGATTTTCCGGTGTGGCCGCTGTGGTATGCGGCACTGGCGTGGCTGCACGTGCGTCAGGCCGGTGCGTTGCTGGTCGCGGGCCTCGCCGTCGGCGCGGTGCTGCGTACATTGTGAGCTCGTCGACACCTCTGTGACCCGATCCGGGATTCGGAAGTACTCGGAAGGCGACCGGAACCACCCGCAACCGTTAGCATGCATGGGATGCATCGGGGTACAGCAGGGTGCCCAGCTGATCTGTACCCTGCGAGCCTCGAGACACAGAAAGGCTCCCTTCGGTATGGCCGTGCAGCTCACGCCGCATTTTGGCAACGTTCAAGCCCATTACGATCTGTCCGACGACTTCTTCCGGTTGTTCCTCGACCCCACGCAGACCTACAGCTGCGCCTACTTCGAGCGCGACGACATGACGTTGCAGGAGGCCCAGCTGGCAAAGGTCGATCTGGCGCTGGGAAAGCTGGGCCTTGAGCCCGGGATGACGTTGCTGGACATCGGCTGCGGCTGGGGCGCGACCTTGCGGCGTGCCATCGAAAAGTACGACGTGAACGTCGTGGGCCTGACGCTGTCCGAGAACCAGGCCGCGCACGTGCAGAAGATGTTCGACGAAATGGACACCCCCCGCTCCAGGCAGGTGCTGCTGGAGGGCTGGGAGAAGTTCCACGAGCCCGTCGACCGCATCGTGTCGATCGGCGCTTTCGAACACTTTGGCCGCCAGCGCTATCCGCGCTTCTTCAAGATGGCCCACGAGGTGCTGCCCTCCGATGGCGTCATGCTGCTGCACACCATCGTGCGACCCACCTTCAAAGACGCCAGGGCACAGGGCCTGCCGCTGACCCACGAAATCGTGCACTTCACCCAATTCATCCTGGCCGAGATCTTCCCCGGCGGCTGGCTGCCGACGCCCCCGCAGGTCGAAGAACACGCTGGCGATGCCGGTTTCAAATTGACCCGCGTCCAGTCATTGCAACTGCACTATGCGAGGACGCTGGACACGTGGGCCGCCGCGCTCGAGGCCAACCGGGAAAAGGCCATCGCGCTCCAATCGGAGAAGGTCTACGACCGTTACATGAAGTACCTGACGGGCTGCGCGAAGCTGTTCCGGCAGGGCTACACCGATGTCGACCAGTTCACATTGGAAAAATAGCCCGCGGCAAGGTTTGCTACCGCACGCCCAGGGCGCCGCTCAGGTATTCCGCGCGGCAGGCGCGACGGGCTAACTTGCCGCTGGTGGTCCTCGGGATGGCACCCGCCGAAACCAGCCGTACGTCGGCCACCGGCAACCCATGCCGACGAGACACCGCGGCCCGGATCGCCTCGACCACCGGTTGTGGATCCGCGCGGCCGGCGCCCGCCGCGCGTTCGGCGACAATCACCAGCCGTTCGCCGGTGCCGATCGGCGTAGCTCCCGGCAGCTCGCCCGCCGGCACCGAGAACGCCGCGACGTAACCCGCCCGCACGAGCGAAGACGCCTCGGCGGTCGTGGCTTCGATGTCCTGCGGGTAATGGTTACGGCCGTCGATGATCACCAGATCCTTGATGCGCCCGATGATGTAGAGCTCACCGTCGAGATACACGCCCAGGTCGCCGGTCCGCAGCCACGTCGCCTCGATCGGCGCGCCTTCCGCATGGCTGGCCTCGTCAAGTCGGGATTGCAGCTTGTTGCGGAATACCCGCTCGGTTTCGTCGGCACGGGCCCAGTAGCCACGCCCGATGTTGTCGCCATGCAGCCAGATCTCGCCGACCTCACCATCGGATAATTCGGCCGCGACGTCGGGGTTGACGATCACACCCCACTGGCTGCGGGCTATCCGTCCGCACGAGACGTGCGCGACGGCATTCGGTGCGTCCGCCGGGACAGGCACCGCGCGGCCGGCGCCCAACTCTGCACGGTCGAGGTACACGGTCCGCGCTCCGGTGTCAGGGTGGACGCTCGAAACGAACAGGGTCGCCTCCGCCATCCCGTAGGACGGTCGTATCGCGGTGCTGCGCAGCCCGTAGCGCGCGAACGTCGTGCTGAAGGTTGCGACCGCGTCCTTGCTGACCGGTTCGGAGCCGTTGATCAGGACAACATTGCTCAGGTCGATGTCCTCGTCCTCGTCGGGAAGGCCGCGCTGCGCGACCAACTCGAAGGCAAAGTTCGGCGCGGCCGTCGCCACGCGGCCCTGCCGCGACGCCGCGGCCAGCGCACGTATCCATCGCACCGGCCGGCGAACGAACGCCGTCGGGGACATCAGGGTGGTGTGCCCCCCGTAGAGCGCCGGAAAGATGATCATCAACAGGCCCATGTCGTGGTAGAGCGGCAACCAGCTCACACCGCGCAGGTCGATGTTGTCCATCTGCATCGTGACGATCATCTGCACCAGGTTGGTGCCAAACGCACGATGGCTGATCTCCACGCCGGCCGGCGTCCGCGTCGAGCCCGACGTGTATTGCAGGTAGGCGATGTCGTCGGTGTCGATACGGACGGGACGGAAAGCGGCGCCCACCGAGGCCGGCACCTCGTCGATCGCGATGGCCCGGGGTCTGCGGTTGCGCGGGAGCTTACGCAAAAACGCCTGTGCAGCCTCGGCGGCCGCCGCGGTGGTCAGCACGACGCCGGGTTGTGCATCGCCGAGCACCGCATCGAGGCGTTCGGCGTGGCCGGGCAATTCCGGGGCGAACAGCGGCACCGCGATGTTTCCCGCCTTGATCGCCGCATAGAATCCGACGACGTAGTCGAGCCCCTGCGGGGCCAGAATCGCCACCGGGTCACCGGGGACGGTGACTTGCTGCAGCCGCGCGGCGATCGCCTGCGCTCGCGTGCCGAGCTGAGACCAGGTCAACTCGAAGACCTGCCCATCGGTTGCGGAGCTGTAGTCCAGGTAGCGATACGCGGCGGCGTCACCGAAGGCGGCGACGTTGCGGTCAACGATGGAAATCAGGTTGATGCCTGCCGGCAACGAGATTTCACCCTCAGCATCCAGGTAGTCCGTGAGTTGCAGCGAAACGCTGCGATCAACGGGCCCGGGCTCAGACGCAAGACTCATAGGACAAGTCCAACAGATAGGGTCTCAAATCCACGTGAGACGCGACGTACAAATCCCGACTGAATTGCCGGCCAGCGCGACGCGCACCGCAAGTCGACGCCCACGCCACTACTTCACCATGGTGAATTGGCCGACGTTGCTGATGCCTTTCCGGAAGAAGTTCGCACAACCGGTCAGATAGTGCATGTAGCGGTCGTAGACCTCCTCGGACTGGATGGCGATGGCAGTCTCGCGGTTAGCCTCCAGGTTGGCTGCCCAGATATCTAGCGTCCGCGCATAGTGCGGTTGCAGCAGTTGCACCTTTTCGATCGAGAACCCGGCATCCTGCCCGAACTTGAAAAGGTCTTCTTGCGACGGCAATTGGCCGCCTGGGAAAATTTCTTTGAGTATAAACCGCATAAATCGCACGTCGCTCATCGTCAATTCGACGCCCATTTCGTGCATTTTCGCCTGCGGATACGTCAGAATGGTGTGTAGCAGCATTCGGCCGTCACCGGGAAGGATGTTGTACGCACGTTCGAAGAAGGCGGCATAGCGCTCCTTTTTGAACGCCTCGAAGGCACCGATGGTGACGATCCGGTCGACCTGTTCGGTGAACTCCTCCCAACCCTGTAGCCGCACCTCGACCTTGCGGTCGGTGGGAATCGCCGCCAGCCTGGTCTTGCTGTACTGACATTGGTTGCGGCTGAGCGTGATACCGATCACGTTGACGTCGAATTTCTCGATCGCTCGCTGTAGTCCGCCACCCCAACCGCAGCCGATGTCAAGCAGCGTCATCCCCGGCTCGAGATTGAGCTTGCCCAGCGCCAGGTCGAACTTCGCGTTCTGCGCCTCCTCGAGCGTCATGTCCTCGCGCTCGAAGTACGCGCACGTGTAACCCATGGTGGAGTCTAGGAATAATGCGAAAAACTCGTCGGAAACGTCATAGATAGATTGCGACTCTTCGTAAAACGGTCTCAACTTGGTCATGCGTAACAGCTACCTCTTCTCATATGTGATCGCGAGAATGGTACCCGATAGGTCGCACCGGCCGCCGCACGACGCAACCGTGCCGTAGGTCTCAGTAGGTGTAGAAACCCCGACCCGATTTCTTGCCCAATAGGCCCGCCTCGACCATCCGCAGCAGCAACGGCGGCGGGCCGTAGTGCGGCTCCTTGAATTCCTCGAACAGCTTGTCCGCGATCAGCTTCAGGGTATCCAGGCCGACCAGATCCGAAAGCCGCAGCGGGCCCATCGGATGCGATAGCCCCGCGACAACGGCCTTGTCGACATCTTCAACGGTGGCAAACCCGGCCTCGACCATCCGAATCGCCGACAGCAGGTACGGCACCAGCAGCGCGTTCACCACGAAGCCGGAACGGTCCGAGCAGCGCACCACCTGTTTGCCCAATACGGTGCCGGCAAACTCCTCCGTCCGCGCCGCGGCGGCTTCGTCGGTGACCAGCGTGCTCACCAGCTCGACCAGGGGCAACACCGGGACGGGATTGAAGAAGTGCAATCCCAACACGCGCTGGGGGTTCTTGGTGGCCGCGGCGATCTTCATGATCGGGATGCTGGAGGTGTTGGAGGCCAGCACGGCGTCGGGATCGGTGATGACCCGGTCCAGCTCCGCGAAGATCTCGGCCTTGACGGCCTCGTCCTCGACGACGGCCTCAATCACCAGCTGCCGGTCCGCCAGGTCTTTCAGGTCGGTGGTGGCGGTCAGCTTGTCCAGCGCGCGGTCGCGCTCGCGCTCGGTCACCTTCCCCGCGCTGACGCCACGTTCCAGCGACTTGACGATCCGGTTGCGCCCCGCGGTGATCAGCGCCTCGGTGGTCTCGAACACCGTCACGTCGACCCCGGCGCGTAGACAGACCTCGGCGATACCGGAGCCCATCTGCCCCGCTCCGATAACCCCCACCCGCTGGATCGCTGCGTCGCCCACTGTTCCTCCTCATACGCGCGAGCAGACGCAAAATCGCATCAATTGGGCTGCAAGAGTGCGATTCTGCGTCTGCTCGGCAGACTAACTCAACCTAACTCAGTGACTCAGGCTGTCTGGTTTCACTTCGTCCTTCGCGGGCTTACGCCCGCTCATCCTCAGTGAAACTGGCCCTCTTCGGTGGAGCCGGTCAGCGCGGTGGTCGACGAAGTCGGGTCCACCGTGGTGGCGATCCGGTCGAAGTAGCCAGCGCCGACCTCGCGCTGGTGCTTGGTCGCGGTGTAGCCGCGCTCCTCGGCGTCGAACTCGCGCTCCTGCAGCTCGACGTAGGCGCTCATCTGGTTGCGGGCGTAGCCGTAGGCCAGATCGAACATCGAGTAGTTGAGCGCGTGGAAGCCGGCCAGGGTGATGAACTGGAACTTGAATCCCATTGCGCCGAGCTCTTTTTGGAACTTCGCGATGGTGGAGTCGTCGAGGTGCTTCTTCCAGTTGAACGACGGCGAGCAGTTGTAAGCCAACATCTGGTCGGGGAACTCGGCCTTGACGCCCTCGGCGAACTTGGCGGCCAGGTCCAGGTCCGGCGTGCCGGTCTCCATCCAGATCAGGTCGGAGTACGGCGCGTAGGCCTTGGCCCGCGCGATGCACGGCTCGAGGCCGTTGCGGACTCGGTAGAAGCCTTCCTTGGTCCGCTCGCCGGTGATGAACGGCTGGTCGCGCTCGTCGACGTCGCTGGTGATCAGCGTGGCCGCCTCGGCGTCGGTGCGCGCGATCACCACGGTCGGGACGTCGGCGACGTCGGCCGCCAGGCGAGCCGAAGTCAGCGTCCGGATGTGCTGCTGGGTCGGGATCAGCACCTTGCCACCGAGGTGGCCGCACTTCTTCTCCGACGCGAGCTGGTCCTCCCAGTGCGAGCCCGCGACGCCGGCGGCGATCATGGCCTTCTGCAGCTCGTAGACGTTGAGCGCACCGCCGAAGCCGGCCTCGCCGTCGGCGACGATCGGCGCCAGCCAGTTCTCGACGGACGTGTCACCCTCGACCTTGGCGATCTCGTCGGCGCGCAGCAGCGCGTTGTTGATGCGACGGACCACCTGGGGCACCGAGTTGGCCGGGTACAGGCTCTGGTCGGGGTAGGTGTGGCCGGACAGGTTCGCGTCGCCGGCGACCTGCCAACCCGACAGGTAGATGGCCTTCAGGCCGGCACGCACCTGCTGGACGGCCATGTTGCCGGTCAGCGCGCCCAGCGCGTTGACGAACTCCAGGTCGTGCAGCTGGCTCCACAGGACCTCCGCGCCGCGGCGGGCCAGCGTGGCCTCCTCGACGACGCTGCCCTGCAGGGCGATCACGTCGGCCGGGGTGTAGGTGCGGGTGACGCCCTTCCACCGTGGGTTGGTGTCCCAGTCTTGCTGGATCTGCTCGGCGCTCTTGGGCCTGCCAACGACAGACATCGATACTCCTTTAACGGTCATGGGCTAACTCGGCTACTAATCGGCTAAGCCGCACCACCCAGCGGTGCTATGGCTTAACTTCACTGGTGTGCTAACCCGACGATGGCACACCCCATTCCCGCAGGTCCACCCATTTCACTTGCCAATTTAGGCAACGACCCGCGGTGATTTTGCTAACTTTGCGAAGCCAGGAAAATTCTGAACCGTTTCAGAAACTACCCGCCGGTAACCCATAATCCGCAGGTCAACGGAGGATTTAACGGGACAGGCGTACTGCTAAACAGCGAACAGCGCGGCGACCGCTTTCGTCTCGTCGCCGACCGCATATGTGAGCGTTGTAACAGGCCGGTCGGTCAGCCCGGAGCCGAATCGGTCGGTGGAGCCGGCCGGGTGAATGTGCGAGATGATCTCCAGCTTGTCGCCCAGCGCCACCGGCGCCTCGTGCTCGATGGTCACCCGCAACGGTCCCGCCAGCAGCTCGGTGTGGGAGGCGAGGTAGTCCTCGATCACGCTCCAATAGACCGAGTTGTTCATGTGGTCGAACAGGTCGATGTCGGTGACCCGGACCGGGAATTCGTGGATTTCCGTCGCGTCGTCCCGGCTGCCCGGCTTCAGGTAGCCCTTCCACCGCAGCCGGCCTTCCGAGGTGGTCTTGTGCAAACCGGCCAGGAAGTCGTCGGAGATGCGCGACGGCATCTCGGTCTCCCGATTGACGTGGATCCAGAACGCCTCGGACTCGATGAGGCCGCCCTTGCGCCCGTCGATGCGAACCCGCATCTCACACCACCGGTTAGAGGTGCCCGAACACCAGCGCCGACATCGCAGCATGTCCTGGAACTCGATGGGGCGGATCAGGTCGACCATGGTGCGACGGACGATCCACAGCGGGTGGGTCTCCTCGAAGCCCATCTCGCGCAGCTGGTCCTGGCCGATGTCCTGGATGTGCCGGCAGGCCCCGTCCAACCGCAGCCGTCCGGTGCGGTCGATGTCACCTACGCGCACCGGCCATTCGCGATCGAAGACGTCGGGGCTACCGTCAGGCACCGGCATTAACTTTTTGTCCAGGCTCACGGCTTCGCTCCCCGTTTCCTCCTTGTGGACCCACAGCTTTACCCGAGATCGTATCGCTGCGAATCATGCCAACGACGCGACTGAAACGCCAAACCACGCTCGCTGCCAACTCTGCGAAGTACCCCTTCACAAGGCGGTACGCTCGGTGAAGTGTCCAAAACGTATGTCGGCTCGCGGGTTCGCCAGCTCCGCAACGAGCGCGGCTTCAGCCAGGCCGCGCTGGCCCAGATGCTGGAGATCTCGCCGAGCTATCTCAACCAGATCGAGCATGACGTCCGGCCGCTGACGGTCGCCGTGTTGTTGCGGATCACCGACGTGTTCGGGGTCGACGCGACCTTCTTCGCCTCCCAGGACGACACCCGCCTGGTGGCCGAGCTGCGGGAAGTGACGATGGACCGCGACCTGGATATCGACGTCGATCCGACCGAGGTCGCCGAAATGGTCGGCGCCCATCCCGGGCTGGCCCGGGCGGTGGTCAACCTGCATCGGCGCTACCGCATCACCACCGCACAGCTGGCCGCCGCCACCGAGGAGCGCTACTCCGACGGCAGCGGCAGCGGGTCGATCACCATGCCCCACGAAGAGGTGCGCGACTACTTCTACCAGCGCCAGAACTACCTGCACGAGCTGGACACCGCCGCCGAGGACCTGACCATCCAGATGCGGATGCACCACGGCGACCTGGCCCGGGAGTTGACCCGGCGGCTCACCGAAGTGCATGGCGTGCATATCAACCGGCGGATCGATCTCGGCGACACCGTGCTGCACCGCTACGAACCCAAGACCAACACGCTGGAGATCAGCAACCACCTCGCGGCGGGCCAGCAGGTCTTCAAGATGGCCGCCGAGTTGGCCTATCTGGAGTTCGGCGATCTGATCGACGGCATGGTCGAGGAGGGCAAGTTCACCAGCGACGAGTCGCGGACCCTGGCCCGGCTCGGGCTGGCCAACTACTTCGCCGCCGCCGCGGTGCTGCCGTACCGCCAATTCCACGACGTCGCCGAGAATTTCCGCTACGACGTCGAGCGGCTGTCGGCGTTTTACTCGGTGAGCTACGAGACGATCGCGCACCGGCTCTCGACCCTGCAGCGTCCGTCGATGCGCGGGGTGCCGTTCTCGTTCGTGCGGGTGGACCGCGCCGGAAACATGTCAAAACGCCAGTCCGCCACTGGTTTTCACTTCTCGTCCAGTGGCGGCACCTGCCCGTTGTGGAACGTCTACGAGACGTTCGCCAACCCGGGCAAGATCCTGGTGCAGATCGCCCAGATGCCCGATGGCCGCAACTACATGTGGGTGGCCCGCACCGTGGAACGCCGCGCCGCCCGGTATGGTCAGCCCGGTAAAACCTTCGCGATCGGGCTGGGCTGCGAACTGCGCCACGCTCATCGGCTCGTCTACTCGGAAGGACTGGACTTGTCCGGGGATATCGCGACACCGATCGGCGCCGGTTGCCGGGTCTGCGAACGCGACAGATGTCCGCAGCGGGCATTCCCCGCGCTGGGGCGCGCGCTGGATCTCGACGAACACCGCAGCACCGTGTCCCCCTATCTTGTGAAGCATCCATGAGCGGCACTCCAGACGGGCAAGTCGCCCGAATCCCGTCGGGAAGGTTTCGCCAACTGGGGCCGATCAACTGGGCGCTGGCCAAGTTGGGCGCACGCACGGTCGGGGCGCCGGAGATGCACCTGTTCACCACCCTCGGTCAGCGTCAGGCCCTGTTCTGGACCTGGGCCCTCTACGGCGGGCGACTGCTGCGGGGACGGCTGCCCCGCATCGACACCGAGTTGGTGATCCTGCGCGTCGCGCATTTGCGCTCGTGCGAATACGAGCTGCAGCACCACCGCCGGATGGCCCGGCAGGCCGGTTTGGATCCCCAAGCGCAGGCCACGATTTTCGCCTGGCCCGGCGCGCCGGAAACCGACGGTCCCCGAAGGGTATTGAGCGCCCGGCAGCAGGCCCTGCTCAACGCGACGGACGAGTTGATCAAGGACCGGTCGATCACCACGGACACTTGGCAACAGCTGGCCGTCCACCTCAACCGGCGACAGCTCATTGAATTCTGCATGCTCGCAACGCAATACGATGCGCTGGCCGCGACGATAACCGCCCTCGAGATTCCGTTGGACAACCCGCGCTAGAGGTAGATGTCGGCCAGCACGGCCAACGTGAGCACCACGGGAAGAATGGGAAGGCCGAAGGCAAACGCCGCCCAGAGAGATTTGCCGCGCCGACGCAAAACCCAGCCCGACAGGACGGCACAGACCGCCAGCACCCCCGAGAGCACCATCACCACCAGGCTCCACACGGCGACCGTCGCCAGCTCGTCGCCGACCGAAATGGCCACCAGCCACAGGACATAGCCGGCGGCCAGGCCGCCAATCGCACCCACCAGGGTCTCAGCGGTGACGGCGGTTTTCATCGGCTCAGAAGTTGATCATGTGGCCGACCAGGCCGTGGAAGCATTCCTGTAGCGCCTCGGACATCGTCGGATGGGTGTGCACGTTGCGGGCCAGCTCGGTCGCGGTCAGGTCCCACTTCTGCGCCAGCGTCAGCTCGGGCAGCAGCTCGGACACGTCGTGGCCGACCAGGTGCCCGCCCAGCAGCTCGCCGTACTTGGCGTCGGCCACCAGCTTGACGAAACCGCTGGGGTCTCCCACGCCGTGCGCCTTGGCGTTGGCCGTGAACGGGAACTTGGCGACCACCACGTCGTAACCTTCGTCGCGGGCCTGCTCCTCGGTAAGCCCGAAGCTGGCGACGTTCGGCTGGCAGAACGTCGCGCGCGGCAGCATGCGGTAGTCGCCGAGCGCCAAAGTCTCTGCGCCGGCGATGGTTTCGGCCGCCACCACACCCTGGGCCTCGGCGACGTGTGCGAGCATCAACAGCCCGGTGACGTCGCCGATGGCGTAGATGTGCGGCACGCTGGTCTGCATGTAGTCGGTGATGCCGATGGCCTTGCGGTCGGTCAGCGCGACCCCCGCCTTGTCCAGCCCGTATCCCTCGACGTTGGGCGCAAACCCGATGGCCTGCAACACTTTATCGGCCTTGAGCTCTTGCGCCTGACCGTCCTTGCTCACCTTCACGGTGACCACCGAGCCGCTGTCGGTGATCGACTCGACCTTGGTTCCGAGGAGGATCTTCACGCCCAGCTTCTTGAACTGCTTCTCGATCTCCTTGGACGCCTCGGCGTCCTCGTTGGGCAGCGCGCGCGGCAGGAACTCGACGACGGTCACGTCGACGCCGTAGTTCTTCAGCACGTAGGCGAACTCCATGCCGATCGCCCCGCAACCGGCGATGATGATCGACCCCGGCAGCTCGCGCGTCATGATCAGTTCCTCGTAGGTGACCACGTTCTCGGACAGCGACGTGCCGGGAACCAGCCGGGTGCTGCTGCCGGTGGCGATGATGGCGTTGTCGAACGTGACCGTCTCGGTCCCGCCGTCGTTCAGCTCGACCGAGAGTGTGTTGGCGTCGGTGAACCTGCCGTAACCGTGAATTTCGGTGATCTTGTTCTTCTTCATCAGGAAGTGCACGCCCGCGACGCGGCCCTCGGCCACCTTGCGGCTGCGGTCGAAGGCGACCCCGTAATCGAACGTCGCCTCACCGCTGATGCCAAAAGCCTTGGCCTCCTTGGTGAAAATGTGCGCCAGTTCGGCGTTGCGCAGCAACGCCTTGGAGGGGATGCAACCGACGTTGAGGCACACCCCACCCCAGTACTTCGGCTCGACGACCGCGGTGTTCAGACCGAGTTGGGCGGCACGGATGGCCGCGACATATCCGCCGGGGCCAGCCCCGACGACGACGACGTCATAGTGGGTCACGGGCACTACCCTAACGGCCGGATACGCAGAACGGACCCCGGACCGCTAGTACGGGATGACGCCCATCAGGCAGTGGCCCACCCGTTCGCAGTAGTAGTAGCCGTACAGCGGCGCCGCGGCGGCGACGGAGGCGAACGGCCCCGACATCACCCCCAGCGACAACGACGCGATCAGCGGCCTGCCCTCGACCATCGACAGCATGAGGCCACCGACGGTGCACGCGACGACATACACCAGCACGACGTACACGGCCGCCGTCTTGTCGATCGTGTGAAACCACCAATAAAACAGGCTCAGGCCGACCTCGGCCGCGGCGAACCACGCGCCGAGGAGCACCAGCAGCAGCTTCCACCACTTCACGTACTGGTATCGGCCCGGCACGGCGACCGGAGCCGCCGTCTCGGTTGCCGACGCCTGCTCGGCGGCCGGCGCCGGCGCCTTGGGCTCCTCCTTCGCCTCCGCTGACTCCTCCGGCTGGCTGACGACCGGCACCGGGTGCGAACCCGAGTCGTCGTCAAAATCCGGTACGAATGGCTCGGTGCCCGGATGCGACTCGCGGTCTTCGTCGCCCTCGTTGCCAGCTTTGTCAGCCACCGGCAACCACCCGCAGCGCGACGAGCACACCGAACCAACCGGGCGCCAGGGCGAGGAGGGATGCGCCCAGCATCGTCACCCATCGCCGCCCGGAAAACAGGATCACGAACAACCCGATAACGCTGGGGATCCCGACGACCAGCGCGATGACGACATCG
>Ga0075364_10001680_pt1 | contig 12142 bp, 14 predicted proteins | sample EndMetdeltDD1764_FD_71517 | JGI IMG/M metagenome (GOLD analysis project Ga0075364, IMG submission 71517) | Populus endosphere microbial communities from Tennessee, USA - Endosphere MetaG P. deltoides DD176-4 | ecosystem: Host-associated > Plants > Roots > Endosphere | place: USA: Tennessee... | reverse complement strand
CCATTCAGCCTGTGTAGAGGTTATCGACGGATTAAGAGTCCGGTATGTGACGGGCGGTAAACGCGACACAGCACCCGCGGCAACCGCAATCCGCTCTCGAACGGAGCGGTGACGAAAGTATCGCAATGGCAATGTAAGTGACCGCTGTGAACGGCTTATGCCGCAACTGTGTATCTCCGTGCCGGTATCTGTTCCGGTGGCCTCATGCGGTACTTGTACTGATGAGTCGGTGGCGATCGAGGCCGATGTCTTCAAGTCGTTTACAAGCAACGGCAACCTTCCCGGAAGGCGCGAGCACCACGTTGAGCGAACCCAGGTTGCGACGACTCTTGGCCGCGCTTCAACGAGTGGCAGCGTCGCTGGCGTGCGCCAGCATCGCACTGGCAGGGTGCGCGAGCTGTGTTGACGGGAGGGCCGCGCTCGAGAAGTCAACGCGGCCGTCCGGGCCTCCTGTCTCGGTGGCCGCGTTGGATGGCCTGCTGCTCGGGCCCGACGAGATCACACAGTTAACCGCCAGCGGCGTGATCGGCAAGGAACTACGTAGGTCAATGCTGGAAGATGGAGGAAATGTCGCTGAAAAGGCCTGCGCGGCAGTCGACAATACAACTGAGCATAGGGTCTACGCGGGATCCGGCTGGACCGCCACGCGCCGGCAACAATTCGCCGAGCCCGGCGATGGGCATGCGCACTTCATCCAACAGGCGGTCGTTTCCTTCCCGGGCGCCCGCGATGCCGCGGGCTTCTTCGCCGCATCGAGGCAGATGTGGGCCGACTGCTCTGACCGGCGATACACCCACACCGAGAGCGGCGAGCCGGATCTGGTTTGGACGGTAAGCCACGTATCGGAGGTCGATGACATCCTCTCGACCACCAAGACCCAGGAAGGTGCAGACGGGTGGAACTGTCAACGCGCTCTCACCACTGGGAACAACGTCGTTGTCGATGTTGTGGCATGCAGCTACAACCAATCCGACACCGCTATTGACATCGCTCGCAGGATCAGGGCCAAAGTGCCCAAGTAGCGACGCATGGCGTCGTCGGCCGCGACCGAGGCGCAAGGTTGGTCTCACTGAACGCAGGGTGCGACTAGTTCAGTGGTGCAATCCATACATAACTACCGCCAAGGCTCCTGCTACGTCGTTCCAACGCGGCGGAACTAAATTCATTGCCGCACGGCAGTTTTCAACCCCGAAAGGAGCATTCGAGTTGTTTGACAGAACAAGACGACGGCGCAAGCTGATCGGAACGATGACCGTGGCCACCGGTCTGGCCCTGGCTTCGGCCGGCATCGGCGCCGGCGTGGCCAATGCGGCTCCCCCGCCGCCGCCTCCGTGCGGTGGGCCAGCCCATCCATGCCCACCGCCTGGATAGCACGGTCCAGCAGCGGGTCACTGCGGCGGCGCGCGGCATCCGGTCGCGCGCCGCCCGAAGTGGCTCCAACCGGTCCCGGACCGTGGGAATCAGGCCGCTTCGGAGTTCCTGCGACCGCGCTCGCGGGTGTCCGTCGACCAGAGGTGGCCGCAGTCGGAACACTGCAGATGGACCAATGTGCCCTTGTTGCTCAGCAGGTACTGCCAATGGGTGGCGCAATTCGTGGTGCTTTGGCATTCGCCGCAGCCTGCGTGGTGGCGGCATTCCGGGCACGGAAGCCAGGCGCGACGGGCCGGATCGGCGGTCGGGTCAATCGGCAACACGGTGCACCGTCCGATCCGGCAGCACATCTGCGCTGACCAGCTCGTCGTAGATCCGCTGCTGCTCCTCGTCGAGGTTGGAGTACAGCATGTCGTACGCCTTCTCCTCCTCGGCCAGCACCGCGATTGGGTCCCAGTCGTCGCCGAGCGCCTCGAGTACGGCGGCGCGACGACGCGCCTCATCGAGAGTGAGGTCGTAGGCGATGTCGAGATCAGCCATCGAGCCAGGGTTCCAAGCGATGGTTAGCCTCGGCAATGATCTACGTCACGTTCGCAATTTGAACTTCGTCACATTTGCGCCCGCAACCAGTCCCGCTGCCTGCGGATGAACGCCGCGTCCACGACGGCGCCGTGGCCCGGCACGAACACCGCATCCTCGCCACCTGCATCGATGACACACTCCAGCGTCTCCGGCCACGCCACTGGATCCGAGTCGGCATCGATGGCCGGATCACCCGATTCCTCAACCAGGTCACCGCAGAACACGACGGGCCTGTCGGAGCCGGCGACGACGGCGACCAAGTCGTGGCCAGTGTGGCCGCGGCCCGGATGGCTGATCGACACGGTGCGTTCACCAAGATCGACGAGGGCAGAACTCACCTGATGCTCGGGCACGCGCATCGCGGCGATCGCACGGTCCACCTCGCCGACGTCGGCGCCGTACCGTAGCGCGTCCGCACGTAGGAGGTCGGCGCGCTCGGCCATCGTCGTGGCAACTTCGGGGGCGCAATAGATGTCGGCGCTTTCGAACGCCGCGGCACCGAGGATGTGGTCGAAGTGATTGTGTGTCAACAGAATATGACTAACCTGGGTGCCCGCGATGTCCAACACGTCCCCCGCGATTGCCCGCGCTTCGGTAAGCGTCGTGCCGGAATCGATCAACAACGACCCTGCCCTGCCGTAGACCAGGCCGACGGTGACGTCCAGAAACGGTAGGCGACAGCGGAACACACCGTCGACAATCTTTTCCCAGACGAAGTTCACTGCCCCAGCGTCAGTGGTTGCGCCGCGCGGTACTGCTCGAGCACGTTCGGCGTTGGATCCGCGGTGTAGGACGCCGTCACCCCGAACGACCACGGCGGCGGCGAATCCTGTTGCGACAGTGTCCACGCCGCCTGCCTGGCCGCACCAAGCGCGACGTACTCCGCTGGTGTCGGCACATGCACGGGTGCAGCCAGGACCGCGGGTGCGATGCGCCGAACGGCCTCCGAGCGCGCTCCCCCGCCGATCAGAATGATGCGCTGCACATCGACGCCCTGTGCTGAGATCTTCTCGACGCAGTACGCCATCGAAGCCAGCAGGCCTTCCACTGCCGCGCGGGCAACATTGGCGGGCATGAGATTTCGTGTCGTCACGCCGTGTAACGCACCAGCGGAGTCCGGAAGATTCGGCGAGCGTTCGCCTTCGAAGAATGGCACAAGGGTGAGGCCGTCCGCACCGGGCGGTGCCGACAACGCCAGCCGGTCCATCTCGTCGAAATCGATGCCGAGCATCGTCGTCACGGCCGCCAGCACGGGAGCCCCGTTCAGTGTGCACACCAGAGGCAGCTGTCGTCCGGTCGCATCGGCGAAACCGGCCACGAGTCCCTCGGGGTCATGTGGTGCGGCGTTCCCCACAGCGCTCACCACGCCGGACGTGCCGAGCGAAACGATGCAATCACCGGGGCCCGCACCAAGGCCCAGCGCCGCGGCGGCGTTGTCGCCTGCGCCGGGACCGAGCACCGCTCCACCCGACATCTGTCCCGCCGGATCCCTCGGGCCGAGCACGGTGGGCAGCGCGGGCCGTCGCCCGCGCAGTGCCAGCTCGAGAAGGTCGGGCTGGTAGCTGTCGGTCTCCGACGAGAAGTACCCGGTACCGCTCGCGTCGCTTCGGTCGGTGCGCAGTGCGGTGATGTCCGTCGAGCCGCCCAGTCGCCATGTCAGCCAGTCGTGCGGCAGGCAGACCGCCGCCGTCGCATCGGCGTGCGAGGGTTCATGGTCGGCCAGCCATCGCAGCTTGGTCACCGTGATTGCCGCGACAGGCACCACGCCGATCCGCTTCGCCCACTCGCCTGCGCCGCCCAGCTCATCGACGAGCGCAGCCGCCGCGTCACTCGAACGAGTGTCATTCCACAGCAACGCATCTCGAACGACTGTTCCTGCGCCGTCCAGGCACACCATGCCGTGCTGCTGGGCGCCGACTGACACCGCCGCCACATCGTCGAGTCCCCCGACAGCACCGATGCTGACCTGCAGCGCGGACCACCACATCTGCGGATCGACCTCGGTGCCGTCGGGATGGGGCGACGACGCGGACCGCACGATCTCGCCGGTGTCCGCATCGCAGACGACCACCTTGCATGACTGGGTGGACGAGTCGATTCCCGCGACGAGTGCCACGCCTGCGAAGCTACTCCGATGCGATGGCTTGTGGTCACCACCTCGGTCCTGGCGCTCGCGGCCTCGGCTGTTGGGGCCGGGCCCGTCGCGCGTGCCGATGACGACATGGGTGCGCGCGTCGCCGCGGCCGACTCGTACCTGGCCACGCGACCCGGAGTCGTCGGCTATGTGCTGCGCGACCGAAAGACCGGCGCGGTCTACCGCAACGCCCACGCCACCGATCTGGTGTGGACGGCCTCCACTATCAAGCTCGCGATGGTCGTCGACCTGCTCAGTCGCCAGCGTTCCGGCTCGATCACGTTGACCGACGCCGACAACCGCCTGATCGCCGCGATGCTCCATTCCTCCGATGACGACGCTGCCGACACCCTGTGGTCGCGCTATGGCGGTGTCGACCACCAGGCCTATAACAAGGACTTTCCCGCCTACGGGATGACGGGCCTTCGACCGCAGCGTGGGTTCACGAACACCTTCCCGTATTGGGGCTTCCAGAAGGCCACCACCGACGATCTCGATCGGCTGATCAACTACACGCTGACCCGGCTGAATCCCGCCGACACGGCGAGCATCGTCGACCAGCTCCAGCATGTCGATCTCGATCAGCAGTGGGGCGTCTGGGGCGCGGGCCCGGCGATGGCACCGGGCAATAAGGACGGCTGGTCGCTGGAGGACCACGGATGGGTCGTCAACACCGTCGGCTTCGCAGGCAAGGGGCAGCGCTACACGCTGGCGGTGATGAACGACCTCGGCGGCGACGGTGGCTACGACGACGGGGTCGCGACCACGACACATCTGTCCGAACTGCTGCTGGCGGGCCGCGACGCCGGCTGACCGATGACTTCACCGGCGGCCCGATGTCGGTACATATATGAGGAAGCTCGTGATCACCGAAAACATCACGCTGGACGGGTCCATCGAGATGCTCGACGACTGGTTCGACCCGCAGCTGCAGGACGAGGATCTACTCGAGGAGTCGCATCGCCAGGACTCGCAGGCCGATGCGTTGCTGGTCGGGAGGCAGACATTCGAGGACTTCCGCGGCTACTGGCCCAAACAGACGGACGATCCCACCGGCGTCACCGACTACCTCAACAGGGTTGCCAAGTACGTGGTGTCCTCCACGATGGGCGACCCCGAGTGGCAGAACTCGACGGTGCTCACCGGTGACCCGATCGCGCTGATCACCGAGCTGAAGTCGCAACCGGGCAAGGACATCGTGTTGACCGGCAGCATCAGCCTGGCGCACGCGCTGATCGCGGCCGGCGTCGTCGACGAATACCGGCTGTTCGTCTACCCGGCGGTGCAGGGCCGCGGACGCCGCCTCTTTCCCAACGGGACCGCGATTCCGAACCTGAGGTTGGTGGAAACGCCGAAATCCTTCCGGTCGGGCATCACGTTGCTGCGCTACGCCGCGTGAATGCCGCTGATCGCCCCATCGCGATCGGTGGGACTGCCAGAATTGCCGCGTGGATGACATCGACGATCCGCAGGCCCAGAAGAAGTGGGACACGGATCGCGACGAGACCGAAGCACAACGGCTGGACCGTAATTGGTCAAGCCTGCTGCAGGAGTTGCGGGTTGCACAAACCGGCGTCCAATTGCTCACCGGCTTCCTGCTCACGCTGCCGTTCCAGCAACGGTTCACTCAACTCGACGGCACCATGCGCACGGTCTATCTGGTCACCGTCGCGTGCTCGATCGGCGCCACCGTGCTGCTGGTCGCCCCCGTGAGCATGCATCGCCTGCTGTTTCGCCAGCACCGCCTCGACACGTTGGTGTCGGCCGCGCACAGCTACGCCATGGTGGGAATGGTGCTGCTTGGCATCGCCCTCGCAGGGGTGGCCGTCGTCATCTTCGACACCGTGGTGGGCAGGACCGGGGCCTGGATCTCTGGCGGTTGCACCCTGGCGGCACTGGCCGCGTTCTGGTACGTGATGCCGCTGTTGGGACGCAGCAGGAAAGGCAACGTCTACTAAGTTTGCGTCCGCGTAAGCCGGGGAACTCATGGCGCATGTTGATCCGAAGAATTGCGCGCCCGATGTTGTCAGCGGTTTTCATCAGCCGCGGCATCGATGCCTTGCGCAGCCCCAAACCCGCCGCCGACGCGGCCCGCCCCACGCTCGAGGGTCTGAGCAAGTTACCGGATCCCGTCGGCACAAACGTTCCGTCCAATGCCGAGACGGTCGCCCGCGTAAATGCCGCGGTGCAAATCGGCGGCGGGTTGCTACTCGCCACCGGCAAGCTGCCGCGCCTGGCGTCCGCGGCGCTTGCACTCACCGTGGTGCCGGGAAGCCTTGGCGGACATACGTTCTGGAATGAGTCCGACCCACAGCGCAAGACCGACGAACGTCGTGCGTTCTTGACCGACGTCAGCCTGATCGGCGGGCTGATCATCGCCGCCGTTGATACCGAGGGCAAACCCTCACTCGGCTGGCGCGGGCGCCGCGCCGCCCACAAGCTGTCGGAGGCCGTCAGCGTTGCCCTGCCCGCCGGTGCAGCCACCGGCGGCGCGCTCGCCGACAGCGCCCTGGCCGAGAGGGTCGGCCACGGCCTACAGCACGGCGCCGAACGCGGCCGCGAACTGGCCCACGTCGCCCGCGAACGCGGCGCGGAGCTCGCCGACGTCGCCCGTGAGCGGGCCCCCGTCCTGGCCGAAGCGGCCCGGGAGCGCGCCGCCGAACTCGCCGAGGTCGCCCGTGAACGCGGCGCGGAATGGGCCGAGGCGGCGCGCGAGCGGGCGCCGGAATACGCCGATGTGGCACGTGAACGCGCCGGCGAGCTGGCCGACACCGCCCTCACCCAGGCCAAGGAGCGCCGCAGCCGCTGGCGCTGATCCGAATCACGTTGCGCGCCAATGAGCAGTTGTTGGGATCCGCGCGCGCCAAACCGCCCGCCGTTGACTTTGTGAGCGGTACATTTGCCGCATGACAAGCGGTGACTTTCAACCACAGCCCGGACCGTACGGCGAACCCGGCGGATATCCGCCGCCATCTGGTGGTCAAGAACCAGGCGGCTTGGGTTTGCGATTCGTCGCCCGGCTGATCGACGGCATCATCGTCAACGTCGTCGCGTTCGCGGTCGCGTTGGCGATCGGCGCACTGACGAACTATTGGGTGACCGGTCTGTTCTCGGGCCTGCTGATGTTTGTCTACTTCCTGGCGTTCGAGACCACCCAGGGGTGGACGCCCGGCAAGAAGATACTGGGCCTGAGTGTGCGTGGGCCGGCAGGGGCGCCCAAGCCGGACGTTCAGCAGTCCGCGATCCGCAACGCGTGGACGTTGTTCAACATCATCCCGTTCATCGGTGGCCTGCTGGTGCTGGTCGCCGTGATCGTCATCGCGGTGACGATCAACAGCAGCCCGACCAAGCAGGGCAAGCACGACGAACTCGCGGGCGGCACCCAGGTCGTCAAGGGCTAGCGCCCAAGCCGGCCCGTCATATCACGATCCCGAGCAGCAGCACCAGCACCAGGCCGGTGACCGACAGCACGGTCTCCATGATCGACCACGTCTTGATGGTCTGACCCACGGTCATGCCGAAGTACTCCTTGACGAGCCAGAAACCGGCGTCGTTGACGTGGGAGAAGAACAGCGAGCCTGCGCCGACGGCGAGCACGACCAGCGAGACCTCACCGGTGCTCATGCCTTCCACCAGACCCAGCATCAGCGACGACGCGGTAATGGTCGCTACCGTCGCGGAACCCGTTGCGAGCCGGATCAATACCGCCAGCACCCAGGCCAGCAGGATCACCGAGATACCGGTGCCCTTGGCCCAGTCCGCGAGCATCGTGCCGATACCGGTGTCCACCAGGACCTGCTTGAATCCGCCGCCGGCGGCGACGATCAGGATGATGCCGGCGACCGGGGGCAGCGACGTCTCGAGGCACTTGACGATCTGATCGCGCGTCATCGCTGCGCCGCGGCCCAATGTGAAAATGCCGACCACCACCGCGATCAACAGCGCCACGAGCGGACGGCCAAGAATGTCGAAGGTTTGGCGCAGCGGGTTGCCTTTGTCGTCAATGAAGATGTCGACCAGTGCCTTACCCATCATCAATCCGACGGGCAGCAGAACGGAAAACAAGGTGATGCCGAAGCTTGGCCGACGGCGCTCGGTGCGGGTCGCAGTCTGTGTAGTCGTGGCGCCCTCGGCCTCAGAACCCGCCGCGGCAGTCGTCACGCCACCACCGCCGTTGCGGGCGAAATCGTCGGCCTCGAACCGGTCTGGCACGTCAAGGACCACCCACCGGCCCGCGAGCTTGCCGAACAGCGGACCTGCGACGATGACGGTTGGAATCGCCACGGCCACACCCAGCGCGAGCGTGATACCCAGATCGGCGCCCAACAGGTCGATCGCGGTCAACGGCCCGGGGTGCGGCGGGACTAGCCCGTGCATGGCGGAAAGCCCTGCCAGCGCGGGGATTCCGACAGTGATCAACGAGAGCTGCGACCGCTTGGCGACCAGATAGATGACCGGCATCAGTAGCACGAGGCCGATCTCGAAGAACATCGGCAAGCCAATGATGGCCCCCACCAACGCCATTGCCCATGGCAGTGCCCGGGGTGAGGCGTGCCCCACAATACTGTCGACGATCTCGTCGGCCCCGCCGGAGTCGGCGAGCAGCTTGGCGAACATCGCACCAAGAGCGATCAGGACGCCTACCCCCGCTGCGGTGGTGCCGAATCCGTCGCCGAAGGAATCGAGCACGTCTCCGACGTTCTCCCCCGCGACAATGCCCACGGTGATGGCGCCGAAAATCAATGCGAGGAACGGATGCAGCTTCGCGACCGTGATCAGCACGACGATCAGTGCAATACCGGCCAGCGCCGCAAGGATGAGTTGCCAGCCGGAAGCGACGGGTTCTGGCAGCTTGGTGTCGGCCGCCAGAGTGGTGATTGCCAGCCCGATTTCTGAGGTCATCGGTTCTCCTGTTCGGTTGTGCGCGTGGCAGATAACGCGACGTAGTTGTCGATGATGGAATCGATGTTCTGATCGACATCGATGACAATGCCGCCTTCATCGGGCTCGAGCGGCTCGAGCGTGGCGAACTGAGACGCCAGAAGAGACGCGGGCATGAAATGTCCGGGTCGGCTGGCCTGTCGCTTACCGATGACCTCGGGTGTGCCGGACAGATGCATGAACTCGACGTCCGGGCAATGACGGCGCAACTGGTCGCGGTACTTGCGCCGTAGCGCCGAGCAGCTCATCACCCCGCCGTCGCCGCAATGCTGGGCAAGCCACTCCCCGATCGTTTCAAGCCACGGATAGCGGTCGTCGTCGTCGAGCGGTTGACCGGCCGTCATCTTGGCGACGTTGGCCGGTGGATGAAAATCGTCGGCGTCGGCGAATGGCACCCTCAGGCGCTGCGCCAACGCCGCGCCGACGGTCGACTTACCGGAGCCAGAGACTCCCATGACGACAATTGGTGACGCCATCCCCTCCACCTACCCAGTTGTGCTTGACGTCACACAGCATGCCTCAATGATCATACGATTGCAACTCTGCAGCGAAATCATCTGGTTTTAATAACGTCAGCAAAGTTATGACAAGATGTATGGGTGACCTCCGAAGCAAACGTCGGCGCTCTGCACGACAATTTGCTCACCGCGCTCGGCACCGCGATCGTGTCCGGGCAGTACCCGCCAGGAGAAGTGCTCACGCTCGAGGGGGTCGGCGCCCAACACGGCTTGTCGCGGAGCGTCGCGCGGGAGGCGATTCGCGTGCTGGAGTCAATGGGCATGGTCGCATCGCGTCGCCGGGTGGGCATCACGATTCAGCCGGCCCACAAGTGGAACGTATTCGATCCCCAGCTGATTCGGTGGCGACTCGAGGCGGGCGACCGTGCCGCCCAGCTGGTGTCGCTGTCGGAGCTGCGGCGCGGATTCGAGCCGGCCGCCGCGGCCCTTGCCGCGCGGCGCGCCGACCCCCATCAGTGCCGGATCATGGCCGCCGCGGTCTCGGACATGGTGGTGCATGGCCGCTCCGGAGACCTCGAGGCGTATCTGTTGGCGGACAAGATCTTCCACCAGACGCTGCTCGAAGCGAGCGGCAACGAGATGTTTCGGGCGCTGAACGGCGTCGTCGCCGAGGTGCTCACGGGCCGCACCCACCACGGCATGATGCCCGACGTGCCGAACCCTGCGGCCATCGAACTGCACGACCAGGTCGCGCGTGCGATCCGGCTGCGAGACGAGGACGCCGCGGAGCGCGCCATGCGCGCGATCATCGACGAGGCGGTATCGGCTGTGGCAGAGGAGTTTTCGGAACCTTCCTAGGGACGGGGCGCGTAGCTGTAGTTGATTCTGCCGCCGCTGACCGTGGTGACGGTCAGGGTGAAGGACCTGGTGTCCTGACCGGTGACGACCGTGCAGTCGACGGTGTTTCCCGCCTTGCCTTCGAGGTTGCCTGTGCACTGCGCCGAGTCGGGCCGTGGTCCCAGCTGCGTCTGGAATTCGTCGAGCAGCGAACTCGCGACTTCCTCCTTGGTCAACACCGGCACCACGTCGAAGTTCATCATCAGACCCTCGACGCTGTTCACTTCGACGGTGCGCCACAGTTTCACTCCGGCCGCGTCGACTTCGCAGTGTGCGGTCGCACCGACCTTGCCTTCCAGACCCGATTCGCACGACACCAAGGCGACCTGCACCCGCGACGCGTCGGCGACAAGCCTCGAGACCGCCCTCTCGAGTTGTTGTTTGGAGATTGCCGGGCTCATCTCGTAGTTGATGGCGCTCCCGTCCACACCCGTGACAGTGATGACCGGCTCGAAGCTGTTGGTGGCGCTCATGACCACCTCGCAGCGCGTCGTCTTGCCGACCTCGCCGGCCAGGTCCTCTTTACACGTCACCGATTGCGGTTGTTCGCCGGCCTTGGCGAGCCGAGCGGCGATGTCAGTTTGCAGGGCATCCCTGCCCACGGCCCGCGTTTCATCGACTCCGACGTTCGCATCACAGCCCGAGACCAGTGCTCCCACCGTCGTCAGAGCGCCCACGGCTGTAATCACCGTATGCAAGGGCCGCCTCCTGGACCGTTGCTGGCTGGCCGCCACCTGGGCGTTTGCACGGACCATAGCAAGTTGGCTGCGGGCGTGATGGTTAACTGCCAAAGTGGCTAGACAACCTTCGCTTGCGCGCCGATTCTTTGATCGCTTCGAACCGGTGCACGCCGTCACCTATTTCGCTCCTGAAGCTCGGACCGCCCTCGAGGGGCTGGGATTTCGGGGATTCTGGATGGGCTACTTCGCCGCTCGGTCCGCCCCGTTCGGGGTGGTGCCGACAGAGGTCGTCACCGCCGCGTTCTACAACTTCGCCCCCGAACGCGTCGCCAAGGCGCTACCCGCGGCATGGGACATCGCCTCGCCGTCGGATGTGCTGCGCGTCCGACAGGATTCGGCGGTGGCGGCGCTTCGCCGCTACGGCGTGACCGACGATGACGCAGGCGCCGCGGCTGAACTGGCCGAGAAGGCCGCGCGCTGCGCACCGCTGGACGGCCGCCCGTTGTTCGCGGCGAACGTGGCGCTCGACTGGCCGGCCGAACCGGTGGCCAAGCTGTGGCATGCGGTCACACTGCTGCGCGAGCAGCGCGGTGACGGGCATGTCGCCGTGCTGACCACACTCGGCATATCTGGCCGCGAGTCCAACGTGTTGCACGCAGCAGCGGGCCGGGTGCCACGAGAGATGATCATGCGCAGCCGCGATTACGACGAGGAGCAATGGAACCACTACCGGCAACAGCTGGCCCGTCGCGGATTACTCGACGGCGACGGTGCACTCACCGATGCCGGCCGAGATCTCAAGCAGCGCATCGAGGAGTCCACCGACCGGCTGGCACTGTCGGCGCTCGACGCGCTGGACGACGACGAAGTCGAGAGGCTGTTCCGGTCGCTCACGCCGATCACCCGCAACGTCGTCGCCGCCGGCGACGTGCCCGCCGCGACTCCAATGGGCCTGGGCCGCGACGACCTTCACGACGACAGCGCACACCTGCCCTAAAGCCAGTCGCAACCCGTCAGCTCGGCGGAGAGCTCCCAGAGCCGACGGGACGCCACCGGATCGCGGGCCTTCTTGCGCAATC
>Ga0075364_10001679_pt1 | contig 12148 bp, 9 predicted proteins | sample EndMetdeltDD1764_FD_71517 | JGI IMG/M metagenome (GOLD analysis project Ga0075364, IMG submission 71517) | Populus endosphere microbial communities from Tennessee, USA - Endosphere MetaG P. deltoides DD176-4 | ecosystem: Host-associated > Plants > Roots > Endosphere | place: USA: Tennessee... | reverse complement strand
GTGCTGTGCGCCGGCCAGTATCGGTCGGGAACCCACTGCACGACGTCGTTGTCGAGCCATTCGAACTTGCCCGTCATCGCGGGCACCGACCTGATGTCCAAGTTGCGTTCGGCCGCGCGCCGGTCGGCGACGGGCGCGCGGAATGTCACCACCACGGGGTGTGCCACACCAACGACCTCGCCGCGCGTTGGCAGCACCGATGCGATGGCGGACGTATATGGCTGATTCGCCGCCGCCAGGCTGACGTCCACCGGCTCCGCAACCACGGTCGCAGCGATCCCAATCACCACAAGAACACACCGCAAAACCGCCCGCATGGCCTCTATATCCTTTGAAATGACGAGGTTGTCAATTGTGTGATCGTAGGGGCGGCGTGAAGAGTGGAAGTGCAGGCGCGCCTTGCCAATTCGATCACGGCTCCGTCACGCTTCGGCTACGGAGCGGATCCGGCGATGTTTTGCGTGCCGGGTGGATGCGTCCGGGTCGGCGCAGCGGGCCGGGACGCCGAAAGTGGGGTAGTGGGGCGGGTGTGGTGTCAGACTTCCTCTGCCCGGCACCTGCGCCCCGGCGCTACTGAGAGGAACTCATCCATGGCGAGCCCCGACCGCGCCCACTCCCGCACGTTCGTCGTCACAGGCGCGGCGTCGGGCATCGGCCTGGCCACTGCCCGCCGTCTGCTGGACGAAGGCGGCACCGTCGTCGGCGCCGACCTGGCCTCCCCGCCCGATCTCGGTCCTCGGTTCACGTTCGTGACGGCCGACATCACCGACGAAACCGCGGTTGCCGCGATGCTGGCCGCCGTGCCGGACCGCCTCGACGGGGTCGTCCACGCGGCGGGCGTCGCCGGCGGCGGCCCGGTCCACTTGCTCGACCGGGCCGAATGGGACCGCGTCATCGGGATCAACCTCACCGGCACATTCCTCGTGGCGAAGGCGGCGTTGGCCAGGATGATCGAGCAGCCCCGAGTCGACGGCGAGCGTGGCTCCATCGTCACCGTCGCCAGCATCGAGGGCCTCGAAGGCACCGCGGGGGGCAGCTCGTACAACGCCGCCAAGGGTGGCGTCGTCCTGCTCACCAAGAACATCGCGCTCGACTACGGCCCGAGCGGTATCCGGGCAAACGCGATCTGCCCCGGTTTCATCGCAACGCCGATGCTCGACAGCGTCTTCGGAATGCCGGGAATGGAGGCTCCGAAGGCCTCGATCACCGAGGAGCATGCCCTGCAACGGCTGGGCAGGCCGGAGGAGATAGCGGCCATGGCGGCCTTCCTCGTGTCGCCAGACGCGTCTTTCGTCAGCGGTCAGGCCATCGCTGTCGATGGCGGCTACACCGCGGGCCGCGATCATGGCGTCGTCGAGCTCTTCGGCTTCCCCAAGTGAGCAGGAATAGCGAAATCACCGATAGGAGAACGCCAATGACGTCGACCGCTGAGGTCGGGGACCAGGTCGTTGCGTTGGCTCGTGGCATGCGGGACCTTGTCCGCGCCGAGGCCGCGGAGTCGGAGCGGATGCGCACGCTCACCGGCGCGATCGTCGAGGAAATGTGGGCGAGCGGGCTGATGTCGGCGTTCAATCCCGTCGCGGCCGGCGGTGTCGAGCCGTCGTTCGCCCAGATGATCGAGACATGGATCGAAATGGCTTGGCAGGATGGTTCATTCGGCTGGATCGGTATCGCCAATCTCCCGTCGTCATTCGCCGCGGCGGCGTATCTGTCCGACGAAGGTTTTGCGGAGGTGTTCACCGCGCACGACAACCACGTCACGATGGGCGGCCAGTTCTTCCCCAACGGGCAGGGCACCGTGGTCGACGGCGGTTACCGGTTGACCGGGTCCTGGAGTTTCGGCTCCGGCATCGGTCACTCCCAATACGTCGCAGCCGGATTCTTCCCGATGGACAACGGCGAGATGCGCTGGATCAGCGAAGGCATTCCCGACATGCAGGTTGCCATCCTTCCGCGCCACGACATCTCGTTCAACGATGGCTGGTATGTGCAGGGGCTCAAGGGAACCGGCTCGTATGACTACAGCGTCGAGGATGTATTCGTGCCCGAGCGCCGGACCTTTCCACTGTTCGTCCGCGAGCCGCGCCGGGGTACATCGCCGGCCACTCGCATGGGGCTGATGCCAGTGACTGCCGCCGGTCACGCGTCGTGGGCACTCGGCGTCGCCAAGAGCATGCTCGATGATGTCCAGGACCTGGCCGCATCGAAGTTCCGGATGAGTGACATGGCGTCGTTGGCAAGCCGCCCGACGTTCCAGAAGGGCCTTGCGCACCATGTCGCCGCGTGGCGCGCCGCGCGTCTGCTGGTGCTTGATGCGTTCACGACCGCCGAGGCCGCGGTTGCCGCGGGCAACGAGCTAACCCCGGCTCTGCGGGCCGACATGCGCGCTGCCGCGGTGTACGCAACCGATGTGGCCCGAAGCTGCGCCGAATGGGCCCACTTGGTCGCAGGCACGAACTCGATCCGTGAGGGCACTCGCCTCGAACGCGCGTTCCGCGATATGTACACCGGAACCCAGCACGCTTTCATCAGTGAAAAGGTGGCCATCGACGCGGCTCAAATCTGGCTTGGGATCATCGACGATCAGTTCGGCCTCTGAGTCACAGAAAGGTCGGTCACGTCCGCGGCCGAGTTTGCTCGGGCACAACGTGATCTTTCGCCACCGTAAATATCGACTTGCAATCCCAATGTCTTTGTTTCCTGGACAAGGCTGGCCGAGGTCAAGCAAGGGAGTCGCCCGGCGATTTGCCAATCTCCGGACGTATACCGCAAGCCCCAAAGGACCACTTTCGCGACATTGGTTTGCTGCATGTCGCCCCCGAAAGGATTTACTGCAGATTGCTAGTAGCTGGCGGCCTAAGTGTGTGACAATAGCCGTCGAAATACCTACCGACCGCGACCCTTGCTGGTGGGAGGAAGCCATCATTACGACGCGTTTGCGCCTCGCAGCGGGTATCTGCGTGGTTTCTACCGGTCTCCTCATCGGTAGTTCGGCGGGCGCGATCGCTTGGGCCGATACCGAATCCACCGGTTCGAACGCAGCCCAGAGCCAGAGTGCGGAGGGGCCGAGCGCAGATGTCGGATCGGCTAGTACGCCGACCAAGAAAATTGCTAACCCACTGCGGACGACTTTGCAGGCCACCATTCAGGGCCTGACAAGCACGCTTCGTTCGCTCCAGACATTGACTCAGCCGCATTCATTGAGTCAGCAGCATTCAACTAACGGGGGACCTGTAACCACAGTGTCCGCGGCCACCAACACCGGGAGCGATAACGCAGGCTCGGACTCCACCGCAGCTGATCCCAGCCCGACCACAGCCGACGTGAATGAGGCCGTGTCCGACGAGACCGTGGCCGCGTCCGATCAGACAGTGGCCGCGTCCGATCAGACCGTGGCCGCATCGGAGTCCACCGCGGTCCCGCCCGCGACCAACCCGCCCGCACCCGTACCCCCTGTCATCGAGCCGATGGCGAATGCGGTGGCGACGGTCGTGAATGTCTTCGGGTCGGTTCCTGCCGCACTGATGGCGCTGCCCACATCTCCAACGCCGGTGACCGACGTGATCACGAAGATTCAAGAGATGCTCACCGCGGTTACCAATGTGGTCGTCGCGTTCACGCAACTCTCCTCTGACCTTTACTCCCTGCTCGCCGTTCCGGCGGTCACCGCAACGACGACCGTGGGGGGAGGCGTCAGCCCAGCAAATGCGCCGGTGCTGGCAGCGCGGGCGTCGCAATCGCTTGAGGCCCCGCCGATTTTCCTTGCCGGGGGCATGGCATTGCCCGCGGACATCGCCCCGCTCGGGACCCTCGGCCCCATCGCGACGACCGGCTTGAGTAACTCGTTGCCCGCTTCCGGGATCGCATCGCTGACGAAGGACGCCATCGTGCAGTCGGGATTGGGGTCATTCCTCGAGCACGCCGTCAAAGCACTATTCGTCCCCGCCTCATTGTCGGCGTTGGCCGCCTTGGCTCTGCCAGGTGTCGGCGGGCTGCTCATCATTTGCGCGTTCGGGGTGCGGATCGGATACCGCCAGGCGAAGGCGCTCTTCGAGGTGCGACGCGCGGGAATCGCGTCGTTCGCGGGCCCTGGACCGTTGGGGGTCGTCCGTTCGGGTTCTCTGATTGCCGTGCGTCCGCGTGCGTCGGCGGTCCGTTCAGAACGCGCATTGCGCGTCGTCCGCCCAGGCGCTTCCCAGGCAGCCTGTCTGAAGGACCAAGCCGCCTAGCCATCGGCTGATCCCTGAAGAATCCCGGTGACTGCTGAGCCTTAGTGGCCAAGCAGGTTCGGCTGTTTGCTGAAACGCCTATGCTCGGTCATATCGCAGGAAGACGGCGATGAGCGGTTTCCTCAAGAGCATCGAGCAGTGATGGAAAGCGACCCGTTCAGTACGCAGCGCGACGTGGGACCTTCCGTCGTCGCGGAGTTGCGTGCCGTCGGGTTCGACGACGCCGTCGAGATCGGCCGCGGCGGCTTCGGCATCGTGCACAAGTGCGTCCAAGTCGACTTGGACCGCACCGTCGCAATCAAGGTGATGACCGAAGAACTCGACATCAACCGCGAACGATTCCTGCGAGAACAGCGCGCAATGGGTCGGCTCACCGGTCATCCGAACATCGTGGGCGTGCTACAGGTCGGCGAAACCGACAGCGGCTACCCATACCTCGTCATGCAATACCACCGACAAGGTTCTCTCGAAGCCCGCATTCGGCGGCTCGGCCCGCTGCCCGTGGACGAAGTTCTGCGCCTAGGGGTGAAGATGGCCGGCGCCCTCGAGACGGCTCATCGCCTCGGCATCCTGCACCGAGACGTCAAGCCCGCCAACATCTTGCTCACCGATTTCGGCGAGCCGGCTCTGAGTGACTTCGGAATCGCCCACATCGCAGGCGGGTTCAAGACGGCGACGGGCACGTTCACCGGTTCTCCCGCGTTCACCGCGCCCGAGATCCTCAGTGGTGACCCGCCGAGCCGCGCCTCCGACATCTACGGTCTTGGCGCCACCCTGTTCGCCGCCCTCACCGGACACGCTGCGTTCGAACGCCGCAGCGGCGAACAGATAGTGGCCCAGTTCCTGCGAATCGCCAGCGAGTCGGCGCCGGACCTGCGCGATAGCGGCGTCCCGGACGACGCCGCCTCCATCATCGAGGAGGCCATGGCCCGCGATCCGCAGGCCCGACCGTCAGCGGCGGCACTGGGTGAAGAACTCCAGCGGCTCCAATCGCGGCGCGGCCTGCCCGTCGACACCATGGCGTTGCGGACTCAAGGTCAGCCGGCGGAAGCCAAAGCGTCTGGGGCGCGCAGACCCGGGAATCTGCCACTGGAGCTGACGAGCTTCATCGGTCGCCAAACCGAGCTCGCGACCGTGAAGCACATGTTGTCGTCATCGCGACTGGTGACACTGGCCGGCATCGGCGGGGTCGGCAAGACGAGGTTGGCGCTGCGTGCCGCGAACGACGCGGCGACAGACTTCGTCGATGGCACGTGGCTGGTCGAACTCGGTGAGGTCAGCGACGGGGCGATGGTAGTGGATGTCGTTGCGGCACAGCTCGGCTTGCGCGACGACTCCGCGCGCCCGCTGCTGGACGTGCTGACCGAATATCTTTGTTCCCGCAAGCTGCTACTCGTATTGGACAACTGCGAGCAGATCGTTGATGCGGCAGCGAAACTCGCCGAAACGCTACTGCGGTCCTGCAACGATCTCCGAGTACTCGCCACCAGCCGCGAAGCCCTCGGCATTGGGGGCGAAGCAGTATTGCGGGTGACGCCCCTTACCGTTCTTGACGCAGACAGCCTCTTCGCCATCCGCGCCGCCGCAGTGCTGCCCGGCTTCGAGCTCACCGACGAGAACGAAGACGTTGTCAGCCGGATCTGCACGAAAGTCGAAGGGTTGCCGTTGGCGATCGAATTGGCGGCCGCGCGCTTGCGGGCGATGTCGCCAGAACAGATCCTCGAGCGGCTCGACGATCGGTACTCGCTGCTGACCCGCGGCAGCCGGGGAGCACCTGACCGTCAGCAGACGCTCGGCTGGAGCGTCGGCTGGAGCTACGAGCTGTGCACTCCTGCCGAGCAACAACTCTGGGCGCGATTGTCGGTGTTCGCCGGAAGCTTCGAACTCCAAGCGGCAGAGGACATTTGCAACGGCGACTTCGCGCCCGACCACATCGTGGATCTGCTCTCAGCGTTGGTCGACAAATCCATCGTCACCCGCACGGAATCGAAAGGCAGAGTGCGCTTCCGGCTACTCGAGACCCTTCGGGAATACGGTCGCCAACGGATCGAGAACACAGCCGAATTCACCGAGCTGCGATCCAGGCACTCTGAATGGTACCGGCGGCTGGTGGCCCAGGCCGCGGCCGAATGGTTCGGTCCGCACCAGGTCGAATGGATGAAGCGGCTAGAACGGGAGGGGCTGAACCTCCTGGCCGCCCTCGAATTCAGCCTGACCGATTCGCCAGATGTCGCACTCGACATCGCCGGCACCATACATCCGTTCGGAATCGCCCGAGGCGCGCTCACCGAGACCCGCCGCTGGCTGGACCGAGCATTGGCGGCGACACCGTCCGCGCCGACGACGTCGCGGATCGGAGCGCTCTACGGCGCCGCGATGGTTGCCGCGCTGCAGGCAGACGTGCCTGTCGCGAGGGCGCGGGTTGCGGAGGGACAGGCCCTGGTTGAGCAGATGACCGACCCCATCGCGCACGGAATGATCACTGTCGCCGACGGATTCGTTGGGTTGGTCAGCGGTGAGTTCGACAGCGCCTCCGCGCAATTGGAGGACGCGATCAGCGGTCTTGATGATCCGACTCATCGGGTGGCGGCGATGGTCCTACTGGGGTGGTGCCTGGAATTCCAGGGGGAGATCGGCCGGGCTCTCCTCTGGCAGGAGAAGGCACTTGCACTTGCCGAATCATGCGGCGAGTCGGTGTATCGAGAATATGCGCTGTGGTCGTTGGGAATCGGATGGTGGCGTCATCGCAAGCCCGACCGGGCAGCACAACTGCTCAAGGATGCCCTGCAGTTGACCTACGTCCTGGACGATCCACGCCAGGCCGCCGCGTGCCTGGAGGGCTTGGCGTGGATCGCCGCTGAGAATGCTGATTACCGGCGGGCTGCCGTGTTGATGGCGGCAGCTGAAACGCTCGGGAGTGCTATCGGGGCGTCGACGGTGGTGCTGCCCCATCTGCTTGGCTTCCACCTCGAGGGTGAACGCCGCGCTCGGGAAGGCCTTGGCGCAGAAGAGTTCGAGGCGGCACGGCAGGAGGGCCGCTCGTTCGGCTTTGAGGAAGCCGTCACCTACGCGCTCGGTAGACCGCCTAGCTCGGAGTCTGAGCTTTCGCGACAAGTTCCGTAGCGACCTGGACGAGCGGCACATTCGAATCCTGCGACAGCTTGCGCAACACCTCGAATGCCTGAACCGCGTCGACGCCGTAACGCTCCATGATCATTCCCTTGGCCTGGCCGATGGTGTCGCGGCTGGCCAACGCGCGCTTGAACTGCTCGTCGCGCCGTGCCGAATTCCACGCCACAGACGAATGCGCGGCGAAGATCAAGCCAATGTCCTTGGATGTCTTTCCGAAGGCGCGTGGCTCCTCGGCGAAGACGTTTAGCGCTCCCATGGTTTCGCCGGCGATGAACATCTGAAACGCCATGACGGACCGAATCGGCGTCCGTTCCATCGCATCGCGGCGATAGAGCGGGAACCGGTCGTCGGTTTCCAAGTCCGCCACGTGGATGGTCTTCTCCTCCCACGCCGCAGTCAGGCACGGACCTTCACGGTGAAGTTGCTGGATCTCGTCGAGCACGATCGGCCACTTGTGGGTCGCCGCCGGGGTGTCGATGTGCTTCGCGCTGCGGGTCACGGTGACGCCCGCATACATGGCGCCCGGAATCTCGACGGCGGCATGCTCCGCCAGCTCGGCGAGCACCGTGTCGGAATCCGTGTCGGGCCGGCCGTGCAGCTGCTGCACGAGCTCCGCGATGCGGAGGTGGGTAGCTTCCACCGCGCCTGGATCGTTCACCGTCATTGTCCGATCGTCCTGCTTGATTCAGGCCCTCAGGGTACGCGCAGCCGGCCAAACGGGGACCTCGATCATCCTGCTGACTACAGGGCCCGCAGATAGCGCTCGGTGACCACCCGCTGAGCGATCGAGGTGACGGGCGAGCCCAGCCTGCTCCACCATGTCGCGTGCCGGGAGAACGCCGTCACGTCCGCGAACACCTCGTCGGTCGCTGGGTCGTAGCGAACGACGAACCGTTCCTCACCCGTTTCGGCGTGGCCAGGCAGCGTCCCGTAGGCGAACCCGCGCCGGTCGGGATCGTCGACGAGGTAGACCACCCGGCACGGCGCCCGCACCGGACCCAGGTGCACGATTACTTCCGCACCCACCGCGGCGACTTCGGTCGTCGCCTCGACACGCAAACCGGCGCCGCGCAGCATGCCCCATCGCATGCCCTTGTCGGCGGCATCCTCGAACCGGCTCCGCCCGCGCCCGATGACCGCCGACTTCTGCACATGGTGGTATCCGGCAGGCAACGGCCCCTGCGTCGCGCCCACTTCGGTGTACGTCAACGGCAGCGCAGCTAGGTCGCTCAACTTCACAGGGACACCATGTCATTGCGGGCGTACGGTCGGAAAAATGACCACGCAAAGCGTCGCTCAAGCATCGGGAACATTCAGCATCGGCGGCGACCTGACGGTCAACCGCCTGGGATTCGGCGCCATGCGCCTGACCGGAAAGGGCGTTTGGGGTCCCCCCGAAGACCGCGCCGAATGCATTCGCGTCCTGCGCCGCGCCGTCGAGCTCGGCGTCAACTTCATCGACACCGCCAATTCCTACGGGCCCTACATCTCGGAGGAATTGATCCGCGAGGCGCTGCACCCGTATGAGGGTGTGGTCATCGCGACGAAGGCTGGACTGCTGCGCACCGGGCCCGACGTGTGGCCTGTTCTCGGCTACCCCGAATATCTCCGCCAGGAATGCGAGATGAGCCTTCGCCGGCTCGGCGTGGACACCATCGACCTGTTCCAGCTGCACCGCATCGACACCAAGTTCCCCGCCGAGGATCAGATCGGCGAACTCGTCGCGCTGCAGCAGGAAGGCAAGATCCGCCACATCGGCCTGTCCGAGGTGGATGTCGACCAGCTCGAGGCCGCCCAGAAAACCGCGACCATCGTGTCGGTGCAGAACATGTACAACATCACGGTCCGCTCCGCTGAGCCCGTGCTCGAGGCGTGCGAAGCGAAGGGCGTCGGGTTCATCCCGTGGTTCCCGCTCGCGGCCGGACCGCTCGCCGCGCCAGGCGGGCCGCTGCAGCGCATCGCCGACGACCACCACGCCACCCCGTCCCAGCTGGCGCTGGCGTGGCTGTTGAAGCGCTCACCGGTGATGTTGCCGATTCCAGGCACGTCGAAAGTCGCGCACCTGGAGGAGAACGTCGCGGCCGCGGAGATCCAGCTGTCCGACGAGGAGTTCGAAACACTGAGCAAAGCCGGGTCCGCCAGCGGATGAGCTAGGCAATACGGTGGGCTGGTGACCACTGAATTCGCAGAGGAGCATCGCGGCGGCGATTTCAGCCCGATAGAGCCCACCAAGCGCGGCGGGCCTGACTACGGGAGGTTCGTCGAAGCGGTCCGCACACTGCAGGACCATGCCCGCGCCGCTGACGCGCCCGACGAGGTGATCACCGAGGCCGCCGACCTGATAGAGAAGGTGTCGACGCTGCTCGCGCCGTATGACACCGACGAGTGGTCGTCGCCGGCGGGCCGCCGCATGGACCTGCCGAACCGGGGCAGCGTGCTGGGCATCCCGGCGGAATACCACAAGACCGACGACGGCCGGATTAGGGGAGTCGCGCACTTTCGCCGCTTCCACCTGGGACGCAACGGCGCCGTGCACGGTGGGTGCATTGCCCAGCTATTCGACTCGCTGCTCGGCTACACCGCGTTCAAACTCACCCGCAGCCTCTACCAGCGCACCGCGTTCTTGCATGTCGACTACAGGGCAATCGTGCCGATCGAAACCCGACTCCAGGTCGACGCCGGTGTCGACCGCGTCGACGGACGCAAGATGTTCCTCACCGGACGGCTGCTCAACGGGGAAGCCGTGCTGGCCGAAGCCAACGCGCTGTTCGTGAAGCTGAACCCGGGACAGCCATGAAGCGACGCTGGGCGCGCTGGCGCGATCGGCTACGGGACAGACCCGCGGCCGAATTCGGCTACCGCATCGCGGTCGCCATCATCGGCTTGGCGGTGCTCATCGTCGGCATCATCGCGATCCCGTATCCAGGGCCGGGCTGGGCGGTCGTGTTCGTGGGACTGGCGATTCTGGCCACCGAATTCGACTGGGCGCGGCGGCTGCTGGCCTACACGCGCAAGCGCTACGACAAGGTGATGGCGTGGTTCCGACGTCAGGGGAAGTGGGTGCAGGCCGTGGGCGCGGCGTTCACCGGGGCGATCGTGGTGGCCACACTGTGGTTGCTCGGGGCGGTCGGCTGGTCGGCGGGGCTCGTCGGGCTGGAGCACGAGTGGCTGAAGAGCCCTATTGGCCTGGGGACATGACCACCCGCACCGATAGCATGGTCGCGTTCAGTGCCGACCCGCACACCGCCCGCAGGACCGAAAGTTTGGAGAGCCACCGATGAGCGCGCCCGCCAGTCCCGCCCCAGCAGCCCCGATCCGGGTCGCTGCAGGGACCACCGCCGGGGCAGCGGTCCGTGATGCCGGCTTGCCGAGCCGGGGCGCTTCGGACGCGATCGTCGTCGTGCGCGACGCCGACGGCCGGCTGCGTGACCTTTCCTGGACGCCGGACAGCGACGTCGAGGTGACACCGGTGGCCGCCAATACCGACGACGGTCGCAGCGTCATCAGGCACTCGTCGGCGCACGTGCTGGCGCAGGCGGTTCAGGACATGTTCCCGGACGCCAAGCTCGGCATCGGCCCGCCGATCACCGACGGCTTCTACTACGACTTCGATGTGCAGCGCGCGTTCACCCCTGAGGATCTGGAGGCGCTGGAAAAGCGCATGCGCGGGATCGTCAAGGAAGGCCAGCTGTTCTCGCGGCGCGTGTATGAGTCCAAAGACCAAGCCCGCGAAGAGCTTGCGAACGAGCCGTACAAGCTCGAGCTCGTCGACGACAAGTCCGGTGACCCCGAGGTGATGGAGGTCGGGGGCGACGAGCTCACCGCCTACGACAACCTCAATCCCCGTACCCGCGAACGGGAATGGGGAGACCTGTGCCGTGGCCCGCACATCCCGACCACGAAGTACATTCCGGCGTTCAAGCTGACCCGCAGTTCGGCTGCGTACTGGCGCGGCGACCAGAACAACGCCAGCCTGCAGCGCATCTACGGCACCGCGTGGGAGTCGCAGGAGGCGCTCGACAAGCACCTGGAGCTCCTCGAGGAGGCGCAGCGCCGTGACCACCGCAAGCTCGGCGCAGAGCTGGACCTGTTCAGCTTCCCCGACGAAATCGGTTCGGGCTTGGCAGTTTTCCATCCCAAGGGTGGCATCATCCGCCGCGAGCTCGAGGACTACTCGCGACGCAAGCACAGCGAGGCCGGTTACGAGTTCGTCAACAGCCCGCACATCACCAAGGGGCACCTCTTCCAGATCTCCGGGCACCTCGACTGGTACGCCGACGGCATGTTCCCGCCGATGCACCTCGATGCCGAATACAACGACGACGGCACGGTGCGCAAGCCGGGCCAGGACTACTACCTCAAGCCGATGAACTGCCCGATGCACTGCCTGATCTTCCGGTCACGTGGGCGGTCGTATCGCGAACTACCGTTGCGGCTCTTCGAATTCGGCACCGTCTATCGCTATGAGCTTTCGGGTGTGGTGCACGGCCTGACCCGGGTGCGCGGCCTGACGATGGACGATGCGCACATCTACTGCACCCGCGACCAGATGCGCGACGAGCTGACCTCACTGCTGCGCTTCGTGCTCGACTTGCTCGGCGATTACGGCCTTACCGACTTCTATCTCGAACTGTCGACCAAGGACCCTGACAAGTTCGTCGGCTCTGACGATATGTGGGAGGAAGCCACCAGCGTGCTCGCCGAGGTCGGTGCGGCCTCCGGGCTGGATCTGGTGCCCGACCCGGGTGGCGCGGCGTTCTACGGTCCGAAGATCTCGGTCCAGGCCA
>Ga0075364_10001678_pt1 | contig 12156 bp, 12 predicted proteins | sample EndMetdeltDD1764_FD_71517 | JGI IMG/M metagenome (GOLD analysis project Ga0075364, IMG submission 71517) | Populus endosphere microbial communities from Tennessee, USA - Endosphere MetaG P. deltoides DD176-4 | ecosystem: Host-associated > Plants > Roots > Endosphere | place: USA: Tennessee... | reverse complement strand
CCTCGGACGTCGGCGGTGGGGCCTGCGTGGCAGTTATCGGCGGGGGCGCCTGTCGAGTGACGGTGCGGGTCTGCGGCGCCTGCGTCTGCGGCGGCGGCGCAGGCGCTTCGGCCGGGATCGGCGCCGCTGTCGTGGTCGGCGTCGCCGTGGTGGTGACAGGCGCGGTGGTCGACGCCGGCATCGGAGTGCTGTCGTTGCGCATCACGAACAGCACCGCGGCCGCGAGCGCCGCCAGCAGCGCGACCACGCCTGCGCCAAGGACTATCGCGGGCTTGCGATACCACGGCAACGGCGCTTCTTCTGCGTACTCGTATGGTTCGTGGCCGAACGCCATCTGGGGGCGAGCGTCGGTGACGCCGCCGTTGGCCTCGCCGGCGTAGTCGTACGGGTCGGTGGGCGCGACGTCGGGGACGTCGTCGGCGTCCGACCACGCCAGCGCGCCGAAGGTGCTCGATGCGGGCGCGTCCTGCGGGTCAACCCCGGGCGCCATCGCGGTGGCCGCAGCGGCTGCGGCCGCTACTCCGGGGGCGGCGGACATCGACGTCGCGCCCTCTTCAACCGTTCCTCGCGCCGCCCGCAGGCCACCACCGACGGCAGCGGTCAACTCCGGCTGTCCGGTGGTGATGACAGGTACCCGGAAATGTTCGGACAGCGTGGTGGTGATGATCGGGATGCGGGCGCCGCCGCCAACGGAGGCCACGGCGACGAGATGGGCGAGCTGAATTCCGTTGCGCTCCAAGGTTTCCTGGACGACCCCGACGAAGTCTGCGAGTGGCGCCCGGATCGCCTCGTCGAGTTCGTTGCGGGTTAACCGCATCTCGCTGCGGTGCCCGGGCAGCTCAGCCACCAGGGAGGCGACCGCGGCGGTGGACAGCCGCTCCTTGGCTCCGCGGCATTGGGCCCGTAGCCGGGTCAGTGAGCCGATCGCCGAGGTGCCGGACAAGTCGATGGTGCCCGCCGCCGACAGGTCGTTGATGACGTGGGTCAACAGCGCCTGGTCGACAAGGTCGCCGGACAGGTCGGTGTGGCGGACGGTCGGGCCGATCGGCGAATAACCGCCGGTGGCGTCGACGAGCGTGATGTTGGTGCCGGTGCCGCCGAAGTCGCACAGTGCGATGACGCCGCGCGTGGGCACGCCGGGATCGTTCTGCAGCGCGGTGAGCGCCGCCGTGGCGTCGGACACCAACTGCGCCGGGTTGGGCCGCTGAAACTCGGGCACCGAGGTCAGCGCGTTGCGCAACGCGTCGACGGCGGCGGGGCGCCAGTGAGCGGGATACGTGACCGCGACGGGTCCTGCGGGGGGACTGCCAACTGTGTAAAGCATCGCCCGCAGCGCGTCGGCGAGCACCTTGTCGGCCAGATGCGTGGAGCCGTCGGCGGCGACTATGCCGACGGGGTCACCGACACGGTCCACGAAGTCGGTGATGATCAGGCCGCGCTCGGTCAGGTTGGGGTTTTCGCTGGGTACGCCCACCTCGGGCGGCCGGTGCGGGTACAGCGTCACCACCGGCGAGCGCGTCACCGCGGCCCGGCCCACTACGACGGCCGTCAGGTTGGTCGCGCCAACCGACAGCCCTACCCCGTCAGACATGTCACTCCGCTCGATCGAACCCTATCCGGTATTCAATCTTTCCTGACGGGCTTGGCGTTACTGGCGAGTGACTTAACTGACAGCTGGCAACGACAGTCTCGCCAGCGTCACCTCCGCCGCGACGAGGTCTTGCGCGCCTATCCCGACCAATTTGGCGATGGTGATGTCATCGTCCGATGTGCGTCCTGCGGTCTGGCCAGAGATGACTTCGCCCAACTCGCCCGACAACTCCTCGATGGAATATCGGCCAGCGCGAATTGCACGGTGAACGTCACCATTGGCCTCGGCGGTCTCACGCGTATCTACGAAGACTCGAGCGCGTTGAAGCGCCGTCGCGTCGAGTTCGCATTTTGTTGCGTCGTCGGCGCCGACCGCGGTGATGTGCAGGCCCTGGCGCAGCCACGCCCCTTGGACAAGCGGCTCGCGCGCCAGCGTTGCGGTGATCAGGACGTCGGCGCTGCGAACGGTGCGTTCGATATCGGACGAACAGCGGATGTCGACGTCGGGCAACTCGCCGCTCAGCCGGGTCTTGAGCTGCTCGGCCTTCTGCGGGCTGCGCGCCCAGATCAACAGGGTGGTGAACGGGCGCTCGCGATAGAGCGCCAAGGGCTGCCAGTACGCTTGCACGCCCGCGCCGAGCACGGCGGCGGTCTTGATGTCGGACGGCGCGAGCATCCGTGCCGCCAGTGCTCCGGCGGCGGCGGTCCGGATGTCGGAGAGGTAGTGCTCGTCGTTCAATAGCGCGAGGGTTCGCCCTGTGTGGCTGTCGAAGACGCCGACAAATCCGCCTTGGGGTCGCCCGCGTTCGACATTCGCGCTGAACCAGGGCGACACCTTGACGATATATACGTCATGTCCTCGTAGGCTGCCGGTCTTGACATAGACATCGCCGAGTTCGCGGCGCTCGGCGGGAAACATGACGACCAGTCCATTGTCGGCGAGACCCGCGCTGGACTCCTGAAAAGCCCGCGACACTGGTTCGATCAGATCTTCGAAACCCACGCTTGCGCGGATGTCTTCGGCACTGACAACGCCGATCGCGCTTCTGGTCACGGAAGAGCTTCGATCATGCCGTGCCCGACAAAGGCGACATCGCCGCCCACCTTTACCGTTTCGACGCGGTTTGCGCTGCCCTCAGGAAGCACGCGCAATTTGCTTGGACGGCCGGTGAATTGGCCCTGATTCAGGATGAATGTGTCGCCGCCTCGAACCAGACCATGGCGGAGGCGATAGGCGCCGATCGTGCCCGCGGCGCTACCGGTGGCGACATCCTCGATGATTCCGTCGTTGTTCCAGTGCCGCACTTCGACGGCGGATTCGTCGAGCAAGACCGCGAACTGGGCGTTGGCGCCCCGCAGCAATTCCGTGATGTCGCTCGCGATTCGAGCCCGCGCCAATGCACCCGGCCGAACCGGCACGATGAGGTAGCGAAGCCCGGTGCTCACCACTTCCATCGGCAGGTCCGGAGCGAGATCATGTGACGTGAGATTGAAGGCACGGGCGACCTGACCGCAGTCTTCCATCGAACCCAAGAACTCCGGGGCTCCCTGATCCAGCCAACCCGAGTAACCTCCGGCCGTAACCTCCGTCGTGATTTCGACTGTCTTGCTGGGCAACTGGAACCGCCAGCGTTGCGCGCCGCCAGCTCCCGAGCTTTTGTGCAGGACCGCTGCCGCCCCAATGATCGGGTGTCCGGCGAAGGGCAATTCGTCACGCAGATCGAAGATCCTGGCACGAACAGCGCCGGGATGATCCGTCGGTTGGAGAAAGATGGCTTCGAAATGCCGCATCTCCTGAGTGATGCGCAGCATCTGTTCCGCACTCAGGTCCCCAACGTCGGGAAAGACCGGCAGGCTGTTGCCGCCGAAAGGGACTTGACTGAAGACGTCGACATGACTGTAGGCGAGATTCACCAGATTCTCCGTCACAGCTCAGACTTGAGAAGTTTGGTGAACCGCTGAATCGCCGACTCGTCGCGCCGATAGAACGTCCACCCCTTCTTGCGCGTCGCGATCAGCAGATCAGCCTCGGTCAGCAGCGTCAGGTGGCGTGACGCCGTTGCGGCCGCAATCCCCAACTTGTCCCGCAGGAAGTCAGCGCATACACCATCGCGGACGAGATCACCGTCGGTCTGCGGCGGGAAGTTCGCAGCCGGATCCTTCAGCAAGGACAGGATCTCAAGCCGTACAGGACTGGAAACGGCCTTGATCGTCTTGAGCAGCGAGGCGGAGCGATCCGCTGATTCGCTATTTCGCATAAATACAAACTAGCTATGGCGGACCAGTCTGTCAAGGCGGCCGGAGATGATCGGGGCCGTGCTCTGCGGTGCCGGTGTGGATAGCCTCACTCGTCAGCGAAACGGGCTGCACGACAGGAATATCCGCCGCGATAGATGGGCGATACCGTCGGCTATTGCGCTAGACACGCCGGTCTATCAACTCGAGCCCGTGCCCTTACCGACGGCGTCGGCTCAACATCTGTCACCGCACCGGATCCGCGTAATCCGGTGTTTCGGCAAGGAGTCCGGGTTGTTCGATCATTGGCTTCGCCCCTGCGGCCGTAGAGGCTGATGGTGGGCTCGGTCATCGATCCCTCGACCGGAGACGCCTGAACTATTCATCCACCGCATACGTATCACCCTCGGACATCGCGCACGACTCCGATTTCCGCACGGGAACACCAACCAAACGCAAGGAATACACGATGTCCAGAAGCACGCGCATGTCCAAACAGCTGGCGATCGCCGCCGTGACGGGAGTTCTGCTCTCGGGTACCGCCGTCACAGGCGCCATCCTGATGCCGGCAATAGCAAGCGCCGCAATCGATTCCGACGGCGACGGACTGTCCGACGAGTTCGAACTGCGCGGTCTCACCGACCCGCAGAATCCCGACTCCGACCGCGACGGTCTCAACGACGGAGAAGAGCTGCACAAGTACTACACCGGGCCGGTGAATCAAGACTCCGACAGTGACGGCGTCAGCGACGGTGACGAAGTCCTGCGCGATCACACCGATCCCAACTACAACCCCGCAAACGACCCCGACAAGGACGGACTCCAAACACCCGAGGAGCTCGACAACAACCTCGACCCGCAGAATCCCGACTCAGACCGCGACGGACTCACCGATGGCGAGGAGATGAGGACCTACAACACCGGGCCGCTCAACCAGGACTCCGACAACGACGACATCAGCGACGGCGACGAGGTCAAGCGCTACCACACCGATCCGCTCGTGGCCAACGCGAAGCCGCCCGTCCAGCCTCCGGCTCCAGCCCCTGCGCCCACGCCTGCGCCAAAGGACACCGACGGCGACGGCCTGTCGGATACCGACGAGCAGAACGTCCACCGCACCGACCCCAACCGCAAGGACACCGACCGCGACGGCCGCGACGACGGCACCGAAGTCAAGAACGGGACCAACCCACGCATCCCCTTCATCTAGTCATCCAGCCGCAGCCCAGAATTCAACCCACATCAAGGAGCAACTATGTCCACACATCACCGGGCGGCTACTGCCGCCGCAGTCGCCGCGTTGGCACTGACAGCGGGAGTCGCACTACCACCGGCGCTGGCGCACGCCGACCCAACCACGCTGGCGATGTCGAGCTCGATCCGCATGGCGGTGAGCGACTCGACACGTTCTCCGGGCGGCAACTTCATGGAGCAGGTGGTCTACGTCGACGGCCTGGTTTCGATGTCCCAGGCCGCGGCGCAGGACACCATCAACCAAGGCAAATACACCATCGCGCTGAGATACTGGGGCGACGACACCAACGACGACGACCTGCTACTCGGTCCGCTCGCTCCGACGACACTGTTCGCGGCGCCCGACGGTTTGCATTTCGAGCGCGCCGCCGCACTTACTCACCAACAGTTGGACGAGGACAGCGGCACCTTCGAGAACATCGGCGACGGCGGAATCGACGAGATCTACGTCGGCGCGCGCTTTCTCGACGGCAACGGCACAACCGTGTCCAAGGTGGAGAGCAACCGCATCGAGGGAGACTTCTAACCCCGGCGATGACGGCAGCTGGTGACGGCGGCCGGGTTCACCCGGTTCCGGCTCGCTGCGCAGACCCCGTTCAACAATGTGTTCGAGGTCCGGCCATGAGCTCGGGCTCAGCGAATGGTCCCCACTCCGGGAATCAGTGGTAAATCCAAGGCCGTCACCCAGCCTGGCGAAAGATCGTTGACGGCGGGAACGGCGTTGAGCGCGCGCAGGCCGGTCGCCAGGCAGCCGGCGGCGGCCGCGTCGCGCCCCGAACCGTCGGTGAACCTGAACGCCGTCTCCTGGAAGATGCTCGGCGTGCCCTCGATGTCGACGCGGTAGACGTCGTTCTCGTTGCCCGACGGCCAGTCCGGGGCAGCGTCATTGCCGATTCTGTTGACGTGTTCGAGTTGAATACGGGTTTCGCCTTGGTACACGCCGTTGATCGTGAACCGCACGGCCGCAACGTTTCCGGGCTGGATGACGCCCTTGGCGGACTTGCGTTCCGTGGGCGTCACCCACTTGTCCCACGTCGTGGTGATCTCATCGAGCATGATGCCCGCCGCATGCGCGATCATCGGAACCGTTGCACCCCATGCGAATATCAGTACATCCGGGTTCTCCAGCAGCGGGCGGTATTCGGGTGGCTTGCCGATGCCCATCTCGAATTCGTAGTCGCCCTCGTAGTTGGTGTAGTCCAGCAGTTCCGATGCCCGCACTTTGCGAACCTCCGAGCACAGACCCATCAGTGTCATCGGGAAGAGGTCGTTGGCGAAGCCCGGGTCGATGCCGGTGGTGAAGCAGGACGACTCGCCCAGTTCGCACGCCTCGGTGATGGGCTCGATCCAGTTCGGCGGGTTGAGGTGCATCGTGGGCCACACCCACGGCGTCATGGCCGTCGAGCACACGTCGATGCCGGCCCTCAGGAACCGGGTGATCAGCGCGATGTTGTCGTCGGCGTGCGCCGCGGTGGGGCCGTAATGCACCAGCGCGTCGGGTTTCAGCGCGATCAGGGCGTCGATGTCGTCGGTAGCGGCCAGCCCCAGTTTCTGCCCGAGAGCACAGATTTCGCCGACGTCGCGGCCCACCTTCTCAGGGTTGCTCACCCCGACGCCGACCAGTTCGAATAGGGGGTGCTTGACGATCTCGGCGATCACCATCCTGCCGACGAAACCCGTACCCCAGATGACGACGCGCTTTGTGTCAGATTCCTTCACGGCCTTCACCATAGGCGGGCCCGCGGCACATAACGTCGGAAGTGCCCGCGTACCGAGCGACAGATCTGTTGTCGCTTGCTACGCGGGCAATTTTCCATGTGGGAATGTTCTCGCCGCGATCCGCCTTGAGGGAGGCATGACTACATCACTGACAGGACGACGGGCACTGGTAACCGGCGGATCGCGCGGCATCGGGGCGGAGATCGTCCGAAGGCTGGCCGCCGACGGCGCCGCCGTGGCCTTTACCTACGGGGCGTCGGCCGCCGATGCCGAAAAGTTGGCTGCCGCGGTCGCCGAGGCCGGCGGCACCGCCGTCGCGATTCAGGCCGACAGCGCTGACGCTGACCAGGTGGCCCGGTCCATCGACGACACCGTCGCCGAGTTGGGCGGGTTGGACATCCTGGTCAACAATGCGGGCGTGGCGCACGTCGACGACGCCGAGTCCTTCCCGCTCGAGCAGTTCGACCGATTGGTGGCCGTCAATGTTCGCGCCGTGTTCGTCGCCATTCAGCGCGCGCTTCCTCATCTCGGCGACGGTGGCCGGATCATCAACATCGGCAGCGTCAACGCCGATCGCGTGCCCGCGCCCGGCCTGTCGGTGTATGCGATGACCAAGGGCGCCGTCGCAAGCCTCACCCGAGGGCTGGCCCGCGAGCTCGGACCTCGCGGCATTACCATCAACAATATTCAGCCCGGCCCGATCGCCACCGAAATGAACCCGGAAGAGGGCGAATTCGCCGAATGGGCACGGCCGATGACATCGGTCGGCCGCTACGGTCAGACCAGCGACATCGCCAGTGTGGTCAGCTATCTGGCGGGACCTGAAGCGTCATTTGTGACCGGCGCCAACTGGAACGTCGACGGTGGTTTCACGGTCTAACACTCACAAGTTGATCGGATCCTGTGGATGCACCGTCTTGGTCGTGTCCCTCAGCGCGGCTTTGAATTGCATTGCCCGATAAGGCCATCCCACGGCGGTGTGCCACTGCGACACCAGTAGCCCGATGCCGCCGTCGACGTCGAGCCGCGAGCCCGGCAGCACATAGCCGCCGTAGAGTTGCGCGACCTCGTTCCTTGAATGATTCTCGGCATCCCACCCCGCCCCCATCACAGGTGTCTGGAGGTCGGTGGCGTGCATGTTCGCGACGGGTGAGTCAACGACCCGATACCCCAGCGCATACTTCGACGCCAGGAACCCGCCGAGTATCCATTTGTCTTGCGCCACACGGCGAAACGTCAGCTCTCCCCACTTCTCACCCTCGGGCGTGATCGGCGTCGCCGCCTGCCCCCACGCCCATCGGCCGTCGGCGTAGCCCCAGCCGACGTATTGCGACCGCTGCCCGATGTTCTCAGGCCGGACGCGCATCAAGATGATGCCCTTGTCGCGTTGAAATCCCGTCGCCACCACGTACACCCAGCCGTCGTCGGGGTCGTAGTCCCACGACCAGCACTGGGCGTATCCACCGTGCAGGTCGGCGGGAAACTTGGCGCCCTCGCCCATGTGGGACCACGAGATGCCGCTGTCGTCGGACCTCCATATCTCGGTCCAGATGACGTTGCCGAACCCGCGATTGACGATGGCGTGCAAGTAAATCGAGTCGTCGACGCGCAACAGGTCGGACGGGATCACTGTGCTGATGCCGCCGCGGGTCCAACCGGTGGCCTCGTCATCGTGGACGTAGTGCCAGAGCTGGCGCGCGTAGTCCGGGTCGTCTCCCCCGGCCCGCTCGTAGACGATTTCGTGGTTGGCGTCACCGGTGCCGATCAGGACGACGGGAGAACGCCAGTCACCCTGCCCGACCTTGCGACCGGAGAACGTGTCGCCGAAGGCCGACACCAGCTTTCCGTTGGGCGCGATGACCGATGCCCCGAGATCGGTGCATGTCACACCCCAGCGCTCGGTGAGTCGCGGGCCGGTCAGGTCGACGACCTTGCCGTTGAGCAGTGGGACAGCAGTGACCGCACGGTCACCGGCTCGCACGCGTTGACCGGCTCGCCCGCCTATTGACGAAAACAATCGCCGCATGTTCGAGGCCATCTAGTGGCGCCGGTCAGCTCGGCGTCAGAAGCAGCGCCGCAGGCCGCCTGGCTCGCAGTAGAGCGGGTATTGCTCGACCGGGATCGGCAACGGCTCTTTGAAGGACAGCGTGAACGGCTGGTCGATCTTGCCAGGCTGCAGACCGCAGACGGCGTTGTGGAAGACCGTTCGAGTGCCCGTCATCGTGACGTCGTCGAACCTGACCGTCTCCGTGGTGGGCGCCGTGCTGCCGTCGGGGCACGTCATGCCATCCCGCGAGTTCGTGGTGTACTGCCAGACTCCCCCGGCGAGGTTGGCGTCGACGCCGGTTGATCCCGACCTCGAAACGTGCAACCGACAGGCGACCGGCAGCTCCAATGCCACGCGCAGATCCCCGACCACCGGAACACACGACGGGTAGATGGTCCACGTCCCGCTGTCGCCGCCCTCCGGCATGTAGTTGTAGACGCCCTGCATGACCTGGTCCGCATGGGCCGGACCGGCGAATCCCAGCGCAGCGAAGGCGAGGATGGCGGCGCTGGCGAGTCCGCGGATGATTCTCACCGGCGGATTATCGCAGTGTTCGTGAGGCAAAGTCACGGATTTGGCCGGTGATGCCTTTCGGCGAGGTGCGGGGCCCATGAGAGGGTCTTGCCATGACACAACTGGATGGCAAAGTCGCGCTCGTCACGGGTGCGTCGGCGGGTTTGGGCGCCGCGACCGCGAAGCTGTTCGCCGAACGAGGCGCGTCCGTATTCGGTATCGCGCGCGACGCAGACCGGATGGCCGAGGTGTTTGGCGAGGTACCGGGCGGCAAGTACGCGTCGGTGGACATCTCCGATCCGGCGGCGTGCGCGCAGGCGGTGGCGGACTGTGTCGCCGAGTTCGGACGCCTCGACATCCTGGCCAACATCGCCGGGTTCCACCAGATGCGTCACACGCCGACGATGACCGACGAGGAGTGGAACAGAGACCTCGCCGTGAACCTCAACGGGCCGTTCTACCTGTGTCGCGCCGCACTTCCGCACCTGCTGACGGCCGGAGGCAACATCGTCAACGTCTCGTCGATCGCAGGTGTGGAGGGCGAGGTCTACTCGGCCGGGTATTGCGCGGCCAAGCACGGGCTGATCGGACTGACCCGCGCCCTTGCCATCGAGTTCACCAAAGAGAAGCTGCGCGTCAACGCCGTGTGCCCGGGCGGCATGCCAACCGCTCAGTCCACTGAGTTCCAGGCGCCCGACAATGCGGACTGGAACCTCATCCTGCGCATCGCATCACCACGTGGATTCATGGAGACGGTCGATGTGGCCAAGGCGATCGCATTCCTCGCGAGTGACGACGCAGCCGCCATCCATGGCGCGGTCTACCGCGTCGACAACGGCAAGGGCGCCGACTGACGTTTGCCGGACCCGCATGGACCTGGATCTGTGACCCCGGTCAGTTGCCGAGGTGATCGCCGCCGTTGCGCGGGGACAGGCGGTCGATTGCTGCCAACCACCGCTCAATTACTGCCATCGGAATTAAACCTCTGACCTCCATGTTTAGACAAGCAGATCGGCGAAGGAAACGTCCTCACCGGCACCCAAGCGTCCGAACCGCGACTTTCGCGCCACGGCTCGAACAGACAAGAAAAGGACAGAGCAATGAAGAAGTTGGGATTTGCCACCATCATCGCCAGCGGACTGACTGCGGCCGTTCTCGGCCTGGCCGGACCGGCCCAAGCCGACATCGGCCACCACGACTGGATCAATAACACCCAGAACCAAGTGACGGTCCCGCAGGTCGACACCAGCGTGCACCAGAGCCGCTGACACAAATCCAAACGAAGAGAGGCACCCATAGCGGGTGCCTCTCTTTCGTTGGGCTCTCCTTAGTGTTGTGGCCGGCGACGTCCCAGCAACAGGGCGAGCGCGATGGCGCCGAAGCCCAGTGCCACAGTCACGCCTGCGGCGACATACAGGAAGATGTCCCGCCCGCTCATGCCGGACGATGTCTCGTCCGAGGCCAGCCGCAGCTGGTAGTCACCAGGCAGCGGAGCTTCCTGCGGATCGTCAAGACCCGGGTACTGCTGGGTCTTGTGGACCTCGAATTGCCGTTCGCCGCTTGACGTCTGCGTCCACACGCCCCACGCGGGAGTCGCACCGTCGAGCAACACCTTGCGCTCGCCGAAGCGGGGGTCGTCACCGACATCGACGATGCGCCGAACCCGGAACGGCTCATACCTGGCGTTCGAATAGTTCACCAGAACGGGGACATTGTCGTAGCGCAGCACCGGTGGCGGAGGCGGCGGAAGCGGCAGCCCGACTGCCGGGATATAGCCGCCGCCGAAGAAGCTGCCGACCGCCACGTTGACTGCGGTCGCGACTGCCGCGTTGACGAGGTTGGCCGCAGTGTCGACGACAGCGGTGAAGCTGTACGCCGCGAACTGCGCCACGTCGAGGACTGCCCGTGCCAAAGGCGGGATCCACACGATCCGCGGCTGGTAGTCGTAGATGTAGACGATCCGCACCCGCTCGTGATACGGGTTCAGGATGATCGGCCGGTAGTACTCGTCGTACTGCACCCAGTCCGGGCTCCACTGACGGATTTCGCGGTCCCGCACACGGTCGCTTGCGAGCCGGGCGTCGACCTTTGCGCTGGCGTCGATACCGAGCGGGCCTTTGACACCCAGGTCGAGGCCGATCGAGCTCGCGACGGCGTCAACGTCGTGCTTCGGAGCCGGATCCGCTTTCACCTCAATGGGATTCGCGTTGCTGGCAAGCTCGACGTCCGCCTTTGGCGCCTGCAGGGTCTGCGGTTCAGACATTGCGATGACCTTCGCCGCCTGGGTGACTGAGACAGTCGGTCCACCCGTCGTCGTCACCGCGGAGGACCCCTCAGCGGCACTCACCTTTGGCTCACTGGCCTTTGACTCACCGCCGGGCGTCGCCGATCCGCTCGACGGAGTCGCCGAAGCACTGCTTGGCGGCGCCACGTCGTCTGATGCCACGCTCGGCGCGACCAGCGCCGCAGACGGCGGCACCGACCCGACGGACGCTGTTGCGGAAGCACTAATGCTGGGGGCGGACGGAACGGACGACGACTGCGTCGCCGGGCTCTGCGCAGTCGCAGTTGAGGTCACCGACGACGGCTCAGAGGACGGCGGGGCGACGACGCGCGGTGCCTGTGACTCGACCTTCGTCACGGGCGGGCTCACCGCCGTTGTCGGCGACGCAGGTGCGACGGCAGTGACAACCGGTGCGGTAGTCGACTGTGTGACAGGTGGGGCCGGTGCTTCAACCGCCTGCTGTGTCTGCGGTGGCGACTCGACGCTCGGAGCAGCTGGCAGCAGGGCCGGCGCC
>Ga0075364_10001677_pt1 | contig 12163 bp, 9 predicted proteins | sample EndMetdeltDD1764_FD_71517 | JGI IMG/M metagenome (GOLD analysis project Ga0075364, IMG submission 71517) | Populus endosphere microbial communities from Tennessee, USA - Endosphere MetaG P. deltoides DD176-4 | ecosystem: Host-associated > Plants > Roots > Endosphere | place: USA: Tennessee... | reverse complement strand
CTGTCCATGTGGCGCGAGAACGTCTGCGTCGGCTCCTTCCGGCTCGCCATCGAGGAGGTCCCCGACCTGATCGGGTTCCTCTCGGCCGGTCTCGGGTCGGCGTACGCCGGCGCCCGCGCCGCCCACCCCGCCTGACTGGAGGGTCGAGTCGTCGCTACTCGTGAGGAGTAGCGCCGACTCGCGAGTCGAATCTAAGGAGACCGCTAGATACCCGGATACCGTCCGAGCGTGGACCCGATCCGGAACCCGTACGCCCCCGGCGCGGGGCAGCGGCCGCCCGAGCTGGCCGGGCGGGACGAGCAGCTGCGCGCGTTCGACGTCGTCCTGGAGCGGGTGGCGCACCGCCGGCCCGAGCGCAGCCTGGTGCTGACCGGTCTGCGCGGGGTGGGCAAGACCGTGCTGCTCAACGCGCTGCGCAGCCAGGCGGTGCGCAAGGGCTGGGGGACCGGCAAGCTCGAGGCGCGGCCCGACCAGCGCCTGCGCCGACCGCTGGCCAGCGCGCTGCACCAGGCGGTCCGCGAGCTCGGCCACCCCCAACAGGAGGAGGCCGACCACCTGCTCGGCGTGCTCCGCGCCTTCGCCGAGCGCGACGCCGGCGACGCCAAGCTGCGGGACCGGTGGAGCTCGGGCATCGACGTCCCCGCCGTGCGCGGCCGCGCCGACTCCGGCGACATCGAGATCGACCTGGTCGAGCTCCTCTCCGACCTGGGCGGACTCGCGGCCGACACCGGCAAGGGCGTCGCGGTCTTCGTCGACGAGATGCAGGACCTCGGTCCCGACGACGTCTCGGCGCTGTGCGCCGCCTGCCACGAGATCGGCCAGGCCGGCCTCCCGCTGATCGTCGTCGGCGCCGGCCTGCCGCACCTGCCCGCGGTGCTGAGCGCCAGCAAGTCCTACTCCGAGCGCCTCTTCTCCTACCAGCGCATCGACCGGCTCACCCGCGAGGAGGCCGACCGCGCGCTCACCGCACCGGCCGCGAGCGAGGAGGCGGCGTACGACGACGCGGCGCTCGCCGCGATGTACGACGCGACCGGCGGCTACCCCTACTTCGTCCAGGCCTACGGCAAGACCGTCTGGGACCTGGCACCGCGCTCGCCGATCACCGCGGCGGACGTCGCGGTGGCCGCACCCGAGGCCGAGCGCGAGCTGGCCGTCGGGTTCTTCGGCAGCCGCTACGAGCGGGCGACGCCGGGGGAGCGGGACTACCTGCGCGCCATGGCCGACGCCGCCGCACTGGCGCCGCAGGAGGAGCAGGACGCCGTCGGCTCGGTCGCCACCGCCGACGTGGCGTCCCAGCTCGGCAAGAAGCCGCAGTCGCTGTCGCCCGCGCGGGACGCGCTGCTCAAGAAGGGGCTCATCTACTCGGGGGAGCGCGGCCGGATCGCGTTCACGGTGCCGCACTTCGGGAGATACCTGCGCCAGCAGGCGTGAGCGGTCCACCCGCACGGGTGAGCGTTCCGCCATGATCTCCCCATGAGCGGGACGCGCCCCCAGGTGGTGGCGCACCGGGGCGCGAGCCACGACAACGCAGAGCACACCCTGGGTGCGTACGTCGCCGCGCTGGACGCCGGTGCCGAGGGCCTCGAGTGCGACGTCCGGCTGACCGCCGACGGGCACCTGGTCTGCGTCCACGACCGCGACCTGCGGCGTACCGCCGGGCGGCGGGACGCGATCTCGACCATGGACCTCGCCGAGCTGGAGCGCCTCGACGTGGCGTCCTGGAAGAACCCGTGGGCCGACCTCGACGACGAGGCACCCATCCGCGACGAGTCCCACGACCGGGTGCTCACCCTGCGCAAGCTGCTCGAGACCGCCGCCGACTACGACCGGCGGGTGGAGCTGGCGATCGAGACCAAGCACCCGACCCGCTACGGGGGGCTGGTGGAGAAGCGGCTGGTCGAGATCCTGCGCGACTTCGGCTGGCACCGCGAGGGGACGCCGGCGCGGGTCATGAGCTTCAGCTTCACGGCGCTGGGGCGGGTCGACCAGATGGCGCCCGAGATCCCCCTCGTGATGCTGCTCGACAAGAGCGCGATGTGGCCGGTGCTGCGCCGGATGATCGGCAAGGACTGGCTGGTCGGGCCCGGGATCGCGCTCCTTCGGGAGGACCCCGAGCTGGCCCGGCGGATCAGCAAGCGGGGCCACGACATCCACGTGTGGACGGTCAACACCGAGGAGGACCTGGACCTCTGCCTCGAGCTCGGGGTGAAGGCCGTCATCAGCGACCGGCCCGCCCTGATGCTGCACCTGCTGGACGGCGCCCCCGGGGACGACGAGCGCGCTCGGTAGGTTCTCGCCCCATGGCGAAGAAGTCCCGCACCAAGGCCCGTGAGAGCAGCACGCCGACCGAGGGAGCGGTCGGTCCGCGCCAGCCGTGCCCGTGCGGGTCGGGCAAGCGCTACAAGGCCTGCCACGGCGCGGGGGCGGGTGCGCCGGCGGCGTACGTCGCCCGGCCGTTCGAGGGACTGCCCTCGGAGTGCGACGTGATCGCGCTGCGCGAGCTGGTGCCGGCGGCCACCGCCCCCCTCCAGGTCAAGGGATCCGACCGGAACGTGCTGCTCGCCTCGCTGCTGCCGATGGCCGCGCCGGCGATGGTGCGTGACAGCGGGGACATCTGGCTGGGGCTGCAGGTCCAGCACAACTTCGGCGACCCGGCGCGCGACCTGGGCGCCGTGCTCAGCGCGGCCCTCGACGCCGAGCCCGGCATCGTCGGCCTGACCGACCCGCCCGGCGAGGGCCCGCGGCTGCAGGACCTGGTCGAGGGCGACCGGCTGACCGTGACCGTGCACGACGGGTTCGACTTCTGGGTCTCCGACGTCGAGGACGAGGACGGGTCGCTCGCGGCCGGCCTCGAGGCGGCCAACGCCTCGGCCTCGCCGACCGCCCGGCTGGCCCAGGTCGAGTCGGCGTACTGGACCGACGTCTCCACCAAGGAGCACCTGCGCTGGGTGATGCCGGAGCCCGAGGACCAGCTGCTCGACGCGCTCTCCCGGCTGCACGCCGCGGGCCGTGACTCGCTCGTCGACGGCGGCCGGCTGGTCGGGATGTTCCGCGCCCACGGCCTGCTGACGCCGGTCTGGGACCTGCCGCTCGGCACCGGGCCGGAGGCGCTCGAGGACCCGGCCAGCGACTTCGCGGCCGCGCTGGCCGAGGCGCTCGCCGACGAGTCCCCGCTGACGTCCGAGCAGCGGGCGGCCCGGTCGGGCCTGGCCAACCGGCAGGTCACGATCCGCTGAGGGGCTGACCCGCGGCTACTCTCACGCAGGGCGAGACGCGGAGGGGGACGACGTGGCCGGAGCAGGGCTGACGCTCCCCGCTGCCCCCGCCCGTGAGCCGGAGTACGGGCACGACGCCCTCGTCGTCTGCGACAACCTCGTGCGGATCTACCAGTCCGACGGCATCGAGGTGCAGGCCCTGCAGGGGCTCGACCTGCTCGTCCACGAGGGCGAGATGGTGGCCATCGTCGGCGCGTCGGGATCGGGCAAGTCCACGCTGCTGCAGGTGCTCGCCGGACTGGACGCGCCGACCGCGGGCCGGGCCAGCGTCGCGGGACACGACCTGCTGGACATGACCCGGTCGGAGCGGGTCCGCTACCGACGTCATGTCGTCGGGTTCGTCCGGCAGCAGGCGGCCCGCAACCTGCTGCCCTACCTCACCGCCGGCGAGGTCGTGGACCTGCCGATGACGATCGCCGGGGTGCCTCGTCGCGAGCGTCGCGAGCGCGTGGGGCTGCTGCTGGAGAGCCTCGGCGTGGGCCACTGCGCCGACCGGCGCCCCGACCAGATGTCCGGGGGCGAGCAGCAGCGCGTCGCCGTCTGTGTGGCCCTGGCGAACCGGCCGCAGGTGCTCCTGGCCGACGAGCCCACCGGTGAGCTGGACAGCGAGTCCGCGCAGGAGGTGTTCGCCGCCCTGCGGACCGCCAACCGCGACCTCGGCGCGACCGTCGTCGTCGTCACCCACGACAGCGCCGTGAGCGGGCAGGTGGCGAGGACGGTGGCCATCCGGGACGGGCGCACCAGCAGTGAGGTTCTGCGCGGCGTCGTCGGCGCGGACGGCGTGCACGTCGACGGGACGGCCGAGGAGTACGCCGTCATGGACCGGGCCGGCCGGGTGCAGCTGCCGCGCGAGTACCGCGAGGCACTCGCCCTGACCCGGCGGGTGCGGGTCGCCCTCGCCGAGGACCACGTCGAGATCCGGTCCGACCGCGAGGCCGGGAGGTGACGGCGTCGGCGACGGACCTGCCGATGGTCGCCGTACGCGGAGTCAGCCGGACCTACGGCACCGGGCCGGCCACGGTGCACGCCCTGAAGGAGGCCACCTTCGACGTCGCGGCCGGGGAGATGGTCGCCCTGGTGGGCCGGTCCGGGTCCGGCAAGACCACGCTGCTCAACCTGCTGGGCGGCCTCGACCGACCCGACACCGGAACCGTGCAGGTGGACGGCATCGACGTCACCGGCCTCGACGACGACGGTCTCTCTCGGCTGCGCCGGGACTCCGTCTCCTACGTCTTCCAGACCTTCGGCCTGGTCCAGGCACTCACCGCCGCCGAGAACGTCGGGGTCCCGCTGCGCCTGCGGCGTACGCCGGTGCCCGAGCGGGAGCGTCGCGTCGAGCTGCTGCTGGACCTGGTGGGTCTGCGCGACCACGCGCAGCAACGACCGTCCGAGCTGTCGGGCGGCCAGCAGCAGCGGGTCGCGATCGCCCGAGCGCTCGCCGGCTCACCACGGCTGCTCGTCGCCGACGAGCCGACGGGTCAGCTCGACGCCGAGACCGGCCTCTCGGTCATGGCGCTCCTGAGGGCGGTCGTCGAGTCCGAGGGGGTGACCGCCGTCGTGGCCACGCACGACGGCGTCCTGATGTCACTGGCCGACCGGGTGCTCACCATCTCCGACGGCCACGTCAGCGGCTGACGCCGTGCTTTGGTTCGTGCCGCGGTTCGTCGTACGCCGTGCGCGCGAGCAACGACGGATGCTGGCGGCGGTCCTGGTCCTCGTCGTCGCAGCGACGACGCTGCTGGGAGTCGCGGCGCTGCTGCTCGGGGTGACCGAGGACCGGGCTCTGACGGGCGAGGTGCGGCGCTTGCAGCCGGCGGACGTCGACGTCACGGCGTTCCTGGTCGACCTGCCGGACGCGGACCTCCAGGCCGTCCGCGACGAGACCGTCGACCTGCTGGGTGACGTGCTCGCCGGGATGGATCCGACGGTCACGTCGACCGCCAGCTCACCGATGCGGACGTTCGCCGCGGGCGACGGGGTCGGCTACCTGGGCACCATCACCGATCCGTCCCGTCGGGCCGACCTGGTGACCGGCCGGTGGCCGGCAAGCTCCTCGGGGCAGAGCCTGGTCGAGGCCGCCGTCCCCGACCGGGCGGCGACCCGGCTCGGACTCCGGGTGGGGGACCGGGTGCGGCTCGACGAGGAGATCGGGATCGGCGGACTCGACGGCACCGTCCGGCTCGTCGTCGTCGGCACCTACCGACCGCGGACCGACTGGGAGGGTGACCCGCTGTCGGCGACCGGGTTCGACCCGGCCTACGAGAACGGCTTCGGCACCACCCCGGCGTACGGGCCCTTCCTGGTGAACGACGCGGCGTTCCTCGCCAGCGGGTCGTCCGTCGCGGGGCTGCAGGTCACCGGCCACCCCGACCTGGAGAACGCCGCCGCCGCCGCCCTGGCCGAGGCGGCCACACGCCTCGAGGACGCCTCCGGGCTCCTGGACGCGCGGGTGGGGGACCGGGTGCGGATCACCCGCGTCGAGTCCGCCCTGCCGGCGACGACCGGCCGGCTGACGGCCCAGCGCGACACCGCCCGCTCGACCGTGCTGGTGGTCCTGCTCCTGGGCGGCACGCTGTCGCTGGCCTGCCTGGTGCTGGCGGGACGGCTGATGGCGGAGACCCGGGACGCCGAGCGTGCGCTGCTGGTCAGCCTCGGTCTCGGCCGCGGTCAACAGCTCAGGACGGCCCTGGCCGAGTCGACCGCCGTGGCGCTGGCCGCGGCAGCCCTGGCCGTGCCGTGCGCCGCGGTGGCCCACTCCGGGCTCACCCACCTGACGGCCGTGCGGGCGGCCGGCCTGGGCCAGGGACCCGAGGTCACGTGGGGACTGGTGGTGACCGCGGTCGTCGGCGCCGCCGTGATGGCCCTGGCGCTGGTGGCCCCTGCGCTGGACCGCACGCCCTGGCAGGCGCCGAGCCGGGTGCGGACCACCGTGCGCTGGGGGGTCACCCTGCTGCTGGCCGGCACCGTGGCGGTCGCGTGGTGGCAGCTGACCACGCGACCTGATGCGGCCGTCGGTGGTGGGGACCTCGCCCTGACCCTGGCGCCGGCGGTCTTCCTCCTCGCCCTGGTCCTGGTGCTGGTGCGCGCGGTCCCCCTCCTGCTCGGGGTCGTCGGGCGGGCGGGTGCCCGTGCGCGTTCGCTCGTGCTGCCGCTCGCGGCGACCCAGGCCGCGCGCCGCCCAGTGCCCCCGGTCGCGGAGGTGCTGGTCGCCGCCACCGTCGCCGCGGCGACGTTCGGAGTCGCCCTGCAGTCGACCTGGGACCGATCGCAGCATGACCAGGCGGACCTGCGCGTGGGGGCGGACGTCGTGCTCGCGCTACCCGGGCCCGCGACGGCCGCCGATGCGGCGGCGGTGGCCACTGCGACCGGAGCCGGCTCCGGCCAGGCGGTCGTGTCTCCCGTGGCGAACCGCAACGTCGTTCTCGGTCGGTTCGTCGGTGAGCGCGGAGCAGCACCGGTGCTCGTGGCGATCGACTCGCAGCGGGGCGGAGCACTGCTGAAGGGCCGGCTCGACCCGGGCAGGTCCTGGGCCTCGGTCACTGCTCCGCTCGCGCCGGGACCGGCCGTCGAAGGGCTCCCGTTGCCGTCCGACGGTTCGCCGATCACGGTGCAGGGGCAGGCCCCGGCCGGGTCCTCGCTGTCCGTGGCTCCGACCGCGCTCGTCCAGGACGCGTCCGGGTTCCGCAGCGCGGTCACCGGCGCACCGGTCCGCGTCGACGGACGGTCCCACCCGGTGCGGTGGTCGGGCGACCTCGGCGCCGGTCGCCTGGTCGGCGTGCTCCTGCGCCTGGACTCCGCACCGGCGGCCGATGTGCCGGCCTCCGGTCCCTCGGCGGTGTCCATCGCCCTCCAGCTCCCGGGCGCGGGGCTCGACGTGGCACCGGACCCCGGGTGGGAGGTCGACCCGTTCGATCGCCAGTCTCCCGTGGCCGGCGCGACGGTCTCGGTGGAGCCGTCGGGCTCGGGTCTCCAGGTGGTGACCGTGGCCCGCGTCGACCTCCAGTACCTCTCCTACACCGGGGCCGACCTGCTCACGACCGCGATCCCGGCACCGGACGTCGTGCCCGTGGTGGTGTCGGAGGCGCTCTCCGACGCCGTGGGCGCCGAGGTGGGAGGCGAGCTCTCGGCCGTCGTGGACGGGGTCGCCCTGCTCCTGGAGGTGACCGGGATCGTCCCCGCGGTGCCGTCAGCGCCCGGGCGGATGGCGATGCTGGCCGACATCGACACCCTCTCGCGGGCCCTCGTGCACGACGGCCGCCTCGATCCCGTGGCCGACGGCTGGTGGTTGGCCGACCCGGACCCGGCCACGGTGGCCGCGCTCCGTGGGTTGCAGCTGGGGCCGGTGACGACCCGGCAAGGGGTGGCGGCCGGGCTGGCGCGCGGGCCGCTCCGGGTGACGGTGCCCGCGGCCCTGCTGACCCTGGTCGTGGCCTCCGGCGTGCTGCTGCTGGTCGGTGCAGGCCTCGTCGTAGGAGGCGACCAACGACGTCGTGCCGCCGAGGTGGCGCGGCTGCGCGCGCTCGGGCTGACCCGCCGCGACGCCCGTCGCCTGCTCCTGGCCGAGCACGGCGCCGTGCTGCTCGCCTGCCTCGTCGTGGGCGTGGTGGTCGGTGCCGCCTCCGCCGTCGCCCTCGCCCCCCACCTGGTGCGGTCCGACCTCGGGGCCGCGCCCGTGCCGAGCGCCGTCGTGGTCTGGCCCTGGGTGCGCGAGCTCGTCCTGACCGGCGGGCTCCTCCTGGCCTGCGCGGCCATCACCGCGGTCGTCACCGCGGTCCGGGTGCGACGCGCCGACCTGTCCCGGCTGCGGACGGGCGACTCGTGAGCACGCCGCTGCGTCTGCACGGGCCCACCGTCGTCGGGCGGTTGCGGGCGGACGCCCGCCTCCAGGTGCTGGTCGGCCTGGTCGTGGCGGTGGCGACCGGCCTCGTGACGTCGGTGGCGCCGGTCACGAGCCAGACCGCCGACCGTGCCATCGCGGCCACCGTCCGGGACTCCGGCACCGGGGCCGCGGTGGTCGCGACGTTCCCCCGTGAGGACTACGACCCACGAGGCCAGACCCGCAACCCCCAGGCGGCGGTGGAGCTCCGTCAGGACACGGAGTACGCCGAGTACACGATGCCCGACGACCTCGCGGCGGTTCTGCGGCCCGGGGTCGCGAGCCTCACCTCGACCGCGCTCCAGCTGCTGGACGCCGGCCCCGGACGCTACCTCCGGCTGGCGTTCCTGGACCCGCCCGCGGGGGCCGCGGCCGTGACGTACGTCGCCGGCGGGCCGCCGGAGGCCGCCGTCGCCGAGGACCAGGCGGCCGTCGAGGTCCCCGGTGGCGGGGAACCGTGGCCGGTCGAGGTCGCCGTGTCCGAGCGGGTGGCCGCGGCGCTCGGGCTCGAGCCCGGCGACCAGGTCCCGGCGGAGGACGAGCAGCACCGCCCGGTGGACATCCGCATCAGCGGCGTCTTCACGGCGGCGGCGCCGGACGACGAGGCGTGGCGGGCCGTCCCGGAGCTGCTCCACCCGCTCGAGGGCGTGACCGAGGGCGTCGACCGGGTCTCGGCGGCCGCGATGGTGTCGGCGGAGTCCCTGCCCGACCTGCGGCTGGCCGTGCCCCCGGACGACCTGACCCAGCGCGTCGTGTTCGCTCCGCAGCCGGCACGGCTCGCGTGGCGCCGTACGGAGCCGCTGGCCCGGGCCGTGGTGTCGCTGAAGGCCTCGCCCGGCCTCGCGCGCGGGGAGATCGCGTGGGACAGCCGGCTCGACCAGGTGCTGGAGGACGGGCGTGCCCAGGTCGAGGTCGCCCGCGGTCAGGCCGACGTCCTGCTGGTGGGGCTGCTCGCCTGTGCAGCGCTGCTCCTCGTGCTGGCCGTCCAGCTCCTGGTCCGGCGCCGGCGGGGATCGGTCGTCCTCGCTCGCGAGCGGGGCGCCTCGCTGCTCGTCATCGGAGCAGAGCTGTGCGTCGAAGCGCTCGCGGTCGCCCTGGTGGGGGCGGGGGCCGGGCTGCTGGCGACCCGCCTGCTGGTGGGCGAGGTCGCCTGGGTGTGGGCGGTGCCGGTGGTCGTCGTCGCCGCCGTGGTGGGTCCGCTGCTCGGGTGTGCGGTCGCCGCGCGGTCGTCGGACAGCCGGCGCGCGCCCGCCAACCGGAGCGCCAGGCGTGCCCTCGCCCGGGCCCGGCGAGGGCAACGACACCTGCTCGACGTCGTCGTGCTCCTGCTGGCCGTGGCCACGTTCGTCGCGCTGCGGCAGCGCGGTGTGGCCGGCGGTGACGTGACCGCCGCCAGTGCGGCGACCTGCTGGGCCCTGGCCGGCGCGGTCGTCCTGGTCCGGCTGCTCCCGATCACGACCAGGCTGCTGCTCGGCCGGGCCCGCCGTTCGGCGGGCGGCACCGGGTTCCTCGCCCTGGTCAGGACGGCGCAGTCCGGCGGCGTTGCCCTACCGCTCCTGCTGGTCACCGTGGCCGTCGCCCAGCTCACCTTCGGGCTCGCGTTGGCCGCCACCGAGCGCGAGGGACAGTCGGCCGGCGCCCTGCTCGCGGTCGGCGGGGACGCCCGCCTCACCACGACCCCGGACCGGTCGGTGCTGGAGACCGCGGACACGATCGGGCGGGCGCCGGGGGTGGAGGTCGCGGTGGCCGGACGCGTCGAGGACGGCGTCCGCGCGTCGTCGCTCGACGAGGCGGAGGCGGTGCGGTTCGTGGTCGTCGACGCGGCGGCGTACGACCGGCTCCTGGAGGCGAGCAGGCTGCCCGACGCGCCCGGCCTCGCCCGGCTGGGCGGGCCCGCGGGCGCCCGGGTCCCCGCACTGCTGCTGGGCGGGGACGGCGGTCTCGAGGACCAGCTGGTGGTGCGCTGGGAGGACGCGACCGTCCCCCTGGAGGTCGTCGGGGTCGCCCCCCGGGTCGACGCCTCGCTCCAGCCGGTGGTCGTGGTGGACAGTGCGGCGTTCGCCAGCACCGGGGCGGTGGTCGTGCCGAACACCGTCTGGGTCGTCGGCCCGGGCGCCGCCGCGGCGGTCCGGGCCGCGACCGGTCCGACCGGTTCCGCCACGGCGTACGACGAGGTGCTCGCGGCCCGTCGGGACGCCCCGCTCGCGTCGGGCATCGCGGCGCTCGCCGTGGGTGGGGCGGTGCTGCTCCTCGTGCTCGCCGTGCTGGGAGTGGTCCTGGCGGCCGGCGTCGAGCGGCCCGGACGGGCGGCGGCGCTGGGGCGGCTCCGTGCGCTCGGCCTGCCGCGCCGCGCGCTCCACCGGGTCCTGCTCGCGGAGCTCTCCGTGCCCGTCGCCGTGGGCGCCGTCGGAGGGCTGGTCCTCGGAATCGGGTCCGCCGTGACGATGAACGGGTCGCTCGCCCTCGAGCGGCTCACCGGCCAGACCACCGCTCCTGCCCTCGTGGTGCCGTGGACCCCGGTCCTGGCCGGCCTCGTGCTGGGCCTGGTCGTCATGGTCGTCGCCCGCCGGGAGTCGGCCCGCCTGCGACGGACGTCGCTGGCAGATCTCCTCCGGGCGGGCGACGCAGCGCAGCGCTAGTCAACGCCGGCGCCCGGCTGCCAAGGTCAGTCGAACCAGGCCGGGTCCTCGACGATCGTCTCGAGCTGCGCGAACGTGAACGGAGGCTCGTCGGACAGGACGGGGGAGTCCTTGCCGTCGCCGGCGTTGTAGGAGATCGCGAAGATCTCCCAGCCCGGGACGTAGAGCGAGACGCCGCGGCCGGTGACACCGCCGTCGACGGCCGGCCCGGTCTCCTGCCAGGTGAGCAGGGCGGAGCCGTCCGGCTGCGCGGTGCACGTGGCGCCGTCGCCGGTGTTCTGCTGGCAGCGCTTCATCGGGTCGCCTCCGCCCGAGCTCGTGCCGCCGACGCTCATGAGCGTGCCGTTCCACCGGAAGTGCGCGACCTGGAAGCTCTCCCCGCCGTTCATGATCCCCCCGGTGTTCTCGGGCGCGTCGGTCACCTCACCCGGGAACAGCGCGGTCACCAGGCCCGGCAGCTCCTTGGCGCGGACCGACGGGTCCGGCGAGCCGGCCGACGGCGACTGGACGGGCTCGTCCGGCTGCACGTCCTCGGGCGGGATCGGGGTCGTCTCGGGAGCGACCGATGAGTCGTCGGCGAACCCGGGCGCGTCGGAGGCGCGCCCGCCGTCGTCCAGCAGCGACGGCACGACCACGGCGCCGACGGCGAGCACGCCCACCGCGATCGCGGTGCCCAGTCCGGCCGCGGCCCGGCGACGGCGGCGCAGCCGGCGTCCTCGTTCCGTGCCACCCGCCACCAGACGGTCGACGTCGGGCTGCAGCCGGTCGGCGGCCCGTCGCAGGGTGTGGGTGTCCTCGTTCACGTGGTGCTCCTGTCCCGCGCACGGGCCAGCGCCCGCATGCTCCGGTTCTTCACGGCACCGGGAGTGAGCCCCAGACGCTCGGCCACCTCGTCGACCCCGAGGTCCTCGAAGAACCTCAGCACCAGCACCGCCCGGTCGAGGTCGGGCAGCCCGCCGAGCAGCTCCTCGAGGTCGACCCGCAGGTCCATCCCGTCGCTCGGGTCCGCCAGCGGCGCGTCCGGCAGGTCGGCGTACGGCACCTCGCCACTGCTGCGCCGGCGCCGCCCGCTGATGAACGTGCGGGTCAGCGTCGTCTGCGCGTACGCCGCCGGGTTGTCGATCCGGCCGCCCAGCGGTCGCCGCCAGCGTGCGTAGACCCGGGCCAGCGTCTCCTGGACGAGGTCCTCGGCCTGGTGCGCGTCACCGCACAGCAGCCAGGCCGAGCGGTAGAGCTGCCCGGCCCTGGCCCGGGCGAACTCCTCGAACTCCCGGTCGGCTGCGGTCGTGCCGTGCTGGCGCATCTCACTCCTGGTCGGGCCCACGGTGGGCCCTCACTCTCTCCGACGCACGGCGGACCGGTCCGGTCACACC
>Ga0075364_10001676_pt1 | contig 12164 bp, 11 predicted proteins | sample EndMetdeltDD1764_FD_71517 | JGI IMG/M metagenome (GOLD analysis project Ga0075364, IMG submission 71517) | Populus endosphere microbial communities from Tennessee, USA - Endosphere MetaG P. deltoides DD176-4 | ecosystem: Host-associated > Plants > Roots > Endosphere | place: USA: Tennessee... | reverse complement strand
CTCGGTCAGGAACTGCCGGTAGGCCTCGGCGTCGATCGGCTCGATGACCCGCTGGCGGTGCCACTTGTCGATGCGGGCCTGCAGATCGTCGCGCTTGGCGAGCAGGTCCTGGTTCTTCGGAGTCAGGTCGGCGACGACCTTGTCCACTCCGGACCAGAAGGTGTCGGGATCGAGGCCGGTGCCCGGAAGTGCCTCATTGTTGACGAAGTCGTACAGCACCTGGGCAACTCGCAGGTTGCCCGCCTCCACGCGATCGGTCATATTTCCTCCCTCGCCTCAAAGGCGCATCGAACGCAGTGCCGTTGATCCAGCTTACCCGCGGGTAATGGAGCTATCCCGCGTGCACCGCTCCGGCCGGTACGCGGTCGGTGGTGGGTAGCCGCTCACCGTCGGTGATCGTGAGCAACCGCTCACAGTGGTCAGCCAGCCGCTCGCGCAGCGGCGCCGCCGACTCGGCGATGTGCTGCTGGACCCGGACGTACTCGGCGCGACCCGCAGGCGTTTCGATGGCAATCGGATCGAACCCGAACGCACGGAGGTCATACGGGCTGGCCCGCATGTCGAGTTCACGCGCCCGCGCGGCGAGCTCGAGACAGTCCATCACCAGCGCCGAGTCGACCAGGGGTCCCAGCTTGTAGGCGAACTTGTAGCAATCCATGGCCGCGTGCAGGCAACCAGGCTGTTCCGCGCCGGCCTGACCGTCCCGGGTCAGTCGCTCGCTGTTGAGTTCGGTCGCCGGCTCGGTGAAGAACCGAAACGCATCGAAATGACTGCACCGCAACGGCATTGACTCGACAACTGCGTCGGTGCCATCGGCGCCCAGGCGCAGCGGGACCTGGCTGTGACGTACGGTCGGAGATCGGTACACCATCGCCCATTCGTGCAGTCCGAAGCAGTTGAGCCGCGCCGGGCGCGACGCTGTCGCACGCATCAGCCCCGCGATGAATCGCACGGTGTCGGCGCGGCCCGCAAGGAACTCGCGCGTCACGCCCACGCCGGCCGGTGCACGCCCGTACCCGCTACGGCTGACATAGCGCTGCGCGGCGTCGCCGGCGAGCACCACACCGAACCCCGGGTGCCATGTCCGCAGTTGTCGGGGACGGAGGCTGTAGTAGGTGAAGAGAAAGTCCCAGACCGGATGGGACTGCCCGGCCGGCGCCCGAAAGGACCGCAGGAAATCGTCGACGCGTTCCCGGTGAGCCTGCTCGCGAGGGGTCCATTCGCCCTCGTCGAGAACCATTTCGTGAAAGCCGCTGTGCGCAGCCTCACACACGGTGAGTCCCGTCACGCACCGTGCCGACCAGGTCTTCGACCAGGTCCTCCAGCGCCACCATCGCCGACACGCTGCCGTCGGTCGCCGTGATGACCGCCAGGTGAGCGTTCTCCCGGCGCAGCCTGGACAGCGCGTCGGGCAGCGACATCGAGGCAGGTACCCGAGGCAGCGGACGCACCATCGAGGCGTCCAGCACGGCCTGCTCGTTCGAGGGGTCATGGACCAGCGGCAACACATCCTTGATGTGTAGGTATCCGACGAAGTCGCCGGAGGGGCCGCTGACCGGGAACCGTGAGTACCCCGTCTCTGCGAGTGCCTCCTCGATCGCACGCAGGGTGGGGCCGGATCCCTCCCGCGCGACTGGCACCGCGCGGATCTCACTCAGCGGCAGCGCGACGTCCTTGGCGACGCGGTCGCGGATCTGCAGCGCGCGCGTCAACCGCGTGTGCTCCTCCTGGTCGAGCAGGCCCTCGGAGCGCGATTCAGCGATCATCTCGGACAGTTCCACCGTCGAGACCGCGACGTCCAGCTCGTCCTTCGGTTCGACCCGCAACGCCCGCAGCGTGGTGTTGGCGCACCAGTTGTAGAAGGCGATGAACGGCCGGGCGATCCGGATCCACACCAGATACGTCGGAATCAGCAGCATCGCCGACGACTCCGGGCCGGCGATCGCGATGTTCTTCGGCACCATCTCGCCGAGCAGCACGTGCAGCGTCACCACGATGGCCAGCGCGATGAAGAAGGACACCGTATGCAGCACGGAGTCGGGGATGCCGAACAACCCGAACGGTTTCTCCAGCAGGTGCGCGACCGCCGGTTCGCCGACGCGGCCCAGCAGGATCGAGCAGATCGTGATGCCCAGCTGCGCACCGGCGAGCATCAGCGACAGGTTCTCGCCCGCGCGGATGACGGTGACCGCGCTCTTCTTGCCCTGCTCGGCCAGCGCTTCGAGCCGGTCGCGGCGTGCCGAGATGAGCGCGAACTCCGATGCGACGAAGAACGCGTTGGCGCCGAGCAGCAGGACGGTCAGCAGCACGCCGAAGATATCGCCGCCCATCAGCTCTCGCCTTCTGCGCTCGCGCGGCCCAGTTCGCTGAGCTCGAGGAGATCGATGCGTCTGCCGTCCATGCGAACCACGGTCGCCAGCCACCGAATCGGATCGTCGAGCGCGGCGCCGTCGGGATCGAAGGCGGTCAACTCGACCGACTCGGACTCGTCGGGAATGTGTCCCAGCTTTTCGAGCACCAGCCCGCCGATCGTCTCGTAATCACCTTCGGGCGCACGGAAACCCGTGGCGTCGGCGACCTCGTCGATGCGCAACAGCCCCGAGACCTGCCAGCCGCGGCCCGCGGGCACCACGTCCGGCGGTTCGACGTCGTGCTCATCGCGCACGTCCCCGACGATTTCCTCGATGAGGTCCTCCATGGTGACCATGCCCGCCGTGCCGCCATATTCGTCGACGACCAGCGCGGTCTGCAAGCCGTTGGCGCGGATCTGGGTCATCACCGCGTCACCGTCGAGAGTCGACGGCACCTTGGCGACCGGCAGCGCCAAACCGGACAACGCCGTGGAGGCCCGCCGTTCGGGCGGCACCTCGAACACCTGCTTGACGTGCGCTATGCCGATCGTTTCGTCCAGGTCGCCCTCGATGATCGGGAAGCGTGAATACCCGGTCTTGATGGCGGCGGCCACCAGATCGGCGGCGGTGTCGTTGGATTCCAGCGCCTCGATCTTCGACCGCGGCGTCATCAGTTCTTCCGCGGTGCGTTCACCGAACTGCAGCGATCGGTCCACGAGCAGGGCGGTGACGGGATCCAGCGCCCCGCTGCGCGCCGAGCTGCGGACCAACGACACCAGCTCCTGCGGGGAGCGCGCCGAACGCAGTTCCTCTGCCGGCTCGATACCCAAGCGGCGAAGGATCCAGTTGGCGGTCCCGTTCGTCATCCGGATCAGCGGGGTGAACAGCGTCGAGAACAGCAGCTGGGGACCCGCCGACCAGCGTGCCGTCTGCACCGCACGCGCCACCGCCAGGTTCTTGGGCACCAGTTCGCCGAAGACCATCGATATCGACGTGGCGATCAGCACGGCGAAGAACAGGGCGAGGCCGGTCACGAATCGGTCGGGTATGCCGATCACCTCGAGGCCGGGCTGGATCAACCGCCCGACGACGGGTTCGGCCAGGTAACCGGTCGCCAGGGTGGTGATCGAAATGCCGACCTGTGCGCCGGAGAGCTGAAACGACAACGTGCGATGCGCTCGTCGCACCATCTGGTCACGTCGATCACCGCTGCGGGCATTGGATTCCACCGTGCTGCGCTCGAGCGCGGTCAGCGAGAACTCCGCGGCGACGAACACCGCGGTGCCGGCCGTCAGCAGCACGATGGCGCCGACGGCGAGCAGTGAGGTCGCGATGGTCATCGGATGCTCGGCGTCCTCGCCGGTAGCGCGCCGGGCCTGGTGCCCGGCCGACTAGGGGAGGGCTCGGCGTCGGTCGGCTCAGCGTCTGTCAAAACGTTGCCGGGCCGCTCGGCCCCCAAGCTCGCGGCCTCAACAGGTGCCTGCGGCACGGGGTCCCTTTCGAGTAGACGCATGAGGAGTGGAATCCATGTTAGCCGGTGGCGTCAGGCGGACGGACTCACCAACCGGTGGGCAGTGGATGTCCCTCGGCGAACCCCGCCGCGGACTGCACGCCCAGCACGACCTTTTCGTGCAGCTCGGCCAGCGAGGTGGCGCCCACATAGGTGGCAGTGCTGCGCACACCCGACGTGATGTGATCGAGCAGATCTTCGACGCCACCGCGCGACGGGTCCAGACCCATGCGCGAGGTCGAGATGCCTTCTTCGAACAACGCCTTGCGCGCCTGGTCGAACGGGTCGTCACCGGCAGTGCGGGCCGCGACGGCGCGCTTGGACGCCATGCCGTAGCTCTCCTTGTAGGGACGATCGTCGCGATCGCGCATCAGGTCGCCCGGCGACTCGTAGGTGCCCGCGAACCATGAGCCGATCATCACGTTCGACGCTCCCGCGGCAAGGGCCAACGCGACATCGCGGGGGTGCCGCACGCCTCCGTCGGCCCACACGTGGCCGCCGAGCTGTTTTGCCGCGTCGACACATTCGAGTACCGCGGAGAACTGCGGCCGTCCCACGCCGGTCATCATCCGGGTGGTGCACATCGCGCCAGGCCCGACACCCACCTTCACGATCGTCGCTCCCGCGGAGATCAGGTCGCGGGTGCCCTCGGCGGACACGACGTTGCCGGCCGCCAGCGGCAGTCCGAGATCGAGCGAGGCGACCGACTTGATGGCGTCCAGCATCCTGAGTTGATGGCCGTGTGCGGTGTCGATCACCAGCAGGTCGACACCCGCCTCGGCAAGACTCCGCGCCTTGGCCCCGACGTCACCATTGATGCCCACGGCCGCGGCGATGCGCAGCCGGCCCTTGTCGTCCACTGCGGGTGTGTAGATGCCCGCCCGGATGGCGGCGGTGCGGGTGAGCACGCCGGCCAGCGTGCCGTCCGGTCCCGTCAGCACCGCGACGTCGACCGGGGCGTGTTCGAGCAGGTCGAACACCTTGCGCGGATCGGTGCCCGCCGGCGCGGTGACGAAATCGGTCACGGCGATGTCGCGGACCCTGGTGAAGCGGTCCACACCCGCACAGCCCGCCTCGGTGACCAGGCCGATCGGGCGCCCCTCGAAGATCACCACCGCGGCGCCGTGCGCGCGTTTGTGGATCAGCGCGGTGGCATCGGACACCGAGTCGTCAGGAGAGAGCACCACCGGGGTGTCGACGACCAGGTCGCGACTCTTGACGAAGTCGACCGTCTGCTGCACCGCCGAGATCGGAAGATCTTGCGGCAGAACAACGATGCCGCCACGACGCGCGACGGTCTCGGCCATCCGCCGACCGGCGACCGCGGTCATGTTGGCCACCACCACCGGGATGGTGGTGCCCGAACCGTCTGACGTCGAGAGGTCGACGTCCATCCGCGACAGCACATCGGATCGTCCGGGGACGATGAAGACGTCATCGTAGGTCAGGTCGTAGGCGGGCTGGTGGCCGTGCAGAAACTTCATGTCAGGCCGATTCTAGTGGCTCCCTCGACCGCTGATGATCGCGTGAGGGGTTACGCCTCGACCTCGCTGCGGTCACCGCTCCACAGGGTGTGGAACCGCGCGTCGCGGTCGGCGTCGATGCGGCCGTAGGTGTGGGCCCCGAAGAAGTCGCGAAGACCCTGGGTGAGTGCCGCGGGAAGCCGTTCGGTGCGCAGCCCGTCGTAGTACGACAGCGCCGAGGAGAAGCCGGGGATCGGGATGCCCAGTTCGGTGGCGGTCACCACGACGCGGCGCCAGCTGTCGATCGCGGCCTCGATCGCCTCCCGGAAGTACGGGGCGGCGATCAGCGTCGGAAGGTCCGGGTTCTCGTCGAAGGCCTCCGTGATCCTGTTGAGGAACTTGGCCCGGATGATGCAGCCGCCGCGCCAGATCCTCGCCATGTCACCGGGCGCGATGTTCCAGTCGTACTCCTCGCTGCCTGCCTGAATCTGGTTGAAGCCCTGTGCGTAGGCGATGATCTTGGACGCGTACAGCGCCTTGCTGACGTCGTCGATGAATCGTGCTGCGTCGCTGGGCTTCTCGCCGAGGTCGCCTGATGCCAGACCGGTCGTGGCCTTGCGCTGGGCCACTGAGCCTGACAGTGCGCGGGCGAACACCGCCTCGGCGATGCCGGTCACCGGCACGCCGAGGTCCAGCGCCGACTTCACCGTCCACCGTCCGGTGCCCTTCTGCTCGGCCTCGTCGAGGATGAGGTCGACCAGCGGCTTGCCTGTCTTGGCGTCGGTCTGCCGCAACACCTCAGCGGTGATCTCGATGAGGAAGCTGTCCAGATCGCCGGAGTTCCATTCCGCGAAGATGTCCGCGATCTCGGGGGCGGTCTTGCCCAGGCCGTCGCGCAGCAACTGGTACGCCTCGCCGATCAACTGCATGTCGGAGTACTCGATGCCGTTGTGGACCATCTTGACGAAGTGGCCCGCACCGTCGGGGCCGATGTGGGTGCAGCACGGCACGCCGTCGACGTGTGCGGAAATCTCCTCGAGAAGCGGTCCGAGCGACTTGTAGGACTCGGCGGGGCCGCCCGGCATGATCGACGGGCCCTTCAGCGCGCCCTCCTCGCCGCCGGAGATGCCCGCGCCGACGAAGTGCAGTCCGCGCTCGCGGATCGCCTTCTCGCGGCGGATGGTGTCGGTGTAGAGCGCGTTGCCGCCGTCGATGATGATGTCGCCTTCTTCCATCGCATCGGCGAGCTCGTTGATCACGGCGTCGGTCGGGTCGCCCGCCTTGACCATGATGATCACTCGGCGCGGCTTCTCAAGGGCGGCAAGGAATTCGGGAATCGTCTCGCTGCGCACGAACTTGCCCTCCGAGCCATGCTCGTTCAGCAGCGCATCGGTCTTGGCGACCGACCGGTTGTGCAGGGCCACGGTGTATCCGTGGTGGGCGAAGTTGCGCGCGAGGTTCGATCCCATCACCGCGAGGCCGGTGACCCCGATCTGAGCAGTGCCGTTGGTGGGACTTTCAGACGAGCTCATTCGGGCAGCCTTTCGTTGTGGTGTGCAGAACCGGCCTACTACTTCAGATACGCCTACGCGGTGAACAAACGATTCAACTCGGTCAACCATGGCAACACCACCGCGACGGTGGGCACCACCAGCACGGCCGCAGCTGCTGCGTAGGCACACGCGGCCGCCACCAGGCTGTTGCCGCGGCCACCGAGGCGGCGCACGCGGACGACGGTGGTCGGTCCACCTGCGGCCAGCGCACCCGCCGGGGTGCGGCCCGTGGCGCACGTGACCAGTGCGCGAGCCAGGGGAGTGGGTCCGGCGGCGCGCACGGCCGCGTCGTCGGCGAGCATCTCGATGAGCAGGCGCACGGCATCCAGCGCGCTGGCGCTGCGGACGAACCGCGGGAACGCGGCGTGCACCGCGGTGAACATCTCCAGCACCAGGTCGTGCCTGGCCCGCAGGTGCGCACGTTCGTGAGAAAGGATGGCGGCGATTTCGTTGTCCGCCAAGGACGTCAGCGTGCCCTCGCTGACCACGACGCGGCTGCGAACACCGGGCAGGCAATAGGCCAGGGGCTCGTCGACGTCGAGGACGCGCACTCCCGAGGTGTGCGATCTGCCCACCAGATCGACGACCATCCGGTGGTGCGCGCGCCGGCGTCTGGTCGCAATCGCGACCTGCACCACCGCGACAGCGAGTCGCACGCCGATCACCAGGGTGAGCGCGAAGACCCCGACGTAGGTGACCCACAGCGGCCAGCCGAGAACGTCGATCTCGCTGGCGATCGTCGCGGTCGGCCTGCCGTCGGGACCCGGCGCGAAAAGCCTGCTGGCGATGGCGATTCCCGCGGAGAAAGCGGATAGGACAGCGGCCAGTGCGATGGACTGCCAGAGGACTATCGCGGCCCGCGGTGCCCGCGACGGCCATCTCGCCCGCGCCAGCATCGCCGGCACCGGTCCCGAAAGGACCAGCGCCATGACGGTGAAGGCCAGCGCGGACACGCTGTAAGTGTCTCTCAGCCGGTGCCCGGATCGCCAGCGGGTGGCGATATCCGGTGCTTGCTTTCCAGCTCGGCCAGGGCACGGCGCAACGCCGCTGCCTCGTCGGCATTCACCCGCTCGACGAAATGGACAAGTGCTGCCTCCCGGTCACCCGAGTCGGCCGCCTGATCGAGGGCGTCGACCATCAGCCCGGCCACCAGTTCATCGCGCCCATGTGTCGGCGCGTACCGGTGGGCGCGGTCGTCGCGATGCTGAACAACTAGGTTCTTCTTCGCGAGCCGCTGCAGGACGGTCATGATCGTCGTGTAGGCAAGATCGCGTCGGGCGGCGAGCGCCTCGTGAACCTGGCGCACGGTCTGGGGTTCCCGGGCGGACCACAGGTGGTCCATCACCGCGCGCTCCAGCTCCCCTAAACGCGTCAACTTGGCCATTCTTCGTTCATCTCCTAGAGACGGTAGATCCAGCGTACTACGGGTTTACTACCGCGCGTCGTATCCCGCACGGCCTACGTCGTTCGGCGCGGTCGCGCGCGCGTCCGACGAGATGGTGTCGCTTCGTTCAGCCGAGGTCACCGCCCCGCCACCGGCCCTTGTGAGTCCAGTCACAGGATCTGGCCACGACGGCAGGTCTGACTATAGTAAGGCTAACCTAAGTCACCTGGGGAGGTCTCATGACGGTTCTGGTCGACGACCCGCTCATTGCGAGCATGGCGATCGAACAGGCCCTGCCGTTGCACGAATCGAGCCGCCGGCTGCGCGAGCTCTATCCCGAATGTCCGCGGGTCTACGGCGTCGCGGTGATCGGGGATCTGTCGCGGCGGCGATGGTGGCCGCTGCAGCAGGCGCTGACCGGCGACCGACTGTATTCGATGTTCACGCTCGCGGCCCAGGAGACCGAAAGTCGCGCAGCGGTGGCCCAGCAGCTCGCCGCTACCTTGGCGCATGTCGTCATCGGCCGGGTGGTTCCGCTGCTGGTGCTCGAGGGCCGCGCCTGGGACACCGGTCTGGAGAACCTGTGGGTGCATGTGGACTCCGAGGGCGCGATCGACTGGGTCGGGGTCGCCGATCCGACGCTGCGTGCGATGCCCGACGATCCCTTCTTCGCCGAGCGGGCCACTGTTCGGCCGAACGTGTCCGCACGGGACGGCATCGTCGCCCTGCCCAACGAGGCCGCGCTGACGACTTGGATCGCGCACCGCAGCCACCGCACTCTCGAGCCGCTGTTCGGCAAGCTCGCCGAGGTGAGCGACTCCGCGATCTCAATCGCGTCGATGTGGCACATCGTCGGCGCCGCCGTGGTCGGTGCGGCGACACAGGTTCCACTGTTGGCGGGTTCGAGCGAGCTCACCAGCATGCGGCGCGGTCAGGCCGTCCTCGACGCACTGATGGGTTTCGGACTGCCGGTCCGCGGCACTACGCGAGCGACAACCGGAACGGCAGGGAAAGTCTTGCTAAATTAGGGCAGCCTTGCCTATGCTCTGATCAGAACGACGTGAACCACCGGACCGCACCGGAGTCCTGAGGGCTGCAGAGACTCCCGGTCCACACCAAGGACGGGCCCCGCTTCTAGCGGGGCCCGTCCGCATTTCCGGGTCTCCGCCGGCAGCGCAGTGGAGCGCACCGTGTAGACAAAGCTGCGTGACGACAGACTTCAGCTCCAGCCTGGGCGCCGGGTTCGATTCGGAGATCGGCCTTCAATACCTCGAGCTGACCCCCGATGGCGGCACTGCCCGCCTCGAGATCAACGACAAGCTGCTCCAGCCGTGGGGGATCGTGCACGGTGGCGTGTACTGCGCAGTCATCGAGAGTCTCGCCAGCGTGTCGGGGCAGGTCTGGCTCAGCGAGAACGGCGGCGGACACGTCGTCGGCGTCAACAACAACACCGATTTTCTGCGTGCCATCTCCGCGGGGACCGTGACCGCGGTGTCGGTTCCCATCCATCGTGGCCGTCGGCAGCAGCTGTGGCTGATCACCATCACCGACGACAACGAGCGGGTGGTGGCACGGGGCCAGGTTCGGTTGCAGAACCTTCCTCCCGAGTAACAGCCATGTTTCGTCGCCCTGCTGACGTATGCACGACATGGCAATATCCCCGACCATGCGATTGACGCCGCATGAACAGGACAGGTTGCTGCTGTCGTACGCCGCGGAACTGGCCCGGCGCCGACAGGCGCGCGGACTCAAGCTGAATCACCCCGAGGCGGTCGCGCTGATCACCGATCACCTTCTGGAGGGGGCACGCGATGGACGCACGGTCGCGGAGCTGATGGCCAGTGGCCGAGAGGTTCTGGGCCGCGACGACGTCATGGCCGGCGTTCCGGAGATGCTCGACGACGTCCAGGTGGAGGCGACGTTCCCGGACGGCACCAAACTCGTCACCGTCCACCACCCGATCGCATGAATGCCGTACCGGGGGAGGTCGTCTTCGGCGTCGGCGACATCGAGATCAACGAGGGTGCACACCGTATCGAGATGGATGTCGTCAACACCGGTGACCGTCCCGTGCAGGTCGGCAGTCACGTGCATCTGCCGCAGAGCAACACCGCGCTGCAGTTCGACCGCGCGGCCGCGCACGGCCACCGGCTGGACATTCCCGCGGGTACGGCCGTGCGGTTCGAACCCGGTGTCGCCCAACGCGTCTCGTTGGTGCCACTGCGCGGGTCCCGTGAGGTACATGGGCTGAGTTTGAAGCCGCCCGGTCGACTGGACGCCTCATGACGGGCATCTCGCGGGCACGATACGCCGCGCTCTACGGACCCACCACCGGCGATCGCATCCGGCTGGCTGACACCGACCTGTTCGTCGAGATCACCGAGGACCGAAGCGGCGGACCCGGACTGGCGGGCGACGAGGCGGTGTTCGGCGGCGGCAAGGTGCTGCGTGAATCGATGGGACAGGGTCGTGTGACGCGTGCCGAGGGGGCACCGGACACGGTGATCACCGGCGTGGTGATCATCGACTACTGGGGGATCATCAAGGCCGACATCGGGATTCGTGACGGCCGGATCACCGCGATCGGCAAGGCGGGCAATCCCGACGTCATGGCGGGGGTGCATCCCGACCTGGTGGTCGGTCCGTCGACCGAGATCATCGCGGGCAACGGCCGCATCGCAACCGCCGGCGGCATCGACTGTCACGTCCACCTGATCTGTCCGCAGATCAAGGAGGAGGCCCTCGGCGGCGGTATCACCACCATCGTCGCCGGCGGCACCGGTCCGGCGGAGGGCAGCAAGGCGACCACCGTCACTCCTGGCTCATGGCATCTGGGGCGCATGCTCGAGGCGCTGGACTCGTGGCCGATGAACATCGCGCTGCTCGGCAAAGGCAACACCGTCAGCGCCGAATCGATGTGGGAGCAGTTGCGCGGCGGCGCGGCCGCTTTCAAGCTGCACGAGGACTGGGGTACGACGCCGGCGGCGATCGACGCGTGTCTCGCCGTCGCGGACGAGTCCGGGGTCCAGGTGAACATCCACACCGACACCCTCAATGAGATGGGCTTCGTCGAGGACACCCTGGCCGCGATCAAGGGCAGGTCGATTCACGCGTATCACACCGAGGGTGCCGGCGGCGGCCACGCGCCGGACATCATCACGGTCGCGTCCCATCCCAACGTGCTGCCCAGTTCCACCAACCCGACGCGTCCGCACACCGTCAACACGCTCGACGAGCACCTGGACATGTTGATGGTGTGCCACCATCTCAATCCCTCGGTACCGGAGGATCTTTCATTCGCCGAAAGCCGCATCCGGCCGTCGACGATGGCCGCCGAGGACCTACTGCACGACATCGGCGCGATCTCGATGATCGGCAGCGACTCCCAGGCCATGGGACGCATCGGCGAGGTGGTGATCCGCACCTGGCAGACCGCGCACGTGATGAAGCGACGCCGGGGCGCGCTACCCGGCGACGGGGCCGCGGACAACAACCGGGCCCGTCGCTATGTCGCCAAGTACACGATCTGCCCGGCCGTCGCACACGGACTCGACCACGAGATCGGCTCGGTGGAGGTCGGCAAGCTCGCCGATCTCGTGCTCTGGGAGCCCGCCTTCTTCGGCGTGCGTCCACACGTCGTGCTGAAGGGCGGGATGATCGCGTGGGCGGCCATGGGCGACGCCAACGCGTCCATTCCCACCCCGCAGCCCGTTCTGCCGCGGCCGATGTTCGGCGCCGCACCCGCAGCGGCGGCGGCCACGTCTGTGCACTTCGTATCCCAGCAGGCAGTCGACGACGGCCTGGCCGAGCGCCTCGCCGTCAACCGCAGGCTCGTTGCGGTCAAAAACGTCCGAGGTGTCGGCAAGGCCCAGATGCCGCTCAACGACGCCCTTCCCGAGATCG
>Ga0075364_10001675_pt1 | contig 12166 bp, 8 predicted proteins | sample EndMetdeltDD1764_FD_71517 | JGI IMG/M metagenome (GOLD analysis project Ga0075364, IMG submission 71517) | Populus endosphere microbial communities from Tennessee, USA - Endosphere MetaG P. deltoides DD176-4 | ecosystem: Host-associated > Plants > Roots > Endosphere | place: USA: Tennessee... | reverse complement strand
CGTAGGCGCGACGAATCGCCGTAGATATCCATGATATCGGTTGGGCGGACAAGGCTAGGGTCGACTTCGAACTGGACGTCTTGCTTGTTCATGGCGGCTTTTAGCATGTCGAGAATCTCGCTTCCTGCGATGCTCTTGCCTGAGCAGACGTTGTAGAGGGTATGAGAAAGCGTTGGGGCGATTGCCAGTTTGGTGTAGGCGCCAACGATATCGCGGACGTCGGTGTAGTCTCGCTTGGTGTTGATGTTCCCTACTTTAATGACCGATCCAGCCTCTGTTTCCGACAGGCGCTTGAAGAAGTCCGGGAGGATGAATCCTGGTGCCTGGCCCGGGCCGATGTGGTTGAATGGTCGGACAACGATACATTCCAGCCCGCGGTTGCGGTAGTAGTTACACTGGTTTTCGGTGAGGATCTTACTGACGGCGTATGGTGATGAAAAGCCGACTTTCGACTCTTCCGTTATAGGCATCGGCTGGTTGGAATCGTAGATGGCGCCACTGCTGACCGAGATGATACGTGGTTTTTTATCTTGCGTAAGATAAAACTCGCAAAGATTGGTGAGCATGGCGCTATTGGCGTTGATATAAAACTGCGGTTTGTCGAATGACGGGCCGACGGCAGCGAGGCCGGCCAGGTGGATGATAGCATCGACGTTTTCGATTGCTGGCCACGAGGCAATAAGGTCGGCTCCATGGTATTCGCTTACGATATCCTTGATACTTTCAGATACTTCGGGATCTTGCGATACGCCAACGACTTCGACATTTTGACTGTGCAGTTCGCGCGCAAGGTGATGGCCGACGAACCCGTTTATACCGGTAATAACAACGCGTTTATTCATGGACCAATTATAGCAGAGTAGTTGTAAGCATGGGCGGGATATTGTGGTAATGGGGCCCAGAATACAGTATAATAACCCTAATGAAAGAGACTTTTCGGCGACTCGCCAATAAATACAGATATTCGTTAATCTTGCTCAAGCAGTTGGTCGTTACAGATTTCAAACTTCGGTACCAAGGGTCCGCGCTTGGGTACGTGTGGTCGCTTTTGCGACCGCTGTTCCTGTTCGTCATCCTTTATATCGTATTCGACAAGTTCCTGCGGCTTGGCTCGTCGATTCCGCATTACCCCGTGTACCTTTTGTTAGGAATTGTTTTTTGGAGTTACTTTACCGAGGTGACGAACCTTGGCATCTCGGCGATCGTTTCCAAAGGCGACCTTATTCGTAAGCTGAACTTTCCAAAGTATGTCATCGTGCTTTCCGGGTCGTTCTCGGCGTTTATCAACCTCTTGATCAACTTTGTCGTGATCGCGATTTTCATGATGCTTAATGGTGTCGAGCTACACGTCTCGGCCGTACTGCTTATCCCGCTAGTACTCGAACTGTTCTTGCTTTCGCTTGGGGCTGCTTTTTTCCTGAGCGCTATCTTCGTCAAGTTACGGGACCTGAATTATATTTGGGAGATATTCCTTCAGGCAGCGTTTTATGCGACCCCTATCCTCTACCCTCTGTCGCTCGTGGTAGAGAAGTCGGAACTGGCGGCAAAACTGCTGCTTTTGAACCCGGTTGCCCAAATTATCCAGGATACACGAGACGTTTTGATCACCTCGAAGACTGTTACTTTCGAGGATCTTTTCAGTACGGGATGGTACCGTTTGATCCCTATCGCGCTGACGATTATTATCACTATCGTGGCTGCGTGGTATTTCCGCCGTCAGTCACCTAATTTTGCGGAGGAAGTATAAAATGGGTGATGATATTGCGATCCGAGTTCAGGACGTAGACAAGATTTTCCGTCTGCCGCACGAGAAAAAGAGCTCGGTCAAGTCTGTTTTTACTAGCATTGGCAAAGGCAAGAAAGCCTCGTACGAAATCCAGCAAGCACTCCAGGGTATTTCATTCGAAGTCAAAAAAGGTGAGTTTTTTGGGATCGTCGGCCGCAACGGAAGCGGCAAAAGCACGCTCCTGAAAATAATCGCTGGTATTTATAGGCCGAACAACGGCAATATCCAGGTGTCCGGCCGATTGGTGCCGTTCATCGAGCTGGGCGTTGGGTTTAACCCTGAACTCACAGGACGCGAGAACGTCTATTTGAACGGTGCGCTGATGGGATTTTCGAGCGAGGAGGTCGACGAAAAGTACAATGCGATCGTGGATTTTGCGGAGCTAGAACGGTTCATGGACCAAAAACTCAAGAACTATTCGTCGGGCATGCAGGTGCGGCTTGCCTTTTCGGTGGCAACTATCTTGGCACAATCAGACATCTTGCTTATCGACGAGGTGCTGGCAGTCGGTGATGCAGATTTCCAGCGCAAATGTTTTGAATATTTCAAGAAACTCAAAAAAGACAAAAAGACGGTTATTTTCGTCAGTCACGACATGGCGGCCGTTCGCGAATACTGCGACAACGCTATATTGATTGATAAGAGCGAGGTTATTTTTAAGGGTACGGCACAAGAAACGTCAAAAGAATACACCAAGCTGTTCTTGCCGCATATCTACAAGGCGCAGCGTGACGAAGAGCGGGCGAAAAAGCACAAGGCCGCGCAAAAAGGATCCGATGAGCTGGGCAAGTGGGGCGCTGGTGGCGTTGATATCAGTAACGCCACATCGAAAAAAAGCGTTTATGAAGTTACCGACAAGATGATTTCTATTAGCTATACGGTCTCGGCCGCAGAGGGTTTTGAAGACGAACTTATTCCTGGTATTACTATCAAGGATGAGCGCGGGCAGCCAATTTGCGGGACGAACAGTACTATCCTGGCGCCGCAAGACAAGATTCGTATTGGCAAAAACCAAGAAAAGCTGACGTTCACCTGGGAAGTTCCCAACGTGTTCAACCAGGGAAGATACACGGTTGATCCAGCTGTACTTTCAGGGACGACGACTGATACGTTGCAGTGGTGGGACGAGGCGGTTTCTTTCCGTGTCATCAATGAGTTCAGTGCGCCGTACCCCGTATCGCCGCATATCAAGCTCAGGACGGACGCGTAGGACAATGGGGCGGCTGCTGGTTGACGCTACTGACCTAGAGACGTGGAGCGGTACTCATGGCGGCGTGCAACGGGTGGTATATGCCGTCACGAAGCAGCTATTCTTGCTGGATCGCCCGGTTAGCTTTATTGCTTTTGATGCTGCCGAGAATAGGTTTTACATTACTGATTTTCAGGTCATTTATGATCGGGTCGAGCGCGTACGGCAGGCCAAGCAAGAAGTTGCTCCTGGTGTTGTTCGAAAGACCATTGCCGAACGCTTGTACGAACGTGCAAAGCGTTACCGGCTGTTGCGAGCTGCTGCCCGCCCGGCAAAGGCGATTTTAAAAAAAGGCCAAGATGAACTGCCGCCAAGCAAGGACTGGGTCGAGTTTGAAAAGGACGATACCGTCCTCGTACTAGGGATGGCATGGGAGAACTTGAACATTCAGCGCGTCCTTGGCGAACAGCGCGCCCAAGTGGGATTTCGGCTGGCTCAGTTAGTGTACGATTTGATCATTTGTCTTTATCCCCACCTTCACCACCCATCCAACTACGCTCCGTATACGGCGCATATGAAAGGAGTGGTTGCCGACTCCGACTTGCTGCTGGCGATTTCTGAGTCAACCAAAAGAGACGTCCTGACGTTTGCCAAACGCGAACATATCAAGCCGCCACTCGTCGAAGTGGTGCGTCTGGGTGACGAGCTCCTAAAAGAAAAACGGGAGTTGAAAAAACCTGCTATCGAAGGCCTGGGCAAAGAGTTTATTTTGTGCGTCGGAACGGTTGAAGTGCGGAAAAACCACACGTTGCTCTACTATGCCTACAAGCTTGCAGCGAGCCGTGGCGTCACGTTGCCGCAACTTGTTATCGTGGGCGGGAGCGGCTGGTATAGCGGTGACGTTCAATACCTCATGACAACCGACCCGGAAATGCAAGAAAAAATAAAAATCGTCCACGGGCTGGAGGACGATGGTTTGGCATGGTTGTACGAGCACTGTCAGTTTACCGTCTATCCAAGCATGTACGAAGGATGGGGATTGCCAATCGCGGAATCACTTGCGTACGGGAAGCTATGTCTTGCTTCGTCGACATCGTCGATGACCGAGATCGCTGGTAAAATGATCGATTACTTCTCACCCTTCGATGCGCGCGAATGCATGGAAAAAATAGCCAAATACGCAGGCGACGAAGTGCTACTAAACAAGGCGGAAGCCAAGATAAAATCGTCATACGAAACAACGCCATGGAGTACTACGGCCGCGCAGGTTTATGAGATGGTAAAGGCTAGGAAATGATAAGAAAAAAGCTTCTTGTCATCGCGCCGTATCCCATAGCTTCGCCTCGTCATGGCGGACAAAAACGAACGAAAGCCCTTGTCGATAATTACCGATCGTTCGTTCGTGACGTAAAGTTCGTGGCGATTTTCCATAAGGCGTCATACGCAGAGTTCGACCCCGACGATATTCCGCTTGGGCAAATCGAAAACCTGGAGCTCATCGATAAAAAGCCATATGCCATGGACCAGATAATCGGCAAGGCGATCGACAACGACACGCACGTACGAAGTCAATTCGCTAAAGTGCTGCAAGAATACCGGCCGGACATCATCCACGTAGAACAGTCTTTTCTTTACGATGGGCTTTCGACTCTCTTGAATGAACTCAATATCCATCCGTATCTTATTTTCGGCTCGCAGAACATCGAGTATAAAATGAAGGCTGCCATTTACGACGGGCAGGCAATTCCCGAAAAAGAAAAAAAGGAGTTGGTCGCGCAAACACGAGAAATCGAAGAGCGCTTTAGTAAAGAGGCTAGCCTCGTAGTTGCCGTGAGCGATGGCGATGGCAAGGCGCTGAAGGAGATGGGCGCGAAAAAAGTAGTCATCGCGCCAAACGGTATCGAGCGTATCCAGCCAACGAAAGAAGCGCTGGCGTATTGGTCTAGCTTTAAGCGGACGCAGGGCATTCGGCATATGATCGGCTTTATTGGGAGTGGTCACCCGCCAAACTACACCGGCTTTATCGACACGGTAGGGTTGGATACGACCTTTTTACCCAAGGGTGCCAAGATCGTTATGGCTGGCGGCGTGTCGGAATATTTCAAAGCGACATATAACTATAAAAATACAAAAAAACACGCAAGCTTATGGAGTGGCGTTGTTCCGGTGGGGTTTTTGGACGAGGATATGCTGACAGGCTTTATTGCCTCGTGCGATGTCATTCTACTGCCCATTACTAGTGGCGGCGGCTCGAACCTAAAGACGGCCGAGGCGCTGCTGTCGGGCAAGAAAATCGTTGCGACCGATTATGCTTTCAGAGGCTTTGAGGCGTACTTGAAGCTGCCTAACATACGGCGGGCCAACGAGAAGTTGGAATTCCAGGAGGCGTTGCAAGAAGCGCTGCGAACGGGCTATATCGAGCCGACGGCAAAAGATGTGGCACTCGCGCGTCGCGTGGGTTGGACATACTGCCTTAAGGGGCTTAAGGGAGCTGTGCGAAGAGGAATCCTACCTACTGCGAAAGACCTTGCGAAACTGTCGCGAAGCTACGCTGGCAAAGCTGTCCGCAAGGTAAAACGTTTGCTATAGCTCAACGATCGAAAGGATTTTTTCGCTCGTTTTTTTCCAGGTAAATTTACTTGCTTGCGCTACGCCGTCTTTTTGATACTTAGAGCGTAGTTTGGCGTCGTTCAACAGCTCTGTGGCGTGTGATGCTATGTCTTGGAACCCGGTAGCGTAGAAGGCGCTCTTGCCTGCTATCTCGGCGATAGATGAGTTTCGGTACGTGATGACTGGCGTGCCATATTGCATAGCTTCCAGGACGGGAAGACCGAATCCCTCGTAGACACTAGGGTACACGTAGGCAAGCGCGTGCTTGTAGAGCCAGGCTTTTTGGTGGTCGGTGACGAATCCGACGAAGTGGATGTCGTCGATGTACGATGCGTTGGCTTTTAGGTATTCCTGCAGTTGTACGTGAGGTACACGGTCGGCTCCATGCATGGTGTCGCCTGCGAACACAAGCGAAACGCTAATTCCTCTTGCGCGCATATTATTGTATGCAGCAACTAGCTCGACGAGTCGCCGACGTGGGTCTGCACCACCCATGAAAAGAAGGAAGGGTTGTTTGGATAAGTCCGTGTCGCGTGGCACGGGTCCCCATGAATTTGGCTTGAATGCCGAGAAGATGGCATCTTTTTGAGCAAAAGAAGTATCGCTTGGCGTAGAATCGGCACCAAGCAGTGCGACGGATACTTTTGACGCGTCAACACCAACGTATTGCACGAAGTCATTCTTCGTGTGTTGGGAGATCGCGATCAGGTGTTTAGCGCGGCAGCAGGTGATCTTTAGTTTCGATATGTATTGACGGCGTTTTACCGCGCTCTTAAGGGCGCTGCGGCGAGTACGGCCGTTCCTGCGAGCGGTGGCGTACGACCACAGGTAGTCTGATTCCATGACGTAGGGAATCAGGTCGTATAACACGACATAGGTGTGTTTTTCGCTGTCGCTAGGTAGCTTTTGGCTTTGGTCGAACTGCAAGAACGTATCGACGCCATCCAGTTGGCTGCTGGAAATACGGCTGTCTCCTGAACGAAATTCGGCAAAGGCGATGAATTTGTTGAGCGCTTTTATGATGAGGTTCAGCTTCGAGGGCAAGCGCATGGAGATGTGGCTGGCGGGGCGAAGGTATTCGATGGCGTAGTTGGTGCCGTCAAGGTCGAGAATGTCCAGAACGTCATTGTCGTTACCTGGGTTAAGGAAAAAAACGAACTCGTGTTGTTTGCGGGCTTCGGCCGGCAAGTGGTTGATAAAGTTAATAAGTACTGCACCGATGCCTCTCATGCGATGGCCGGTTTGAAGCGTGGAAAGGTCGATAGCGATGCGCATTATGCGTGGTCCTCGAATAGTTCGAAAAATGTTTCAGCCGACTTTTCCCAGCTGAAATTTTCGGCTTGCTTTGGTCCGTTGGTGATAGTTTTTTGCGGGATGGTTTTGCTGGTGAGCGTCGTTTCGATAGCTTTTCGGATAGCAACGGTATCAGTGCTCTTGATCATGATCGCGTGGTTACCGACTACCTCGGGAAGCGATGAATTGTCCGAGCAGACGACGGGCGTGCCGCAAGCAAGAGCTTCAAGCGGAGGCATGCCGAATCCCTCGTAGTGGCTAGGGTACACCAGCACCTTCGCGCCTGATATAATAGCAGCCTTGTCGTCGTCGTGGACGTACTTGGAAGGCCGCATGATGTTGTAGCCTTTCTCCACTTTGCCAATGATCTTCTGGAAGAGGTTTTCAATTTTCCAGCCATTCACGCCAACAAGCAAAAGGCCCGTCGAATCACGTAGGTTCTTGGGTAAGTCGCAATACGCCTCCACTAAGCCATCAAGGTTCTTGCGTGGCTCGAGATTAGAAAGCGAAAGGATATAGTTGCCGGTAATACCGTATTTTTCTTTGGCGCGAGCGATTTCTTTTTCGCTGCGTCGGTAAAAATACCGTTGGTCGGCAGCTGGCGTCGCGACCAATATTTTTTTCGGATCGACGGCGTAATGATCGACGATTTCTTGTTTTGCGTTTTGTGAAATCGTAATTACCTTTTGCGCGCCAGCTATGGCCGATTTCGTACGGCCAGATAGGAAAATAGCGTTCCCTTCGTCAGAGTATTGGCGGAAAGTCTCGAATGAAATATCGTAGACGATAACGGCGTATTTGCTCATTACGAGCGGCATGGAGGCAAAGCGGGTAAAAAGGTAAAAACCACGGCCGCACCATAAGTCGATGGGCGGGAGCTTGTTGCGGTGGTGCAAGCCGGCCATGATACGGAACGGCAAAGGGAAGCGCTTGGCGCTGATATGCTTGAACTTGAACTTGCGGAATTTCTTGATCTCGTCGTAAGGGATGATTACCTTTACGGTAGGCACCTTTTCGCCTGCCCGCTTTTTTTGCTCTAGAATTTCATCGATGCCACGCAGCGTACCAAGAATATACTGGCCAATCCCGCTAAAGTGGCCGTCAATAAGTCCAAGACCTTCGACATAAATCGTTTTCATGTTATTACTGCCAAGTATATCACACGGAGCGGCTATAGGCCGTCAGTGTTCGTACTCCAAGTAGCCGTATCATTAGGTTTATATAGGACCAAGTTGCTATCTTGCTGCAGTTCAAGACGAGAGATCCCACGATTTGCCGTCTTGGTATACCATACGGCTTTGCCGGATTTGGCATAGAGAACTAGGTTTCCATCTGGTTGCATCTGTAGTACGAAGCCTCCTTTACCGGACGTCCGGCTGTTCCATAATGCGGTGCCCGTGTTCGTATATAAGACTAGATTGCCGTCGCTTTGGAACAATAGGTAACGGTCGCGTTTTGCGGTCTCTAGGCGCTGCCCGATATACATTTGGCCGCCACTTGGCATGATGCGTGTCACCGTACTGAGGTTATCTGGAGCGTGATGCGTATTGCTGTTCCAGCGTGCGGCATTCGAAGGATTGTATAGCACCAGGTTACCATCGGTCTGGAGCTTCAGGCTGCTGGCATCGCTACCTGCCGTTTCGGTATGCCAAACGACTTTTCCTGACGCTGTGTACAGCACTAAGTTACCATCGTTTTGGAGCGTGAGCCGGGTTGCCTTGGAGCCGGCTGTTCCTGATGACCAGATAGCCCGGAAGCTATCGTACAGCACCAGATTGCCGTCGCCTTGCAGTATAAGCACGTCGTTCATGTCAGGTGACAAGAGATATTGTTGGCTCATGAGGTTGTTGCCTTTGGCGAGCGAGGTGTTGGCTGCATTGCGTGCCGAAACAGGGCTTGTCACGTTTAAGCTAAAGTAAAGGCCTGGGTCGTTAAACCACGACATGCCTTCCTGTACTAGATTGAAATGCTCGCGATACGTACCTGCTGTCGCGGGGGCGTGCAACTCGAACCTGAAAGTGCCAATCATACCAGGCGCGACGGAAGTTTCTTGGAGGCCGGCCGCACGTACCGACGATATCCAGCTGCTGTCGTAGAACTGGCTCGTGCGATCTTGCGGGGAGTTGGTGCCAAGCCGGGTCGAACTATCCCAGGTCATGTTGCCGGAGTTCGTAGCTTTGACTTCGGCGTAAATGGTGCCGTTTGGTGTGACGGATGGCTCGTACGATGTCATCTTGCTGGTATAACCGGCGTCGTTATATATGCTTTGCGAGGCATACGTCCAATCCCAAGTCAGGTTGCTGCGGGTAGAGCCGAACCAATCGACGAAATAAAGGTAAAAGTTACGGTTGCCATACGAGCTGCAGCCGTTTCCCATGCCGTATCCGGCATTGAGTGCCGCTTGGTTGGGTTGGTATGGCGTGTAGTCGTACAGCGCCACGGTGGAGAGGTTGCGAATATTAACGGTGGAACCACCGCAGGAGGAGGTTGGGCTCCAGCGAATGTAGTTGTTACCAAGTACGTAAGGGGAATACCAATTTGGGCTTTGATTGAGGATGGAGCGGAACATCTTTGCTGCCCATGTTACTTGGTTGGTGAAACCGTAATAGTTGCTGTCGCATGCAGCCGTATCAGGGCAGCCATAGCCCGTAGCGCTCCGGTACTGGATGTTAAGAGGCCACGTATCGGTGACAAGTCCTTGCTCCTTCTGAAGAAGGACTATCAAAACGCGTGGGTTGATCGTGTATTGCTGGGCTATGTCGTAGATAATGCGTGCAGCCGATTTGCCTCCTTGTGAGAAATTGCGAAGGCAGGTGAAGGTCGTTTGGCTATATTTTGCCTTTCCCCACTCCCAGCGTTGGATACTGCCGTTGTGATTGTAGTCAGGTACGCCAGAGTTGTTCATCTCGGAGTTTTGCTGGCCGTTCGTGTCGCATGCGGGTACCTTGCTGTTGAGGAAGAGTTGGATTTGGCTAGGAGTCATGGTATTTTTAGCGACCATCACCGAGTCGTCGATAATCCGGCCGGCATCCCAGTTGGCAAGCGAAGCAGCATCGCTTGTGCGGTTCAGGAGCCCGACGATAATCCCTAATGTAACGACAAGAATACCGACTACGACGGCAATTCGTCGTAGGGAGGGTTGGAGGGGGGATTTTTTTATTCGAGGCATAGTGTTTGTTTAGGTTGTATTGACACTTATTATTATATAGTATCAGATGACTGTTCGGGGTAGCTTAATTGACAACGATGTCTTTTTTGGCGGAACCTTTTGCATCTCCGGCGGCGACCGAAAGCATGATGTGCCATGTGCCTTTTGGAAGGCTGCCGACAGGTATGTCAAAGCCTTGGCAGGTCGATGATTCGGCAAGGGCTTGCATGCCGCTCGTCTTTGTTGTTTTCGATGAACCATTGGTTATAACGAGCGCGCATGTACCGTTCGCGCTGACCGTATTGATTAGGCTGCGGATATTGACCATGCTGCCGTTTTGATTTGCGGCAGTTATAGTGACGGCGAGCGATTTGGGTGTCGTCGATTGGTTCTGGTCACGGTCGACGATATCTTGCTTTTGATTCGAGCCAGCGTCTTGTTGTTGTGGCGTGGCGGGCTCGTTGTTGGTTTTTGGTGTCTCCGAACCGTTTTGTGTAGTAGATGAGTCTTGTTTTGCAGGAGGAGTGGCCAGTTTGGCATAGGCTAAAACGCCACCAATAACTACCGCCAGTATAACGGCTGCTGAAATAATAATTTTCTTTTTCGATCGGGAAGTCTTGGATAGGGTCTTCATATTTTTATTTTCTCGCTTACCTTTGACTTTTATTATACCATCTTGGAGCATCGCCTGTATATCAACCAGCCTAGTATTTTGGTATAGTTTATTAGTATATGAAGCAATTTTTCTTGTCACTTTCAAAAACTACGCGTAGTTTTGTCGCGAGCCGCCCCTTCCTCTTTTTTGTCATTGGTTTGGCGGTTTTTCAGGGCCTTTGGTTCGCGCTGACATTCAAGCCGATTCTTTTTGACGAGCTAAGGCATATCCAATTCATAACGTTCTACAGTCACCTGGTATCGCCGTTCGTTGGACACCAAACGCCTGATATGGATTTCATGGGGCAGGTCGTGCGCGAGCCTTCCTATTTGTATTACTATGTCATGTCTCTTGTTATGAGATTATTCGAGGCCGTGACACCTAGCTATGAGCTGCAGGTTATCTTGCTAAGGGTGGTAAATATAGGGCTCTTCGTCCTTTCCATGTTTCTTTTTAGGAAGTTACTGCGGGAACAAAAAGTATCGTCAGCGATTGCTAACGTAACGCTTTTGGCATTTCTTCTCATACCTTCCGTCGGCGCTATGATCGGTGCGGTGACGTACGACATCGGCGTGCTTCCATTGATATTTTGGATGCTTATCCTGACGACGCGTATCTTAAGGCAGAACAAGATCATGCTTCAAACGGTCGTGTGGCTCGTCGTGACAGTCTGCGTCGCTTCCGTCGTGAAGTATACCTCCCTGCCAATCGCGGCTATTTGTTTTGTTGCCGTGGTAATGCATGCCATCTCTGTTGGCAGGAAGCAAAAAGGCCGCTTCGTGGCAGGACTTACTAGTCAGTTCGGGTCCATACCAAACAAGAACAAAATATTACTAGGTGCGGTGTTGGTCGTTGCCCTGGGATTATTCATCGAGAGGCCGGTGGTGAACCTCTTGAAATACAAGGACATGGCACCGACCTGTTTCGTGACGCTGCCAAAGAACGAAGCCAGTACGAGGTGCGTGAAAAACTACGTATACCAACGCGACGCCTTATTCCTAAGTATGAAGTCGGACGGCTTCAAGCCTGTCGATCCGGTCAATTACTTTTTGACGACATGGGTGCCAGGCATGCATTCAACGACGATCCAGCAGTATCCGACCGCGCCTCCGCTTGGTGTGATGGTGGGCCTCTATTACCTTCTTATAATTGGCGGCGTGATGGTAATAGCAATGGCTGTTCGCGAGCTCTCCAAGAATCCGTTCGATCGGCTGATGATTGCCGTAGCTGTAGTGTATGCGCTCTCGGTGTTTTATTCGAACTACAAAGGCTATGTTCACTTGGCGCAGCCAGTAGCAATCACGGCGCGTTATTTGTTGCCGGTACTTCCTATATGTATCTACCTTTTGATACGTTCCCTGCAAATCGTCGCTAGCAGGCGAATGAGGGCGTATCTTGTATTAGTGATGATTCCGTACCTGCTGGTCAGTACCCAGGGCGGAGGAATGATCACGCATCTTATTTCTGCCGACAAGTCGTTTTACT
>Ga0075364_10001674_pt1 | contig 12168 bp, 13 predicted proteins | sample EndMetdeltDD1764_FD_71517 | JGI IMG/M metagenome (GOLD analysis project Ga0075364, IMG submission 71517) | Populus endosphere microbial communities from Tennessee, USA - Endosphere MetaG P. deltoides DD176-4 | ecosystem: Host-associated > Plants > Roots > Endosphere | place: USA: Tennessee... | reverse complement strand
GCCTTCGACGACCCCGCCTTCGCGGGCTAGATGCTGTGGCCGGTCTCCGAGGCGGTCGTCGCCCGAGCGCTGTCGAGCGGCCGGACCGATCACTTCGACGACGCCATGGACGTCTTGGCTCTCGTGACCACCCGCTTCACCGGCGAGTTCGCGATCCGCGCGATGCTCTTGGCCGACCTCGATCGGGCCGTGGACATCGCGGAGACGTGGACGTCCAGCCCCGACGAGCACGTCCGCCGCCTCGCCAGCGAAGGCACCCGCTCGCACCTGCCGTGGGCCAAGGGCGTGCCCGGGCTGGTACGGCAGACCCGCAGCACGCGGGCCATCGTCGATGCCCTGTACCGCGATGAGTCCGAGACCGTGCGGCGCTCGGTCTCCAACCATGTCAACGACGTGAGCCGCGACCATCCCGACCTGGCCGCCGAGATCGCCGGCGCATGGCTGGCGACCCCTGACGCAGCGACACCCCAGGTCGCCCGGCACGCGATGCGCAGCCTGGTCAAGAAGGGGCACCGCGGAGCGCTCGAGATCATGGGGTTCACGGGCGCCGACTTCACGGTGGACGGCCCGACAGTCGCCGACGTCGTGGTGCCGTTCGGCGGGGCCGTCGACGTCGCAGCGCGGGTCACCAACGACGGTGCCGAGCAGGCGCGGGCCGCGATCGATATCGTCCTGCACTTCCAGAAGGCCCGCGGAGGCACGGCGCCCAAGGTCTTCAAGTTCGGCGTCAGGACACTGGCGCCCGGCGAGAGCGCGGACGTCTCGCGCACCTACTCCTTCCATCCCCGGACCACCCGCGTGTTCCATCCCGGTGAGCACGCCGTCTCGCTGCAGGTCAACGGCGTGGCTCACGGTCGTGCCGCCTTCACTCTGCTGGCAAGCGAGCGCTGAAGCGCACCGCCTGATGTGGGCATGCCGGTGGGCCGCCCGACTGGGCTTGGGTCAGGCGGCTCGGTGGTAGCCGGTTCGTCGTCGCTTGCGGAGGGGGCGACCGTTTTGCTTGGTGAAGTGGAACCCCTGGACGGCGTTGCCGGTGATGTTCAGCCGCCCTGCGTGCAGGAGGTGATGGCATCGGGTGCACAGTCCGATGAGCTGATCGACATCCGTGCGGCCACCCCGTGACCACCAGATCACGTGATGGATTTCCAGATGCGCGTGCCGGCAGCCAGGTGCCGCGCAGACACCCCTCTGCCGCGCCAGGACAGCCTCGCGCGGCACACCCGAGGGAACGCCTATGCAACAAGTTGCACCCCTGTCCTAGAATGGCCATGCTCCCGCCCCACAACCGCACCGGAGGACACCCGTGGCCCTGCCCGAGATCCTGACTCAGCCGCTCAGCCTGCCCGTCGTGGCCTCCCCCATGTTCATCGCGTCCGGGCCAGAGCTGGTCATCGCCCAGTGCCAAGCCGGCGTCATCGGCTCGTTCCCCGCACTCAACGCCCGGCCGGCATCCGAGCTCACGCGGTGGCTCGACCAGATCGACGGCGCCCTCGCGACGTACCGGGCCGAGCATCCCGACCGCCCCGTGGGCCCCTACGCGGTCAATCAGATCGTCCACCGATCCAACGACCGGCTCGAGGCCGATATGGAGGTTGTCGTAGCCCACCAAGTGCCGATCGTCATCACCTCGCTGGGCGCCCGCACCGACATCAACGACGCCGTGCACTCCTATGGCGGCATCGTGCTGCACGACGTCATCAACGACACCTTCGCCCGCAAGGCGATCGACAAGGGCGCTGACGGCCTCATCGCCGTCGCGGCCGGTGCCGGTGGGCATGCGGGTACGCAGTCGCCGTTCGCCCTCGTGCGCGAGATCCGCGGGTGGTTCGACGGCCCGTTGCTGCTCTCGGGAGCCATCGCGCACGGCAGCTCGATCCTGGCCGCTCAGGCCGCCGGCGCCGACTTCGCGTATGTCGGATCGGCATTCCTGGCGACGACCGAGGCCAACAACCAGCCGGCCTACAAGCAGATGGTCGCCGACAGCGCGGCATCCGACATCGTCTACAGCAATCTGTTCACGGGCGTCCATGGCAACTACCTGCGCGGCAGCATAGCCGCGGCTGGCCTCGACCCGGACGACCTCGCGGTCTCCGATCCGAGTGCGATGAGCTTCGGTTCCAGTGACAACACCGATGCCAAGGCCTGGAAGGACATCTGGGGTGCCGGTCAGGGGATCGGCGCGATCCGGGACGTCCAGTCGGTCGCCGCGCTCGTCGCGCAGCTCAAGGCCGAGTACGACCAGGCGCGCGAGCGCATCGCCGTCTGACCATTCCGTCGACGAGCTCGCCCAGGGCACGTCGTCGATACTGACTCCGCAACACCCCTCCGTTCGAAAGGACTCTCCGTGATCATCATCAACGTCCGCTTCCACGTGCTGCCCGAGTACGCCGAGCAGTGGCCCGAGCTCACGCGCGAGTTCACCGAGGCGACCCGTGCGGAGCCGGGCAATCGCTGGTTCCTCTGGTCGCGCAGCCTCGACGACCCCAACGAATACGTCGTCCTGGAAGCCTTCGATGACGATGCCGCCGAGGCACATGTGACCTCTGAACACTTCGTGAAGGCGATGCAGGAGATGCCGCAGTGGCTTGCTTCGACGCCGCACATCATCAACACCGTCGTGCCCGACGACGACTGGGGCCGGATGGGCGAGCTGGAGGTCGGGCCGGGTCGCTGACTCGCGGATCGCGGATCCACCGACCGAGCCCTAGGCTCGCACGATGCGCTCGCGACAGTCGTCACCGTTGCCGGAGAAGATCTGTCCGGTGTGCGGCAGGCCGTTCAGCTGGCGGAGGAAGTGGGCCCGCACGTGGGAGGACGTCGTCTACTGCTCCGTCGCGTGCCGCACAGGACGTGGTCGAGCAGACTTCGTCCCCAGATGACGAGGCAGGCTCAATCCCCGATCTCACCGATGACATCGGGAACCCGCGCCGGCCCGGCCTCGACCGGGCGTGGACGGTCCTGCGGATGCAGACGCACCGCCACGATCGCGACATCGTCCTCGTGACGCTCCGGCAACATGCGCCTGAGCAACTCGTCGCACAGGTCGTCGTGCGTCAGCCCCTCTGCGATCAGCTCGGCCATCACCGCGCGGAGCCGCTCGATGCCGTCGTCGATCGACTCGCCGCGGCGCTCGACCAAACCGTCGGTGTAGAGCAACACGGTCGACCCCCGCGGAAGCTCGACAACTGACTCCTGGCGTGTCCGCGAGGGCATGAGGCCGAGCATCAGATCCGCGCGGTCCGGCCACAGGACCGTGACCGTGACCTCGCGGGGGTCTACTGGCCGAAAGACGCCTGCGCTTTCGGGGGTGTTGGGAGCCTCGGGGTGGATCGCCACCAGCGGTGGCGGGTGCCCCGCACTGGACCACCGCAGACGCGTCGTGCCCGTCTCCCGTTCCTGGGGCGATTGCTCCATCCGCGCCACGACAGCCGTCGCGACCGTTTCGACTTGGAGCGTCTCCATCGCCTCGTCCAACTGCCGCAACACCTCCGCCGGGCCGTCACCCGAGGTGACAGCGATGCCACGCAGAAGTCCTCGCACCTCACCCATCGCCGCAGCGGCTGCCGTGTCATGACCCACGACATCGCCGATCACGATGCTGGTGGCTCCATCGCGCTGGAGGAACGAGTCGTACCAGTCACCGCCGACCTGAGCCGTCTCGGACGCCGGTTCGTACCGGACCACAACATGCAGATGATCCGGCTCCGGCGGCTCCGTCAAGAGGCTGCGCTGCAGCACTTCTGCGAGGTCACGCTGCTCGGCATAGAGTCTGACGTTGTCGAGCGCGATGCCGGCCCGGGTGGCGGCGTCGGTCAGGTCTGCGACGTCCTCGGTGGTGAAGCCCGCGCGCCCCGCATTGCGGAACACCGTCAGCAGTCCAATCGTGCGTCCGCGTCCGCGCAGGGGAAGGACCACCATCGCCGACGGCGCCAGCTCCAGGCACAGCTCTTTGGCCTCCCCTTCGCGCAATATTGCAGCGATCATCGACGCCGCGTTGTCGGCCACCACCACCGCGCGGTTCTCGCGAACGGCATCGGCCAGGAACGAGCCGTCGTCGAGCGCGGGGATACGCACCCGCCGGTACCGCTCGACCAGCAATCGTGCTGCAGGATCATGGTGCCAGCTGGCGACATCATGCAGACCGCGTCGCCACAGGTGGCGGGCTCCGTCGAGATCGGCGCCGCCGCCGAAGGTTGCCACGGAATGGTCGACCAACGTCACGACACTCCAGTCTGCCCAGGCCCCCACCACCACCTGCGCGAGGCGCGAGACCGCGACCTCGATGTCGAGCGTCTCGGTCAGCGAGTCGGTGATACCTGCCAGGAGGGCGGCTCGCTGGGTCGCAGTCTCCGCCGCCTGCTGCGCGCGGCGACGCTCGGTGACATCGATGAAGTACACCGACAGGCCGTCGGGCGTCGGCCACCCCCGCACCTCGAACCACTGGTCGAGGGGCGGCGGGAAATACGCCTCGAACTCGACCGGCTCCCCCGAGTCGACCGCCTCTCGGTAGTGCGTCTCGAAGTCGCTGCCGACAGCTTCGGGGAACATCTCCCAGATGACACGGCCCACGATGTCCTGCCCGATGCCTCCGAGAAGTCGGTGTGCCTGAGCATTCAGGAAGGTGAAGCGCCAGCTCGTGTCGAGCTGGAAGAACGCCATCGGCATCGCCTCGAGCAGGCGCGCGACCCGCGCTTCGCCCTCCTGTACGGCGGTGGTGTCAAAAGCGGCACCGAGCAGTCGCACGGCCCGGCCCTCGGAACCCGCCAGCGCGCGACCTCGGGCTGACAACCATCGGGACGCGCCACTGGGCAGCATGATCCGGTATTCGGCCGTGTACGTGCCACAGGAGTCAATGGCCGCGGCCAACGCCGCGGTGACCCGCTCACGATCGTCGGCGTGCACCGCCCCATTGAAGGCGTCGATGGTTCCCCCGAACGTGGACCGCTCGAGACCGAACAACTCGAGGAGCCGCTCGTCCCACCGCAGTTCACCGCTCTGGAGGTCCCAGTCGAAGGCACCGACCCCAGCGGCATCCACGGCCAGCTGCCACAGCAGACGCTCGTCGTCGTAGTCCTCGGCCAACGCAGCGAGCTGAAGTTGGGTTGCCGCGGACTTCGCCAACTGCTCCAGGAGGAGGACCTCATGATCGGCCCATGCTCTCGGCATCGCGTCGTAGACGCACAGCGAACCGACGACATCACCCCGGACGACCAAGGGGACGCCGAGGTAGGCACCCACGACGCCCGCCGTGACCGCATCGAGGTCTTTGACGCGCGAGTCGTGGGGGGCGTCGTCGATCACGACGGGTGCACGGGTGTCGGCGACAATCGCACACACCGACTGTTCCGTAGGGGTTGCCTGACCAACGGCCCCTGACGACTCCCCGGCGCCGCCGACCACCCTCTGCATGTCCGAGATCAGTGCGATGTGCCCGGACGACACGTCGAGCAGCCGGGCGGCCAACGCCGCGAGACTGTTCATGGCGGCATGGTCGACCGCCAGCGTTGCCAAGCGGTGCGCCAGTTCGGCACCAGCACCAGCCTGCCCGCGCACGCCGAGAAACGGATCGCCCCGGTCGGTCGCACTCACGGCGCGACGACTGTTCGCGGCGCAGCTCCGGCCGGGATCGACGCGATACGTCGGTCGAGCACGTGACCCACTCCCTCGTCCAAACGGTCGCGGAGCGACCACCGTGCATCCCCTGGCCGATACTATCCGCACCAGGCCCGCCGCACGCCGTCTTCGCACCGGCCGACGCGCACGATATCGAACACCATCGATATCGATGGTTTACGATACGTCGATCGGGGCACGACTATCTCGTCGCGCCACCTGCGCGCGGTGATGGACTCGGGTCCATGACAGTTCCGGGAGGCGCGCAGCGTCCCGGCGGACCACGAAAGGATCACCCATGTACTTCGGTGGATCAATCGCCCTCATCGCCCTCGGCGCCATTCTCGCCTTCGCCGTCCAGGACCGACTGTCGGGCATCGACCTGGTCACGGTCGGCTACATCTGCATGATTGCCGGGGCACTCGGCATCGTGCTGAGCCTCGTCGCCAACGGTCAGCGCCAGCGCGCCTCTCGCCGCGACGAGCTACCGCCCCGCTGACGTCGACGCTCGTCCCCAAGACCCAGGAGCCACCTGTGCCCGAAACCCCATCGCTGATCATCTCGTTCGCCTCCGACAGGGCGATCCCCTGCCCGTCATGTGAGTCGGATCAGGGTCTGCACTTCGACGAGGTCTCGCTGATCGATCCCGGCGGCGATGTGGTTCCGCTCCATGCCGACGGCGGCGAGAAGCTGTCGGTGGTGACCGCGACGATCGGCGACGGTGCAGCACCCGGTCGGCGACACCTGATTGTCCTGCCGCACTGGTGCGCCGATTGCGGGCAGCGTGGCGAGATCGTGCTGCGTCAGGAGAACGGCCAGACGTTCGGTCAGTACCGCGAGAGTGTGGGCTCCACAGCTCGATAGCCACAGCCCGGTAACCACGACGCGCGCCGCCGATCACGCAGCCAGGTGGAACGTCCTTGCGAAGCGCGCCAAGAGATCGGCCGACCCCTCCAGCACCTCGACAACACCTGTCGCGATGGCCCGCTCCGCCGCCAGCTCGCCGGAGATCAATTGCCGTATGCCTGGTCCGGCGGTGAACGACAGGTCGACCTGACCGTCACCCCGCGACACCTCCAGGGAAGGACCGTCGACCCTGACCAGCAGATCGGCCGGGCCGAGGCGCGCCGCATACGACGTCGGGGGGAGGGCGGCTGCCACGTGCGCCTGGAACGCCGTGCGCAGGGCCATCGTCATGGAATCCGGCGTGATGACCTGCTCCTCGCGCGGATCACCCATCGCCTTGAAGCCCCACGCCCCCAGTGCCAGCACCACCGGCTCGAGCTCGCGGCCATAGGGCGTCAGTTCGTACACGATGATGCGCGAACGCGGTCCGCGGCGCAGGATGCCGGCCGCCTGTAGTTCTTTGAGTCGCGAGGCCAGGATATTGCTGGGTATGCGCGGCAGCCCCTCGGCCAGCTCGCCGTAACGGCGTGGCCCGACCAACAGGTCTCGCACGATCAGCAGGGCCCACCGCTCGCCCACAAGTTCGAGTGCCCGTGTGACGCCGCAGTACTGTCCGTACTCTCGCGCAGCCACTGGGCCGTACCTCAGGCCTGCTGATCTGCGACGGCTTCGGGCCCCTGCTCGGCGGCGACGGGGTCCATCCAGCCGAATTCGAGGATGTTGCCGTCGGGGTCGGTCAGCGTGCGCTGGTACATGAACCCGTAATCGGAGGGGGGGTGCGGCTCCGCTCCCCCGGCGGCCATTCCCTTCGCGATGAGCTGGTCGACGTCTTCGCGACTGTCCTGGAAGATCGCGACCGCGGTAGTGGGGTTGACGGCCGGATCGCCGAGCGGCAACTCGGTGAACGTCTGGAAGTACTCGCGGACCAGGATCATGAAGTAGCTGTGGTCCTCCTCCACCACGACACACGCCGCGTTGTGGTCGGTGAACTTGGGATTGATCGAGAAGCCGAGCGCCTCGTAGAACGCCTTCGCGCGGTCCAGATCGGTGACAGGAAGGTTGACGAACATCGCGCCCATGGTGGAGCTCCTTGGTCAGGGTCCACCCCGTGTGGACGCACCCATACTTGTAAAAAACAAGTAGGCCGTCAACCCCTGTTGCAGCCGACCCCGAGAGATCTAGCAGTCGCCGAGCACATCCCGCCACGAGTGGCGCGGTGCGTAGCCGAGCAGCGTTCGCGCCTTCTCGATCGAGTAGAAGGTCTCGTCGGCTCCCATCTCGCGTCGCACCTCGACCCCGTCGTAGAACTCCTCGTAGATCTGCTGCGATGTGGCCCCCACCGACATGTCGGCGTTGGCGACGTTGAAGACCTGGTAGCCCAGCCCCTCGGTCTCGAGGCAACGCTGCACCATCTGGCCGAGATCACGTGTGTCGATGTACGCGAACAGGTTGCGTCGTCGCAGCGACGGGTCCTCGATGAACGGCGGGAACATCGCCGCGTACTCGTGCGGCTCGATGACGTTGTTGATACGCAGGCCGTACACATCAGCCCCGCTCCGCGCCTGAAAAGAGCGTGCCGTCACCTCACCCGCCACCTTCGACATCGCGTACGAGTCCTCCGGAACCGTCGGGTGTTCCTCGTCGACCGGCACATACTCCGGCCGGCGTTCACCGTGAGCGAAGCAGATGCCGTACGTCGTCTCGGACGAGGCGAACACAATTCGTCCGATGCCTAGGCGCGTCGCCGCCTCGAGCACGTTGTAGGTGCTGAGCACATTTGCGGCGTACGTCGAGACGTCGCTGCGCAGCAGGATGCGGGGCACGGCCGCGAAATGCACCACAGCGTCGTAGCCGGGACGGTCGGGACGGTCGAGCTCGGCGAGATTCGCCAGCCCCGCGAGGGCCGAATAGACCTGCCCGATGTCGGCGAGATCGACGGTCAGATCGTCCACACCGGGATGACCCAGCGGCACGAGATCGGCATTCGTGACCTGATGCCCCTGCGCGGCCAGGAAGGGCGCGACGTGACGGCCGGCTTTTCCGCTGCCACCCGTGAAGAAGATTCTCATGCGCGAGCGGTACCCCAATGCCGGCTGGCCATCCGCCGGATCAAGTACATAACGATACGACCCCGTTTCGTATCGTGTTACGGTGCAGTACGTGAGCCCCTCGGATACCGCCGTCGTCGACGAACCCCGCCGCGGCCGCCCCCGCGATCCGAGCCGCGACGAAGCCATCATTGATGCGGCCATCGACCTTCTCGTCCGAGACGGATACGACCTGCTCTCGATGGAGGGGGTCGCCTCCGCAGCCGGTGTCGGCAAGGCGACGGTCTACCGCCGGTGGCGCAACAAGGCCGAGCTGGTCATCGACGCCATGACGACCCTCAAACCGGCTGTCTCGAGCATCGACACCGGCTCACTCGACGGCGATATCGAACAGATGGTCCTCACCTCGTGCAGCCCGCACTCCCTGCGGCTGCAGCGGGTGATGGTGAGCATCTGCTCAGCTCTGTCCCGTGAGTCCGAGCTGCTCGAGGCATTCACGACCCGCTTCACCGAGCCGCGGATCGCGCACATCACCGAGATGCTCGAACGCTCGCAGCACCGCGGCGAGCTCGGGCCGGACGTCGACATCGCCATGGCGGCGAGCCTGGTGCCGTCGCTGATGCTGCAACGCGCCCTCATGACAGGCCAGCCTGCCGGCAAGGCCTACGCACAGCAGGTTGTCGGCACCGTACTTCTTCCGGTGCTCGGGCATCCCCCACGACAGTTCCCCACCTCCCCCGACTTCGAGGACCCACGATGACCGAAGCACCGCCCTCTCGCGCGACCCGGAACGGCGGACTCGCCCTCGCCGTCATCTGCGTCGCGCAGCTCATGGTCGTCCTCGACGCCACCGTCGTGAACGTCGCGCTGCCGAGCATTCGCGATGATCTCGACTTCTCGCTGGACAACCTCACCTGGGTCATCACGGCCTACTCGCTGGCCTTCGGTGGGCTCCTCCTGTTCGGCGGACGCACCGGAGACCTGTTCGGACGCCGTCGGATGTTCATGATCGGCATCGGGCTCTTCGCGGCGGCATCGCTAGTCGGCGGCTTCGCCAACAGCGAGGCGATGCTGATCGGCGCTCGTGCCGCCCAGGGAGCGGGCGGAGCGATCGCCGCCCCCACGGCGCTCGCCCTTCTGGCCACCACCTTCACCGAGCCCGCCGCCCGCGCCCGCGCCTTCGGCCTGTTCGCGGCGATGGGCGCATCGGGAGGAGCAGTCGGTCTGCTCGTCGGCGGGGCCCTCACCGACTACGCCAGTTGGCGCTGGGCACTGTTTATCAACGCCCCTATCGGCCTACTCGTCCTCATCCTGGCGCCGCGTGTGCTCCATGAATCGCAGGGCTCAGGCACCAAGCTCGACCTTCCGGGTGCGCTCTCGGTCACCGCAGGCATGTCGACCCTCGTCTACGGGCTGACCAAGGCCGCCGACGACGGCTGGGGCTCCAGCACCACGATCGTGACGCTCGGAATCGCCGCCGCGTTGCTGGTGGCATTTGTCATCATCGAGCACTTCTCGGAGCATCCGCTGATGCCGTTCAGGATCTTCGCCGACCGTAACCGCACGGGGGCTTACCTCATCATGTTGCTCCTCGCGGCTGCCCTGTTCACATCGTTCTACTTCCTGCCGCAGTACCAGCAGACCGTCCACGGGTGGAGCCCGTTGCGAACGGGCCTGGGATTCCTGCCGATGCCCGCCTCGATCATGTTCATGTCGATCGTGGTCGTGCGTCGACTCATCCCCAAGATCGGAATTCGACCGTTCCTGACGATCGGGCCGATCCTCGCCACCGCGGCCATGCTCGCGTTGACCCAACTCACCCCGACCAGTAGTTACTGGCCATTCCTCGGAGCCATCGTGTTGCTCGGCGTCGGCATGGGGTGCAGTTTCGTCCCGCTGACCATGACGGCCGTCAACGGCGTCGCGCCGCACGAAACCGGACTAGCCTCCGCGCTGCTCAACTCAGGACAGCAGGTCGGTGGCTCGATCGGCCTAGCTGTCCTGGGCACGGTCTTCGCCCATGCCGCGGCCGACCGCCTCGCTGAACTCGGACAGCGTGCCAGCACATCGGCCGGTCGTGCCGACGCCATCGTGGCCGGCCAGCAGCACGCCTTCCAAGCCGCGATCGTGGTCACGCTACTGGCGCTTGTCGCCTCCTTGGCACTCATCCGCGTCAACAAGGTGGCCCCGACCGCCGCACCGGCGCTCGCCGACTGAGGTGGTTTGCGCCGCGCCCAGAGTCGGCTCAACGGCGACTGAGTCCGCTCAGCTCGTCCGGGGTCCTGAACGCGACGGTCGCACCGCAAGCGTCGTCAGCACCAGAACAACCGCCGCCACCAAGGCGACGACCACGACCGGAGTCGTCTCGTCGTCCTGACCCGTGACTGCTATACCCACCATCGCCCATACCCCCGCTGCCGCGTAGGCGAGGATCCCGCCGCTCCTGATCAGCACTGCCCATAGGGTCACGCCCGCCACGAGCAGGACCCCGATCTGCCACGACAGCTCATCAGGCTCGAACGCACCCGCGTCGACCAGCGCGGTCGAGATGTTCAGGAAGAACGCCGCCGTTACCCAGCCGGCGTACAGCCCGACGGCCGCGCGAGTCAGGGCGGCCAGGCGTCGCGGCTGGATCATCTCGCGCGAGGCCGTCATCACAGCATCGAAGGCAGCCACGAACATCACCAGCAACGCCGCCGCCGTGGCGAGGCTGCTGTCGAGACCGGCGAGGGCGATCCAGAGCGTGCCGCCAAGATACAGCACCAGCAGGTCGATCTGGAGCCTGCGCGACACCGCACGCTCACCGTGCACCAGCACCGCGATCGCCTGTACGACCGCGAGGGTGTAGATCACACCCCAGATCGAGAAGGCCCATCCCACGGGCGTGATCAGCAGATCGGGCCCGGAACCACCACCCGGAGAGCTGCCTGGACCGTTGATCGTGACCAGTGGCGCGACGATCTCGACAACGGCTGCCGCGAGGACCGCCCACGCCAACCGTCGGTTACCGGCGCGCTCGGGCACCCTCTCGCTCACAGCACTCATGTGGTGCAGATACCCGCCGCGATGCGTCGGAAACCCTGGTCGCAACCATCAGCTGTAGACGGCGATGGTCCGCCCGACCACCCCGCCCTCGCGCAGACGATCGAGACCCTTGGGGATCTCGGACGGCAAGATGGTGTTCAGCGGCGGGTTGAGCGATCCGCCGCGCATGAGCTCGTACAGCTCGGCCAGGTCCTGCTGGTTGCCCGATAACGATCCGATGATCCGCAACTGCTTGAAGATCAGCGCCTGCGTGTTGAACGTCGCCTCGAGCTTGCCCAGGCCGACTTGCACCAGGGTCCCGAACGGTGCGAGCGTCTCGATCGCCTCGGTCGTGGTGGAGCCGAAGCCGGCATAGTCCACGATCAGATCGAGCTCCTTCTCCGCGAACTCGGTGATCGACTCCGCCACGCCTGCCAGCCCGATCTCCGAAGCCTGCTCACGGGTGGCCGGGTTGATGTCGGCGGCGTACACCTCCGCTCCCTTGAGCACGCCCACACGAGCTCCGATATATCCGAGGCCACCGAGCCCGATCACGCCGACCCGCATGCCCTCCGTC
>Ga0075364_10001671_pt1 | contig 12176 bp, 13 predicted proteins | sample EndMetdeltDD1764_FD_71517 | JGI IMG/M metagenome (GOLD analysis project Ga0075364, IMG submission 71517) | Populus endosphere microbial communities from Tennessee, USA - Endosphere MetaG P. deltoides DD176-4 | ecosystem: Host-associated > Plants > Roots > Endosphere | place: USA: Tennessee... | reverse complement strand
CTGCCTTGCGAAATGTTCCGACAAGGTGACGTGTCACCCGTCACTTTTCCCGACGGCTTCGGCGGGTGAACGCTAGACGGACCCGTGCCAGATCAGGCCGACCGTGACGGCGGCGATGGCGAGGCGGTACCAGCCGAAATGCGCCAGCGGGCGGGTGCGCAGGTAGGTCACCAGCCAGTGCACGGCGACGACCGCTGTCGCGAAGGCCACCAGCGTGCCGAGCAGGGGGGTGCGCCACCCGTAGTCGTCGATCAGGGTCCTGCCGTCCTTGCTGAGGTCGAGGATGGTCGCCGCGGTGAGCGTGGCCAGCCCGAGCAGGAAGCTGAACTCGACAGCGGCGGCCATCGTGCAGCCCAGCGCGAGCGCGGCGACGATGGTCACGAGGCTGCGGCTGACGCCCGGCCACAAAGCCAGCGCCTGGGCGAAGCCGATGATCGCCGCGCTGCGCACGCTGATGTCGGTGATCGCCAGGCCGCGTTCGGCGAACATGCCCGGCTTCCACAGCAACAAGAACGCACCGCCCACAGCCCACGCACCGACGACCGGCCACGGACCGAACAGGTGATCCTTGATGGTGTGGTTGAGCGCGCCGCCGATCGCCGCGGCCGGCAAGAACGCGACGACGAGGCGGATCAGCAGCCGCCGACCGTCCGCGTCCCGGCCGAACAGGCCGAGCACGAGCTGTCCCAGGCGGCGCCGGTACAGCGCGACGACGGCGAGGATCGCGCCGACCTGGATCGCGACCGCGTACGTGTCGGCCGCGACCTTTCCCTGGCCCGTGCCGAGATCGAACAGCCGCTGCGTGACCAAGAGATGTCCGGTGGACGACACCGGGAGGTACTCGGTGATGCCCTCGACGGCGCCGAGCACGATCGCCTTCGGAGACGTCAGCGGGCCGGATCCACCCCCGGCGGCCAGCACGACGATGGCGACGACCAGCGCGGCGACGGCTCCGATCAGCCACGGGCTGGCGCGCCGGGGTCGCCATCCGTCCGAGGCCGCGCCGATGTCGTCGGCGGGCTTGGGCATGGTCACATCAGCCTCCGAAGTTCCGATAGATGCGTTCCAACGGGCCGAGCCCGAAGAACCGGTGCCACCACGCGCCGAACGCGATCGCGAACACCCAGAACACGAGGCTGAAGATCAGCGCGGTGTCGAGCCCGGTCGGGCGGACGAAGCCCCACCAGTGCACCATCGCGTTGAAGGTCAAGGCGTGCAACAGGTAGAGCGTGAGCGTCATCTGCCCCGCGTGACGGAACAGTTGCGTCAACACCGCGTCGGGGAACCGTTCGGCGACCCACGAGATCGCGCAGTAGGCGACGATCGAGGATCCGAGTGTGCCGATCGTGTACAGCAGCCCTCGATCGAACGGCCCGGTCGACAGCAGACCCCGCCAGCGATAGGCCGAGTCGTCGGTCGATTTGAAGTTGTCGGTCGCGAGACGCAGGCCAACGAAGTTGATCACGTAGCTGCCCGCGAACATCCCGAGGCCCAGCGCCAACAGCTTCGGGCGGAGCACGCCCATCCGGGGGAGCAGCCGGCCGAGGATGATGCCGGCGCACAGGAATGCCAGCCAGGGCAGCAGTGGATGGGTGTACCCGACGAACGTGCGCAGCAGCAGGTTGCGCGGCGACGTGATGCGCGGCTCGAGCCAGTCGGTGGGATCGCCGTCGAGCGCGCGCTCGATGCGGAACCAGGCGATGCCGGCGGCGGCGAGCGCGGCGACCGAGCCGATCACGATCAGCCAACGGGCCCGCAGCGTGAACAGCAGCGAGCTCACCATGAAGTACGCCCCGTAGAAGAACAGGATCGTGCCGTTCCAGACCCACTCGATCAGCAGCCCGAACGTGAACAGCAGCAAGCCGCGGCGGGCGAGCCGCCAGCGGTCGTCGCGGATCGCGGCTCGGTCGCCACGCAACCGGCTGCGGTTGGTGAGCATCGTGACGCCCATGCCGGCTACGAGCACGAACGTGGCCGCGAACCGCGTCGACAGCGGGCCCTCGTACGGGTCGAAGACCCGCTCCGCGTACGAGCGGCGGACGCCGTCGTCGACGCCGTTGAGGTAGCCGTGGTAGTTCATGACGACGACGCCGATGAGGGCGATCGCACGGGTGACGTCTGGCCCGGCCAGTCGTGGCGCGCCGGAGCGATTGGTCTGCACCGGGTGGTCGGCGTGGGCGACGCCGGCGCTGGGCTCGGTCACGGCGCCCACTCCAGTTCGTCGACCGCGGTCTCGATCAGCGGGCGTTGGACGTCCACCCGGTCACCGATCGCGGGCGTCGGTTGACCTGTCGGGACGAACGCGATCGACGTGTGCATGTGTGGACCTTCGAGCAACGCCATCCGCGTTCTGGCGTAGTGGAACGGGCTCAGCCCGCCGGCCAGCGGACCGACGCCGTGCGCCGAGCCGGCCGCGACGAGCACGAGATGCCCGTCGGCCGGAACAGGCGTTGCGTGGTAGCCGGCGGTTTCGCCGAGGGCGACTGGATGCACGTCGAGCACATCGGCCGACAGGTGCACGAAGCGCTTGTCGGCGTGCCAGAGGGCCGTGCCGCAGCGGAGGCGCAGGCGACGGTCGGCGTGCGCGGCGCGCAGGTCGGCGTACGTGCCCGGGTCGAGGTGGCTGACGGAGAGTGGTACTGCGGCGTCGAGCATCGGCAGCCACGCCTCGATCTCGGCACGGCGCACGTCGTCGCCGCCCCTGAGCGGGAGGTGGATGCTGAAGCTCTCGAGGTCGAGGCCCGCCGATGCAGCCTCGCCGACGACTGCGGGCAGGGCTTCGGCGCACACGCCGTAGCGGCGCATGCTCGACGCGAGCTTGATCGACACCCGTCCCGTCCACCCGTGTCGCTCGAGGGCGCGGACGTGATCGACGTTGCCGACCGTGAGGATCGCAGTTGATGGCACCGTGTCCGGGATCGCATCGATGTGCGGGGTGAGGACGAGCGCGACCGAGCCGGTCGGCACGTCGTGGGCTTCGTACACCGTGCCGACCGCGATCTGCCCGTCGGCCCCGTGCGCTGCCGCCAATCGGGCGGCGATCGGCATCAGCGTCGGACGCCCGAAGCCGTAGCCGTTGCCCTTGACGACGGGGACCAAGCCGGGGCGCGTCGAGGCGGCGTCGTCCACGCTGTGCAGCCACGCCGTGCGCTGCACGCTCAGACGGAGTCCCATAGTCGTCAGACGGTACCGCGCCGGACCTGGCGGGCACCCGCACTCTCATGTCCCCGGGCAATTCCCGAGTTGCGAGGTCGGGATTCGTGGGTACCATCCCGGTCATGCGTTCGTTGTTCAGGTTTCCGAATCCGGTCAACGAGACATCCGCCCGCCTCGTCGCCGCCGGGGTCGTGCTGCAGTGCCTGCTCTACCTCGTCACGCGTCAGTCCTGGCTGTTGATCCCGCTCGCGTACGGTTTCGTGGCCCGGGTGCTCACCGGTCCGACGCTGAGCCCACTGGGGCAGTTCGTCACCCGGTTCGCAACACCGTGGGCGGCGGCGCGAGGCATCCTCAGCGAGCAACGAATGGTCGCCGGGCCGCCCAAGCGCTTCGCCCAGGGCATGGGCGCGACGATGTCGGTCGGTGCGCTCGTCGCGGTCGGCGCCGGAAGCGAGGTGCTCGCCGTCGTGTTCGTGGCGATGATCCTCGTCGCGGCCTCGCTCGAATCGATGCTCGGGCTGTGCCTCGGATGCAAGGTCTTCAACGTGCTGATGCGTTGGGGTGTGATCCCCGACGACGTGTGCGAGTCGTGCAACGACATCACGGCGCGGTTGGCTGAGGCGAGCGCGCGCCGGTCTTCGGCCACGACGTGAGGTCAGGCCGCAGGGCCGCTGCCGAACGGGCCCTCATCGCTCCAGCGATCAGCCCCGCCCCGTACGACATGTCGTCGAGGAGGCGCAGCGCGACGTAGGTCGTCGGATCGAGCGGTGGCCGATCCTTGCGCCAGTCGAGCAGTGCCGGCACGACCACAGCGAGCAACGCCGCGCGGCGGGCACGCTTCGACACGATCGCGGCGGCGACGGTGAACGGCCACCATGCACGTGTGAGGCCCGACGCCAGTGAACGGCCGGCATACACGTGGCCGAGCCCGGCCAGGCGCAGCGCGAGCTTGGCGCCGTCGGGAACGTTGCGCAGCTTGCGCGCCAGCAAGGCTGTCGTCGTTGCGGCGATGGCGCCGCTGACGATCGGCCATCCGCCCACCACGGCCGCCCACGAGGCCGCGCTCCACCCGCTCACCCGCACCGGTGCGAGCGCACCTGGATGTCGCGCGGCGAGCTCGGCTGCCGAACCGCCGTACGAGGCACGTTGGCGGATCCACGCCGCCAGCGACGGGCGGGGCCGATGATGGACGACCGATGCGGGTTCGTACCGCACCCGCCAACCCGCTTCATCGAGCCGCCAGACGAGATCGACGTCCTCGCCGTAGCGCATCCCAGGATCGAATCCGCCGACCTCGTCGAGCGCGGCCCGCCGGCACACGATCGCGGCCGCGGGTACGTAGCTGACGCGGCTGCCGGCGCGGACTCGGGCCGCCGCTGGACCGAGGTCGAGCGGCGAGCGAGAGAGCTCGTACCGAGCGAGCCGCGAGGCCGTGGCGGTATCTCCCGTGCTGGCGACGCGAGGGGCGACGAGCGCGACACGGGCGTCGGCGAAGTGGGCCAGCAGTTGGTCAAGCCATCCGACCGTCAACTCGACGTCGGTGTCGACGAAGGCGACCAGTGACGACGAGTTGCCGACCTGCGCGAGCCCTGTCATCCGCGCCGCGCCGGGGCCGCCGTTGTCGTCTCGTCGCACCACCGTCGCCCCGGCTACCGGGGCAATCGGCTCAGGGGAGGCGTCGTCGACGATGATCACGCCGGCTGTGTTCGCGCACGCGGCGACGATCCCGCGCAACGCGTCGGGCGATGGTCGATAGGCGGGCACGACCACGGTCACGTCCGCGGGCGAGGCGCCGTCGGCGTGTTGGGGATGGAGCACGCCGCCGTCGAGCAACCGGTCGACGAGGGCCGTGGTCTTCGCACCCGTCGAGACCGGTTCGCCACGCTCGATGCGGTCGACGAGCTCGGCCCCGGCTGCGGTCAAGCGCAGGAGGACGAGCGGCGACCCACCGATCAGCACCCGGCCGCCGCCGGCGCGCTGCACCGACGGATCGAGCGTGTACCGAGTCATCGCTCCGGCGCGGTCCGCCACGCGGCGATCCGTTCGAGCACATCGGCCACGAGCGCATCGAGCAGGGTCGCTCCCTCTTCGGCCGAGGCGCCTGTTGGATCGCCGAGCACACCGCTCGGGCTGACGGTGCGCACGCCTCCGTGCTCGAGGCGGGGGAGCAACTCGCGCAGCGGTGCCGGGTTGCCCGGCTGAGCGACGGCCATCCGCACGAGGTGCGGCGCGATGGCAAGCAGCAACGACGTCTCGGTGCGCCCCGCATGGGCGTCGGCGCCGGCGACGTGTGGCCACCAGCTGAGGACGTTCCGGCCTTCGTGTGTCAGCGCCTCGACCGCCGCGGTCACGGCCGCGTGGTTGCCGCCGTGGCCGTTGATGAGCACGAGTCCCGCGCTCCAATCGGCTGAGCGGCCCAGTTCGATCAACACCAACTCCGTCGCCGCGGCACCGATGGAGAGCGTGCCGGCAAAGCCCTGATGCTCGCCGCTCGACGTCACCGTGAGCGGCGGTGCCACCAGCACGCCGGTGCTGCGCGCGGCCACGGCATCGGCGATCGCGACAGCGACACGGGTGTCGGTGTCGAGCGGCAGGTGCGGGCCGTGCTGCTCGCACGACCCGATCGGCACGAGGAGGAGCGGACGGTCGCTCGGCGAATCGACGTCGGTCCACGTCGCCTCACCGAGATGCACGGCGGATGCGGAGGTCGTCGCCGGATCGTTCACCCACCGCACGCTACGCGTCGCGGGTCAGGCGAGGTAGCCCCACTCGGCCAGCGCGGCCAGGATGCGATCGGCCGCCGCCGGCGGGTCGAGCGTCTCGGCGTCGCCATGGGTGTTGGGCGCGCTGCCGGCACTGGTGAGCGCCTTGATCCGCTCCAGCGCCGTCGCACCTGCGGGCGGTGCGAACGTGCGGGCCCGGGGACGGTACGGGCGGGCCTCGTGCACCTGCACCGGCAGCATCGGTGTGGCGCCGCTGACGACGTCGATCGGCGGTTTGCCCAACAACCCGCGCAACGGCGCGCGGCGCAGCATCGCCGTCGAGCCCTCGACCGAGAGCACGGTCGGCCCGTCGATCGACACGCGTTCGCGGCGACCGCCGTCGAGCCGGCGCAGCGCGCCGATCGGATCACGCCCGTGCTCGGGAAGCTCGATCGCGACGAGCCCGAGCGCCTGGGCGATGTCGAGGTCGGCCGCGAGGTACGCCGGCACCGAACCCGTGCCGCGGTCGAACGATGCGTCGCCGCACCAGATCACCTGCGCTCCGCTCGCCACCGCCGCCAGCGCTCCGGCGACGAATCGGCTCGGCGCACCGAACGGCATGTCGACGCGCACGGCGCGGTCGGCACCGACGGCCATCGCATCGCGCAGCACGGCTTCGGCCGCCGCAGGACCAACCGTGATCGCGACCACGCGCCCAGCCTCCAACCCGTCGCGGTAGCGCAACGCCCATTCGAGCGCGGCCTGATCTGAGGCGGACACCCCGGCGAAGCGTTCGTCGGGGAGCTCGGCACGCAGCAACGCGTCGGCATCGACGCGCTGGTCGACCCACTTGAGGCAGACCGCGACGGTGACGGCGCCGCTCATGTGAGCTTGAACACCACGCCGTGGCCGCCCTCTGGGTAGTTCCACGTGATCGCGCCCTCGCGGTTGCACACCATGTAGCACGTACCGCACTCGAAGCATTGCTCGTAGTTGAAGAGGATCCCGCCGTCGCTGGTGGGCACGAACAGGTTGGCGGGGCAGGCGACGATGCACTCGCGCGTGCTGCAGTCGGCACAGACCTTGCCGTCGACGACGATGTGCGCCTCGTGGTGGACATTGAACGTCGCCGTGCCGATGCGGTCCTCGAACGCGATCTGCGGCCAGGCCGGATCGCGTCCGACGTTCGCGGCGCTCACGAGAAGCCCCGCAGACCGTCGAGCGCGTCGCGGGCGAGGTCGCGGCGGCGGATGCCGACCCGCTTGCGCTCCTGGTTGAGGATCCGGCGCAGACCCGGCTTCGGATCGGGGTTGTCGACGCGGAACATCCGCTCGACGACCGACGTCGCCAGATCCGGGTAGAGGTGCTGCACGCGGTCGGACATCACGAGCTCTGGAATCCGCTTCAGCTTGCGATGATCCTTGAGCACGAACGTGCTCTCCAACCGGCGCTGGTAGCCGGCCAGCCCTGCCACCGAGGTGTCGTTGTTGCGGAGGGCCTCGACGACGGCTTCGCCGGCGTACATGCCGCTGGCGATGGCGAAGTTGACGCCTTCCAACCAGATGCCGGCGGCGAGGCACAAGGCCGCGGCGTCGCCAGTGATCAACAGCCCGTCGGCGGCCAGCTTCGGCAGCATCGCGATGCCCGCCTTTGGAATCAGATGGGCCGAGTACTCCTTCAGCTCGCCCCCCTCGACGAGCGGGGCGATCGCGGGATGCTCCTTCATCGACGCGATCAGCTCTTCCGGGCGCTTGCTCTGCGCGGCCAGCTTGGGCAGCTTGAGCACGAGCCCGACCGCGATCGTGTCGAGGTTGGTGTAGATGAATCCGCCGCCGTTCACATCACCGCTGCAGCCGATGATCTCGATGTCGACGCCGTCGGTGCCGCGCACGCCGAAGCGTTCGTCGATCGTCTCCTTCGGTAGCGCCAGCGTTTCCTTCACGCCGAGCGTGTAGTTGCCCGCGTCGAGCTCGCCGTAGAGGCCCTCCTGCTTGGCGAGGAAGCTGTTGACGCCATCGCAGGCGATGACGACGGATGCCGTCAGCTCGCCGTCGGGCCGGTCGGTGACGACGCCGCTGACCCTGCCGCGTTTGTCAGGTCCGGTGCTGTCGTGGAGCAGGCCGGTGACGGTGGTGCTGCAGATCAGCTCGGCGCCCGCCTCGACCGCCTTGTCGGCGAGCCACTTGTCGAAGTCGGGACGGAACGCGGTCGCCCCGTTGTACGGCGGCTCACCCCACGCCTGGCTGCGGAAGTCGATCGTCAGCGCCTTCGTGTCGGTCATGATCATCGTCTGGCGGCGGGTGATCCAGCGTTGCACCGGAGCTTCCAGCCACCACTCGGGGATCAGTCGATCGAGGATGCGCGGGTACACGACGCCGCCGTACATGTTCTTGCTGCCGGGGAACGGCCCGCGCTCGATCAGCACGACGCGCTTGCCGGCCCGAGCGAGGACGATGGCCGCGCACGAGCCGGCCGGCCCGGCACCGACGACGATCGCGTCGACGTCAGGCATCTGCGCCTGCCGGGGTGGGCTGGTCGACGGGCTCGACCCGCCGGAGCAGCTCGGTGACGACCGCGTTGGCGTCGCTGACGATCGCCAGATCTGCGAGCTGCATCATCGGGCAGTGCGGATCGGTGTTGACGCTGATGATGTGCTCGGGCTGGCCGAGACCGCTCGTGTGCTGCACGGCGCCGCTGATGCCGAATGCGACGTACAGACGCGGGTCGACGACGACACCGGTGGTTCCGATCTGACGTTCGTGGCCGATCCAGCCGCGGTCCGTGATCACCCGCGTCGCGCCCATCGAGGCGTCGAGCCGGGTCGCGAGTTCGGCCAGCTCGACGAACCGCTCGGCGGTCTGCAGCCCTGCACCGCCACCGAGGATGCGCGGCGCCTCGGACAGGTCCATCGTCGCCGCGTCGGGCGCGAGCACCTCGAGCACGGTGACGTCGTTGCCGCCGTCTGTCACGCTGTACGGAACCACCGAGATCTGCGGTGGGGCAAGGACGAGATCGGCGTCGACGCCACGGACGCCGGGCTGCAGCGTGGCCACGAACCTCGCCGGCGGGTGGGCGTCGACGATCGTCAGCCCACCGTGGCGGGCGAGCTGGATCGCTGCGGCGGTGACGGCGATCGCTCCGGCGAACAGCTCGCGGTCGAGCGCCGCGGCCAGGCGGGGAGCGAGATCGCGACCGTCGGGCGAGGCGGGCAGGACGATGCGTGCCGCGTCGGCGCCGAGGTGCGCGCAGTGCTCGGCGAGAAACGTCGACCATGCGCCAGGCGCGAACGGGCCGGCTTCCACAGTCGTCACGATCGTTGCGAAGCCCGTCAGCAGCTCGGCCGCGGCCGCCGTTCCGCCACCGATCAGCAACGCCTGACCACCGCACTCGGCGACGGTCTCCAGCCCACCCGCGGGCAGCAGGCCTTCGCGGACGGGCAGGACAGCAAGCATCGCCAGCAGGTTAGGAGTTGGCGTGCGTCGAACGGAAGTGCAGCACGGTCGGACCATCCCACCTGGCCACCCCGGCCGGAGTCACAGCATCGACGGCTCTGCGCCCCTCTTGCGCCGGAACTTGCGCCGGATGATCTCGATCAGCACGGTCAGCGCGAGTGCCACACCGAGCGCGAGCAGCAGCGCCGTCTTGCTGCCGTCCTCGAACCGGTCGCCGAAGAGGTAGCCGAGGCCCGCCGCGTACCCGGCCCAGAGGCTGCACGCGACGATCACGAAGAAGACGAACTTCCAACGCTTCTGGTTGGTGATGCCGCTGGTCAGGGTGATGATCGTGCGCCCGCCGGGGATGAACCGCGCCGTGAGCAACAGGCTGCCGCCGCGTGTGCGGAGTTGGTTCGTGGCCCACTCCAGCTTGCGCGCTCGCTTCGGCTTCTTGTTGTACCAGCGCTGGATCGGACCGCTGAAGCGCTTGCCGATGGAGTAGGCGAGGTTGTCGCCGGTCAGCGCACCGACGGCGCCGGTGCCGATCACCACCCAGATGTTGAGGTGGTGCTGCGCGGCAGCGATGCCGCCGAGGATCACGGCCGTCTCGCTCGGCACGATCGGGATGATCGAGTCGAGCAGCGCGATCGCCGCGATGATCGCGTAGAACCAATGCGAGTTGGACACGTCCTGGAGGCGGTCGAAGACGTCGTCGAGGATCGCGAGCATGGGGCGACACTAATGGCTCGGTTTGGTCGTTCGGCTGGAGGCCGCGGCTGCCACACTGTCTCGATGTCTGCAGCGATGGGACCTGGGCCGCTCGACGGGTTGCTGGTCGCCGATTTCTCCCGGGTGCTCGCCGGACCATACGCGGCGATGACGCTCGGCGATCTCGGCGCCGACGTGATCAAGGTCGAGCGACCAGGCAACGGCGATGACACGCGCACGTGGGGCCCGCCGTGGGTGGACGACGTGGCGACCTACTACACCGCGCTGAACCGCAACAAGCGCGGGATCACGCTCGACTTCGCCGATCCGGGAGACGTCGGCCTCGCGGTCGAGCTGGCGCGGCGGGCCGACATCCTGATCGAGAACTTCCGCCCCGGCACGCTCGACCGCTTCGGTCTCGGCTACGACGACCTGCGGGTGGCGAACCCCGGCTTGATCTATTGCTCGATCACCGGCTTCGGCGAGGCCACGGACGAGGCCGCGGAGATGTCGGGCTACGACCTGCTCGTACAGGCGATGAGCGGGCTGATGAGCATCACCGGTCACGCCGACGGCGAGCCGACGAAGGTCGGCGTCGCCGTCGTCGACCACATCACCGCCTTGCAGTCGACGATCGGGATCCTCGCCGCCGTCGCTGCCCGGCACCACACCGGCGTGGGCCAACGGGTCGAGGTCTCGTTGATGGGCAGCGCTCTGGCAGCGTTGACGAACCAGGCCTCCGGATACGTCGCGGCCGGTGTGGTGCCGTCCAGGATGGGCAATCGCCACCCGTCCGTCGTGCCGTACCAGACGTTCCAAGCCGCCGACCAGTGGTTCGTCGTCGCGTGCGGCAACGATGCCCAGTTCGCGCGGATCGCGACGGTGGTCGGGCGACCCGAGCTTGCCGTCGATCCGCGGTACCGCACGAACGCGGCGCGGATCAAGAACATCGACGAGCTCGACGAGCTGCTGACGGCGTCGTTCGGCACCGGCTCCGCGGCGCACTGGATCGCAGCGTTGAGCGCGGCGGGCGTACCGGCCGGTCCGATCAACGACCTCGCCGACGCGTTCGCGACGGCCACCCGGCTCGGTCTCGAACCGGTGGTTGTCACGACGGCAGATGACGTGACGCAGCGCACGGTGCGCTCGCCGATCCGCCTCTCGCGCACGCCTGTGTCGGTGCGGCGCAACTCGCCGGCGCTCGGTCAGCACGATGCCGAGATCCGGGCCTGGCTCGCCGCCCCGCGCTGACGCTGTGGGTGGCTCCGATGGCTCGGCAGTAATGTCGCCGCGATGAAGACGATCGAGCGTGTTGGTGTGGTTGGGTGCGGACTGATGGGATCGGGCATCGCCGAGGTTGCGGCACGCGCGGGCCTCGACGTCACCGTGTGTGAGAGCAACCAGGCCGCGGCCGATGCGGGGATGGTGCGGATCGTGAAGTCGCTCGATCGAGCCGTGCGCTCGGGGAAGCTCGAGCCGGCCGACAAGGAGCGCTTCCTCGACGGCATCCGGATCGGCACCGATCTCGAGCGGCTGAGCTCGTGCGATCTCGTCGTCGAGGCGATCGCGGAGGATCAAGTGCTCAAGGTCGAGCTGTTCGGCCGGCTCGACGAGATCATGCGCGGCACCGACGCGATCCTTGCCTCGAACACGAGCTCGATCCCGATCATGAAGCTCGGCATCGCCACCCGTCGCCCCGACCTCGTCGTCGGCGTGCACTTCTTCAACCCGGTGCCCGTCCTCAAGTTGGTCGAGATCGTGCCGTCGCTGCTGACGTCCGAAGAGACCGTCGCCGACGTCGCCGCGTTCGCGGAGAGCACGCTCGGCAAGCGCACGATCCGCTGTCAGGACCGCGCCGGCTTCGTCGTCAACGCGCTGCTGATCCCGTACATCCTCTCCGCGATCCGGATGTTCGAGTCCGGGTTCGCGTCAGCTGAAGACATCGACACCGGGATGATCGAGGGCTGCAACCACCCGATGGGTCCACTGCACCTGGCCGATCTGATCGGGCTCGACACCACCCTCGCCGTCGCCGAGAGCCTCTATGCCGAGTTCAAGGAACCGCTGTATGCGCCGCCACCCTTGCTGAGCCGGATGGTGGAGGCCAGCCTGCTCGGGCGCAAGACCGAGCGCGGCTTCTTCGCCTACTGAACCGGGCCCGGTGTCGGCGACTCGC
>Ga0075364_10001670_pt1 | contig 12178 bp, 11 predicted proteins | sample EndMetdeltDD1764_FD_71517 | JGI IMG/M metagenome (GOLD analysis project Ga0075364, IMG submission 71517) | Populus endosphere microbial communities from Tennessee, USA - Endosphere MetaG P. deltoides DD176-4 | ecosystem: Host-associated > Plants > Roots > Endosphere | place: USA: Tennessee... | reverse complement strand
GTTGATGTTGATGAAACCAAACTTAGCACTGGATGTTGAGGTTCCTCCCAAAATGACATCGAGTCCACTATTGACCGGATAAAAAGTGCCGTTTGCATCTTCCACCCATTGTGATCCACCGCTGCCGCCGCTTGCAGCAATGGTTATTGCCCCTGCTCCGTTGTTGATTGAGATTCCTGCTCCAGCAGTGAGCGTTGCTAATGTGTATCCTGTTCCGTTGCCGATGAAGAGTTGGCCGTTGGTTGGCGTCGCTGTCACTCCTGTTCCTCCGTTAGCAATACCGAGTGTTCCGGTGACATCGCCAGATGCAAGATTAACTGCAGAGGAAGAAACGACACCCGAACCGTTGCTGTGCAGAATTCCGGTTGTTAATCCAGAAAACGTCACCGTCCCTGAAGCCGAGAGGGAAGTGAATGCACCCGTGTTTGCTGTTGTTGAACCGATTCCTCCCGGAGTTGCCCATGTGCCTCCCAAAAGTTCATTGGCATTAATGCCTCCACTGGTTGCTGTTCCTCCTGCATAGGTAAGAGAAGCGCCAGCTCCAACTACCATCGCCGCGCTCGTGTTTGTCCCGGACGTAATCGAAGAGAAAGGAGGATTGCTTGACGTGTTTGCTACCCAAGAAGGAGGAGTTCCTGCGCCATTTGATTGCAAAATATATCCTGTAGTTCCTGGAGTGAGTGAGGTAACGGTGCTATTGGTCTCGGCATAGAGGATGCCATTGGGGGTCATATCTGTTGGCACTGTCCCGCCGCCACTTGATCCAGAGTCAGGTGCGGAATTGGTGATGGTGACTTTTTTCCCGTCGGTTGTAAGAGAAATGCCTGTTCCGGCCGAGAGTTCGAGGGTGTCATTATTGCTACCGGCCGTGATGGAAGAACCATCAACGTCAATGGTCTTGAAAATATTTTGCGCAGAACCAGGATCTGTGTTTGTGATCGTCAAACCATCAATACCAATGCCTGTCCCTTGGGTGAACGCAATCGCTCCTGTTTGTCCTTGGAGGGAAGTAACCACGCCGCTCAAACTTGCCGAGATGGTTGGGTTCTGTCCACCGGTGATTGAGATGTTTGGACCAGCCCTCAAGGAGTAGATAATGTTGGAAGCACTAATTGATCCGGTGCCGAGATCAAGATCTTTGTTGTTCAAGCGAACGTTTTCGTTGAAAAGCGTTTTGCCGTTGACGACTAACTCTCCGTCGATAGTAACTTTTTCTTTAAAGATCGCTGGAACGTTAAACGTAATTTCGCCAGTCAGTGTTTTGTGATTATCTTTAGCGGCAAGAACATCAGGTGAATGCTTATTAATAGAGGAAGGAGAAAAAAATTTCCAAGAGGTAAAAACAAGGGACACGAGAACAGCGAAGAGAAGAATTCCAGAAAACAGAAAGACAGTCTTCTGTTTCTCTGAAAGAGAAGAAAAATATTGCTCAACGAGTCCACGAAAATAAGGCAGCCTTTTCATAGCTTTGATTTAAGCGTAATGCTTATTAATATATGTCGTCAAGTAAGTACTTTTCACGATGTTCAGTTTCGATTGGTTACTTTACCTTTTGATGCAGTCAGAAAAAGAGGAAAAAAATAATTTTTGGAAAGAAAATCAACTTTTTGTTTCGATGCCAATTAAAATATGTACCGTGTCTTCATATACTTTGATAATTCCAGTTTGCAAAGTGAATTTCATTTCTTTTTGGTTCTCTTGATGAATAATGACATCTCCGGTGATAAGACTAATAAAATTGGTGTGATAGGGGAGAATATCGAAGGTGCCTTTTTCATTGGATGAAGTGACGGCTTGGGCTTGTCCGCTGAAAACAGTTTTGCCAGGACTTTTTACGGTGACGGTAAGGAATTTACCAGAGACTTTTTGCAAAGACGCTGGATCTATTGGTGATTGGTCGTTGTTCATTGGGCAATTTCTTTCAATGTGCCGACACCGCGGACTTTATATGGATCTGCTTCATCATATTCTCCATCAAGGATTGCAAGCACGTCCGTGACGGTATCAGCCAGCCCAACATATGCTCCTTTTCTGCCGCTTTGTGCTTCAGTGACAAAGAAACTTTGTGTCATGTAGTTCTTAAGAATTGTTGCGCGTTTATAGATTATTTTATCTTTTTCATTAAGCTCTGATTCACCAATCAACGAAGCAATACGTTCAAGCGATGCGGATTTTTTCAAGAGCTGTTGTGCCTTCAATGCTGTTTTAGAATGAACCTCGCCAACAATGTCTGGTTTGAGTGCTGAAGAACTTGAAGAAAGCAGCTCAATTGCCGGATACCGACCTTCTTGATAAATGTTTCGAGAGAGCACAATGTTGGCGTCAAGATACGTGAAGACAGATTGCACACCATTGTCTTGCATATCGTCTGAAGGGACATAAATTGCTTCAAAGGTGGTGATATTGTTGGTGAGTGTTGAGAACAATCGTTCATGCAGCACAGCCATTTCAGAAGGCAATGTTGGTTGATAGCCGCCTTCAGAAGGGATGGTGTTCATAAGCATTGAGAGTTCATAGCCGGCTTGCGCAAAACGATAAACGTTGTCGACAAAGAACAACACGTTTTTCTTCATCACATCACGGAAGTATTCAGCGAGTGAGATTCCGGCAAGCGCGGTTTTAAAACGAATGGTGGCATTCTCTCCCATGGTGCCATAAAACAAACTTACATATTTCAACACATCATTTTCAGCAAGCGCTTCATAGAGTTCTTGTCCTTCACGAACACGTTCCCCAACGCCGGTAAAAACAGATACAGATTCTGATTCATTTTGATTGACAATGTTATGGATTATCTCAGTAAGCAATATTGTCTTTCCGACACCAGCACCTCCGAAAATACCGATCTTGCCGCCTTTTGGAATCGGGGAGAAAAAGTCGATTGCTTTAATGCCGGTTGGGATAATCTCTTTTGAAACAACGACGGTATCAAATCCAGATGCTTCGTTATAGATGGATTTTTTGGTTGTCGCTGCAATTGCTCCTTGGTCATCAAGTGGTTCGCCAAACAAATTCATGACTCGCCCGAGCACTTCTTTTCCGACAGGAATCTCGATGGTTCTTTTGGTGTTGATGAGCACTGCTCCTCGATGCAATTTATGCGAGTGAGATAAGTTGAAGCAGTAAAATGAATTTGACGTGGCTGAGGTGTGAACTTCCAGGATAATTGTTGGATCCTCTTGTAGCACAAGAAGATCGTGTATCTTTGGTTTCTCGCCCAAGAATTCCACTTCAACGACAGTGCCTTTAACTTGTTTTACTCTTCCAAAATTTTCTTCCATATATTTAGCGTTGGCCCCACAGTGCTCTGCCGGCGAACATTTGTTGTTGTTTTCTGTTTGATTCGATGCTTCTGAATTTTCTTTCTCGTTGCATGAGTTTCTTTAGTTGATCTTGCAGATTTGTTTGGGCAATTTCCATGGCTTTGATGCGGGAGGCGAAACGGGCGAGACGGGCTTCGTGCATGGTTTGGTCAAACAGGAGGGAGAAGATTTGGGTTTCAAAGAAGGTGAGAATATGTTCAATTGATGGTTCAAAGAGAAATGATTTCTTTTCTTCGGTTGTCTTTCTGTCTTCTGGAAAGTCTCCCGCAAGTGATGCTTCGATTGGTTCTTGCGAAATGATGTTATTAAACTTACCGTAAAAAACGGTGACTCGTTCATAGGGGAGGATAATTGCGATCAATGGTTTGAGTGTCTCCAACGTAAAGTTGGTGTCAGGGATTTCTAGATAACGATAGTCTTTTGGTAAATCGCTTTGTTCAATAAAGTTTCTTCCTTGTCGCCCGACAACGACCATATCGGTCTTCGTAAGATCGGTCTTTTTCATGCGTACATAAAAGGCATGCCAAAGTTTGGCAATGATATCGCCATAGAATTTGTTGTTAGAGGTCACCAGTACGATGACTTCTTTATCTTTTTTGTTCGCCTGTAGGAGATGCTTGTTTTTCTTTTTCATCGCCTCTAAGAAGCTCTTGTAGGACGTCTTGACGTTAAAAAAGATCTCTTCGAGTTCTTCAGCAAATTCACGTGAGGAGATAACTGAGTAGCGAGCAAAGTTAATTTGCTCAATGGCATGCTCTTGATATGCTTGTGTCAGCATCTTCAAGTTTTGATTGACATCAATGTCGTCTTTTAATTTTCTTGGTAGTTTCATAAATTTGGTTTCCGTTCGTAATTAAATTTTTTTCCGTCCGAAACTCGCTTCGCTCAAACAGTCGTACTACAAAAAATTCAATTACGAACTCTTTGAGCGCTCACGTTAAAGACCAAGGATTTGATCTTTATACTTTTTAACATTTTTTAACAGATCATTAAAGGACTCGGCGTTGAGGAGGGATCTTAGGAAGAGGAGGTTTTCGTCTTTTTCGCAGGCGATGAGGAGTTTCTTTCTTGTTGTCTCAATTGATGCTTCATCGGAGATGATATTGAGCCAGACGAGGGAGAAGAGGACGAGGGATACTTCTTTTGGAATAATCATGCCAGCTGGCTGATTGAGATAATTGTAAACGCGTTCTCCAACTTCAAAGATACTCTTCACACTATCTGTCATTTCTGATCCAAAATGAGAGAGATTTTCTACGCGCTCATACATCGAGAACAACGAACTCAGTTCTCGGTTGATATCTTTGCCAATACGATCTTGGGTTTGTTTACCGACACGAGTAACGGAAAGGGGAATGTTAATTGCGGGACGACGACCTTGGGCAAAAAGGTTGCCGTCAAAGAAAATATGGCCATCAGTCACACTCATCAAATTAGAAACAATGTAACCGGTTAAGTCGGCGTCTTGGGTTTCCACAATCGGAAGGCAGGTGATTGATGCTTGATCTTTCTCTTCATGCTTGAAGTTGCCTGCTCGCTCAAGAAGTTTCGCATGAATATGGAAGACATCTGCTGGATAAGAATCGCGGCCGGGGAAGGTTTGTGCAAGCAGCGCGAACTCACGATAAAATTTTGCATGGGTCAACAAATCATCCATGACGATGAGCACTTCTTCTCCCTTATCCCGGAAGTATTCAGCCAGTGTCATAGCAGTAAAGGGCGTTAAATAAATAAGACAAGGGGAGTCCGCTGCACTGGTTGCGACGATGATCATTTTTTTCTTCCGATTTCCCTCACTCATAAACTCTTCCAGATGTTTGAGATCAGCCATCTTTTTCCCAATAGCAGCATAAATGACAATGCCTCCCTGCTGGATATGACTATTGGCAGTAGAAAGCGCAAAGGTACTTTTGCCTGTTTTGCGATCACCTAAAACAAGTTGGCGTTGTCCTTTGCCGATTGGTACGAGGATATCAACGAGAGCCGTTCCTGTCGCGAGTGGTTTGGTAATCTTTGCCCGTTTAGAAATACCTGAAGGTTCACTATCAATGGGACGAACTTGTTCGACCTCAGGTGCTGTCACCTTTGTTGAGAGTGGCAGTCCAAAAGGATTGAGAATGTGGCCGAGTAATGCATCGCCGGTAGGGACGGTAATATGGCTATCACTTCGTGAGACCTTAGTGCCAATCTTGACTCTTGTTTGTGAGAAAAGCATGACGCTGACTTTGTCTTTGTGAAGCGAGAGAATTTGTCCTTTCTCTCCTGTTTCGAAGATAACGAGCTCATTGAGTTTGCCTGACGGTAGCCCCACGACTGACACAATCGGATAGTTGATCTCGGTGACCTCACCATATTCATTAAATTGATCGAGATAATAGGAGTAGTTTTGTATCATAGTTTTGTTGCTAGTTTTTCTCGTTTAAGGTTTGCTCGGCTTGTTTTTTCAGCGAGTAATCTTGGCGTTTTCCATTAAATTCGACAATACTTCCTCCCATAATCGAAGGGTCAACTTTAATATCCAATAACACTACTTGTTGAAAATTCACGATGAACCATTGACTGACAACCGTAATTAATTGTCTCCTGGGAGCAAATGCCAAAGTGAGATGAACTGTTGGAAGGGTATTAATGGTGTCGGTAAGCTTGGTGATGAACATTGGGATCTCCGTGCGACTTTGGAGATCAACATTGTGATCCGCGGCAATTTTTTTGATGGTTAAGCCTCTTTGATAGGAGACTTCATGCTCAAGGATCTCGTCGAGTGTGGTATTTTTTTTAAATACTTCATTACTCAACGTGCCAAGTATGCTTAAAAAATTAGTCGCATCTTCCGTTGTGCGAATATATGATTGCAATGAATTAGGATTAATTGTGGTCATAACGTCAGGATCTCTTCTTTCTTAGCTTTTTCTAATGCTTCAACAATCAATTCCTCATGCAGCGGTTCAGGGATACTTCGGCGCAACACTTCTTGAAAAGTCTTTTGGACAAGTCTGCTTACTTCGGCATCAATTTTTCTCAGCTTGGAAGCTTTGTAATCAGTGATTTCTGATTCGACTTGCTCAAGCATCTCGGTTGTCTTTTTATCGATAACCTCTTGTGTTCCGACAGTCTTCGCTGATAATGATTGACTAAACGCTTCTAATGACTTACTGACCGTATCCTGCGTCATCGTTAGGGTGCTTTCTTGTTGGACTGAAAATTTCTTCTGGAGATCTTCAAGATAGGCAACATATTCTTTTTGGAAATTCTCAGTTGCTTCATTCATGTAGTGAATATGTTGTTGCGCAATCGTTTGTAACACCTTGTCCAGATCTTCAGTGAGATTCTGATTCGTTTGTTTGGAATCGCTGATAATGTCGTTTGAAGCAAGTGACGTCGTGTAGAGAATGGCTCGAGCTTGATTATGTGCCTTGTTAAGAATCTTTCGATACCGAGTAAATGTTTCTTCTTCCTTATGTTGGAATTCACGTTCTGTTTTCAGGATGTTATGGACAAAAATGACCAATGCTCCTAGTATCGCAAGGACTGCGGTGATAATTAAGATTGTAATAAGATCGGGCAAGAGTATCATATTGTTATAGTCGTAAGAAAATATAGACCAGTCCAAGACCACTCGTAATTATAATAATAACAAGAATCACATTAAAAAGAATAGAGAGTTGTATCATTCGGCCGGCTAGTGGGTTTCTTCCAAGGGCTTCAATCCCGGTACTAATAACCCGGGAGAAGATAATAAAGCCAAACGCGAAAGAAACGATAATAATAATGCCGGAGATAAGATACTTAAATACTTTTAATGGTTCATCATAAGCGGCGAGGGTACTGAGGGCGAAGATATCAAAGAGGGAACTTCTGAATGCTGAACCAAGTTGCAGAAAATGCGGATTAAGCGTCATTGAAATCATTCGCACTTCATTTGGATTTTCAAACGAGACATCTTCCAACGACTCACCAATAATATAGCCACTCTTTGTTGCCTTCATCCCAGCACCTGGTATCGCTGATGTGGTAATCGTATCTCCTTTTTTGATATTGCCATTGGTTCCTGCGACTCGTGTTTGCGCGACGCCCATATTCACGACCGGCGTTCCACCTTTTTGCGAATTTGTTCGGAGTGCGACGGCTGGATTACTGGTTACGACTCCAATTACCTGGGGATCATAGGGGATGCTGCTGATGAAATAGCCTTTATTTGAGGCCACAATAATATCGCCATCTTGAATCTTTTGACTTTTGACAGGGATAAAGTTTGCAATACCTACTGAATTAATCGGATCAGCATATGCTACGGAAGCATTCACTTGAAATACGATTCCGCTAAGAGCCAGAACAATGCCTATTATCTTGGGCAGTTTTTTCATAACAACTAAAGAGGTACTTTACCTCCTATCTTAATAATACGGCGCATCTTAGTTAATTTTCAAGTAAGAGTATGGTGAAGCAGAACAATAGAAGTTTTTATTTCAGGCCAATGGTATAGAGAGTAGGGGCAACTGATGGGTTGCTCAGGTTGGTTAAGATAACGATCTTTGATCCATCAGGCCATGGGAAGACATAATGGTCAATGAATGGTCCTGCATACAGTGTCATCATATTCGATCCATCTTGTTCAATAATCGCAATTTTTTTGTCATGGACGTACAGTAAATGGGTTGAATCAGGCAACCAGGTGAAAGGATTTGGCGTGGTGCATTCAGGAATCATAGGGGAGCAGAGCTCATCAATTGTGTCGACTAATCGTGTGTTTACATCCTCTTTTGTATCGTAGACATAAATTGCTCCTTTTTTCAAATCGCGTCGTTCATAGAGCAAGTTGTTTCCAATGATACGAGGTTTTGTGAAAACAGGCATTTGTGCTGATTCTGATGCTTGATACAAAATCTTTGTATCGTCTGGAGACCATGAGAGGATGCGGAATTGCTTGTTGCTGAATTTTTGCACAGCCGGTTTCAATGATTTAAGTTGTGCAGTTTGTTTGTCTCGACGTTGTGTTTTCCACATGTCTTGGACGGATTGTAACGTAGCGGTTACATCTTGAGGACTTTCATTAAGGCCATCAGTCTTGAGCAAATAATATGATGGATCTTCTCCTTCTGTTTCGATGCTGGCAAGAATTTGTTTTCCATCGGGCGACCAGGTTATTTTTGCATTTGAGAAAAGTGCGACCGTATCGTCTGCTAATTGTGTTGAACTACTTTGTCCAGCAAGAACAGGAAAAGCGCGATTAGTCATATCAAAGACATAGACGCCATTGCGTCTGGCTGCTTGGGAAGCAATCTTAAATGCCAACTTTGTTCCTGAAGGATCAACAACAACGGATTCAACGCCAAAGGTAGAAATACTTTGAAGGTTTGGTGCTTTAGGGAAGAGGATGGCATCAGCATTACTAACGACTTCTTCTTTAATCTCAATATCCTTCTGCCAATCATTATAACCATCTTTTGCGATCTTCACTTTATATTTACCTGGAGTAAGGTTAATTGTATTATTGGTAGCTGTGGTCAAATGATCATCAATATATACTTGCGCACCTGTTGGAAGACTCGTGACATGAATGAGTCCTGTTTTGCCTACTTTTGGTTCACCTTTTTGAAATCCCAGCCGATAGCCTTTGCCGTAGAGAATGACAAGGATCGTAACAGCAACTAAAATAGCCCCAACACCAATCGACAGAAAGAGCTGTTTATGGCTTGATTGTTTTTGTTGCGTTTCTTCTGTGTGTTCCATAGATATTGCTTAGTAATTTATTATACACCTTGTAAACTAGCCCTTGCAACTAATTTCTCCCTTGCTATAATCAAATAAAATACGGCTAAATCAAAGTTTTGATATAGTTAGGTAGTATTTAGACGTATTTATTCGCTAGCTTTTTACTTATGCTTCCTTTTACTTTACCGTCCACAAAAAGAATTGGTATTGACCTTGGCACAGCAAATACGCTTGTTTATGTCGTTGGGTCTGGTATTGTCCTCAATGAACCAACCGTTGTTGCCGTAACAGCTGAAGAAAATCGAGTAGTTGCTGTCGGTCGTGAAGCAAAAGATATGCTTGGTCGAACTCCAGGAAATGTCACTGCGCTTCGACCTCTTCGTGATGGCGTTGTTGCTGATTACACCATCACCGAAGCAATGTTGTCTTACTTTATTGATAAAGTTTGTGGCCGTGCTCGTTTTTTTAAACCTGAAGTTATGGTTTGCGTCCCCTCAGGAGTGACCCAAGTTGAGCGACGAGCCGTGCTTGATGCAACCATGTCGGCTGGGGCAAAAGTTGCTTACTTGATTGATGAACCGTTGGCTGCTGCTATTGGTGCTAAAATTCCTATTGCGCAAGCTGCGGGCCACATGATTGTGAATATCGGAGGAGGTTCTACTGAATCAGCTGTTATCTCCTTAGGAGGAGTAGTGGTTAATAGTTCTGTCCGAGTGGCTGGCAATAAGGTTGATGAAGCTATTGCGGGGTATGTGAAGAAGAAATTCAATCTTTTAATTGGAGAAACAACCTCAGAGACGATTAAAATTCAAATAGGAAATGCCGTTGTCGAAGGCGCAAAAGGTACAAGGAAGAGTATGGAAGTTCGAGGCCGTGACAATATTACCGGCCTACCTCGAACCTTGATTCTCGACGAAGAGCAAGTGAATGAAGCAATCAAGCCTGCGCTTCTTGAGATTGTAAAAGGAGTTAAGGATGTATTAGAGCAATGCCCGCCAGAACTGGCGAGTGATATTATTGACAAGGGGATTGTTATGTCGGGAGGAACTTCTCTCCTTACCAATCTTGATAAGCTAATGACTGAGATGACTGGAGTTCCCTGTCATGTAGCGGAGGATGCACTGCTCTGTGTAGCTCGAGGGACAGGCGTGGCTATGGAAAACATTGAGCTTTATAAGCGAAGCATTAATAAGAAATAGATATTTTACTCAGAGTCCTGTAGAAATGAAAATTCAGCAGGGTTGTTGCTGGGAAAGAGAAATATTCTCCGAATTTTCATAAAAATAAGAAGACTCATAGAGAATAATTTGAACCAATATGACTTTTTACAGCAAAAGCAGGCTAAGAGGGATTTGATAGGTTTAATTTTTGTATAAGAGATATATTCAAAAATGCGAAATTTATAGAGAAAGCTAAATTCTAGAAATCCCGTAGTAAATTTGTGAAATATGTTACATAAAATCAAACTTTTAGGAGTAGGCATAACCAATGAAACTGAGGAAAACGTCTCAGAGTATATGAGGGGTGATTTGAGGAAAAAAGGAAAGAAGTTCTTTATTGTTACCCCTAACCCCGAGATGCTTGTGCATGCACATAAACACCCTGAGTTCAAAGCTATACTGAATAAGGCTGAGATAGCCTTGCCAGACGGCATCGGGGTCTTCATCGCAAGTGGGCTTTTGGGACATCGGTTACAAGAGAGAATCCCAGGCGTAGACTACATAGAAGAGCTCTGCCGCCAATCACGTCATAATCCCATGTCCATGGGCTTTTTGGGGGGTGGGCCAGGTGTAGCAAAACGTACCGTTGAGTGCTTGATCCAGAAATACCCATGGATCAAGGTCAGATGGGCTGGTGAAGAGTGGGAAAACGATCTCTCAGCACCGAAGAGAAATAAAAATGATCTAGAAAGATCTAGTCAAGATGTTCCATGGATCTCTCCTTATATTTCTAAAGATGATCCTATTGATATCCTCTTTGTGGCCTTTGGGTTTCCTAAGCAAGAAGAATGGATCCATAACAATTTGGATAAATTGCCGGTGCGATCAGCCATGGGCGTGGGCGGCGCATTTGATTATATCAGCGGAAATGTGGTTCGAGCCCCCTATCTTATTCGAGCTATGGGACTTGAATGGCTATTTCGTTTGTTCCGACAACCTTGGAGGATTAAACGGCAGTTTGCTCTTCTCGAATTCATTGTATTAGTGGTCCAAGAACTCATCAAGAAACGCAAAAAGAAACAATAATTTATTCAGAAAATCCTCCTTCTATAAGCTTTTTATTTCTCCATTTTTCTTTGCTTGTTATTCCTTTTTTTCTTCAAATACTCATATTAATTGACTGAGTTGTGATTGAGCTTAATTTGATGTTCTAGTTTATAGTTAAGCATATTGCTGTATGTTTTGATACGGTCTAAATCTGAATAGATAGGTCATTAAATTGGTTGGTATTAAAGAAAGGAAATTTATTACTACTCTTTTAAATTATTTGTTGCTAAATTTCTTATAGATCGTTAATCTGCTGAATATTGCATTAAATAGGTCAGAAAAGATCTGCCTCTGTAATGCGATATAAGGCCTGTGAAAATTCATTAAGGTGTCTTTCCATGGTATAATGAAATTATGAAATTGGTGGTTCAAAGGGTATCAAAAGCTCAATTGTCGGTCGAACAAAAGGTTGTTTCTTCCATAGGTAAAGGCTACTTTGTTTTGGTTGGAGTCAGTAAAGATGATACGCAAAAAGACGCAGAAACTCTTGCTGAGAAGGTCTCTAAGCTGCGCGTCATGGGGGATAATGAAGGTAAGATGAATCTTTCTGTTGGCAAGGCTCAAGCTGAGATGCTTGTTGTTTCGCAATTCACCTTATTGGCTGATACCTCGGGTGGAAATCGCCCAAGTTTTATCAATGCTGCTCGTCCTGAGCTCGCGAAACCTCTTTATGATTATTTTGTCGAGAGATTAAGATCCTTAGGGGGCAGTATTCAGACCGGGATCTTTGGAGCGGATATGAAAATTGATACCGTACTCGATGGTCCCGTCACTATCCTCATAGAAAGCTAATTATTGTTCCTCAACTGGCCATTTATAAAAAGTCCCACCTCAGTAACAAAAAACAAATCTACAGGCAAAGATACAGGATATAAT
>Ga0075364_10001669_pt1 | contig 12179 bp, 12 predicted proteins | sample EndMetdeltDD1764_FD_71517 | JGI IMG/M metagenome (GOLD analysis project Ga0075364, IMG submission 71517) | Populus endosphere microbial communities from Tennessee, USA - Endosphere MetaG P. deltoides DD176-4 | ecosystem: Host-associated > Plants > Roots > Endosphere | place: USA: Tennessee... | reverse complement strand
GGCCCGGGGCGGAATCGAACCACCGACACAAGGATTTTCAATCCTCTGCTCTACCGACTGAGCTACCGGGCCGACACAACGAGGGCGCATGATACACAAAATTCGGGATGTGTGCAGCGCATCACCTCGAATTTGAGGTTTCAAACCTGTGACGCGTTATACTCAGGGTCTTCCCGCAGTGCATGACGCTGCTCCAACGGTGCTCAACCACCTGATGTCGGTCGACGTTCTCACCTTCGGTCTGAATCACACTTCCGCGCCCGTATCGGTGCGCGAGAGGGTGTCCATGCCCGTCGATCTGGTGCGACCGGCGCTCGATGCACTGCGCAGCGCGTTTGGCGGTTCGGTGCGCGAAGCAGCCATTCTTTCGACCTGTAATCGAACCGAAGTGTATTGCGCGGCCAAACCACACGTCGCCGAGCAGCTGCCGGTGTGGCTGGCTGACTACAACCGCATCGAGGCCATCGACCTCGGACCCCACCTCTATCGCCACCAGCAGGATGCCGCTGTGCGGCACGCGTTTCGCGTGGCCAGTGGGCTCGATTCCATGGTGCTGGGCGAGCCGCAGATCCTGGGGCAGATGAAAGATGCCGTACGCACCGCCGGTGAGGCAGGTGCGTTGGGCACACTGCTGCACCAGATGTTTCAGCGCACCTTCTCCGTGGCCAAGGAAGTGCGCACCCAGACCGCCATCGGCGCGAACTCGGTATCCATGGCCGCCGCCGCCGTTCGACTGGCCGAGCGTGTGTTTGGTGATCTTGGCGAGGCCCAGGTGCTGTTCATCGGCGCCGGGGAAATGATAGAACTCTGTGCCACGCACTTCGCCGCGCAGAAGCCGCGCGGCATCGTGGTGGCCAACCGCACCGCCGAACGCGCCCAGGTGCTGGCCGACCGCTTTCAGGCGGGCACGATGAAGCTTGCCGAGCTGCCCGAGCGCCTCGCCGAATTCGACGTCGTGGTCTCCTGTACGGCCAGTTCCCTGCCCATATTGGGTCTGGGCATGGTCGAACGCGCAACGCGCCTGCGTCGTCATCGCCCGATGGTCATGGTCGATCTGGCCGTGCCGCGCGATATCGAGTCCGAAGTCGGACGTCTCGACGACGTCTTCCTCTATTCCGTGGACGACCTGGGCAAGCTGGTGCAAAGCGGCACCGATGCCAGGCGTGCCGCAGTCGTGCAGGCCGAAGCCATCATCGATACCCGGGTCCAGAATTTCATGCACTGGATGCAGTCCCGTGCGCTGGTGCCGGTGATTCGTGATCTGCATCAGTCCGCCGATGCGCTGCGCACCATGGAGATGGATCGCGCCAGGCGCGCCTTGGCACGCGGCGAGTCGCCGGAAGCGGTCCTGGAGCAACTCGCACATGGTCTGACGCAGAAGTATCTGCACGGCCCCCTTGCGGCATTGAATCGCAGCAGCGACGTCGATCGCGATCAACTGCTGAACTGGGTGCCCAAGCTGTTCCCCTCTGGCGATAGCCGACGTTAGCGTCGGGCTTGCACGCCTGTCTGGTCGCCCGATGGCGCGACCCCGTTTGCCTCTTTCCAAGTTCTCCTTATGCTTAAACCCTCGATGCGAGGCCGATTAGAGCAATTGGCCCGCCGTTTGATAGAAGTTGATGCTTTGTTGGCCGAGCCGGAAATCGGCGCCGACATGGACAAGTTCCGAAAGCTCTCGCGAGAGCGCGCCGAGCTCGAGCCGGTCGTGCTTGTCTTCAACGCCTACACCGCTTGCGAGCAGGATGTGGCCACGGCGCACGAGCTGCTCGGTGATCCTGAAATGAAGGCCATGGCCGAAGACGAAATCAAGTCTGGTCGAGCCCGCATCGAGGCGCTGTCTGCAGAATTGCGGGTGCTGCTTCTGCCGCGCGATCCTGACGACGATCGCAGCCTGTTTCTGGAAATACGCGCGGGCACGGGTGGCGACGAAAGCGCACTGTTCTCGGGCGATCTGTTGCGCATGTACACGCGCTACGCCGAGCAGCGGGGGTGGAAAGTCGAGTTGATGTCCGAGAGTCCCTCGGAGCTTGGCGGATACAAGGAAGTGATTGCACGGATCGACGGTGCGGGCGCCTATGGTCGGCTGAAGTTCGAATCCGGCGCGCACCGGGTGCAGCGGGTGCCTGCGACGGAAGCCCAGGGGCGCATCCACACTTCGGCCTGCACCGTGGCCGTGATGCCCGAAGCCGATGCCCTGACCGACATCGTGATCAACACCTCTGATCTGCGCATCGATACCTTTCGCGCCAGCGGAGCAGGCGGACAGCACATCAACAAGACCGATTCGGCCGTTCGAATCACCCATTTGCCGACCGGTCTGGTGGTCGAGTGTCAGGATGACCGGTCGCAGCATCGAAACAAGGACCGTGCCATGCAGGTGCTGGCCGCGCGCCTGAAAGATCAGCAACTGCGCGAGCGTCATGGGCAGGAAGCGGCTGCGCGCAAAAGTCTGGTGGGCAGTGGCGATCGCTCCGAGCGGATCCGGACCTATAACTTTCCGCAGGGGCGTTTGACCGATCACCGCATCAATCTGACCTTGTACAAGCTGGGTCAGATTATGGAGGGTGATCTGGAGGATCTCACGGCCAGCCTGATAGCGGAACATCAGGCCGAGCAGCTTGCCGCGCTGGGTGAGGACGTCTGATCGTGAGCGCACCCGCTTGCGTGCGGTCTTTGATACAGGACTGTGGCTTGCCGCGCCTGGAAGCGAGGATGTTGCTCGAGCATGTCTTGCAGCGCCCGCGCGCGTGGCTGCTCGCGCATGATACCGACGCGCTGGCCGATACGGTCGTGGCGCAGTTCGGTGCCCTGGTTCGGCGACGCCAGGCCGGTGAGCCCATGGCGTATCTGGTGGGGCATCGCGAGTTCATGGGGCATCGCTTCGCTGTTCGGCCAGGCGTGCTGATTCCTCGCCCCGATACGGAATTGCTGGTCGAAACCGCGCTGGCGCACATCCGCACGCATGGCGAGTCGGGCCGTTCGTGCCACGTGCTGGACATGGGGTGCGGCAGTGGCGCCATTGCGATCAGCCTGGCCCTGGCGGGGGGGATGCACGCGCGGGTCACAGCGCTTGACATCAGTACTGCGGCGTTGGCGATTGCCACCGAGAATGCCGCTACGTTGGGCGCCGATGTGCGTTTTCTGGCCAGTGACTGGTTCGCTGGCCTGCCCGAGCACGAAACCTTCGACCTCATCGTGTCCAATCCCCCTTACATTGCACAGGATGACCCCCATCTGGGTGAGGGTGATCTGCGCTTCGAGCCCCGCAGGGCATTGACCGACGGCGCCGACGGCCTGGCCGACATCGGGCGATTGGCACGCGGCGCCCCGGCTCGCCTGAACGCGGGCGGTGCCCTCTGGATCGAACACGGCTGGACCCAGGCCCAGGCCGTGCGTGAGTGCCTGCGACGGGCGGGCTTCACACGGGTTGCCAGCCTGCATGACTTGGCGGGAATCGAGCGTATTTCCGGCGGGTATCTATAATTCTGTCTTAAACCATTAGCGCAACTGCGAGGCCACCATGAGCGAAGTACAAGATTTCATCCGCGAAACCGTTACCCAGCACCCGGTCGTTCTGTTCATGAAAGGAACGGCCCAGCAGCCCCAATGCGGTTTCTCGGCGACAGCCATCAAGATTTTGCGTGACTGTGGCGTGAAAAAACTGATCACGGTCAACGTGCTGGAAGATCAGGACGTGCGTCAGGGCATCAAGGAATTTTCCAGCTGGCCCACCATTCCCCAACTGTATGTCGGCGGTGAGTTCGTAGGCGGTTCGGACATCATGGCCGAAATGCATAACAGTGGTGAACTCAAGACCGTGCTGGACAGCTCGGGCGCCACGGCATGAATGTGGCCGTGCCCGGAGCGGGCGCGGCACCCGCGCCGCGACGACTTGTCGTGGGGATTACGGGTGCGACCGGGTCGCTCTATGCCATCAGGCTGCTTCAGGCTTTGCAGCCCATGGCCGATGTACAGACGCATCTGGTGATTTCAGCCTCGGGTGTGCTGAACATCAAGCACGAGCTGGATATCGACCGTCACGCCGTGCATGCGCTTGCCGACCATGTCTACAACATTCGTGATGTAGGTGCGACGCTGGCCAGCGGTGCGTTCGCCACGGCCGGCATGATTATCCTGCCGTGTTCCATGCGCACGCTCGCAGCGGTCGCGCATGGCCTGTCCGATAATCTCATCACCCGCGCAGCCGACGTGACCTTGAAAGAACGTCGGCGCCTGGTCATGATGGTGCGCGAAACACCGTTCAATCTGGCCCATTTGCGCAACATGACTGCGGTGACCGAGATGGGCGGCATCGTGTTTCCCCCGCTGCCCGCCTTCTATCACCGCCCCAAGACAATCGAGGAAATGGTCGATCACACGGTCTCGCGCGTGCTCGAATTACTCGATATTCACGTCCCCGGCCCACGTTGGGAAGGCACCCACGTCTAGCCGCTGCCGGGCCTTCCTGCAGGTCGCTACTGCGAGCCTCGCTGGTCGGTCATTAAGGTCACGATCCTCGTGCCTGCTTGCTTTGCATGGCCGGCGCCTTCATCCGCATCGCCCGATAGCGGCGTTGTCGGGTCGATCTGATCGAAGGCGGTATCGCCGTCCTCGCTGGCTACTCCGGTGGGCGCCAGACCGGCGAAGTCGAACAGATTGCGATCCATCAGGTGTGATGGCGCGACCGTGGACAAGGCGTTGAAGATGCTCCACGAGCGCCCCGGGTGCTTGCGGTCCCACTCCTGGATCATGCGTCCGACTTCGCGGCGTTTCAGGTTTTCCTGCGCGCCACACAGATTGCACGGAATGATCGGAAATTGCTTCAGTGCCGCGTAGGCGATTAGATCCGACTCTGGCACATAGGCCAGTGGCCGGATGACCGTATGACGCCCGTCATCGGAGACCAACTTCGGTGGCATGGCCTTGAGTTTCGCGCCGTAAAAAAGGTTCAGGAAAAACGTTCCCAGAATATCGTCGCGATGATGCCCCAGCGCAATCTTGGTTGCGCCCAGCTCCGAGGCGACCCGATACAAAATGCCCCGACGCAACCGCGAGCACAATGAACAGGTGGTCTTGCCTTCGGGGATCACGCGCTTGACCACGGAATAGGTGTCCTGGGTCTCGATGTGAAAGGGGACGCCCAGGCGTGTGAGATATTCCGGCAGCACGTGTGCCGGGAAACCGGGCTGCTTCTGATCCAGATTGACTGCGATGATCTCGAAATCGAACGGGGCACGGGACCTCAGCGTCAGCAGCAGATCGAGCATGCTGTAGGAGTCCTTGCCGCCCGAGAGGCACACCATGACGCGATCGCCCGCCGAAATCATGTTGTAGTCCGAAATCGCGCGCGTGGTCTCGCGCGCCAGCCGTTTGGCAAGCTTGTTGTTCTCCAGTCGTGCCTTGTCGTGGGCGGGCGAGCGCAGTCGAGTGGGCGCGTCGGCCGCAAGCGGTGCCGGGGCGGGGAAGTTAGTTGACATCGCGCGTGACCTGCACCTCTACGGCGACTGCCGCACAGTCGGAAAATGCCATGGGTTTACTGATGCGTATGCGCACGGCCCGGATATCCACGAAATCCGCCATCAACCGGTTGGCGACCCGTTCGGTCAGCGTCTCGATCAGGTTCACGTGGGCCTGCGTGCATTCATGCACGATGGCGTCACGCAGATGCCGATAATCCAGCACGCTGTGGATGTCGTGATCATCGACATGGCGTGTGATGTCGACGTCGATCTCGGCGTCGATATGCAGCGGCTGAGTCGCGCGGCGCTCGTGTTCCAGTATCCCGATGCGGGCATCTAGCGCGAGGCGGCTGAAAACAATACGGCGAGTAGGCATGTCTGGGGCCAGATTGGGGGCGGATGGCAATTGTATGATGTCAGCCACGCACTGGAAAACGAGGTGGCAACAGGTGGCGCAGTTATACGATGCCGTGGTGGTGGGCGGGGGGCCTGCGGGAGCCTCCTGTGCAGTCTGGTTGGCACGGCTGGGGCTGTCTGCCTTGCTGCTGGAATCCGCCGACGGCCTGGGCGGGCTGGCGCGCAGTAATCCGTTTCAGGACAACTGGATTGCGGCATTGCCTGGCCTGACGGGCCGCGAGGTCGCGGCCAACATCGCCCGAAGTGTCGAACTTGCAAAAATTCCCGTGCTGACCTCGGCCCGTGTTCGTCGTGTACAGCGCAGCGATCGCGGGTTTCTGACTACCTACAGCAACGAGGGCACCGGTGAGGTGGCTTCGCGCACCGTAGTGATTGCCTCGGGCACGTGTGCCCGACCACTGCCCGGACAGGCCCCTGGCGAGCATTTTCCGGGTGTGCTGGTCGGCCCGGGCGTGCATGTCGCCGAACAGGACTTTCGTGGCAAGTCGATCGCCATTCTCGGCGGCGGCGATAACGCATTCGAGAATTACAGCTATGTGCGCGATCGGGGCGCCGCGCAGGTGCACATCTACGCACGTTCGATCCGGGCGCAAGCCCAGTGGCTCGAGCGCGCCAGTACGGTCGATGTTCACCTCGGTCCGCATGCCGTCGAGCCGGCATCGCGTCGGGTAAACGGGCGCCAGTACGATCTGATTCTGGTGTTCTACGGCTGGGAGCCACGCGCGCCTTTTGCCGATGATTTGATGTTGGCGCGCGATGCCTCGGGATATTTCAAAACGGATGTTGCGACGGCTGAAACATCCGAGTCAGGCATCTATGCCATCGGCGAAGTCGCTCACCGCATGCACCCCTGCGTGGTGACGGCCATGGCCGACGGTGTGGTGGCCGCCAAGGCCATCCAGGCACGCGTGGAGGGCACGGGGTCGCGCTGAATCGGCCAGGACGATCGACCCGCCCTGGCTGACCCGTCAGGGCTGTCGATGCACGATGGCCTCGCGGTGGGTGTTGCCCAGAAGTCGCACCTCGAACACATGCAGAATGTCGTTGCGAAACACATGGAACGTCAAGGTCGCGCCTGCCCGACTGCGCTCGACCGCAGCCTCGACCATGGCCGGGCTGTCAACGCGCAGCCCATCGATGGCCATGATGGTGTCCAAGGCCGACAGCCCGGCGCGGTGGGCTGATGAGCCTTCCAGAACCGCCGCGATCTGCACCCCTTCGCCAGCTTTGCGCAAACGCGCGCCCAGTGAAGGTTGAGCGGCCGTTTTCCACTCCAGGGCGAAGCCGGCCAGCGGCAGCAGATCGTCGAGCGGGACATCGGCGCATCCGTCAACATAACGACTCAAGAACCGTTTTGTGTCCACTCCTGTTGCATCCAGGATGAGCTCGGCCATCGCATCTTCGGCAACCCCTGCGGGACGACCCTGGTAGAAGTCGCGGCCATAGCGCCGCCACAGCAGATGCATGACGTCGTCCAGCGACTTGCGACCTTCGCTCTCACGTCGGATCAACAGATCGAGTCCGAGCGCGACCAGCGACCCCTTGGTGTAGTAGCTGACCAGCGCGTTCGGCGAGTTTTCGTCCTGCTTGTAATAGCGGGTCCATGCGTCGAACGAGCTCTCTGCCACCGACTGCTTGAGCCGGCCCGGCGTCGCGTGCACCTGTGTAATCGTCTTGGAGAGCAGGCGCAGATAGGCCGCTTCATCGATGACACCTGCACGCACCAGGAACAGGTCGTCGTAATAGGACGTGAATCCTTCGAACACCCAGAGCAGGCGCGTCAGGTTTTCACGCGTCAGGTCATAGGGCACGAAGGCCTGCGGCTTGATCCGCTTGACGTGCCAGGTATGAAAGTATTCGTGGCTGACCAGTCCCAGGAATGTCCGATAACCGTCGGTCATCTGCGCCTGGCCGCGCACCGGCAGATCCTTGCGTGCCGCCATCAGTGCGGTGCTGGCCCGATGCTCCAGACCGCCATACCCGCTGGGGGTCACCTGCGTCATGAAGACATAGCGATTGGCACTGTCCAGGAAAGGGGCGCGTTTGGTGCGCGGCTCGAAAAACGCAATCTGCGCTTCGCAGATGCGCTGCACATCGGCGGCAATGCGCGCCAGATCGATGTCCGCCGGTGCATCGGTAAATACCATCTCGTGGGGTGCGCCATGGGCAGAGAAGCGCACCGACAGGCCCGTTCCCATTTCGACCGGATGATCGATCAGGGCATCGTAATCAGGTGCCAGATAGCGCCCGAAACCGTCACGGCCGGTGGCTGCGCGCCCGGGCGCTGGCGGCAGGCTGGTATAGACGCGCCAGCCGTTTATGCCTTTGGGTGGGGCCAGTTCGACCGTGCATGGCAGGCTTTCCTGCCCGTGCACCCTCAGGAACACGCTGGTGCCGTTGAAGAAGGCGTGGGTCTGGTCGACATGTGCACCACGCACGGACAAATCCCAGGCGTAAACCACGTACTGGATGGTCAGCGTGCCGGTGCAGGGCGCGATGTGCCACGTGTGGTTGTCCACCTTGCTGACGCTGCGGGTGCGCTGGGCATCACGCGCAGTGAATGACTCGATTTGACGTGAAAAATCGCGTATCAGGTAGCTGCCGGGAATCCATGCGGGCAGCGACACCTGCTGGCCCTGGGGGTCGGGATCGGCAATCGTCAGAGTGACCTTCAGGCGATGGCCGGCCGGATCGTGGGCTTCCACGCGATAGAGGAGAGGGGTATTGTTCATGTTTGAATCTTACTTTCTAAACCGGCCAGAAAACAGATGGCCAAGAGGAGACACGCATGAGCGAAGCATTCGTCCTGACGGAAACCCGGGGTCGCGTTGGCCTGATCACCTTGAATCGGCCCGAGGCGCTGAATGCACTGAACGACGCGCTGATGGACCAGTTGGGCCAGGCCCTGCTGGCCTTCGATGGTGACGAGCATATCGGCGCGATCGTGCTGACAGGCAGCGAAAAGGCGTTTGCTGCCGGCGCCGACATCACCGCCATGAAAGATTGGTCCTATATGGACGTCCATACCAATGATTTCATCACGCGTAATTGGGAGACGATCAAGCAGGTTCGCAAGCCCGTCATTGCGGCAGTGGCCGGCTATGCGCTGGGAGGTGGGTGTGAATTGGCCATGATGTGCGATATCGTCATCGCGGCCGACACAGCGCGATTCGGCCAACCCGAGATCAAGCTGGGCGTCATTCCTGGCGCGGGTGGGACACAGCGTTTGCCGCGTGCCATCGGAAAGGCCAAGGCGATGGATCTGGTGTTGACGGCGCGCACCATGAAGGCCGACGAGGCTGAACGTTCAGGTCTGGTGTCACGTGTGGTGCCTGCAGACAAATTGATGGAGGAAGCCCTTGATGCTGCAACGGTCATCGCCTCGATGTCCTTGCCTTCGGTGCGCATTGCCAAGGAAGCCGTCAACCGCGCCTACGAATCCAGCCTGAATGAAGGGCTGCTTTTCGAACGCCGCGTCTTTCACAGTCTGTTCGCCACCGAAGATCAGAAGGAAGGGATGGCCGCTTTCGCCGAGAAGCGCGCCGCCAATTTTAAGCACCGCTAACGCGCGTTACATCCGCTGCCGAGGTTTGAGACTTCGGCAGCATTTGCTGCGCAATGGTTTCGCTTTGAAACCCGGGCCATCTACTTTGTTGCAATATGCGCGTCTATCCTGTTCGTTCACGGCGTAGATCGTTCGAGAAGCCGCCCGCAACATGAAAAGGATGGGAACATGCGCAAACCAATAAATCGTAAGTGGCCTGCTGCCGTACTCGCAGGGGCCCTGTCACTTTGCTTTTTGCCCGCCGGCGCGCAGACGACCGTCGCGCAGACCGGGTCGCCCGCGGGTCCCCAGCCCACGCTGCGACTGGTTTCCGAAACGCCCGTGCAGAGTGCGCGCATGGCCCCCACGGTCACGGCAGAAGAATTGCAGCGCATTGCCAGCGATGCTTACGTCTATGCCTATCCCATGGTGCTGATGGAAGTCACGCGCCGCGCCTCCACCAACGTGGCCTCGCCGATAGAGGGCAAGGCGCCGATGAACCAGTTCGCGCACCGCACCTCGCTGCCGGATGCCACGGCACGCGAAGTGACCTGGCCCAGCACTGATGTGCTGTATTCCAACCTGTGGTTCGACGTCTCGCAGCAGCCGCTGGTGGTTCGTGTGCCCGACAACGGCACGCGCTATCAGTCGATCACGCTGCTTGACATGTGGACCGACACCTTCGCCAGCCGGGGCACCCGCGTCAATGGCAATGGACCACAAACTTTTGCAATCGTTGGCCCCTACTGGCAGGGTAATGTGCCGGCCGGGGTGGATATCGTGCGTAGCCCCACATCCATGGGCTGGCTGATCGGCCGTGTCGAAACGACGGGGCAGGGTGATCTGGGGGCCGTGAATCAGTATCAGGCAGGATTGTCCGCCACGCCCTACACCGCGCCAGGCCCCCGCGCATCGTGGCCCGCTGCCCCCGCTCAGGAAAACTGGGCGGTGCAGGGCGCGCCGACCGACATTGTGGCCAACATGGATGCCGCGACCTTCTTCGGTATCTTCGCTCAGGCCATTCAATACAACCCGCCGCATGCCAATGATCACGCGATGCTGGATCGCCTGCGCCGCATCGGCATCGGCCCGGCCAACCAGCCGTTCCAGTTCGCGCGCCTGGACCCTGCCGTACAGCAGGCACTCGGGCTTGCTGCCCCTGAGGCCGCCACGCGTATCCGCACGGCAGTCACCTCGCTGGGGGTGTCCAAGAACAACTGGGTCACGGTGCTCTCGGGAATCGGCACTTACGGTACGGACTACCTGCGCCGCGCCGCTGTCGCTTATGCCGGTCTTGGCGCCAATCCGCCAGCCGACGTGATTTATCCGGTCGCGTTTGCCGACGCGAAGGGCAAGCCCCTGGACAGCAAGGAAGACTATGTCCTGCACTTTGACCGTGCACAGCTGCCGCCGGTCGACGGGTTCTGGTCGATCAATCTGTACGGCCCGAACTTCACTTTCGTAGAAAACGAGGCACGACGCTACGCCCTGCGCAGCACGGATGGACTGAAATACAACAGTGATGGTTCGCTCGATATCTACATCTCGCGTAAGGCGCCTCGTGGCGATCGCCAGAGCAACTGGTTGCCCACCCCGGCCGAAGGTCCTTTCCTGCTGAATATGCGACTGTATTCACCGAAGGACATTGCGCTGGACGGTAGCTGGGCACCCCCGCCCGTGCGCGAGGACTGAGTCCCCGCCTAGTGCAGGGTTTTGCACAAGAAAAGGCTGCGTTCGCGCAGCCTTTCTTTTTTGCATCCATTTTCGAATTACAATGCGCTGAATTTGCCGCAGTCTGCTGGCCCGAACTGTGCTCCGAGACAGGCCGACAGTTTGCCGGGCAAATGGTTTCGCGCTATACTCAAATAGTTTGCCGCAATGCTTGAATCAGCACGAAATGCCAAGCGTTGACAGCAGATGCAGGCAAGTAGAGTAGCTTTCGACAGGGTAGTTTTCTTTAGGCGCGGTATGTCGTTGCCTATGGGGTCGCCCGGGGAAGTCGGTCGCTTGCCTTTGTAATTCTGAACAACCCGCTTTTTTGTAAGCAATCTTCGAGTCATCCACCCGCCATGCCAAATACCGATGTCGCGGCCGGCGCTTCTCGAGTTGATCGTCAGGTCAGTCACCCGCACAGTGCTCCGTCGAGTTGGGCGCGTGGGCAGTCAGACCAGCATGCAGCCGAGCAGTCGCCGACAGACAGCGGTAGGTCGACCATCGACCGGCGCGTCGGTGCGCGCAGTGCTGAGCTGCACGTTGAAGAGCCGGTACGACTGACGCCTGAGGAACGGGCGGCAGTCACTGCCAGAGCCTTCAAGGGGCTGGTTCGTGCGGTGGCTGCGCAAGGTGCCATGGCCTGTCTGGCTGCGGTGATTGCATGGGCGGTAGCAGGACCGGCAGCAGGGTTATCGGCGCTGGCAGGAGCAGGGATGTATTTGATTCCCAATGCCTTGTTCGCCTTTCGCCTGATGCTGGGTCTGGCAGGAGGGCGGTCGGCCAGTCCGGTGACGTTCCTTCTGGGTGAGGTAGTCAAGTTGTCGGTGACGGTGGTGCTGTTGTGGCTGCTGTCCCGTTATGCGCAGGAATGGTTGGTGTGGCCCGCGGTGCTGTGGGGACTTGTTCTCACGCTCAAGGGGTATTTCCTGCTGTTGATGTTTCGTAAGTTTTAAGCCGCACCGAGCTATCGGGCAGAGTTGGCGCCGCAAGGCGCAGGTCTACAGCAAATAGGAATTTTTTATGGCTGCCGCCAGCGACGTATCGCC
>Ga0075364_10001668_pt1 | contig 12180 bp, 11 predicted proteins | sample EndMetdeltDD1764_FD_71517 | JGI IMG/M metagenome (GOLD analysis project Ga0075364, IMG submission 71517) | Populus endosphere microbial communities from Tennessee, USA - Endosphere MetaG P. deltoides DD176-4 | ecosystem: Host-associated > Plants > Roots > Endosphere | place: USA: Tennessee... | reverse complement strand
CCGCACATCAAAATGCTCTATGACGTACTCGACTGGCACGTCGCAGAACGTCAGGAGTCGGCCAGAACCGGAGAGCCCGCCGCCTTGTTCGCTCACCTCAGCAAAAAAGGCCTAAACGGCGAGCATTATGAAGCCGGTGAGGGTGTGGAGAGAGTCGGCCAAGTTACTGCCGCTGCTGCTTCACGTGTGTTACGAAGAGTCTTGCAGATGCGGGCAGGATACCTCAAGGACAATATTCCTGGCTTCCCTGCTACTCCCACCGCTCAGGAGGTTATCGACAACACCGACATGGACGACATCAACCTAATTCCGGTCGCCCAACGCGCCGCCGCAGTGCGCTTGGACGAGCTTCGGGATCTTGAGGCTGAGCTTCTCGAGCTTGACGAGCAAGGCCGCGCAGTCTTCAACGGCAAGAAACTCCCCCGTGTCAAAGATTTGGCGCCAGCCGCTATCGACCAGTTATCCCGGGCAGTCATTCATACCCGCCGTCTGCGCTGTCCGGCCATATTTGTGGAAGGGCTTATCCCTGGCATGATGGCCTCTCTCATCGACGCGGTAAAGATCGCCGACGGCAAGACAAAAGAGATGTACGCACATACACACCGTAATTGGCTGGATCCTAACGAGTGAGCGAACCGACACCGGAGTTGCAGCGTGGCGTCCAGGACCCTACGATGCAGCCGTTAGGCCATATCATCGAGACCCTCACCGGCCAGCCGCCCATTGAAACAGTACTGACCATAGGTTCCGTAACGACTGCAGCTGGAGGCGTATTCGCTCCGGAAGAAACGCGCCCCATTACACATGAACGCCCCAAACCCGTCGACTGGGATGCGCTTGTTGATTTCGCTGCTAGTTTGCCGGTATATAAACAGATCGACGGACAGGAGGCCTATTATGACGATGCCTCTGTCGACGCGTTGCGTGCCCGCCTGGAACTGCTGGACGACGAAACAGTGGACGAGCACCGCTACTACGGGATTGGGTTGCTGCTCTGCGGCCTTGCCCGTGACCTTGCGAGCTACGAAGGGCGTGAGGCCGCCGCCGTAACAGTAGGAAAGGCTTTTTTTGAACATTGGGAATTATATAGCCAGCTTTCCAGCGGCATTCTTGGGCCGGATGCCCTGAGCGGCACCTCGGCTTCACGAACATTCGCGGCAGCCATCAGCAAGCACGCCGAGAGTATGCCCCCGCACGTGCGTATGCTTAGTGATGTACTTTCGTGGCATGTCGTGGAGCGTGAGTTTGCCATCAGGCACGGACAGCCAGTGTCAGAACAAATACATATAAATAAGCAGGAGCGCGACGGAGAGAGTCATTATGTCGCAGGCCGGAGTGTCAATGAGGTGAGCCGGGTGACTGCCTCCGCTTCGACCCGGGTACTCCGGGCTGTGCTCAAGCTGCGCGGCGACTATTTAACGCGCCATAACCCTGATTTTCCGCGCGAGCCGACCGCCCAGGAAATTATCGACAACACCGACATGGACGACATAAATCTCATACCGGTCGCCCAACGCGCCGCCGCCATGCGCCTCGACGAAATGTCTGAGCTGGAAGGCAGGTATCTAGGCTTGGACGAGCAAGGCCGCGCGGAATTTTACAGCAAGAAACTCCCCCGTTCGAGGGATCTTTCAGCAGCCAATACACATGGCCTCTTTATACCTATTCATACCCGCCGACTGCGCTGCCCCGCAATATTTGTAGAGGATCTTATCCCTACTATGATGCGCTGTCTCATCGGTGGAGTGAAGGTTGCCGATGACCTAGTCAATGAAGAGCTAGCCCGCCGGCAAGCAGCAGATGCGCGCTAGCCTCTGTCTGGCGTAAAGAAGAGCTGTTCAAACCGATACAGCGCAGCTACTTTCCAACGCATGGATTTGGATAGACCGTCCAGATCGGCAAACAGCTGCGCATTGAAGAGCTGGTTGAGTAACGGGCTGCGGACAAAACCCGGGTCGTTGATAATAGAGTCGACTAATTGTTTTTCCTGATCTCCGGCAAATGGCAGGAAGCTGGTCTTCTTGCGGTCGGCAATACCAGGAGGCAGCAGCTGGTTGCCCAATGTGCGCACCAGATATTTTTCACGGCCGTCGTACACTTTGTATTTGGCTGGAATACGCATGAATTTTTCGATAACCCGATAGTCCGTAAATGCCGTGCGGCATTCCACGCTGGCGGCCATACTGAATCGATCCTCGTGGTTAAGAATATTCAGTAGGTGGGTTTTTACGCCAAAGGCCAGCACGGAGTTAACGATGTCGTTCTGTTGCATATAGGGCAGATAATTTTTACGCAGGTTAGCATCAATCAGGCGCTGCATGTCCGCTTTGGGCATGTATTGCTTGAATGCGCATGAGGTCAGCCAGTGGTCTGCAAATGATGCAAGCGAGAGGTCGGCAGGCTCATGCTGCAGAAAATCATAGAAATTATAGTAGCCCAGGGAAATCTCATCGCTGCCCTGTCCGTTTAGCACTGCTTTCAGGCCCGCGCCTCGCACGGCATTGTAGTTTTTGTGCAAGTAGAGCGATTTATGCAGGGGGATTTCTTCGAGATGCCACACGGCCGCATCCAGTGCTTCCATGGTGAAGAGCTCGTTATCGATGGCCGTGCGATGGAGTGTAATATTCGGGATAGCGGCAGCCAGCCGTTGGGCAGCAGCTGCGTCCTCGTCATCCTGCCCATCCATATACAGATTGAAGCTGTGTAATTCCCCGGCAGTTTTACTCGCTGCCATAGTTGTCAGGATACTGCTGTCCAGCCCGCCCGACAGTAATGAGCCGACTGGTGCGTCTGCGGATAAACGGATAGACACAGCGTCATCCAGCAGTTCGCCAATTTCGCCGATGTCGCTGGCTATGTGTTTCTCGGGGTCATCGTATGGCTGACCATCACCTAACGCTACGTCCCAGTATTGTGTCGCAGTGACGCGGCCACTCTGTATAGCAAGATAATGCCCCGGCCTAACCGAGCGTATGCCCTTGAAGTAGGTAGCTTCTTTATCGGCGAAGAAATGGAAAATCAGATTGGAACGTATAGTATCGATGTCAGGTTCAAAATGTACGCCCGGCAAACCCTTAAAGGCCTTGACCTCCGAGGCGAACAGCCAGGCGTCTTTAGCCTCGGTGTAGTACAGCGGTTTCTCGCCGATACGGTCGCGGACGATATAGGTGGTGTCGCTGCTGCTATCTACCAAAATAAAAGCAAACGCACCATTAAACCGTTTTATGCAGTCGATACCCCAAGCGTGATAGGCGGTCAGGATAACTTCGGTGTCTGAATGCGAACCGAGCGTATGCCCTTCAGCCTGCAATGTGCGCGCCAGCTCCAGGTAGTTATAAATTTCGCCGTTGAATACGATAGTGTAGTCGTATTTATGCATCGGCTGGGCACCCTTGTCGTTCAATTCAACAAGACTTAGCCGGCGATGTCCCAGCCCTATCTGTCCATTCTCCGAAAGATATATACCCTCACCGTCAGGTCCCCGATGCGCCAAGGCCTGGCGCATCTCTTCCAACTGTTCGCGTGCTACTGGCTGATCCTTGCTGATGATTCCGACTATGCCGCACATTATGCTGCACCCCCGTTTATGTATGTGTCTACGGCCGCGAATGCGTCAGGGCCCATAATATGATCGGCCAATGCGCTCATGTAAGGATGATAGACTGTATCTTCGCTGAAGAACGGTACCATGCTTCTGACCTCTTCCATAACCATAGCCGTGCCCTTGCCTGGCTGCAAGCCCTGCGCTTTTCGCAGATCCACCGCCTGGCTTGCGGCAATCAGTTCAATGGCGAGCACATTGGCGACATTCCAGGCGATTTCCCGTGCCTTGCGCGCGCTGAAGTTGCCCATTGATACCAGGTCTTCTACGTTGGCGGAAGTAGGTATGGAATCGACAGACGAAGGATGCGCCAGTACCTTGTTCTCGGAAGCTAATGCAGCCGCGGTGTATTGCAGTATCATCAGGCCGGAGTTAAGTCCTTCGTTCTCGATCAGGAAGGCTGGCAAGCCGTTGTTATTCGCAGGATCCAATAGTGAAGCAATGCGCCGGTCGGCCGTGTTGGCGAATTCTGAAAGTGCCATACCGAGCGTATCCATAGCAAGGGCGATTGCTTCGCCGTGGAAATTGCCGCCGGACACGACACGAAGCTCACCCTTGTCCTCGATGATGAGCGGGTTATCGGTTACGCTGTTGATTTCGGTGTTCACCACCCGTTCTGCATAGGCGATGGCTTCGCGTATACCCCCGTGGATCTGAGGAATACAGCGGATAGAATACTGGTCCTGGCGGGTTTCAGGATTGATCAGTGTGCTGCCGGAAAGCAAGCTGCGCAGCCGGTCTGCTACCTGGATTTGGCCGGCGTGGGGTTTCAGTTCGTGAATAGCGGCCATGAACGCCTGGTCTCCAGCCCGGAGGCCTTCCGCAGATAGCGCACCAGCCATATCTGCTATAGCGGCCAGTCGCTGGGCAAGCTGCATGCAGATCACACCGGTCGCGGCCATGCAGGCAGTATTGTTGATTAACGCCAGCCCCTCTTTGGCCTCAAGAGTTACCGGAGCTATACCTGCTGCGCCCAGCGCGTCACTGCCCGGCAGTAACTTGCCGTTATAAGTAGCTTCGCCCTGCCCGATGAGTACCAGCGCGATGTGCGCCGATGGTGCCAGGTCACCGCTTGAGCCTACTGAACCCTTTTCGGGTACGACCGGCAGTACATTTTTATTCAGCATAGCCAGCAGTGTCTCGATAACGACTGGCCGCACACCCGAGTGACCCTTGCTCAGGTAATTGGCGATGATGCACATCATGCCGCGCACAATAGCCGCATCCAGGGGTTTGCCGACGCCTACGGCGTGGGACATGATCAATTTTTGCTGTAAGGCATGAATGTCGGCGGTGGAAATAACCTTGTGCTTGAGGGCGCCAAAACCGGTCGTAATGCCATACAGCTGGTCACCTGTGGCAATGGCCTGCTCAATGGTTTTTCGCGCTTCACCGACCGTTTTGAGCGCATCTTTACTGATATTTACCGTATCGCCCAGTGCGGCAACACGGTAAATATCGTCATATGTGAGTACTTGAGTATCGAGTGTGAGCATGTGGGCGCCCCTTATGCTATGAATTGTTTGAAGTGATTGTCCAGATACGTGTTGATAGGCATGGTTGGCTCAATTGCCTGATATTGCGTGTCAAGATTGCCGAAATTAACAGGTAGTAGAAATGTTTGTGCGGCGTGATTGTATAGGGCGGCCAATTCGGCGATGGTTATGTCCTGCCTGACGCTGTCGTACAGATGTTGCGTGTAGGTGAAGCAGCGGCCAACCAGTTGTTTGATCTGTGCTTCGCTACCCAGCCGGAACCACCGGCCTCCATAAGCGCAGTACGGCACAGCAAAGCCGATGGGCGTTCCGTCCGCCAAGGGTCTAACGGCTATCTCGTGGGTGTGTGGATCATCTGCCTGAACGGTGATTGGTGTGCCATTGTTCAGGAACATAAAAAAGTCACGGCTCTCTACCCAGCCGCTGCGCTGGAGGTCAAACCAGATACAGCACTCCGGGTCGTATGCTGCAAGAACTTCCCGGCTTTTCGTGGAGCCGATTCCGCCGATGACCTTAACGACCCGCAAGCCTGCCTCTTCAAAGAGTTTGCATAATTGCAGAATACTGTTGCCGCTGGCAAATCCGGAGTCGGCGAGCAGAATATCGGTGCTGTCGCGTTCCGAACAGATAGCTGCAATGGCTTGTAGCTGTTCGGGAATCGGCGGGGTGCCAGGCCGGCCGGCCAGAATCGAAGGACTGTCGGTGCGGGTTACGACACCGTCTTCCGCAACCAGTGTGCGGTTAACGTTAAGCTGTAGGATGTCCGGCCGTTCTGATGCCCTGTCCAGATAACATACGGTTACAGCAGGGTGTGCAGCGACAAAGGCATCCACCATATCGTCCCGGCGGCGATTTAAGGCTAGCTCGTCGATGGCCCAGATAGGCTTATCCTGGAGTTCTGACGCTTCGGAGTAGAATTGCTCTACGGTTTCGCATGCCTTGGCCCAGGTGGCCGCGAAGCTGACTTCATCGGAGATCTGCCCGGCAAGCAACGGATATAAGTGTTGATAGGGCAAATGGGTCACAAAATAAATAGGGTCACCCTGCTCAAGGTGACGCGTCCGGGCGACGTCATTCAGCGGCCTGCCGACCGCTTGCAGAATTTCATCTAAATGTAAGGTGTTGATTGCGTTACTCGTCTGCACAGATTAGGATTATAGCATGACAAAAAAGGTGAAAGTTACAATAGGCATCGCTGCACGCAATGAGGAGAAGACGATCCGTCAGTCATTGCGTACGGCTATTGCCGCCATCCGGCGCTGCGATTCTGCATATGATCCGCAGGTCGTTGTTGCAATAAACGGCTGTATTGACCGGACCGAGGAGCGTGTCCGCGAAGTCATCGCTGAAATGCGTACCGATCCCGCCCCGGTACCGATTACTATCGTCCATTCGGAAGAAGGGCTTATCTATGCCCAACGGGCTATCGCTGCCGCGCGTCGGCCTGATGACATTATAGTCTTTCTGGATGCTGACCTGCTGATCGATGCCTACTGTGTCGCAGAGCTGATCGACGCTATGCAAGATCCAGGGGTACAAATCGCGTGGGCACGGGTCATCCCCTACGACTCCAAACGTCCCCCTTACAAACATCTCGTATTCAACTTTGCAGACTACCATCCTGATGTCCTGACCAACCGGGTATATTTCAGCGGACGGGCATTTGCCGTGCGCAATTATGAGGTCCCGTTCACGTCCGTCGACCTTAAGAGCATTGCGCCTAATGTAGCGTCTTTTTTGCGTTTACAGGCTGGCCCGATCATCGACGACGTATTTCTGTCACGCGCCGTTATTCATCAATACGGCCCTTCTGCTATCAAGTATGTGCCCGCAGCTATGGTGTACTTCCAGCCCATTGCTTCGTTAAAGGACTTGTACTACAGCCAGCGGCGGGCCATGTTCGAGCGAAAGCGACTGAACATATTATTCCCTCACCACAGTTATATCGTGCGCAAATATTACAAGCGTACGCTGCGTAAAGAGGTGTACGACAACCTTTCATTTAAGCTCAAAATGGCATATCATCTGTATGGTTTTTTGCATAAAACGATGCGCAGGATATCGCTTACCCAGTACCTGGTGTATAGTTTGTTATTAAAACGCGGCTGGCGGCTACCGAGCCACAAGATATGGCCAGCCTTAAAGACAACCAAGAAAGAGTTCCAGCATGAAACAACCAGTTGACCTCAGTAAGTACACTAAGCTAAATCTCGCTTGCGGCCCTGTTAACCGTTTCCCCGAACCTTGGCTGAACGTCGACCTCAAAAGCGACGTAGCCGACCTTGAAATGGATATTCACAAACTGCCCGAAGAGTGGACCGGCCAATTTTGGGAGGTACGCGCATCGCACGTAATCGAGCATTTCTTTACCAGCGAGTGGCCGGAAGTGATCCGGGAATGGCTGCGGGTACTTAAGCCCGGCGGCACGCTCCGATTGGCGATGCCCGACCTGCGGATCATAGTCGACAACCTGTTCACGCAGGATGGCAAAGACCTCAAAGGCCGCCCCACGTTGTCACTCACCGAAAAGACCGCTGTACTCTCTCAGATTTACGGCATCGATTACGACACCGACCACACCGAAAAGCGATGGCGGCACCGCATCGTCGTAGATGACGTTACCGTTATCGACTTTTTGGAGCAGCTGGGCGGTCTTGAAAATGTCCAACGTGTTGCTAAGCGCCTGGACTCAGCAGCGTTGCACGATATCAACGACGACTCGCAGAACTCCTGGAGTATGACGATTGCCAGCCAGAAATCCGGAGAGGCAGAGCAGTTTGAAGTCAAACAACAGGACGAATTTACCGTAGACGCCATTACCGAAGTTCCTACTGACAAGCCGATTTCCGCAGTATTTGCGATCGCCTTCAATCAGATGGGGCAGCTGCTCGTGGTACGCAATGAACGGGGCTGGGATGTCCCTGGCGGCCATGTTGAAGCGGGTGAAACTCCTGAAGAAGCATTGCACCGCGAAGTGGCAGAAGAAGCATTCGCCACCATCAGCAACCTTCGTTTATTCGCCGCGGCTACCGCCGAAAAACACATGCTGTTCTACCTTGCTGATGTGGCCGAATTACAGAGTTTTACTGCCGAAAACGAAACAGACCAACGTGAATTCATGCACATAGCTGAACTTGTTTCCTTGTACGGCGGCGGCAAGCCCGAGCTGGCGACCCAGCTGTTGGATATGGCGTTACGCTTGCGTAGCGCTGGCAGTTAGGCCGTTGCTTTCGATCCGTACCTCAGCACCGTTGCGTAATTCGGCGGTGACTTTGGGGTCGTTGGTCTGGAGCGCGAATGCGATGTGCGGATCCTCGACCATAGCATATTGTAAATGATCTCGGAGACGTTCGGGCTCATGCTCCACCACCACCTGAAGCCCAGTGGTGGGGTTTTGCTCACGTATGGTATCCAGCAAACGTTGGGTGTGCATGCCGGGTCCCTTTTCTTCGTGGCGTATCAATAGCACCGCGCCCGCCGCTTCCTGCAAGTCGATAGCCCGGCCGTGGTGCCGGAGATCGATGACCCTGCCCTCTACCGAGGCTACTGTATTCACAATGCCTGACTCTTGCGGGGTGAATTCGTCGGTTACCTGAGAAGATACTACCCAGTTGGCCATGTGGCGGGCGGATATTTGTCGTATCTGGACTACATACATATTGCCGTCTTTGTCCAGGAGATATTCCACGTCTAATGGCGCATTGAAGTGTTCCTGCAGTCCATCCAGAACCTTGGTCATACGGTTAGCAAAATCGAGATCGTTTTCGACTGATTGGTCGGGCGCGGTCAGTTGGGTCTCTCCGCCCCAGCGCACCATGATGCGCGGGTCGCGCTGCGGCCGATCCGGAGGAGGCGCGATGAGGTATTCGTTGCGGATGAGGCTTCCGGCTACATATGCAGTGCCATGCACCAGAGGTGCGTCCTTAGTGACGTCATAAAACGGCTGCATGTACATGACGCCGGTGTGTCGGTCTGTGTGTATACCGTGCCGTTCGTAGTAGCCATTCCCATACTGGGTGAATCTGCCCGCCAAGACATTCGCTGTCCCAGCGTGTAGTGCTTGTTCTTTCGTTAGCTCGGTTGCCCGCGGCATATGACTTTTATACACGCCCGCAAACGACAGGTCCGGCCGGGCATGTTCATCGAGTGGCGACGACCGGCTGATAATAACGTTGCCTTCGAGATCGCTGGTGGCGGTCAGCAGCTTAGAGACTACCGGGCGCAACCGTTCAGCGTAGTGGTTTACGATCTCCGGATGGACACCGCGTTTTGGCAGGCGCGCGGCATCGGCCATGGCGATTGCCTCTGCCGTAGCAAGCCGCTCCCCAGAGGTGCCGAGCGCTTCATCGAATACTTCCCAGGGCACGGTGACAAATTGAGACGTACTAAACCCGAGAGCTGTTTCAAGTGTTTGGGCTTCGTTTAGGTACCAGGCCCGCATGCCTATTTCGGGACACGGGATGCCGGCTGTTCCGGGGTGTTCAGTAGACACAGTTAGTCCTTACAATCTTTAATCGTTTACTATATATAGCATTAGCGGGGCAGTATTCCCAGCAAAATACTGATACTTTTTTAGCTACATTTCGCCGAGCGGGCGGCCCTCGGCCATTGCTGCGCGATAGGCAGCGATGCCGGCCATAATGAGCGGTAGCTGCACTATGGTCAAGCCTTCCACTTCGTGGACGCCGATTATCCTGCGCCCAAGTATTTCATCTTTCGGCCCTGTGGGATCAACCAGCGGCCGGTTAGTTTTGGCTATAAAGTGGGCGATGTGGGTCACGGGCGGATAGGCGCCGCCATGATGCGTGTTGGGCACGGGTTTTTTAGACGAGACACGCCGGTAGCCATACAGTTCATACTCTGACGGAAAGTAGCCGGCCTCTTCGAGGGATTCACGCTGCAAGGCATCATCAAGCGTTTCGCCGGGTTCCACATGGCCTCCAGGCATCTCAAGGCCGCGCCGATTGTGAGTCAGTACTAGCTCCTCGCCTTCGCCCAGGATCGCCAAACAGGATACTGACGTACAAATAGCATCCTCGGGCAGCTTGCGCCCTAAATAAAATTCCCAGGAGGTATTATCATCCCACTCTCCGCTAAGTATTTTTTCCGGCTGTCCAATATGTGTCATATTATCAGCATAGCAGATCGCCGCTCCTCACGCATGCCGCCAGCAACGCCTCCAACTTGTGCATGCGTTACGGTAATGACATAATAATTTTTATGTTCGTAGACAAAGTTACCGGCGTTAATATCTATCCTCTTAAGAGTGCGCACGCTGCTACGGTGCATGGTGAGCCTCCGACGGCATTGCCCGTTGGACGAACGGGTTTCGAGGTTAACGGTGTGCGTGACAGGGATTTCGTACTCTTCGATAACGCCGAAGGCTGTTTTATATCGCAGCGTGGTTTGGGCCGTGACGGCAGATTGCGATACCGGCTTGACCGTGAACTTGCCGCAGTTGCTATCGACGTGCAATCCGACCACGTGGCTGTGACTTCACGAGCGGGCCACCTGGAATTGCCTAACGCCCCCGGCGAGGGGATCCGCAAGACCCTGGACATTTTTGGCAAACAGCTGCCAGTTGTCGAACAAGGGCCGGACGCCAAACGCTATTTCTCCATGTTGCTGCGACGCGAAGTAACGATGGTCCGGTCTGACCGGGAGCAGCCCAGGCTCTTACCTGAGCGGTATCGCCGCGATGGCGCTTTCAACCAAGTCGCGGGCGCAGACGGCCATCCGCTGCTGCTTTTGAGCGAAGCTTCACTCTCTGCAGCCCATGCCCAAAATGATATGGCGCCAGGCACAGTGCCAATTACCCGTTACCGCGGCAACGTTATCATCTCCGGGGATGGCATCGGTGCGTTCAGAGAAGACTATATTGACGGCGACGTTCCGTTCCGGATAGGAGATGTCGGCGCTTGGGCCGTTAAGGCCTGCTCACGGTGTTCCGTTCCGAATAATGACCAGACTACCGGTGAGATCGCCGGAGGCGGGTTGAGGGTGCTGCGTGGCCGTACAGGCCGTATCTTCACCGGTGAAGAAGGCTCTTTCTTTGGGCAAAACATTGTACACGGCAACGAAGGTGTTATTGCCATCGGCGATCCAGTCGTTATTGACGCTATGGCTAGTACTCCCAATATCGAATTCCGCAACGCTGCGGAGCCTTCGTAAAAATTCATCAGATGATTTTTATTCAAAAAGATGGTATAGTTCGCCAGTTAGTATTGGGGAGCTCTAGTAGCTCAACAGGAGGAAAGGGAGTGCTATGCGCACTTTCGCATTCTGGGCGTATGCCGTGCTTGGGGGCGTTCTGCTCTACTCGCTCGTGCTGGTCGCCTGGAACTACGCCAAGGCCTGGGATCTGAACTTCGATCCGCAGAAGGCCGCCGCCAACAACCGCAAGGCCGACATCAAGATGGCCCGCTGCGCGGCGATCATTCTGCCGCAGCTGGCGATTCCGCTGGGCGCGGTCGTGATCGGCCTGATGATCTACAACCAGATCCGCCCCGCTTCGCAGTGGTGGCAGATCTACACCATCATCAGCATCTACTGGTTCGTCCTGGCGCCGGCTCGCCGGTTCTGGACGATCTTCACCACGATCCGCGTCGATCAGCGTCTGCGAGAGCTCGGTCTGCGCAAGGACAGCGAGGGTCAGCCCCACAAGGCGTACACCGCACTGGAGGCCACCAAGCTGTACTACCAGAACGGCATCCGCAGCCAGCGGCGTCGTTCGTCCAGTCCGCAGAGCATGCTGTTCGTCGGCCGGCTCCAGCGCCTGAACAAGGTTGCCTGGCTCTGGCGATGGACGCGGTACATCCGTATGTGCCTGCCGGTTCTGATCGAGGCGCTGACGTCGCTCGTGTGGCCCTTCACCGCCACGGCCATGACGCTGGTTCACTCCTTCCAGGCCACCGACACGCTCTCTCTGCACCCGTGGTGGGAGCGTGACTGAACCCTACTGACAGGCCTCGACTGAAGGATGTGCCTACGCGAACATTTGTGTGAACCTTCCGGACGGGGGCTGGCTGCCTTACGCGCTTCATGCGCATTTTTTACCCCAACCCAGCCAGCCCCCTCCGATAG
>Ga0075364_10001667_pt1 | contig 12181 bp, 11 predicted proteins | sample EndMetdeltDD1764_FD_71517 | JGI IMG/M metagenome (GOLD analysis project Ga0075364, IMG submission 71517) | Populus endosphere microbial communities from Tennessee, USA - Endosphere MetaG P. deltoides DD176-4 | ecosystem: Host-associated > Plants > Roots > Endosphere | place: USA: Tennessee... | reverse complement strand
GGCCGGTCGCGCTTCTCCACCGAGGCGTAGAAGGCGTCGCAGTCCATGTGGGCGATGGACAGGCGGTCGAGCTCGGCGTTGGTCACCATCCTTGGCGAGCCGCAGGACGGGCAGCGGGGCCGCGCGGCCTCTCCCGTCCAGAAGCAGTCGCGGCAGAAGGCCTTCATCCCGGCCCTTCCAGGGGCCAGAGCCAGGCCGCCCCGCGCACCCCGGAGGAATCGCCGTGCGTCGCCTTGCGGACGGGCGTGGCGAAACAGTCGGAGAAGACGTGCGGGGCGATCGCGGCCGGCAGGCGCTCGTAGAGCTCGTCCAGGTTGGACATGCCTCCGCCCAGCACGATGACGTCCGGATCGATCAGGTCGCAGACCAGCGCCAGGCCCCGGGCCAGGCGGTCGACGTAGCGTTCGATCTCGCCCATGGCGGCCGGATCGCCCGCACGGGCGTCGGCGGCGACCGTCTCGGCCGTCCGTCCGGCGGCGCGGGCGAAGCCGGTCCCGGACACCCACAGCTCGAGGCAGCCCTGGCGGCCGCACCAGCAGAGGGGGCCTGGATGCTCCGCCGCGCTGGGCCAGGGCAGGGGCATATGCCCCCATTCCCCGGCGAAGCCGTTGTGGCCGGCGATCAGCCGGCCCTGCGCCACCACCCCGCCGCCGCATCCGGTGCCCAGGATGGCGGCGAAGACCACCCCAGCTCCGGCCCCGGCGCCGTCGCGCGCCTCCGACAAGGCCAGGCAGTCGGCGTCGTTGGCGTAGCGCACCGGGCGGCCCAGGGCCCGGGCGAGGTCGGACGGGAAGGGCCGGCCGTTCAGGTGGGTGGAGTTGGCGTTGCGCATCAGGCCGCTGGCCGGGGAGACCGAGCCTGGCCCGCCCACGCCCACGGCCGCGGCCCGCACCCCGGCCTGCCGCTCGGCCTCGGCGACGATCTCGCGCACCGCCACGAGCGCCTGGTCGTAGTCTGGCGGGGAGGGCGCGCGCACCCGCGCGACGATGCGGCCGTCGCGGGCCAGCGCCGCCGCCTCGATCTTGGTGCCGCCGAAGTCCACCCCGATGCGGATCATGGGGGACTCTTAGCCGATTTGCAGGCTTGACGCTTAGGCCTCTCGCCCTTCACAGGCGCTGCACGCCGTCGGCGATCTGGACCCTGCCCGCGCCCCATGATGCACGCGAACCCATGACGACACCCGCCGACCGGACGCTGGGCCTGAAATTCGGCCTGCGCGAGCTGGTGATCGCCGCCGCCGCCCTGGTCGGCTTCTGGCTGATCGCCTTCGATCCCCGCGCCCTGAACGATGGGGACACCTACTGGCACCTGGCGGCGGGGACCTGGATCCTCGACCATCGCGCCGTCCCGCACGTCGATCCCTTCTCCTTCACCCACGCCGGCCAGCCCTGGGTGCCGCACGAGTGGCTTTCCGAGGTCGTCATGACCCTGGTCTGGCGAGCCGCCGGCTGGACCGGGCTAGTGGTCATGTTCGGCCTGGCGGTCGCGCTCTCGATGACCCTGCTGCTCAGCCGGCTGGCCCGCTGGATGGGGCCGATCGCGCTGGCGGTGACCGCCTGGCTTTGCGTGGGCTGCATGTGGGTGGGGCTGTTCGCCCGGCCGCATCTACTCGCTCTGCCGATCATGATCTTCTGGACCGGCCAACTGCTCGACGCCCGCGCCCAGCGCCGCGCCCCGTCCCTGTGGCTGGCCGCGATCCTGGTGCTCTGGGCCAACCTGCACGGCAGCTTCGTCTTCGGCGCCCTGGTGGCCGCCCCCCTGGCCTTGGAGGCCCTGGTGGAGGGCTGGCGCGACCCCTGGCCGGTGTTCCGCGCCTGGAGCCTCTTCGCCCTGGCCTGCCTGGCGGCGGTCATGCTCACGCCGCACGGGATCGAGGCCGTGACCTATCCCTTCCACATCATGACGATGCAGACCCTGAACGGCATCGTCGAATGGCGGCCGCCCGATTTCAGCAAGTGGAACGAGTTCGAGACGGCGATCCTGCTGACCCTGCTGGTCTGCCTGGGGCGCGGTGTGAAGGTCCCGCTGTTCCGGTTGGTCCTGGTGCTGTTCCTGCTGCACATGGCCCTGCAGCACCAGCGCCACGAACTGGTGCTGGCGCTGATCGGCCCGCTGTTCCTGGCCGAGCCCATCGGCCGCGGCTTTGGCCGCACCGAGCCTAGGCCGCTGGCCGGACGAACGGGTCCCGCCGTGCTGTTCGCGGTCGCGGTGCTGGCCCTGGTCGGCTGGCGCGCGGCCCATCCGGTGGTGCGGATCGATGCGGTCAACACGCCCAAGGCGGCGCTGGCCCAGGTGCCCGCCGCCCTGCAGGCCAGGCCGGTGCTCAACACCTACAGCTTCGGCGGCTACCTGGTGTATCGCGGCATCCGCCCCTTCATCGACGGGCGGTCGGACATGTACGGCGATGAGTTCTTCCGTCGCGACATGGCCATCATGCGCGGCGACGACGCCGAGTTCGACCGGGCCGTGGCCAGGTACGGTATCGCCTGGAGCCTGCTCTCCCCGCGGGAGGCGCTGACGAGGAAGATGGATTCCAAGCCCGGCTGGCGGCGGATCTACGCCGACCGCTGGGCGGTGGTGCACGTCCGCGAGACGGCGCCCAAGCCCTAGAGGCGGAGCGACTCCTCGATCGCCGCGCCGAGTTCGCGCCAGTCGTCGATCCGCCGGTGCAGGTCGGAGCGCGGCGCCAGGGGCCGCAGGCGAGGGTCGGCCACATGCTGGAAGGTGGCGGTCGCCGGCGAATGCTCGGCCACCGAGTCGAGCTGCGGGATGAGGTCGTCGACGAAGGCGGAGGGCGCCCCCACGCGGGCCGCCAGGGCGGCGGCGACCGGGCCCTTGGGGCCGTCGTTCAGCAGGAAGGGATAGGGGAAGCCGTGGGTCCTCAGCCAGGCGGCGCGCAGCACCTCGGCCTGTGGCGGGGCGTTCGAGAGGATCAGGATCGAGGCGCGGGCGCTCAGCCGTTGCAAGGTCGCCGCCGAACCTGGCGTGGGCTCCAGGTGGCCGCAGCGGTCGCGGAAGAAGCGGTCGAAGCAGTCCCTGGCCTGGGACGCCGGCACCGGCTCGCGGCCCCCCGGGCGGAACATGTTCGACGACAGGGCGTAGCTCGTCAGCCGCAGCTCCAGCCCCTCATCCGCCAGGAAGGCGGTGAAGCCCTTGAGAAACAGGCCCAGCACCTCGTCCACGTCGACGATCAGCAACGGGCGCGAGGCATCGAGGGTCAGGCCGGCGAGCCGAGCCCCGGCGTCTGTCGAAGGCGGGCGCAACGCGTCGCTCAATGGGCGGTCCTTGGGCGAATTCGCCGCGAATAACGAAGTTTAAGGATATGCCATGTCATCCAGGGGGGACAGATGAGAGCGCCCTGATGTGGGCCGCCCTCGAGTGAAAAGCCGGGTCCACGATGCCCAAAAAGGTCCTCATCGTTGAGGATAACGAGCTGAACATGAAGCTCTTTCATGATCTGCTCGAAGCTCAGGGGTACGACATCCTGGAGACCCGCGAGGGTCTGCAAGCCCTGTCGCTCGCCCGCGAGCATCGCCCGGACCTGATCCTCATGGACATCCAGCTGCCGGAGATCTCGGGCCTGGAAGTCACCAAGTGGCTCAAGGAGGACGACGAGCTGGCCTCCATCCCCGTCGTGGCGGTGACCGCCTTCGCCATGAAGGGCGACGAGGAGCGCATCCGCGAGGGCGGCTGCGAAGCCTACATCTCCAAGCCGATCTCGGTGGTCCACTTCCTCGACACCATCCGCAATCTCCTGGGCTAGCCATGACCGCGCGTATCCTGGTGGTCGATGACGTGCTGGCCAATGTGCGGCTGCTCGAGGCGAGGCTCAGCGCGGAATACTACGAGGTGCTGACCGCCACCGATGGCGAGGGCGCCCTGGCCAAGGCCGCCGCCGAGCGGCCCGACATCATCCTGCTGGACGTCATGATGCCCGGCCTGGACGGTTTCGCCGTCTGCCGCCGGCTGAAGGAAGATCCCGAGACGCGCCACATCCCGGTGGTGCTGGTCACCGCCCTGGACGGGCGCGACGACCGGCTGCAGGGCCTGGAGAGCGGGGCCGACGACTTCCTCACCAAGCCGATCGACGACCTGATGCTGCTGGCCCGCGTGCGCAGCCTCACCCGCCTCAAGTGGGTGATCGACGAGCTGCGCGAGCATGAGGCCTCCGGCCGGCGGATGGGCCTGGCGCCTGGCCTGGTCTCCCGCCTGGGCGGCTCGGGCGGGCGCATCCTGATCGCCGACGACAATGCGCGCCAGGCCGAGCGGCTGGCCGCCGAGCTTGCGGTGGAGCACCGCCCGGTGGTCGAGCCGGACCCGGAGAAGGCGCTGATCGCCGCCCGCGGCCCGGTGGACCTGATGATCGTCAACGCCGCCTCCAAGGGCTTCGATGGCCTGCGGCTGGCGGCCCAGGTGCGGCTCGACGAGACGACGCGGAACCTGCCCTTGCTGGCGATCGTCGACTTCGACGAGCGGCCGCGGCTGATGAAGGCCCTGGACATCGGGGTCAACGACCTCCTGGCCCGACCGGTCGATCCCGGCGAGCTGGCGGCCCGCGCGCGCACCCAGATCCGCCGCAAGCGCTACGCCGACTACCTGCGCAACAACCTCGACATGTCGCTGGAGCTGGCGGTCACCGACCAGCTCACCGGCCTGCACAACCGCCGCTACATGGCCGGCCAGCTAAAGGCCCTGGTGGAGCGGGCGGGGCAGGGGGGCGAGCCGGTCTCGCTGCTGGCCATCGACATCGACCACTTCAAGAAGATCAACGACAGCTTCGGCCACGACGCGGGCGACGAGGTGCTGCGCGAATTCGCCGTGCGCCTGGCCTCCAACGTCCGCGCCGTCGACCTGCCGGTGCGCCACGGGGGCGAGGAATTCCTGGTGGTGATGCCGGAAGCCAGGTTGGAGGACGCCAAGCGCATCGCCGAGCGCCTGCGCCTGCACGTGGCGGGAGAGCCCTTCCGCATGGCCGGCCGCGAGGAGCAGCTGGACGTCACCATCTCCATCGGGGTCGCCACGACCCTGCCCGGCGAGACCCGGCCCGACGGCCTGCTCAAGCGCGCCGACCGGGCCATGTACGAGGCCAAGGCCGCCGGCCGCAACCGCGTGATCGCCCGGGCGGCCTGAGGCCCGAAACGAAAAACGCCCGGCCAGAGCCGGGCGTTTTCGCGTCATATCAATGGCTTGTGCAGCCTACTTGATCTTGCCTTCGCGGAATTCGACGTGCTTGCGCACGACCGGGTCGTACTTGCGGACGACCATCTTGTCGGTCTTGGTGCGGGCGTTCTTCTTCGTCACGTAGAAGTAGCCGGTGTCCGCCGAGGAGTTCAGGCGAATCTTGATTGAGGCGGGCTTCGCCATGGCGGATCCTTGAGCGGGGCCAGACGGTGCGCCGCCGGCAGGTGTAGGAAAGAGCGGCGGAAAATACGAATCCGCCCGCTGAAGTCAATGCTCCAGCGCGCCGATGCGCACCGCGCCCTGCCGAAAGCGGACGAAAGGAAGGGGCCGGCCGGCCTCATTCAGCCGCGCGGCGGCCTCCTTGACGAACACCCGCGTGGCGGTCGGCAGCTTCAGGGCCAGGGCTTCCTCGAACTCCAGCCAGGCGATTTCCTCGAGCTCGCCGCAGTCCGGCTGGCGCTCCAGGGTCATCAGCCGCTCGGCGTCGGCGATGAAGGCCCAGGTGTCGAAGCGCTTGGCGATCGTCGGCGGGGTGATGGCGCGGCCAACGACCGTCAGGGCCGAGAGGTCCGCCAGGGCCCCGGCGGCCAGGAAGCTGCGCCAGGGGCCGGCGCCGGGCCTGGGCGGCGCGGGCCGGGCCAGCAGCAGGCCGGTCTCCTCCCAGGTCTCGCGCACGGCGGCCATGGCCAGGGCGCGGGCGAGGCCGGGCCGAACGCGCGCCTCGAACACCGCCTGCGCCTCCGGCGTCAGGTCGTTGGCGGCCGGCGCGCTCCAGTCGCCGCGGTCCACCCGCCCGCCGGGGAAGACCCAGCGGTCGGGCATGAAGCTGTGGCCGGAGTGGCGGCGGCCCATCAGCAGGCGGGGCTTTGGGCCGTCCTGGCGCAGGATGAGGACCGTGGCGGCGGACTTGGGCCGGACGGCGCGCTGGCCGGGAAGGCGCGGCGGGCCTTCCGGCTTGATGGGTTTGCTGGCTTCGGACATCGCCCAAGGTCTTAGGCGGCGGGGCGGGATAGGAAAAGCCTCAGCGACCCTTGCGCTTCTTGCCGCCCCCCTTGTGGGGCTTGCCCGTGCGGATGCCGGGCGGCCGGCCGGGCCTTCCCGGGCCGGGCTTTCCTGGGCCGGGCCGGCGGTCGCCCCGGGCGCGCATGCCAAGCCGTGGCCGGGGCGCGCTGGGGTCGGGCGGGACCGGGTCGCTCAGCATCTCGAACAGCAGGCCGCCGGTGACCGGGGTGGCCTCCACGAGCTTCACCTGCACGGTCATGCCCAGCGGCCAGCGCGCCCCGCTGCGCTCGCCCACCAGGGCGTGGGTCTTGTCGTCGTGCACGAAGTACTCGCCGCCCAGGGTGGAGACCGGCACCAGGCCGTCGGCGCCGGTGTCGGCCAGGCGCACGAAGAGGCCAAAGCGCGTCACCCCGGTGACCTTGCCGGTGAATTCGGCCCCCACGTGGTCGGCCAGGAAGGCGGCGATGTAGCGGTTCATCGCGTCGCGCTCGGCGGCCATGGCGCGGCGCTCGGCGAAGGTGACCATCTCGGCCGTATCCTTGATCCTGGCCAGGTCGCTGTCGGCCAGGCCGTCGTCGCCAAATCCCAGGGCCCGGATCAGGCCGCGATGGACGATCAGGTCGGAGTAGCGGCGGATCGGCGAGGTGAAGTGGGCGTAGCGGGAAAGGTTCAGCCCGAAGTGGCCGATGTTCTCGTCGGAATAGATGGCCTGCATCTGGGTGCGCAGGACCACCTCGTTGACGATGTCGGCGTTGGGCGTGGCGCGCATCTGGTCCAGCAGGCGGTTGAACCGCTCGGTGGAGACCCGCTCGCCCTTGGCCCAGCGCACGTCCAGGGTCTCCAGGAAGTCGGCCAGCGCCTGCAGCTTCTCTGGCGAGGGCGCGTCGTGGATCCGGTAGATCAGCGGCGTGCGCTTGGTCTCCAGCATCTCGGCGGCGGCGACGTTCGCCTGGATCATCATCTCCTCGATCAGCTTGTGGGCCTCGAGCGAAGCGCGCGGGCTGATGGCGGTGATGCGGCCCGTCTCGTCCATGGCCACCCGGCGCTCGGAGCTGGCGATCTCCACGGGCGAGCGGGCGTCGCGGCCCTTCTTGAGGACCTGGAAGGCCTCCCAGAGCGGCAGCAGGATGCCCCCCAGCAGCGGGCCGGTCTTCTCGTCGGGCGCGCCGTCGACCGCCGCCTGCGCCTGCTCGTAGGAGAGCTTGGCGGCCGAGCGCATCAGCCCGCGCACGAAGCGGTGGGAGCGCTTGCGGCCATCGGCGCCGAACACCATCCGCACCGCCAGGCAGGCGCGGTTCTCGCCCTCGCGCAGGGAGCAGAGGCCGTTGGACAGCCGCTCGGGCAGCATCGGCTCGACGCGGTCGGGGAAGTAGACGCTGTTGCCCTTCTCGCGGGCCTCCCGGTCGAGGGCGGAGCCTGGCCGCACATAGGCGGCGACGTCTGCGATGGCCACCCAGACGATCCAGCCGCCCGGGTTCTTCTCGTCGTCGTCGGCCTGGGCGAAGACCGCGTCATCGTGGTCGCGGGCGTCGGCCGGGTCGATGGTGATCAGGGGGATGTCCCGCAGGTCCTCGCGGCCGGCGAGGGTGGGCGCCTTGGCGTGCTCCGCCTCGGCCTCCGCCGCGTCGCTGAAGCCGGTGGGGATGCCGTGGGTGTGGATGGCGATCAGGGAGGCGGCGCGGGGCTCGTCCTCGCGGCCGACCACCTCCAGCAGCTTGCCCCGGTGCGGGCCGAAGCGGCGGTCGGCGGGGCCCACCTGGGCCACCACCAGGTCGCCGTCGCGAAGGTCGCTGGCGTCGGGCAGCACTAGGCTCTGCTTGGAGCGGCGGTCGACCGCCTCGACGCGGACCTCCCCGCGCGCCTTGCGCACCACGCCCAGCATCCGGTGGGCGCTCTGGCCCAGCCGCTTGATCAGCCGCGCCTCGAATTCCCCGTTCTCCAGCTTCACGAACCGCACCAGCAGCCGATCGCCCAGGCCTGGCGCGGGGCCGGCTTCTCCGGTGCGGTCGGGCGCCAGGGGCACCAGCGGCGCGTCCTCGGCCCGCGTCAGGCGGACCAGCAGTTCGCCGTCGGGGTCGCGCTCGACGATGTCGGCCACGCCGACCTCGGGCAGGGCGCCGCTCTCGGCGAAGGCCTTGCGGCCGCGACGGGCCAGCGAGCCGTCGGCCTCCAGCGACTTGAGCATTTCGCGCAGGGCGCGGCGGTCGGCGCCCTTCAGGCCAAAGGCGCGGGCGATCTCCGCCCGGTCGGTCTGGCCGCTCTCGCGCAGGTGGCGGAGCAGGGTCTCGCGGTCGGGCATGCCTTGCGGCAGGCGTGACGGCTTGGGCGGGCGCGGTCTGGCCATGACCGCTGCTTAGCACCAAACGCGGCCGCGCAAGCCCCGGATCGGCGCCTTGGTCTTGCGCGACGTCAAGGCGCGGCGGCGGCTGGCGGTGTCAGTGGCGGCGAGGAGTTTTCCATGACCACAGACGTGCTGGACAAGGGCGCGGCCGACGTCGGTGAGCTGCTTGGCGAGCCGGCCGCCTCGCCCTGGCGGCGGATGCGCCGGCCGGCGCTGATCCTGATCCTGGCGCTTGCGGCTCTCGGCGGTGGCGTGGCCCTTTATCGGCATCTGCAGGTGAGGCCGGCGCAATATGTCACCGCGGCGGTCCGCCGGGGCGACCTCTCCGTCGCGGTCACCGTCACAGGCAATCTGGCGCCGGTGAACCAGGTGGACGTGGGCAGCGAGCTTTCCGGGACCATCGAGCGCCTCTACGTCGACGAGAACGATCCGGTTCGCAAAGGCCAGGTGCTGGCCATCCTCGACACATCGCGCCTGCGCGACCAGATCGCGCTGGGCGAGGCGTCCATCGCCTCGGCTCGCGCCAGCCTCGCCCAGGCCCAGGCCACCGTCGTCGAGACGCGGCTGGCGGCTGGTCGCAAGCACCGGCTCTACGACAGCTCCAGCGGGGGATGGCCCGCCAAGGCCGATGTCGACGCCGCCGACGCGGCCCTGGCCCGGGCTCTGGCCGCGGCGCGGGCCGCGCGCGCGGTGGTCGCCCAGGGCCAGGCGACGCTGAACACCAGCCGCACCAACCTGCAGAAGGCGACGATCCGCTCGCCGGTCGATGGAGTGGTCCTCAGCCGCAAGGTGGAGGTGGGCCAGACGGTCGCCGCCACCCTCCAGGCGCCGGTGCTGTTCACCATCGCCGAGGACATGGCGCGGATGGAGCTGGACGCCGACGTCGACGAGGCGGACGTGGGCCAGGTGAGGGCCGGGCAGACCGCCCTCTTCACCGTGGACGCCTATCCCGGCCGCGACTTCCCCGCCCGCGTCACCCGGGTGGGCTTTGGGTCGCAGACCAAGGAAGGGGTGGTGACCTACAAGGGCGTGCTGGCGGTGGACAACGCGGACCTCAGCCTGCGGCCGGGCATGACGGCCAGCGCCGACATCCGAACCGCCACCCGCCGCCAGGTCCTGCTGGTCCCCGACGCGGCCCTCCGCTTCACGCCCCCGGCCAGCGCGCAGGCGGCCGCCAGCAATCCGCTGATGCCCAGCATGCCGCGCCTGGGGGTGGGACCCACGCGCCGCTCCAGCGACCCACACATGCAGCAGGTCTGGGCGCTGAAGGGCGGCCGGCCGATCCCCATAGCCGTGAGGGTGGGCGCCTCCGACGGCCGCGAGACCGAGGTCAGCGGGCCGGACCTGGCGATCGGCCTGCCGGTGATCACCGAGGCCGCCGGGGCCGCCAAGTGAGCCCCCCGCCGCTCATCGAGCTGCACGGGGTCACCAAGCGGTTCGGGGAGGGCCCGGCCGCCTTCATGGCCTTGCGCGGCCTCGACCTCCAGGTCGCCCGGGGCGAGTTCCTGGCGATGATGGGGCCAAGCGGCTCGGGCAAGTCCACGGCGATGAACATCCTGGGCTGCCTGGATGTGCCGACCAGCGGCCAATATCTGTTCGCCGGCGTCCACGTCGAACGACTGGACCGCCACCAGCGGGCCCTGTTGCGCCGCCATCGGATGGGCTTCGTCTTCCAGGGCTACAACCTGCTGCCGCGCACCGATGCGCTGGAGAACACCTCCCTGCCGCTGATGTATCGGGGGACGCCGGTCCGGGAGCGCCGGCGGGCCGCGCTGGAGGCCCTCGACCTGGTCGGCCTCAAGGGCTGGGAGACCCATACGCCCGCCGAGCTCTCCGGCGGCCAGCAGCAGCGGGTGGCGATCGCGCGAGCCCTGGTCAGCCAGCCGGACGTGCTGCTGGCCGACGAGCCCACCGGCAATCTGGATTCGGCGCGCAGCCGCGAGATCATGGAGCTGCTCAAGCGCCTCAACCGCGAGCGCGGCCTGACGATCCTGATGGTCACCCACGAGCCGGACATGGCCGCCTACGCCGACCGCATCGTCCACTTCCTGGACGGCCGTATCGTCGCGGACGAGCCGATGCTGCAGAGCGCCTGATGTTCGTCTCGGCGATCCGGCTGGCGCTCGAGGCGCTGCAGCGCAACCTGGTGCGCTCGAGCCTGACGGTGCTGGGAATCGTCATCGGCGTGGCCGCGGTGATCACCATGGTGACCATCGGCAACGGCGCGAGCCGGGCGGTCGCCGACCAGATCTCCAGCCTGGGCTCGAACCTGCTGGTGGTGCGCCCGGGCCAGCGGCTGCTGGGGCCGGGCGGCTCCGGCGCCCCGGCCTTCCGGCCCGCCGACGTGGCGGCGATCGCGGCCCAGATCGGCGGCATCGAGGCGATGACGGGCGCCCAGACCGCCACCGCCACCGTGGTGTTCCGGGCGCAGAACTGGTCGACCACCATCGTCGGGGCGACCAACGACTACTTCGCCGCGCGCAAGCTCGACCTCGCCGCCGGACGCATCTTCACCGAGGGGGAGGAGCGGGCGGGGCGCCCGGCCTGCGTGATCGGCGAGACCGTGCGGCGGGAGCTGTTCGGCTTGGCCAGCCCGGTGGGGAGCCGCCTGCGGGTGAAGCAGTTCACCTGCGAGATCGTCGGGCTCCTCGCCTCCAAGGGCCAGGCCTCCATGGGCCAGGACCAGGACGACCTGGTGATCATGCCGCTCAAGACGGTCCAGCGGCGCCTGACCGGGCAGCAGGACCTGGCGGTCATCGTCATTTCGGTGCGTACGCAGGACCAGATGGACCGGGTCAAGGACGAGGTCACCCGCCTGCTCCGCGACCGCCGCCACCTGGCGCGCAACGAGGACGACAACTTCTCGGTCCTGGACACGCGGCAGATCGCCCAGGCCCTGGCCGGGACCACCGAGGTGATGACCATGCTGCTCGGCGCGGTGGCCGCGGTCAGCCTGCTGGTGGGCGGCATCGGCATCATGAACATCATGCTGGTCTCGGTCACCGAGCGGACGCGGGAGATCGGCATCCGCCTGGCGGTGGGGGCGCTGGAGGAGGACGTGCTGCTGCAGTTCCTCATCGAGGCCCTGGCGCTCTCGGCCTTCGGCGGGGTGGTCGGGGTCGTGCTGGCGGCCGGCGCCTCGTTCGGCCTGGCGCGGCTGATGCACGTGCCCTTCGTCCCGGACCCGGCGATCAACCTCCTGGCCTTCGCCGTCTCGGCGGGCATCGGCGTCGTCTTCGGCTATTTCCCGGCCCGCCGCGCCGCCCACCTCGACCCGATCGTCGCCCTGCGGCACGAATAGGGCCGCAAGGCGGGGCGCCCGATCATCGGCGAGATCATTCGTCTTCGTCGCGGAAGGTCCCGAGCAGGGTGAGGCCCTCGATGGTCGTCGCGCCCTGGACCTTGCTGACCTGCCGCACGGCGCCTGCTCCGGTGTCCTCGATCGCCTTGGCCAGACGCTCGGAGTGGGTGACGAGCCACACCTGGGTTCGCGCCGCGGCCCAGACGATCATCTTCGCCAGCGGCGCCATCAGGTCCGGATGCAGGCTCGATTCCGGCTCGTTGAGCGCGATGAAGGCCGGCAGCCGGTAGGCCATCAATGCGCCGGCGAGGCCCAGGAAGCGAAGGGTGCCGTCGGAGAGTTCCATCGCCTCGAAC
>Ga0075364_10001666_pt1 | contig 12190 bp, 12 predicted proteins | sample EndMetdeltDD1764_FD_71517 | JGI IMG/M metagenome (GOLD analysis project Ga0075364, IMG submission 71517) | Populus endosphere microbial communities from Tennessee, USA - Endosphere MetaG P. deltoides DD176-4 | ecosystem: Host-associated > Plants > Roots > Endosphere | place: USA: Tennessee... | reverse complement strand
TGCCTGACGCAGCATCACGTGAACGGGGCAGGTCCGCTCTCGGGCGCGCGCATCGTCGATCATGTGTTGATCCTGCCAGCCACTGTCACGCTCAAATATCATCTGAACGCCGGACCGGTGCGCCCTTATGTCGGCGCCGGACCGAGCATGTTCATGATCTTCGGGGAAAAGCCGGGCGCCGGTGCACGAGCGCTCGGTGCCGCGAAAATGCATATGAGCGAGGAACTCGGCTTCGTGCTTCAGGGCGGTGTAGACATACCTGTCAACACGTCCGGAATGGGCGTCAGCCTTGACGCCAAGAAGTATTTTATCAACTCCACGCTACATGTGAAAACAGCAACCGGGACCGAGGTGCTCACTACCAAGCACAAGCTCGATCCCTGGGTGATCAGCGGCGGCGTCTATCTTCGCTTTTGATCTTGCCGGGGCGACTGTGGGCCGCGGTACTTATTTCCGTGGTCCGCCAGTCAGCGAAACAACCGTCCGCTTTTAAAGGGGCTGACCGACAGAAACTCTACCATACAGAAATTTCCCGGCCGAACTGAGGACGGGTTTCCGCAGTGGCGTCATGGTTCCGAAGCCTCGGAGTTCGTGATGATCGAAGATTCGGACAGTCCACTAATTAGACGCAAGTACCATGAGGTGTTCGGTGCAGTCCTTTCTCCCTGCTTCGACACGTTTGTACGTCAAGGACGGCATGTCGATCACGGTGCCGCGCTCGGCTACCGCCGCGCCGGGGGTCAGGTCTTGTTCCTCGAGCGTTATCTCGACGCGCCGATAGAAAAAGTCGTTTCGGCCGAACTGGGCCGCTGCGTTGCGCGTGAGGCGATCGTGGAGATCGGCAACTTCGCGGCCGACAATGCCATGGCGATGATCGCCCTGTGGGGCGCTGTGGCGAACGACTTGGGAGAAGTGAGCGAAGTCGCTGTTGCGACGCTGACGGCACCGCTGCGCGGTATGTTCGCGCGCATAGGCTTGCCTATATTTCAGCTGGCGCCGGCCAAAGTGGCGAACGCCGGTGATCGGGCCGGCCACTGGGGCAGCTACTACGACCTCGATCCATGGGTTTGCGCGGGCTTGATCCATGAGGGTCAGGCCGCATTGGCCGCATTTCTGGCCCGGCGCCAAACAAGAGCAGCCGCATGAGCACTATCCTGGACGTGCTGTGCGCACACGCGGCAACCGACTCTGCGCGGATTGCTCTCGATCCCTTGGACGGCGCCGGCCTGTCGTACAGCCAGCTTGGTGGTGCGGTTGAAGGGTATGCGGCGAACCTAAGGCGGCAGCATGAGCCGGGCCGGCCGGTCGCGGTGCAACTGGACCATGGCGTGGACCTTTCCCTGCTGGAACTGTCGTTGCTCGAAGCCGGGCGCCCGGTCCTGTCGCTGCCGAACTTCTTCTCCGAAGCGCAGTTTCAGCATGCGGTTTCCGAATGCGGCGCCACTGCTTTCTACCTCGAACGGCAACCCCAAGAAAGCGTGGCCCTTTGCCGCACCGCGCCGTCCCTGGTTCCCCCGGGGACGGCGCGGATCACATTCACGTCCGGGTCGACCGGTAGACCCAAGGGCGTCTGTCTTTCGGCCGAGCATATGTTCGCGGTCGCACGCAGCGTGGTCGATGCGGTCGGTGCCGGCCACGCGGGCCGGCACCTTGCGCTGTTGCCGCCCGGCATCCTGCTGGAGACGGTTGCCGGCTTCTTCTCGACCTTGCTGGCGGGCGGGACCTATGTCTGCCCTCCACAGGCGCATGTGGGATTGGCCGTCCCGTTCCGGCCCGACTTTCGAAGGATGGCGGAGGTAATCGCAGAAGCGAGGATCACTTCGCTGATCCTGGTTCCCGAGTACCTGGCTGGGCTGGTGCGAGAACTGGAAAACACCGGTTTGCGCCTGCCGGGCCTGACGCTCGTGGCGGTTGGCGGTGCACGGACTGCTCCAGCGTTGATCCAGCGCGCCCGCAGCGTCGGACTGCCGGTGCGGCAAGGCTATGGCCTGACCGAATGCGGCTCCGTGGTTTCGCTGCAGGATGCGGGAGACGCGTCTGCTTCGGTTGGGAGCGTGCTCGGACATTTGCGCGCCTCGATCGCCAGCGATGGCGAGATCATGCTCGATGGTCCCACGGCTCTCGGCACGATCGGCAATCCATGGCAGCACGGTCCACTCGCGACCGGTGACATCGGCCGGATCGACGAAGCCGGCCGGCTGTGGATCGATGGCCGCAAGTCCAACCTCATCGTCACCAGCTTCGGCCGCAATATCGCGCCGGAATGGGTCGAGGAGGCGCTGCTGGCGCAGCCCGAAATCGCGCAGGCAATGGTTTACGGTGATGGCTTGCCGGCGCCCGAAGTGCTGCTCGTGCCCTCACGATGGGATGCGGATCTGGGTCGCGCGGTGGAGTCGGCAAACAGTTCTTTGCCCGTCTACGCCAGAGTGGCGGCCTGGCGCGAGGCCGCGCCGTTCACACCGTCAAACGGCCAGCTGACCGCAAATGGCCGGCTGCGGCGGGATGTGATCACGCGTACCTATCTCAGTGCCGAGCAGGCCTTTTTCTCCGAACTCGAAGCGGCGACGCTCCGCCAGCGCCTGGCGTTCCTGGCCATTCCGCAGGTGGGTGCGGGGCTCAAGGGCGAGATCAGTCGCAGCGCCTATATCGCATACCTGACCGAGGCCTGGCATCACGTGCGTCAAACCGTACCGCTCATGCAGGCGGCACGCGCGGGACTGCTGCACCGGCCTGACCTGGTCGCCGCCCTCGACGATTACATCGCCGAGGAGATCGGGCACGACGAATGGATACTCGCCGACATTGCCGCGGCCGGCGGCGACGCCGATGCGGCGCGTAGCAGTGCGCCGGCGCCGGCCACCGGGACAATGGTCGATCATGCCTTCAATGAGATCCGCAATGGCAATCCGGTTGCCCTTTTCGGCATGGTCTATGTGCTCGAAAGCGTCAGCGTCGCGTTGGCGGAACGGGGCGCCGCGGCGGTGGGAAGCAGGCTGGGGCTGCCGCCCGAAGCGTTCCGCTATCTCACCTCGCACGGCGCGCTCGACCAGCACCACCTGCGCTTCTTTGCCGGCCTGATGAATGATCTTGCGGACCGGATCGACAGGGACGCCGTTATCCGGATGGCGAGGGACATCTTCGCACTTTACGGCGCGATCTTCGCATCGATCGACGTGGAGGCGGCCGATGTCGATGCTTGAAGGCAGGAAGGCAGTCGTTACCGGCGCAGCCGGCGGGCTCGGTGGACCGGTGGCGGACAAGCTGCGCCGTCTGGGCGCACGCGTCACGGGCATCGACCGGGCCGAGTGCCCGCACTGCGATGCGACCATCGTTGCGGATCTATCCGATGATGGCGCGCTTGCCGCATTGGCCGAGCGCCTCAGCCGCGAGACCCCCGACATTCTCGTCAACCTCGCCGGCGTGATGCGCTTCGGCCTGCACGAAAGCCAGCCGGTCGATGCGTTGATGCTGTGCTACCGGGTGAACCTGCAGGTTCCTGCGGTGCTGTCCAGCGCAGTCGCCGCGCCGATGCGCGCCCGTGGATCGGGGCAGATCGTAAACATCGGCTCGGTGCTGGGCGCGGTGCCCTATCCCTGGTTCGCCGCCTATTCGAGCAGCAAGGCCGGGCTCGCAGCTCTCAGCCAGGGGCTCCGGCGCGAGCTGATCGGCAGCGGTGTGGCAGTGACCCACATCAATCCGCGCGCTACCCGCACACCGTTCAACAACGCTCAGGTGAACCGCTTCCTCGAGATCACCGGGATGAAGGCAGACGAGCCGGACTGGGTAGCCGCGCGGATCGTATCTGCCATCGTCGCGCGGCGCGAGACGGTCAACATCGGCGTGATCGAGCGTGTCTATGCAGCGCTCAATGCGATCGCGCCAAAGCTGATCGACAATGGGCTTTCTTCGCAGATCAGGCGCGCCCGCGCTGAATTTTCCTAAGACATATCTGGAGACTACACGATGATGAAACGGCGTTTTCCGTTGGCGATCGCTCTCGCCGCAATCATGACAACCGCGGCTCCTTCGCTCGCCGCAGCATCGATGACCGACGAGGTCAAGGTGCTCAACGATGGCTGGGCGCACATCGCTTATGAAGTACATGGTTCAAGCCACCAGACCGTTGCACTCGAGCAGCTTGCGAAGCAGGCGGCGACGGTTGTCCGGCACTATCCCCGACAGGCGGAACCGCTGCTGTGGCAAGGCATCGTTGTCAGCGAGCAGGCGAACCGCGCCAACATCTTCCACAAGCTCGGCCTCGCTACCGCCGCGCGCGACATCATTGCCAGTGCCTATTCCATAAACCCGCGTGCGGCGAACGGCGGCGCGGCGATGACTTTGGGCGTCCTCTATTACAAGGTGCCGGGTTCCCCGGTCGGCTTCGGCGACAAGGAAAAAGCGCGCCGGCTTCTGAAGGAAGCGCTGGCGCTCGATCCGAATGGATTGGATGCCAATTACTTCTACGGCGACTTCCTCCTCGATCAGGGCGACAAGGCAGGCGCGCGCGCGTTCCTGCAGAAGGCGCTGCGGGCGCCCCACGATCCCAGCCGGCCGGTGTGGGATGCCGGCCGCCGTCGCGAAGCCCAGGCGCTGCTCGCAAAGGCGCGGTGAGCGCCTTGGCTGATAGGGGATTCGCCTATCACTTCGCTGCGCAGCTCGCTTCGCCGGCCGGCTGGGCGGGGCGGCTGGTTGGACGGGCGATGGACGTTGCCAATCGGCGGGTCACGGAGCTGGCCATCAATGCGATCGACCCGCAGCCGGGTGAGCACCTGCTCGATGCCGGCTGCGGAACGGGCGCGGCGATGGCGCAGATATTGGATCGTGCGAACTGCCGGGTCAGCGGGGTCGACCACTCGCATGAGATGCTGCTGGCGGCAGGGCGACGGCTCGCCCGCCGCCGGCACGGTATCGCCGCCGACCTCCACTGGGGTCAGCTGGAAAGCTTGCCGTTCGCGGACGCGAGCTTCGACGCCGTCCTTGCCCTGAATGTCCTGTATTTCGCCGATCGCGAGGGCCAAACTCTTTCGAGTCTCAGGCGGGTGCTTCGGCCGGGCGGCAGGCTTGTAGCTTACGTCACGCATCGGGAAACGATGCGCCACTGGTCTTTCGCTCAGGCTGGCCTGCATCAAATGTTCGATGAGCAGGAAATGATCGACGCTCTGATGGCGGGAGGATTTGCACGGGAGCGCATTTGCGTCCAAGCGGTGTGGGTCATGCGCTCCATCAAGGGCCTCGTGGCCTGGGCCGAACGATAAGGCGGCAAATCCGGAAAGATGCAGGAAGGGAAACCCGACTCGGCAACAGATGGTGGGCTAACGGGATTGCTCGGTCAGCATCGCGGTGAATTGCTTCGCTTTCTTACCTCACGATGCGGCGATGCGTCGGAGGCCGAAGATCTGCTGCAGGATATGTGGCTCAAGCTTTCGGGGCTGGCGACGGGGCCGGTCGCGAACGGCCGTGCCTACCTCTTTCGAGTGGCGAACAACATGGTTCTCGATCGTGTGCGTGCGCGTCATCGAGCGATGCGGCGCGACCTCGCCTGGCTCGGTATCGACGGCGAGGGTATGGCAGCGCCGGAGGAACGTCCTGACCGGGCCGGGCCCGCCGACGAGATTATTGCCCAGGAACAGGAAGCGGCGTTGCTACGGAATGCCATCGATAGCCTTCCGGCCGGCGCACAGCGCGCGTTGCGGCTCCACCGGCTGGAGGGCCACGATCAGGCCGAAGTTGCACGGATCATGGGAATCAGCCGGAGCGGCGTGGAGAAACACATCGCTGTCGCGATGAAACACCTTCGAAATGCGCTGGCGGACTGTGGTTGGTTTGAACCGGCGGCGTCTGAAGACGGGAAGCCGCGCGGAGGGGAACCGCGAATGGTGCGACGACCATGAACAGAGACGACGATAGGATCATTACCGAAGCTGCTGGCTGGCACGTCGCCAGTGCGCGCGATGATATGGACTGGGAAGGCTTCGCCAATTGGCTCGATGCGGACCCGAGCCATCGCGCCGCCTACGACGAAGTGGCGCTCGCCGATGCGTTGCTCGACGAAAATCGCGAGGTGCTGCGCGTTCCCGCAGTACCCGAAGAGGCGATGCCAGGCCGGCGCCGCTGGATGGCATGGGCGGGAGCCGCAATCGCCGCTTCGCTGGTGGCGGCTCTGGCTGTGCCGCAGTTTCTCAATCCCGATCAGCAAATCTATGAAACCGGTACGTCGACCCGCACCATCGCGCTGGCCGATGGTTCGAGCATCTTGCTTGCTCCGCACAGTCGTCTCGCGATCGCGGGCGGTTCGAACATCGCTCTCGCCGGAGGCGCCTGGTTCGACATTCGGCATGATCCCTCGCGTCAACTGGCCATCAGCGCCGGCGATGTGACCATCGGCGATATCGGCACCCGGTTCGATGTCCAGGCAACGGGCGCGCAGGTGCGCGTGGAAGTTGCCCAGGGCGAGGTGCAGGTGAGTTCACCGGCGCTGTCGCAGCCGTTGCGTTTGGCGCAGGGACGCAGTCTGCTGTTCGATGGCCGGCAGGGCACTGCGGTGATGTCCAGCATAGCGCAGGGCGACATCGGCGAATGGCGCAAGGGGCGCCTCAGTTACGATGGAGCGCCATTGTCGCTGGTCGCGGCCGATCTCTCCCGTTATGCGGCTGTTCGCGTCACAGTGCCGGACACGCTCCAAGGCCGGCCGTTCTCGGGAACCTTGATCATCGGTGATGGCAAGACTGCGCTCCGCGATCTGTCCCAGGTTATGGACCTCGAGCTTGGCCGCGATGCTGGCGGCTATCGCCTGTCCGAGCGCCGCTGACGCAAAAGACGCAGTCCACCGGATCGACATAGTCGCGGCAAGCCTGCCCGAAGCGCTCGCCGAGCTTTCGCGTGAGGCCGGAGTATCGATCGGCACGGAGGGCATATTGCCACATGCGCGTGTGCCGCAGGTCCACGGCCGGATGACCGTTGGTGAGGCGCTTGCGCGCCTGCTGGCCAATTCGGGTTTTGCCGCGCGGCAGGTCGGCGGCACTGCCTGGCGGATCGAACGCGCCCCGCCGCGTACCCGCCTTCCTTCGCAGAGCCATGTCAAATATCCTTCGGAAGTCTATCCGGAACTGGCTGAGCCCATCATCGTGGTGGCAGCCAAGCGCAATCGGTCGCTCGAAGATCTGCCGATGGCGCTTGCCGTCGTGCAGTTGGACGATATTCGCCGCCATGATCCGGGAAGCGCCACTGCCGGGGTCGCCGGCGATATCGAAGGACTATCGCTCACCGCACTTGGGCCGGGGCGCAATCGCATGTTTCTTCGCGGCATCGCCGATAGCCCGTTCAACGGCGAAAGCCAGGCGACCGTCGCGGTGATGCTCGACGATGCAAGGCTGACCTACTCGGCACCGGACCCCGACATTCGTCTGGTCGACGTTGAACGAGTGGAGGTTCTGAAAGGACCGCAAGGATCGCTTTACGGTACTGGCGCACTCGGCGGGATCTACCAGATCGTGACTCGCCGTCCCGATCTCGACCAGGCCAGCCTTGATCTTTCGGTAGGGGCCGGGACCGTCGCGCACGGCCGGACGGGCGCTTCGGGGTCGGCCATCGCCAACCTACCGCTCGTGCAGGGCGGCGCGGCATTGCGGTTGGTCGGCTATGCTGCCGAAGAACCGGGCTGGATCGACACCGGCCCTCGCAGCGACAGCAATTCCAACCGGCTGCTGGGCACGCGGGCTGCCCTCGGTATCGATGCGGGCGACCGCTGGCGGGTGGACCTGACGGGCTTCGCCCAATGGCTCGAAGTTCGGGACAGCAGCTATGTCTACCAGCCACACGCGCACGTGCGGCCTGCCCAGCTGCCAGAACCGCACGACAACGATCTGCGGCACATCGCGGTGCGTGCTGCGCGACCAGCGGAGCAATTCAATCTGCTGTTGAGCAGCGCGGTGACTTGGCACGAGGTCGAGGACACGCTTGATGCCACTCAGGGCGCCGCAGGGCTCGGTCTGTCCGATCCGCGCTTGTTCGAAGACAAGCGCCACTACCGCGTTTGGGACAGCGAAGCGCGGATCGACGGCCGGTTCGGCACGCTCGACTGGCTTGTTGGACTATCGCATGTCGAGGCCCGTCAGATCCTTCGCGCGAAGCTATCGGGCAGCTTGTCGGCCGATCAACTGCCGATCAACGACGACCGCCGAGCCACCTCCGATAGCGCCGCGTTCGGCGAGGTGACCGTCCCCGTGGTGAGTGGGCTGAAGCTTGCCGCCGGAGCTCGACTGTACCACAGCGTGGTCAAGGAAACTCACCTGCTGACCACGCGCGTGGTCAGCAGCGAGCAGCGCCGTTCGGGCCTTACACCCAGTGCGTCGCTGTCCTGGCGGCCGCGGCACGGCAGGTTGATCTACTTGCGGTATGGTTCGGCCTTCCGCCAGGGCGGGGTCGACTTCTCGCCGGCCGGTCAAGTCGAGAATCTTCGGGGAGACGAACTGGCCACAATCGAGTTCGGCTGGCGGGAAAGCTTGCCCGGCGGCGGTCGGCTCGAGCTCGACACCTACCATACCTGGTGGAAAAATGTGCAGTCGGACCTTCTGGAGCCGAACGGTCTGATCGAGACCGCGAATGTCGGCAATGCGCGCATCGTTGGTGCCGAGCTGTCGTTGGACCAGCCGATAGGCCGCGACTGGCGGGTGCAGGCCGGTGTGACTTTGAACGATGCGCGCCTTGTCCGTAGCACGTCGGGTCTGGTGCTCGATGATCGCCATTTGCCGATTGTGCCGCGATACACGCTGCGCGCAGCGGTGGGCCGCGACTTTCGGCTTGGCGAATCGGCGGCGTCGATCAAGTTGCAGCTGCGCTATCTCGGCCCGGCACGGTTGAGCTTCGACCCGGCGCTTGACCGGCCGATGGGTCGGACGTTCGACAGCCGGCTCGAAGGGCACATCACGCTCGACAGCATGGAAGTGGGGCTATCGATCGAAAACGTCCTCGACTGGAGCGCCGACACTTTCGCTTACGGCAATTCGCTGCGATTTGCGGATATGCGGCAATATACGCCGCAGCGGCCGCTCACAGCCTCGCTGTCACTGCTGCGGCGCTTCTAGCGCATCTCGTCTGCAAGTGCCCAGTGCGGCCCGGCGAGCCGTAAGTCGAGACCCAGCTTACCGGCGAGCGACGCGGCCATTCGGCTGCCATCCGGATCGAGAGCGAGACTGCCAGTGAATCGCCGTCCGGCGACACCTGGGAAGGCCACGGCGCGGAAGCCCGTCAGGCGGGCCACGTCGTCGAGGACATCGGCAACCGGAATATTATCGTAAGTAACCGCATCGTCGCTCTGCTGGCCGTGCAGCTGCGTAATCGCGGGCTGGGCTGACGGCGCGATCGAGTGCGGGAGCAATGCGACGACAATGAACGCGGTCACCGCCACCAGCAGCGGGCGGAGCGCGCGGCGGCCGAGGGGGATGCCGACTGCCTTCATGACGAAGCGGTCTTTGCCGTGAGCATGTCGACGAGCACCCGGTCTCGCCGCACGAAGTGATGATAGAGCGCTGCCAGACTGTGCAGCCCGATCAGCGCGAGGATCGCCCACCCGAGCGTCTCGTGCCATTCTCCGAGGATGTCGCCGAAGTCGGGGTCGTGCCCCAGCAGCGCCGGCATATGGACGCCGAACAGCTTGAAGCTGCGCATCTTCGCGCTCGACTGCGCCCAGCCGAGCAGCGGCATGGCGACGAGGCCGATGTAGAGGAGGACATGGCTGGCGCGAGCGATCCAGCGCATCAGCAGTGTCGTTTCGTGCAGGCTCTCGACCGGAAGTACCTGGCGCCCGGCCAGTCGAAGCAGAGTCAGCGCTAGGACCGCAAGGCCGATGGCACGGTGACAATCGAGCCAGAACAACCGCTGGTCGGGATCGTCGAGCCCGGTTCGGTAGAAGGCAATGGTGTAGCTGGCCGTGACCAGCAGGAACGTGACCCAGTGAAAGATGATCCGTAGTTGGCGTGCCGCCATTCGCTGCCTCCAGCTTGTTCGAGCATGTGACGCCGCTGCAGCGGCGTCGCCACAGTCCGCCAGGAAGATTTTTTCGGACCCCTACTGGGGTGGCTGCGGCAGCGCGGCGTCAAAGGGGCAAGCGCTACTAAACCAGGGAGTTCGAATGAGGTACTATCTGCTTACCGGATCGGGTGCGATCCTGGCCGCGTCGTTCATGAACGCAGGCCTTTTTGCCCCGTTCACCGCTTCCGCGTTGCCGTCATATGCCCGACAGACCGGCGAGGAATGCGCTGCCTGCCACGTTGGCGGGTTCGGCCCCCAGCTGTCGCCGCACGGACGCGAGTTCAAGATCAACGGCTATTCGGATGGCAAGACGATGGTGCCGTTGTCAGGCATGGCGGTCGCGAACTACACTCACACCAACGGCGATCGCGCTGACCCGATTTCGGGGCACGACGGCAAGAACGACAACTTTGCGCTGCAGGAGGCATCGGTCTTCGTTGCCGGCCGCGTGGCCAAGGGGCTCGGCACGTTCATTCAGACGACCTATTCGGAGATCGATCGCCACACCGCTCTCGATCATTTCGAAGTGCGCTATGCCCATCCGATAAAACTGGGCGGTGACGGCGTGGTCGGCCTTGTGGTGAACAACAATCCGACGCTCCAGGACCCATTCAATTCGGTCGGAGCCTGGTCTTTCCCCTATACGACTTCCGATCTCGGGTTCGAAAGTGCGGCAGCGCCGCTGCTGCAAGGCGGCATCGAGCATCAGGCCCTGGGCGCCACGGCTTATCTGTCGCTGGGCAATGGCATTTACGCCGAGGCCGGCGGCTATCGCTCGCTGCGGCCCAATTTCCTCGACACACTTGGTATCGAATCCGAAGCAGGCAGTATAAAGGGTGTCGCACCTTATTGGCGGCTCGCCTATCAGCGCGACTTGGGTCGCCAGAACTTCTCGGTCGGGCTGATAGGCATGTCGGCGCGGCTCAACCCTGATCGCGACGGCGGAAGGCTCAACAAGTATAGCGATGTCGGTATCGACGCCACTTACCAGTTCCTCGGCAATCGCAAGAACATCTTCAGCGCCAACCTCTCGTATATCCACGAGAAACAAAATCTGAATCATGCGGTCGAAGTGGGCGAGACGAGCTTGGTCAGGCATAAGCTCAACTCGCTTTCCGGTGACGTCAGCTGGTATCACAACAATCACTACGGTCTGACCGTCGGCGGATTCCACACCAGCGGTACGGCTGACCCCGATCTGTACGCACCTGCCGAAGAGGAAGGCAGCCGCGTCGGCAAGCCCGACACCGACGGCTACATCGTTCAGGGCGATTGGACGCCCTTCGGAGGCGAGGGCCAGTCGACCTTCGCCAACCTTCGCCTTGGCCTGCAGTACAAAGGCTACACCAAGTTCAATGGCGCCAAGCACGATTACGATGGCTCGGACCGTTCGGCGAGCGACAATAATACGCTGACGGCATTCGCCTGGTTTGCGTTCTGACATGCCCAGGCTGAAACTTTTTCCGATGGGCGGCCTCGCCGGCCTGATCCTCGTGTTCGTCGGATCGGCGCCCCCGGTTTGGTCGCAATCGGCGGGGGATACGGATGCTGGCGGTGACGTGTTCGACAGCTATTGCGGAGATTGCCACTCGGTTTCCCCGCGCGGTACGAACAAGAAAGGGCCGTCGCTCTACCGTATCATTGGGCGCCGCGCCGGAACTGTCGCCGGATTCGCATATTCGCCGCAAATGCGCGCATCGGGGATCGTATGGACGCCGGACAAGCTGGCCGTGTATCTGGCAAACCCCAAGTCCGTCGTCCCGAACGGGATCATGAAGTTCAAAGGACTCGCCAAATCCCAAGATAGGGTCAATGTAATCGCGTACTTAAGAAATCCCGACTGACGATCGGAGCGATAACATTAAGTACTCCTACTTCTTGCATTCGTGCGCAAAAAAGGCGGCCAATCTGCGATTGGCCGCCTAGGAGGTCGGAGATGCAAACCCAAGGGGCGGGGAGGTGAGTGATCTCGGGTTTGTTTAGACTTTCTACAGGACCAATTCTGTGAATGAATTGATGTGCATCAAAATTTCATTTTCCGACAAGAAGGGCGCCGTAGCGTCAGATCCTAAAGTCAGGCCGCGGCCATCATCATCGTCATTTTGCTGAGTGCCTCGGCCATCTTTGCGGCCACTTCCTTGTCGTCGACGCAATCGGCTAT
>Ga0075364_10001665_pt1 | contig 12192 bp, 13 predicted proteins | sample EndMetdeltDD1764_FD_71517 | JGI IMG/M metagenome (GOLD analysis project Ga0075364, IMG submission 71517) | Populus endosphere microbial communities from Tennessee, USA - Endosphere MetaG P. deltoides DD176-4 | ecosystem: Host-associated > Plants > Roots > Endosphere | place: USA: Tennessee... | reverse complement strand
GGCCGGGCGATCCACGCCTATCACACCGAGGGCGCAGGAGGCGGACACGCGCCCGACATCATCACGGTGGTCTCGCACCCGAACGTGCTGCCGAGTTCCACCAACCCGACGCGGCCGCACACCGTCAACACCCTCGACGAACACCTCGACATGCTGATGGTGTGTCATCACCTGAATCCCAGCGTCCCAGAGGATCTCGCGTTCGCTGAAAGCCGCATCCGGCCGTCGACGATCGCCGCCGAGGATCTGCTGCACGACATCGGTGCGATCTCGATGATCGGCAGCGACGCGCAGGCGATGGGCCGGATCGGGGAAGTAGTGATCCGCACGTGGCAGACCGCGCACGTGATGAAGCGCCGTCGAGGCGCGCTACCCGGTGACGGCAAGGCCGATAACAACCGCGCCCGTCGCTATGTCGCGAAGTACACAATCTGTCCGGCAATCGCACACGGCCTCGAGGACGAGATCGGCTCGGTCGAGGTTGGCAAGCTCGCGGATCTGGTGCTGTGGGAGCCTGCGTTCTTCGGTGTGCGGCCGCATGCGGTGATCAAGGGCGGCATGATCGCCTGGGCCGCAATGGGAGACGCCAATGCGTCCATCCCGACGCCGCAACCGGTGCTGCCGCGACCGATGTTCGGTGCCGCTCCGGCAGCGGCTGCGGCCACGTCGGTGCACTTCGTGTCGCCGCAAGCCGTTGAGGACGGACTGGCCGATCGGCTCGCCGTCAACCGCCCGCTGGTCGCGGTCAAAAATGTTCGGCAAGTCGGTAAAGCTCAGATGCCGCTCAACGACGCGTTGCCGCGCATCGAGGTCGATCCCGATACGTTCACGGTGCGCATCGACGGAGATGTGTGGCAGGAACAGCCCGCCAGCGAATTGCCCATGGCGCAAAGGTATTTCTTGTTCTGATGACAAGCTTGGTGACCCTACTCACGCTGGCCGACTCGCGGCTGCCAACCGGCGGACATGTGCACTCCGGCGGTGTCGAGGAAGCGGTTACCAGCGGCCTGGTCGTCGACCTCCCAACGCTACGAGCCTTCCTGCGACGGCGGATCCGCACACACGGCCTGGTGACGGCGTCACTTGCCGCCGCCGTGCACGCAGGCACACTGTCCATCCCTGACGCCGACCGCGAGACCGATGCCCGCACACCGGCTCCCGCCGCCAGGCAGGCATCGCGGGCCCAGGGCCGCGGCCTCGTACGGCTCGCGCGCCGCGTCTGGCCGGGCGGAGAGTGGGAGGCGCTGGGGACGACCCCGCATCTGGCGGTCGCGGTAGGTGCGGTCGGTGCTGCCAGCGGGCTGAACCCCGACCACACGGCGCTGTCGGTGGTCTATACGACGATGACCGGTTCCGCGACGGCCGCGCAGCGACTACTCGCCCTCGACCCCGGCGACGTCGCCGCCCTGACCTTCGAACTGTCGGCACTGTGCGAGCAGACCGCAGCCGAGGCGGCAAAGGATCTGGCCGACCTTTCCGACCCACTGCTCGACGTGCTGGCCCAACAGCACAGCCAACGCGAACGACCCCTGTTCGTCTCCTGAAAGGCCGGAACCTTCCATGCCACCGCATTTCCTCGACGGCGAACCCCACAAGCACACCGAACGACCCAAGCGGCACCGGGAGCCGGGTGAGCCGCTGCGTATCGGCGTCGGCGGTCCTGTCGGGTCCGGCAAGACCGCGCTCGTGGCGGCGCTGTGCAGGCAACTTCGTGACGAACTGTCGCTGGCTGTGCTGACCAACGACATCTACACCACAGAAGATGCCGACTTCCTGCGCCGCCATGCTGTGCTGCCAGACGAGCGGATCGCCGCGGTGCAGACGGGCGGGTGCCCGCACACCGCGATCCGAGACGACATCACTGCCAACTTGGACGCCATCGACGACCTGGTCGCCCGCAATGACCGTCTCGACCTGATTCTGGTCGAATCGGGGGGTGACAATCTGACGGCGACCTTCTCCTCCGGACTGGTCGACGTGCAGATCTTCGTTGTGGACGTGGCAGGCGGTGACAAGGTGCCGCGCAAGGGTGGCCCGGGCGTCACCTACTCGGATCTGTTGGTGGTCAACAAGACCGACCTCGCACCGCTGGTGGGTGCAGATCTCGAGGTGATGCGCCGCGACGCGGCCAAGGTCCGCTCGGGCAGGCCGACGGTGTTGATCTCGTTGACCCAAGACCCCGCCGCGACGGCGGTGCTGGCGTGGGTGCGCGAACAACTACGAGTACCGGTGCAATGAGATCCGACGTCCTTCTCGTCGCATGCCGCGACCGTCAGCCACGCATCGAGTGCGGGGGAGCAGTCGCGGCGCGGCGCACCGAAGAAGACACCGTGCACCTGGTGTCGACGGCGGCCACCCCGCTCGGCGGCGACGCGATCAACATCCGGGTGGTGGTGGAAGCGGGTGCGCGGTTGCGCGTCCGCACCGCCGCGGCAACGGTGACGCTGCCCGGTTCGACCACCGCCGAGTCGCATGCGTTCTGGACACTCGAGGTGGCAGGCGATCTCGACGTCGACCCGCAGCCGACCGTGGTCGCTGCCACCTCGCGCCATTTCACGTCGACCCGGCTGGAGCTGACGGAATCCGGCCGCGTTCGGCTGCGCGAGCGCATCCAGATCGGCAGATCCGGTGAGCGGCAGGGATTCTGGTCGGGCATGCTGCATGCCGATGTGGACGGATCGCCACTGCTGCGACACCGCATCGAACTCGGCAACGGATCAGTGGCCGACGACGCGCTGGGGACGCCGATGGCGTGCATCAGCGAATTGCACTATCCCGACAGTGATGTCGAGACAGCCGGCGTCATGCTGGCGCTAGCAGGCGGAGGCTGCCTGTCGACGTGGCAGGGACAGCGGCTCTAAACGGCCGCCTTCTCGGATTCCTGCACCGCCGCGGCGATCTCCTCGAGCTCTTCGATTCTCGTGCGCGCGTAGGCCTGCTGCTCGGTGATGGTCAGGTTCCCGCGTGCGGTGGACAGGAAGGTCACCGTCCAGGACAGCAGCGTGGTGATCTTGGTCTTGAAGCCGACAAGGTACACCAGGTGCAGCACCAACCAGGCCAGCCAGGCAATGAAGCCGCCGAACTCGAGCCGACCGATCTTGGCGACCGCGGAGAACCGCGACACCGTCGCCATCGAGCCCTTGTCGAAGTACTGGAACGGCTCGCGCTCTTCAGGGTTGGCGCCTTTGAGCTCGGCCTTGATCGCCTTCGCCGCGTACTTCGCGCCCTGAATCGCGCCCTGCGCCATGCCCGGCACACCCTCGACCGCGGCCATGTCGCCGACGACGAACACATTGGGGTGACCTGGTAGCGACAGATCGGGCTGCACCTTGACCCGTCCCGCCCTATCGATCTCGACGTCGGACTGCGCGGCTAGGTCGCGGCCAAGCGGGCTGGCAGACACGCCTGCTGACCACACTTTGGTGGCACATTCGATGCGGCGAATCGTGCCGTCGGAGTCCTTGACCGTGATGCCGTTGCGGTCAACATCGGTGACCATGGCGCCAAGCTGGATCTCGACGCCCATCTTCTCCAACCGGGCCTGCGCCTTCTTGCCGAGCTTCTCGCCCATCGGCGCCAGCACCGCGGGCAAGGCGTCGAGCAGAATCACTCGCGCCTGCGTCGAATCAATATGCCGGAACGCGCCTTTGAGCGTGTGATCGGCGAGTTCGGCGATTTGCCCTGCCATCTCGACGCCCGTGGGGCCCGCGCCGACGACGGTAAAGGTCAACAGCTTCTCGCGCCGCGCCGGATCGCTGGACCGCTCGGCCTGCTCGAACGCGCCGAGGATGCGGGCGCGTAATTCCAGCGCGTCGTCGACCGACTTCATGCCGGGCGCGAACTCGGCGAAATGGTCATTGCCGAAATAGGACTGGCCTGCCCCGGCCGCGATGATCAGGCTGTCGTACGGGGTGACGTAGGTATGACCGAGCAGCTCGGACTTGACCGTCTTGTGCGCCAGGTCGATATGCGTCACTTCGCCCAACAGCACCTGTGCGTTCTTCTGATTGCGCAGAATGATCCGAGTGGGCGGGGCGATTTCGCCGGACGAGATGATGCCGGTGGCTACCTGATACAGCAACGGCTGGAACAGGTGGTGCGTCGTCTTGGCGATCATCTTGATGTCGACATCGGCGCGCTTGAGCGCCTTGGCGGCGTTCAAGCCCCCGAATCCTGAACCGACGATGACGACCCTGTGTCGATCAGTTGCGGTAGCTCCGGGATGGCTCATTTTGGGCTCCTCGACGGACTACACGTGCACTTATACAGACACTAGGGTAATCGCCCCGCATCCCCTCAGAGTGGTGAGATTTGCCACGTCTCGGCTGTTTAACCCAACAGCAGCGGCTTCAGCTTTTCGGCCACCGCCGTGATGCCGCCCGGTTGATACCCGGTGAGGCTCGTCACAGGGCTGAGGATGACGCCGTCGACGCCCGCGTCGAGCACCTTGGTCTTGATCTGGTCGGCCACCTGTTCGGGGCTACCGACGACGGCCTGCTGCTTGAAATCGTCGGGGATCAAGTCGGCGGTCACGTTCTCGTCGATCACCGCGATCACCAGCATGCTGGTCTCCAAAGTTGCGGGGTCGCGGCCGATCTCCTCGCAGCGGTCCTTCACCACCTGCACCTTGCGTGGCAGTTCATCAAACCCGGCGATGATGTTCAGATGGTCAAAGTATTTGGCGGCCAACGGAATTGTCTTCTTCTCACCGCTGCCGCCGATCATCAGCGTGATGTGGTCGCGGAAGCGGGGATTGGCCATCGCTTCCTCTGTGCGGTAGTACTTCCCGGAAAACGTCGGCCGCTCGCCGCGCAGCATCGGCAGGATGATCTGCAGGGCCTCGTCGAGCTTGTTGAAGCGGTCGGTGAACGTGCCGAACTCGTAGCCGAGGCTGTCGTGTTCGAGCTCGAACCATCCCGTGCCGATACCGAGGATGGCGCGACCCTGGCTGATCACGTCCAGCGTGGTGATGGCCTTGGCCAGCAGCGTGGGGTTGCGGTAGGTGTTGCCGGTGACCAGCGTTCCCAGCTGCACCCGCTCGGTCGCGGTGGCCAGCCCGCCGAGCGCCGTATAGGCCTCCAGCATCGGCTGGTCGGGGGTGCCAAGGCCGGGCAGCTGATAGAAGTGGTCCATCACGAAGACGGAGTCGAAGCCTGCCGCCTCGGCCTCCTGCGCCTGGGCGATCACGGTGGGGAACAGTTCGGCGACGCCGGTGCCGTACGAGAAGTTGGGGATCTGAAGTCCAAGTTTGATGGTCACGGATGTCACGTAACCACAATTAAGCGGGGCGGTCACCCCGTTTAGCTTTGGGCGAACCCGGGAATATCAGCCGAAGTTGGCCAGTGCCCCTTGGCTGACGTGCAGCGTCTGGCCGGTGATGTGCCGCGCGGCAGGCGTGGCGAGGAACAACGCCAGCCGGGCGATCTCCGCGGCGACCGGCGCCGGGGTGTGGGACAGGCCGTCGTAACCCGGCTCGGCGCTGCGTCCGGATGCCACCGCGTTGACCGTGATGCCCCGAGTGCCGAAGTGCGTGGCCTGCCCGGCGGTCCAGTCCGAGATCGCGGCCTTCACGGCGGCTTCGGCGCTGCCCTCCCGCGGATGCTCGGGGATGACGGTGACGATCGAGCCGCCAGAGCGCAGGTGATCGCCGAGGATCTGCACTGTCAGCACCGCCGACACGGCGTTCGTGTCCAAGGTGTGGCGCCATGCCGCGGCGAGGTCGCCCAGCGAGTAGGTGCGCGGGTCGCCAGTGTCCCAGCGCGGGGCGGGGACGTTGACGATGGTGTCCAGGTGGTGCGGGAACTGCCCGCGCGCCTCTTCGAGGCTGGCCGGGTCGGTGTTGTCGAGCACGATCGCGTCGACGTCGAGCTCCTTGGCGGCGACCTCAAGGTCGTCGCGGCGTGCGCCGGCAATCACGACTCTGTGGCCCGCATCGCGGAAGCTTTCCGCAACCGTGCGTCCCAGATCGGTATCGCCGCCGGTGACGAGCACCTCCATCACCATGACCTCCTGCTTGTGTTCAGCGCTGAACCCCAGCGAGTTAGCGTCATGTTACTGGACAGTAGCTAGGGATGAAACTCGGCACGCATTCGACACGGCAACAGTTTCGTCAACGTGCCATAGGGTCTTGTTTGTGCAGCGAGTAGCCACCTCGGCCGGGCTGCCCCGCTGGATCTACATCCCCGCCGGCGTCGGGGCGCTGTTCGTTGTGGTGCCTCTTGTCGCGGTCGCCGCCAAGGTGGACTGGCCGCACTTCTGGTCGCTGATCACCAGCAAGTCTTCGACAACCGCGCTCATGCTGAGCCTCGAGACCGCGGCAGCCAGCACCGCACTGTGTGTGGTGCTTGGCGTGCCGATGGCGCTGGTGCTGGCCCGCAGCGACGCCCGACTGGTGCGGCTGGCCAGGCCGCTCATCCTGCTGCCCCTGGTATTGCCACCGGTGGTCGGCGGGATCGCGCTGCTGTATGCGTTCGGCCGGCTCGGGCTGATCGGGGAGTACCTCAGCGCCGCGGGCATCCAGATCGCTTTCACGACAACGGCAGTGGTGCTGGCCCAGACCTTCGTGTCGTTGCCGTTCCTGGTGATCGCGCTGGAGGGTGCCGCCCGCACAGCCGGAGCCGACTACGAGGTGGTGGCCGCAACGCTCGGAGCCCGGCCGACGACGGTGTGGTGGCGAGTGTCGTTGCCTCTATTGGCGCCGGGTCTGATCTCCGGAGCGGTACTGGCGTTCGCGCGGTCACTTGGTGAGTTCGGCGCGACGCTGACCTTTGCAGGCTCCCGTGAGGGCGTCACCCGAACGCTGCCGTTGGAGATCTACCTGCAGCGTGAAAGCGACCCCGACGCGGCCGTCGCCCTGTCCCTGCTGCTTGTGGCGGTGGCCGCCGTTGTCGTCGTGGCACTCGGCAGCCGCCAGATCCGGGGCACCAATGCCTGGTAGCCGGTCATGACCGGGGTTGCGCTGCGCGCCGTCGTCGAAAATCGAAGCGTCGATATCGAATTCGACGTCGCCGCCGGCCGGGTGCTCGCCCTGCTTGGCCCCAACGGCGCGGGCAAGTCGACGGCCCTGCACGTGATCGCGGGGCTGGTACGCCCGGACCACGGTGTCGTGCGCGTTGGACAGCGCGTGCTCACCGACACCGCGGCGGGAGTCCACATCGCCACCCACGATCGCCGCGTCGGCCTGCTGCTCCAGGATCCGCTGCTGTTTCCGCATCTGAGCGTCATCCGCAATGTGGCGTTCGCCCCGCGTAGTTCCCATGCGGCAGCGGCACATTGGCTCGCCGAGGTCGATGCGGCCGAACTCGCCGAGCGGATGCCGCGCCAGTTGTCCGGCGGGCAGGCTCAGCGAGTGGCGCTGGCCCGGGCGCTGGCGGCCGAACCCGACGTGTTGCTGCTCGACGAGCCGTTGGCCGGCCTGGATGTCGCTGCGGCCACCGCGATGCGCAAGGTGCTGCGCCGCGTGCTGGCCCGTGACGATCGCTCCGCGGTTTTGATCACCCACGACCTCCTCGATGTGCTCACCCTTGCCGACCGGGTGTTGGTGCTGGAGGCGGGGAGGATCGCCGAATCCGGGTCGGCTGCAACGGTTTTGGCGACGCCGCGCAGCCGGTTCGGCGCACGGTTCGCCGGGGTCAACCTGGTCGGCGGTACCGCAGACGCCGAAGGCGTGCTGACGACACAGTGGGGGACCACGTGGCACGGCACCCCTGGGCCCGACATGGTGGCCGGCGAGTCGGCCGTTGCGCTGTTCAACCCGGCGTCGGTCGCCGTGTACCGCGACAAGCCGCACGGCAGCCCCCGCAACACCGTCGAGGTGACGGTCGCCGAAATCGACAGCCGCGGACCTGTGATCAGGGTGCGTGCCGACGAGCAGCCCGACGGTGCGCCTGGGCTGGCCGCCGACATCACCGCCGGAGCCGTGACCGACTTGCGGCTGGCGCCCGGCGATCGCGTTTACTTCTCGGTGAAGGCCCAAGAGGTCACGGTCCATCCGAGCCCGTAACACTGTGGTTCGCCGGTGCGATCAAGGGCTTGAATCGACCAATAGCCACGGGGGCAGGTGGGTTCGATCACCCCGCGCCACACGCGGGGGCCTTGCCATGCCAGCAACTTCCTTCGACGGCGACTCTCTGCGACCCTTTGGCCTACAGCAATCTCTCAGCTAAGCACTTTTTGAGCAACTCGCACTTGCGTCACGGCTGTAACACGGTAGTTTCTTCCACATGGATCAGCCGGACGCGATATCTGAACACCGCAAGGGCCTCTCGAAGACGCTGGCGATCGCGGCGCTGACCGGTGCCACCGTGGTGGTGCTGACTCTGCCGTCGGTGGCCAACGCGGACCCTGAAACCACACCTCCTCCGCCTCCTCCGCCTTCGGGCAACACGTTCCTGGAGGGGCCGCCGCCCCCACCAGCCGATCCCAACGCGCCACCACCTCCGCCTGCCGATCCCAACGCGCCGCCTGCCGATCCCAACGCGCCGCCACCTCCGCCGCCGGAGCCCGGCCGCGTCGACAACGCCGCGGGCGGCTTCAGCTATGTGGTGCCTGCGGGCTGGAAAGTGGCCGACGCGACCCAGCTGTCCTACGGGCAGGCGTTGTTGAACAAGATTCCTCCGGCGGCACAAGGCGCGTCGGAGCCCGCTCAGCCGCCCAGCGACACCAGCGTGCTGCTCGGACGGCTCGACCTGAAGCTGTTCGCCGGCGCCGAGACCGACAACACCAAGGCGGCACAGCGGCTCGCTTCGGACATGGGTGAGTTCTTCATGCCGTTCCCCGGCACACGCGTCAATCAGGAGACCGTCCCGCTCAAAGCGGGCGGCATGGATGGTGTCGCGTCGTACTACGAGGTGAAATTCACCGACACGAACAAGCCCGTCGGCCAGATCTGGGCCGGTGTCGTCGGAGCGCCCACCCCAGCAGGCACTCCGCGGGGCCAGCGCACGCCCGAGCGGTGGTTCGTCGTCTGGCTGGGCACGGCGACGAACCCGGTGCCGAAGGGCGAAGCAGTCACGCTGGCGCAGTCCATCCGGCCGTGGACGCCGCCGGCTCCGCCTCCGCCGGATCCCAATGCGCCTCCGCCACCTGCGGGCGGGACGACCGCGCCCGCGCCGGGGCAGAACCCCAACGTCGGCGTGCCGGTCCCGGTCGACCCGAACGCCGCCCCCGGCATGCTGCCGGGCTAGAAAGGCAAGCGGCGGTTGGGTTTCAGGGGCCGACGTACGGCTGTTGGCCCTCGAGGTTGTTGATGTTGGCCAGGAAGCAGTTGGTGCCGCCGAATCCCATGGCGCCCGCGCTCACGCAGCGCTGAAACGTTCCGTCCCCGGCGATCGGTCCGTCGCAGGTGATGCGGCGCCCCACGGCGTGCATCCACCCTGGCAGCAAGGGCGATACCGCTGGCTACCAGCCCGCTGATTGTTAGGGCGACAAGTGTTTTCATACTTCGCCCCTTCTTCGCTGCACCGTGCCTGTTATCGGTACCAAGTCCACGGCGGTGTGGTCGCGGCGCACATCAGCGCGCGGTAACACGTCCCCGGTGAGTGGCCGTCGCTCGTATCGGCGCAGGCTCATCACCTCCACCGCGTCGCGGCCGCCCTGTTATGTCCAGGTTATGCCGCGGTGACCGATTGGGAATCGGGATTTTCCCTACGAATTCCGCGCCCAGAGTAACTGCCCACCAGCGCGATCGGACGTGGGGAGGGGCAGTGACCTGCGGAACCTGGCTACGTCTTAGACGTGCGGCCCTTTACGAACCCGACAACGAGCAAAAGGATCACTGCACCGACGAGCGCGCCAAGGAAGGAGTGATTGATCGGCGGGGTGATCGTGAATTCGTGCGGTGGAAAGACAACGCTGCCGAGCGTGCCGCCGACATACCCGCCGACGATCCCGAGCAGCGCAGTCAGGATCAAGCCCATATCGTGCTTGCCGGGCACGATAAATCGGGCGATCGCGCCGACGATCAATCCAAGAATGAGCATCCAGATGACATGCCAGAACACGATCCAGCTCCCTCCGTTACCTGGGTAAAGCGTAGCCCTGTGGCATCGATGGAAGATGTCAGTTTGGGGCGAAACGCCCGTCCACTTGGAGCACAACCCAAACTGTCTTCGCCGCTGAGGTCGGCGGGCGAGCACCATAGGAGGATGGCCGCCGCAACCATGAACGCATGGCGGGTTCGACGCCCGGGCCCGATGACCACCCATCCGCTGGACCGCGTCACCGTTGAGGTGCCGCAGCCGGGACCGGGCGAACTCCTTGTCGCCGTACACGCCTGCGGTGTGTGTCGCACCGATCTGCACGTCGCCGAGGGCGACCTGCCCGTACACCGGCCGGGGGTCATTCCCGGCCACGAGGTGGTCGGAGAGGTCGCCGCGGTGGGCGTGGACGCCGGTGGCGAGTTCGCGGTCGGCGATCGAGTCGGCGTCGCATGGCTGCGGCACACATGTGGGCAATGCAAATTCTGCGTTCGCGGGCAGGAGAACCTCTGCCCTGAATCCCGCTACACCGGCTGGGACGCCGACGGTGGCTACGCCGAATTTGCCACTGTCCCAGCGGCGTTCGCCCACCATCTGCCGGGCGGCTACTCCGACACCGAACTGGCCCCGCTGCTATGTGCCGGCATCATCGGCTACCGCTCGCTGCTCCGGGCCGACCTACCCGCCGGTGGCCGTCTGGGCATCTACGGTTTCGGCGGTAGCGCACATCTCACCGCGCAGGTGGCTCTGGCGCAGGGCGCGGAGGTGCACGTGATGACCCGCGGCGAGCAAGCCCGCGAGCTGGCTTTGTCGCTCGGGGCGGCGTCGGCGCAGGGCGCCACCGATCGCCCACCGGTGGCATTGGACGCGGCGATCCTGTTCGCACCCGTTGGCGATCTGGTGCTGCCCGCGCTCGCGGCGCTCGACCGCGGCGGCACCCTGGCCATCGCAGGCATCTATCTCAGCGACATTCCTGCGCTCAACTACGAACGCCACCTCTTCCAGGAGCGCCAAGTGCGTTCGGTGACCTCCAACACCCGTGACGATGCGCGGGAATTTCTCGCGTTTGCGGGCCAGCACCATATCGACGTGACGACGCCTGAGTATCCGCTCGGTCGCGCCGAGGAAGCGCTGTCCGATCTGAGTGACGGCCGCATCGCCGGCGCGGCGGTGTTACTGATCTAGAGGTGCTTGTAGTTGGCAGGCCTGTCCGCTCGAAATGCAGCACATCGCTAGTCGCACGCAGATCGCGTAAACCCGCCTGCCTGCGCTTTTACGCGATAGTCAATTCCGTTGCACCCGTTTCCCACGCGGCTTACGATGTGGATAAGCCGAGGTCGGGGAACGAGGGGGCCTCAAGATGCGAAGCAAAGTTGTTCATCTGACAATTGTCGCGGCAGCTATCGCGCCGCTTGCATCCCTGGCGCTGGCGTTGCCGGGCAGAGCTAACGCAGTCGAGTGCGGCATGGGGACCGTTTATGACGTGCCCTCGAACACTTGCGTCGCCGCACCACTTCCGCCACCACCCCCACCGCCGCCTCCGGCATGGAATGGTGATTTGACGCCCTACTTCTCGGTGGGCATCTGCGCGCCCATCCCCTTCGTTTCGTTGTGCACGGGGATTTGAGACACCATTACTACAGCGGGCTGGCGCTTCAGGCGTGGCGAGCCGACGTCTAGAGCTCCGCGAGTGCCGCGCCGAGCCGACCGCTGAGGTCGCCCCGACCGGACTCATACATCGGTCCGCATCCGTCGGACAGCACGACGCGAAGCCGCGCCATTCCGCGTGCGCTCACTGGCCGCGGTGAGTGCAGCCGCAGTGTGATGGTGTCGATCAGATCCTCCGCCGCCGCAATGTTGGTGGGGTGCACCGGAATTCGGGACGATAGTGGTCTGCCCGCGTGGGCATCGTGCACAGCCTGCCGCAGCGCCCAGGCAACGGCTTCCCGCTCGGCCGCCGACGTCAGCCGCGCCTGATGAACCGCGAGCGCGCTGCCGGCCGTTGCAGGCACGCCGACAGCGAGCTGCCGGTCGAATCGGGAAGCCTTCAGCCGCGCCGTCACGCGGGCCGCAAGTGACGGCCGCAGCTCGGCACTCCGCCGGCGGACGTCGCTCGCGGCGGAAAGAACATCCGGCGAAATCTTGTTGTTGGGCATCGTCGTCTACCTCTAACCTCTTCAATTGCTCTCAAACCTAGTAACCATCAAACACGTTA
>Ga0075364_10001664_pt1 | contig 12197 bp, 13 predicted proteins | sample EndMetdeltDD1764_FD_71517 | JGI IMG/M metagenome (GOLD analysis project Ga0075364, IMG submission 71517) | Populus endosphere microbial communities from Tennessee, USA - Endosphere MetaG P. deltoides DD176-4 | ecosystem: Host-associated > Plants > Roots > Endosphere | place: USA: Tennessee... | reverse complement strand
ATCATCAGCCTGCCGGCACCTTCTCCCTGCACGCGGGGAGAAGGGTCTATGCCGCACCCTATTCCCCCCGCCACCCCTCCAGAAACCGTACGCTCTCCACACCGGCAAACCGCGCCATGCGCACCAGTTCCGCCTCCAGCTTTTCCAATCTTCCCGCAGATGCCCGCACGCCGGGCTCCAGCCACAACCGTTTGACATCCAGCGTGCCCGCCTTGCGATCCGCCTTCATGTCGATGCGGCCGATCATGCGGTCGCCTTCCATCAGCGGAAACACGTAATAACCGTAGATTCGCTTCGGCTCGGGCACAAAGATCTCGATACGGTAATTGAAGTTGAACAGCCGCTCGGCCCGGTCGCGGTCACGCAGCAGCGGGTCGAAGGGGCTGAGCACACGGATGCGGTTGGGTGGCTCCGCTATCTCACCGAGGTTTTCCGGAAAACCGGCAAAAGCATAGGATGCACGCGGACGGCCGCCGTTGGCGGGGGTAACGAGGATTTCGGTAAGTTCGTCACGATGGGTTTCGACCCACAGTTTTGCTTCGAGCGGCGTCACCAGATCCCAGAAGGCGGCGATTTCGCCAGACGTGGCAAATCCCAGACGGGCCAGCGCGCTGCGACAGGCCCAGTCGAGAAACGCCTCTTCCGTCACTTCCGGCTCGTGATGATGTTGCGGCAGAACACGTTCGGTAAGGTCGTAGATTTTTTGAAAATTGCGGCGTCCGGCGATCGAGAGTTTGCCGATATGCCAGTAATATTCGAGCGCCGTCTTGTTGGGATGCCAGTTCCACCAGCCGCCGGATTTGTGATCCTCGGCCTTCATGTCGCGTGACATGATCGCGCCGTTTTCCTCGATATGGCGAAAGGTTTCCTCGAAGGCGGCATCGTAATTCTCGCCCTGCCATTTTTTCCAGCGCTCGGCCAGATGCGGCTCGCGGCGGCGAAAACGGTGTTTCCAGTAGCGGAAAAACTCCGACGGCAGGATGGAAGCGTCATGCGTCCAGTGCTCGAAAAGCTCGCCATCCTTTTCGAGAAGCGCCGTCAGATGATCGCGCCGATAGGTCTGGTTGCGCGAAAACAGGATCATGTGATGGGCGCGTTCGACAGTGGCGATACTGTCCACCTGCACGAAACCTATCGCGTGGATCAGGGACAGGAGGCCTGCCTTGTCGAGTGCGCGGTTGGGCGCGGCGCACAGGCCCTGCCGCTCCAGAAAAATACGCCGTGCCTGTTCATTCGAGATCAGTATAGCCATGGGAATGAGATTATGGTCTTCTATCGCGAAGTCAATGTTCTTTTTTTGTTCTCAATTCCCCTCAATCCCGATAGAGTTTATAGAGCCGACGAAACTGAGGGACCGGTTTGGATATCCATTTCGAAGAGACCAGCGTGCGTTATGAGGGCCGCACCGCGCTCGAACCGCTGAACGTGCGGCTTACCGAGCGGCGCATCGGCGTGATCGGGCTGAACGGTTCCGGCAAAACGACGTTCGCGCGGCTGATCAATGGGCTGGTGAAACCGTCTTCGGGAAAAGTTTCGGTCAACGGCTTCGATACCGTGAAGGAGAGTGAAGCCGTGCGCACCGAGGCCGGCTTCATTTTCCAAAACCCGCAGAACCAGATCATCCTGCCGATATTGAAGGAAGATATCGCGCTTGGGCTGAAGCGGAAAAAGCTGTCTGCAGCGGAGATCGAGACAGCCGTCGCGGCGGTGCTTACCCGTTTCGGAATTCCGCATCTGGCCGACCGCCGCACCCACGAGCTTTCCGGCGGCGAGTTGCAACTCTCGGCATTCGCTTCTGTTCTGGTGACGCAGCCCAAAATCCTCATCCTTGACGAGCCAACCAATCAGCTGGACCTCCTGAACCGCAATCTGGTGGAGCGCACCATGGCGGGGATGGATGAAAACCTGATCGTCATCACTCACGATCTCGCACTGGTCGAGAATTTCGACCGGGTTCTGCTGTTTTCAAAGGGTCGACTGATTGGCGATGGCACACCGGATGCGGTGATTACGCAATACAGATCGCTGGCGGGCGCATGAACACGCTTTACCTCGACGGGCAAAGCCTGCTCCACCGATTGTCGACAAGGGCCAAGCTTGGCGGTCTGGCGGTGTTCAGCGTTTTCCTGTTCGCCATTGGTCATCCGGCATTGCTGGGCATTGCCGCGATTGCCGCAGCATTTGCCTATGCCTCCACCGGCATCGATTGGAAACCCGGCCTTGCACGTCTGCGCCCCGCCTTCATCACCATTGCTGCCGTCACCATTTTCGCGCTGCTGTTTCAGCCGCCGATGGAAGCGTTGATCATCCTGTTTCGCTTGACCGCGCTGATGCTGGCGGCAGCGGCAATCACCGCCACCACCACGATCGGCGCATTCATCGATACGATAACCTGGGCAGCAAAACCTTTCGAACGGATTGGCTTGGTGCGGGCTGCCGATATCGGGTTGTCGGTCGGTCTCGTTATTCGCTTCGTGCCGGAAGTGACTTTGCGTTACCGCTCCATTCGCGATGCCCATCAGGCGCGAGGCTTGAAGGTGCGGCCGGTGACGCTGCTCGTGCCGCTGATCATCCAGACGCTGAAGAATGCGGATGAAATCGCCGCCGCCATTGACGCGCGCGGCATTCGCTAGCAATTTGCCCCCACGATTTTATGGAAACTTATCTTTCATGAGCACCAGAGACCTCGTTCTTGTCGCCCTCTTTGCCGCGATCATCGTCGCGCTCGGGCTGGTCCCACCTGTCAGTCTCGGCATCATTCCGGTGCCTGTGCATGCACAGTCGCTTGGCGTGATGCTGGCCGGCGTGGTGCTGGGCGCAAAGCGCGGTACGTTGGCCGTCGCCCTGTTCATGCTGCTTGCCGCTATCGGCCTGCCGGTTCTGTCTGGCGGTCGCGGTGGCCTCGGCGTGTTCATGGCGCCGCCCTCGGGTTACCTTTATGGTTACCTCGCCGCCGCATTCGTCACCGGATATATCTCCGAGCGTTTCGTACAGTCCGGTCAGCCCGGCATCGTGCAGGGCACATATTTCTTCGTTGCAGCGCTGGCCGGCGGCGTGTTTGCCTGCCATCTTCTCGGTGTTTTGTGGCTGGCTTATGTCACGGGTCTTGGCCTGCAGGCGGCATTCCTCGGCACGCTGGCCTTTATTCCGGGTGATGCGCTGAAGGCGCTGATTGCCGCCTTTGCCGGCCGCGCCGTGATGGTGGGTTATCCGCTGCTACCAAGCCGCGCCTGATCACATCGCTTTCGCATTTTGCGACCCCGCGGGCATGCTCGCGGGGTTTTGTTTGCCCATCACGCCGCCAGTTTCCCACGCTTGAAAAAGCATGCAAGCTGCGCCATGTCGAACAAGCTCCAACACACGTAAATGACAGGACGAGGCCGACCGATGACCACGCGCCTTTACGAACATCAGATCTTTCTCGAGCACAACACGCCGCCCGGCCACCCGGAACGCGCCGACCGGCTGCGCTCGCTGGCGATTGCGCTCGAACACCCGAATTTCGCCGAACTGGACCGCAAAGAGGCACCGCAGGCCAATGAAGATACGGTTCTGCTGGCCCACCCGGAAGAGCATCTCTTTTCCGTCATGCGACAGGTGCCGGAGGAAGACGGAGAAATTCACCAGCTGGAATCCGACACCTATCTCAGCCCAAAAAGTCTGCAAGCTGCCTTGACGGGTATCGGCGGGGCACTCGCCGCCGTCGATGACGTGATGACCGGCAAGGTCGACAATGCCTTCGTGGCTTCCCGCCCGCCGGGCCACCATGCGGAAAAATCCAAGGCCATGGGGTTTTGCCTGTTCAACAACGTGGCGATTGCCGCCCGCCATGCGCAAAAGGTTTATGGTGCAGAGCGCGTCGCCATCGTTGATTGGGATGTGCATCACGGCAACGGCACGCAGGACATCTTTTGGGACGATCCGTCCGTATTGTTCTGCTCCACCCACCAGATGCCGCTTTACCCATGGGCGGGTGCCAGAAACGAGACCGGCACAAAAAACAACATCGTCAATGCGCCTCTCGCCACCAATGACGGCAGCGAGCATTTTCGCGATGCGTTCAAGAGCCGCGTGTTGCCGGCGCTCGAAAACTTTCGGCCGGACTTCCTCCTTATCTCCGCCGGTTTTGATGCGCATCACCGCGATCCGCTGGCGCAGATCAATCTTGTCGGCAATGATTTCGACTGGGCAACCGGACGGCTGATGGAGATCGCCGGCAAATATGCCGGCAACCGGGTCGTCAGCCTGCTTGAAGGTGGTTATGATCTTGAGGGGCTGGCCGAATCGGCGGGCCTGCATATCTGCAGATTGATGAAGGGCTAAAATGTCGGACCAGGTCGAGATCAACGATGTCAGCGCTTATTCGTTCGAGAAGGCTGTCGCCGAACTCGAAAGCATCGTAGCCCGTCTGGAACGCGGCGATGTGGCGCTGGACGAATCCATCGCCATCTACGAGCGCGGCGAAGCCCTGAAAAAGCACTGCGAAAAGCTGCTGTCGGCCGCTGAAAACCGCATCGAAAAAATCCGCCTCGACCGTGCCGGCAAACCGCAGGGCGTGGAGCCGCTCGACGGCGAGTGACAATGTCACCACAGCGACTACAATTTTAAGTTGCCTTCACCGTACGGCACTCGACCTTTTGTTCAGGTTTGACTATATTGCCAGGCATGGACAAGGATCTGGTCATCGCCAAGCTGAGGGAACATGAGGCCGAGCTGCGCGCCGCAGGTGCGGAGCATGTCTCGCTGTTCGGTTCGGTGGCGCGTGGAGATGCGACGGAGGAGTCGGACCTTGATGTTCTGGTGAAGTTTTCCGAGCCGGTCATACAATCGGGCTGGGGTTATTTCACCGCTGTCGAAGATCTGCGTTCATTGATTGTCGGCATTACGGGAGCCAACAGCGTGGACATCGTGCCCGAGCCGGTGCGTAAAGAACGCTTTCGAAAAAGTGTCGAACGGGATCGCGCTATTGCCTACTAAGCGTCCTTTGATCCGTCTTCGCGATATCGTTGAGAATGGTCAGAACGTTCTCGAATATACGCAGGGCATGGACTTTGACGCCTATCTGAACAGCAAGATCACCAGGGACGCCTGCGAGAGGTCTCTGGCGCGCGTATCAGAAGCAAGCGCCAAACTCGGGCCAACGGCCGAGGAGCTGTTCCCCAGCCATAACTGGCCGGCCATCCGTGGATTGGGCAACATGCTGCGGCACGAATACGAAAACATTCTCGACGAGACGATCTGGACCATCCGCACCGACCGCCTCCCGCCCCTTCTGACTGAACTCGAGACCTTCCTCGCCCGTTACCCCGAGGATCAGGAAACGTTGTAGACGCCGAGGTTCGGTGCCTCAGAGCGCGATCACCGTGCGGATTTCGTCATAACATCGATGGAGCCTCGGTCTTCGATCCGTAAACACTGCTTCCACACCGATGCGCTTGTCCGCCTCTGTCGGCGTCGTCGCAAACATCATACACTGCCCGTACCCAATCCCTTGGAGACCGGCCCCCATGTCCTTTTTTCCCGGCACTGATCCCGCACCCGGCGATGCCTTTGCCTGTGATGCGATCGAAAACCTGATCATTCCGCGTTCCAGCGATATCGGCGGTTTCTCCGTGCGCCGCGCCTTGCCCACCCGCCAGCGCCGCCTCGTCGGGCCGTTCATCTTTTTCGACCGCATGGGACCGGCGGTTTTGCGGGCCGATGAAGCGTTAGACGTCAAGCCGCATCCGCATATCGGCCTTTCCACCGTCACCTATCTGTTCGATGGCGAAATCAAACATCGCGACAGTCTCGGCACCGAACTCGTCATCAAACCCGGCGACATCAACCTGATGACGGCGGGGCGCGGTATCGTGCATTCGGAGCGTACGCCCGAGAACCTGCGCGGCCATCCGCTCGCCATGTCCGGGCTGCAGACATGGCTGGCCTTGCCGGATGACAAGGAGGAGATCGATCCCGTATTCGCTCACACTGCGCGGGAAAACATGCCGGTCATCGACTGGCAGGGTGCATCCGGCCGGGTGGTGATCGGCGCGCTGGACGGGACTTCCTCTCCCGTTTCCACCTTTACCGATACGCTTTACGTCGATCTCGCGCTGGAACCGGGCAAAAAGTTTCCCTTCTCCGCCGCGCATGAGGAGCGGGCGATCTACATTCTTTCCGGCGAACTGGTGATATCGGGCGACCGTTTTGCCGCCGATCAGCTTTTAGCCTTCCGTGCCGGTGACGAGATCACGCTGGAAGCGGGCGCGATGGGCTGTCACATCATGCTGTTCGGCGGTGCGGCGATGACCTCGCGCCGCTACGTCTGGTGGAATTTCGTTTCGTCATCCAAGGAGCGGATCGAACAGGCCAAGGAAGAGTGGCGCACCGGCCGTTTCGACATCGTGCCGGGGGATGAGGAAGAGTTTGTGCCTTTGCCCTGAGCGTTAAATCCGATAGAAGCTGTTGCTATCGACTTGAAAAAGGCGGTTTCCAGCGCATCTTTGCTGGATTGCACACCCGCTACCTACGTTTAAGAAAAGGCCAGATTCCTTGACAGCAAAACCGTCCACGCCCTTGCTCGACAAGATCAATCTGCCGGCCGACCTGCGCAATGTCGAGGATCGCGACCTGCCGCAGGTGGCGCGTGAAGTGCGCGACGAGATGATCGATGCCGTGTCCAAGACCGGCGGTCACCTTGGCGCGGGTCTTGGCGTCGTGGAACTGACGATTGCCATCCACAAGGTTTTCAACACGCCGGACGACCGCCTGATCTTCGACGTCGGCCACCAGTGTTACCCCCACAAAATCCTCACCGGCCGCCGCGACCGCATCCGCACGTTGCGTCAGGAAGACGGACTTTCCGGCTTCACCCGCCGTGCCGAAAGCGAATACGACCCGTTTGGCGCCGCCCATTCCTCCACCTCTATTTCCGCCGGTCTCGGCATGGCTGTAGGCGCGCAGCTTTCCGGCCAGAAACGCAATGTCATCTCGATCATCGGCGATGGCTCGATGTCGGCGGGCATGGCCTATGAAGCGCTTAACAATGCCGGCGCGCTCGATGCCCGGCTGATCGTCATCCTCAACGACAACGACATGTCGATTGCGCCGCCGACCGGCGCCATGAGCGCTTACCTCGCGCGCCTTGCTTCCGGCCGCACCTATATGGGCGTGCGCGAAGTGGGCAAGAAGCTGACCGGTTATCTCGGCAAGACCATCGACCGCGCCATTACCCGCGCCGTCGAACATGCACGCGGGTATGTGACCGGCGGCACCATGTTCGAGGAAATGGGTTTTTACCATATCGGCCCAATCGACGGACACTCGTTCGAACATCTTCTGCCGGTGCTGCGCAATGTGCGCGACCATGCCCAGGGCCCGGTTCTGATCCATGTGGTAACGCAGAAGGGCAAGGGTTATCCGCCCGCCGAAGCCGCGGCCGACAAATATCACGGCGTCAACAAGTTCGACGTCATCACCGGCGCGCAGGCCAAGGCCAAACCGAATGCGCCGAGCTATACGAGCGTTTTTGGTGAAGCGCTGGTTCAGGAAGCCGGTTTCGACGAAAAGATCGTCGGCATCACCGCCGCCATGCCGGATGGCACGGGTCTGGGCAAACTGCTGGAAGCTTATCCCACCCGCACATTCGATGTCGGCATTGCCGAACAGCATGCCGTGACCTTTGCGGCCGGTCTTGCGACGGAAGGGTTCAAACCCTTCTGCGCTATCTATTCCACTTTTCTGCAGCGCGGTTACGACCAGGTCGTGCATGACGTGGCGATCCAGGGCCTGCCGGTTCGTTTCCCGATCGACCGCGCCGGCTTCGTCGGTGCGGATGGCCCGACCCATGCCGGTTCGTTCGACACCACCTTCCTCGCCACCCTGCCGGGCATGGTGGTGATGGCCGCCTCCGACGAAGCGGAACTGAAACATATGGTGCGCACGGCCGCCGCCTATGACGACGGCCCGATTTCCTTCCGGTATCCGCGCGGCGAAGGCGTTGGTGTGGAAATGCCGGCACGCGGCGAAATCCTGCAGATCGGCAAGGGCCGCATCGTCAAGGAAGGTTCAAAAGTCGCCCTCCTTTCCTTCGGCACACGCCTCAAAGACTGTCTGCTGGCAGCGGAAGACCTCGATGCGGCAGGCCTTTCGACGACGGTTGCCGATGCGCGTTTTGCCAAACCGCTGGACCACGACCTGATCCGTCAGCTGGCCCGCCACCACGAGGTGCTGATCACCATCGAAGAAGGTGCCGTCGGTGGCTTCGGCAGCCATGTGCTGCAGTTCCTGAGCTCGGAAGGCCTGCTGGATAACGGCCTAAAGATCCGTTCGCTGGTTCTGCCGGATATCTGGATGGAACAGGCAAGCCCGGATGCGATGTATGCCAAGGCGGGTCTGGACCGCGCGGGGATTGTCGGCACCGTATTTCGGGCACTCGGCAAGCCGGTGGTTGGGGTTGGCGCTGCGGGGTGAGATACGTAGCGAGCAGATAGGCGATCAGAATTCTGGATTTTGACAAACAACAAGTGTTCAATTTTTTGTTTCAATAATCAAACGAACTTTGACGCGATTGAGCAATTACAACAATGATTACATTTGGTTGTAGATAAGCTTTGCATCGCTGATGACAGTTGAACATGAATCCAATAGGTATTTTGGCCGAAGATCGAGTTGGCCAACCCATGGACAAATTCTCAGAACTGCTTAATTCTATTTCAAAGGGTCTATCGGCAAAAGCTGAGGCCCTTTTACCGTTTGGTCTCGGGGTTGTATCCTTGGGGGCAATCGCGGTTGGCGCTGACCCATGGCTTAGCTTCGGGTTCGGCGGATTCGTGTATGTGGCGTATGTGTTTCGTTCGGAAAAGAGTGACAAGCATGATGAGCGAATGGCTCAACTGGAGATCGACAAGCTCGATCACCAAAATGCTGCAAGATTGGCGCAAGCTAAACAGCGTCTTCTTTCCAAGAGGCCGAAGTGACATGGAACAATATTAATCCTTGCGGAGTATGGTGCCATGATGTTTTGGGAAACTGAAATTTTCCTTCCGGCTATTTCGGTGCTTGCTATAGCTGGCGCTATTGTAGGTTGCTTACGTGTGCGTGCACGTATCCACCAGGAACGGGCGGCAGACATTAGAATAGCTCATAGAGCACTCACCCAATTCTATGCCTCTGTTGATAAAGTAATAACAGACCCAGCCGCACCAGACGATCTCAAGCTGCTCCTGCTAACCATGGCCGAAGCGATGCCTAACCGCTCGGCCGCTCAATACATCGTTAAAGAATTAACGACGACCGGCTTCAACGGGAAGAGAAATTCAAGCGACCAAGACGCTTCACTTGAAGAATGGCGAAGCCTGCATAAGTCGCGTCCGGACTTGGCGGAAGAAACCGTAAAAGCTTTCAAATCTGGGATGGTTGCCCTTATTCTGCGCTGGCCTGAAACCGCAAAGCTTTTCAAGGAAGTTTTGACGACGCTAACTGATGAGCGAGCTGAAATTGCAGCGGTAAAAAAAGTTTCTCGCTTCGCGACAGAGCATCCTGAACGTCCCGAAGGTGAATTCGCTTCATGTATTGCCACCGCATGATAACAATTTGATTGACGAAGCCCATTGATATGTCAGTGGGCTTTTTTTTATTTTGGCTGCAAAGAGAAGAAGCGCCAGCCCGACACAGGAGCGCCCCTCTCTGCCTCGGCTCGCCGAATACCCCTTACGCCGTGATCCGCTCAATGCGCGCAAACTCGCGGTAATGCGCTTCGAGATAGCGCAGCGTCGCCATGCTGTCGGCAGGCCTGCCGTAATAATAGCCCTGCCCCATGCCGCAACCGAGGCCTTTCAGCTTTTCGGCTTCGGCCAGTTCCTCAATGCCTTCCGCCACCACCTGCAGGTCCAGCCCGTCGCACAGCGCGACGATGGCCTTGATGATGTGTTCGGAGGCGCGGTCGGTGGTGATGCGGGAGACGAAGGCGCGGTCGATCTTGACCTTGTCGAAGGTAAAATCGCGCAGGCGGCCGAGGCTGGACTGGCCGGTGCCGAAATCGTCGAGCGAGATGCGCACGCCGGCCTGCCGCAGTTCGGTGATGATACGGTGGGCGGTATCGGCAGAGGTCATCACCGCGGTTTCGGTGATTTCCAGTTCGACGCGGTTGGGATCGAGCCCGACGCGGGCAAGCGTTGCCAGCATGCTCTGCGCCGTGCCGGGGTCCATCAGCTGCGCAGAAGAGAGATTGAACGACAGGAACAGTTCACGCGGCCATGACAGCGCTGCCTCGGCCGCCTTGCGCAGCAGCGTTTCCGATAGCGCGTCGATAAAACCACGTTCTTCCGCCAAAGGCACGAAGGCGGCGGGTGAAACGAAACCGAGATCGGCATCGATCCAGCGGGCCAAAGCCTCGAAACCCAGCACCGCGCCATCGCGCAGGCGCACGATCGGCTGGAAATGCACATCCACCGCATCGGCGATGATGGCATTGCGCAGCGCCTGTTCCAGCTGGGTGGCGCGCTTCATTTCCTGTGCAATCTCGCGGGAATAAACGGTGATCTGGCCGCGACCACGACGTTTTGAGCGATAAAGCGCGGTCTCTGCGCTTTTCAGCAGATCCTCGAACTCCTCGCCGGCGAACGGATAGATGGCAAAACCGAAGGAGGAGGACAGGCGCACATTGCGGTCGCCGAGATCGTAAGGGGCGGACAGCACGTCCTTGATCATCTGGCCGATGCGCTCGGCACCGTTCTTTTCGAACACAAGCGGAAACACGAAGGCAAATTCGTCGCCGCCGTGGCGGGTGACGGTGGCGCCGTCGGGAATACAGGCTTTGAGGCGATGACCGACCTGACAGAGGATCTCGTCGCCCGCTTCGGCGCCGAACAGATCGTTGATGGGTTTGAAGCCGTCGAGATTGGCGATGCAGATGGCAAACGGGGCAGGATCGTCGGCGCGTTCAGCCGCCAGCATGCGCACCTTGTCGCGCAGCCGGTAGCGATTGCCCAAACCGGTCAGCGGATCGCTATAGGCCATGGCCTGCAGCTCGTTATGGCTGACTTGAGGCAACTGGGCGCCTGCAAATGTCATTTCATGATCCCGTGTCACCTTTTGGCTGAAACGAGGATGAAGTGAAAAGATTAAGAAAACTTCAGCGTGCGTTTGCACACGTGGTCAAAAAGACGATGCCTCGGCATTTTCTGCGTCGCCACCCAGCCCGAAGGCCCGGAACACGGTCTCGATGGCATCGCTGCTCACCGGTTTGACGATGATCGCATCCATGCCGGCCTGCTGGCACTGGTCCCGGTCGTTTTCAAAGGCTGGTTGCAACACGCCGATAATGGCAGTGGCACCGGAGCCGCCCTCCAGCGCACGGATGCGGCGGGTTGCGTCGAAACCGTTGAGTTTCGGCAGGGTGATATCCATCAGCACGGCGCGCGGGCGCTGTTCCTGCCAGAGACGCACCACCTCTTCGCCGTCTTCGGCGATGGCGTAGCGATAACCCAGCCCTTCGAGGATCTGCGAAAAAACGATCTGGTTGACGGCATTGTCTTCGGCCACCAGCACATCGAGCGCCGGTTGGTCATCGATCTGCCAGTCATCTTCGGCGGCTGCCGGTTGCTCGACGGATAGCGTCGATGTGCGCCCCGCCAGATGGTCACCAATGGCTCCAATCAGATCGCCATGCAGGATTGCGGCATCGAGCGACATCACGTCGACACCGTATTGGCCGGTTATCCGGTCCGCTGCACAGTACATGGCCGGTTCGGCCAGAACGAGATCGACGGTGACTTTGGCGTCAGCGGCGATATCGAGAAAGATTTCCAGTTCCTCGGCGCTTTCGACACGCGAGCAATCGACACCGGCCTCAGACAGCATGCCCAGCGTTTGCGATGCCAGGCCAGCATCTTCCGCGGCAACCAGAACGCGGATGTTCTGTGGCACAAATGCGGGTGCGGAAGGCGCTGGAGCGGAGGTGCTGGAAAGCGCACCGAAACCGGAGGCGGAAAAATCGAGCCCGGGCAGATCGGCAGTCTGCAGCGGTGTGAACTCGGCTTCGGCAAGCGCTGAGATATCGTTGAGCACGGAGACGACGAAATAGCGGCCCGGCTTGCCGATGCGGTAACGGCTGGTGACGATCGATACTTCACGGCCATCGGCGCGGATCATCCGTTCCGGCGAAACGATGGCAATGCCGCTATCCATCACCTGACGGGCGGCATCTTCCAGCC